>Ga0247760_1000224_pt1 | contig 64158 bp, 62 predicted proteins | sample UWRJL171409R4_FD_179936 | JGI IMG/M metagenome (GOLD analysis project Ga0247760, IMG submission 179936) | Plant litter microbial communities from Arlington Agricultural Research Station in Wisconsin, United States - UWRJ-L171-409R-4 | ecosystem: Environmental > Terrestrial > Plant litter >... | reverse complement strand
GGATGAGCTCGTCAGAGTTGGGGGCGCGCAGCCACTTGACGAGGTCAACGCCGACAAACTCGCGGCCGATGACGGGCGTGACGTCGAAGGAGGTGAACTGGTCGAGGACGCCGCTCAGCTTGAGGGGCTCCTTATGATCCTCGAGTCTTTTAGGGAGGACATCCTCCTTGGGTGCCGGGGCGGGTTTGTTTGTGCTGTTGCTGCTGTTGCTGCTGTTGGATGCCTCGGCTGGCTTGACCTCGAGGGACTCGGGTTCTACCGGCTTCACTTCGAGGGATTCAGGCTCTGCGGCTTCGGGCTGGGCAGGGGTGTCCTCCTGCTTCTCGCGGACAGGAAGGACCTTTGCCTTGATATCCTCCACCGTTTGCTGCACGGCCTCGACTGCTGATGGCGACATGTTGTGTGACGGTATGAAGGCTGGGAACTATGCTGTATTACTAATGGGGAGTCTCGAAACTGATGAGCACTATCTGATATTTCGATGTGGTCAAGATGCTTGTCCCGCTATCTACTTATACTGACAATCGACCCTGCAATCCCATATGACAAATATCTGAGGCACGCCCACGCCATTCTAGACCCGCTGTCGGCCAGCTTATCTCCGACTGCACCCCAAGAATCCCATTGACGAGTAATATCGCGCGTGAAGACTGACGCAAGCAGCAATAGTGAAAATGTTCGTCTTTTGACGTGCGTGTCACGCTGCCCGGTGACTGAGTTCGGCGTGCAGCGAATCGATCCCTAAAAGGCGAATGGTTGGTGGTAGCGTACCGGTAGTCTGCGAACTATTGCGGGGAAAGAGACTGAACTGAAAAGACGTGACGGGTACCCCACGTTGCGGGGGCGCCGGCCCAGCAAAACCCTTGGTTGTGCAGATTTGGTGTGGTGGTGCCATCGGGGACCGGGATCACGCCGTGCGTCTGGCCAACTCAATTGCACAAAGGCTGCCGCCAAGAACCGTAACTCCGACACTGACCCCACGAAAGCTCATGCATGCAATGGCGAATTTGCCGATTCGGAGCCGTCCACAACGGCCCAGCAGGAACTGCCATCAGAGATCCTCGCACGCCAGGAGGCCAAACTCGATCGATCTAACCTCCTCACCACTTCTCCGTTGCACCATCGGGTACCTGTCACGGTTAAGCTGCCAAACAAAGCGTCCAGAGGTCCTGTAGGCTTTAGATGTACCACAGCGCTTCCACGGGCGCGAGGAATCATCCTCTAAGCCGGGAAAAGAGACGAGCTCTCCGTCTCGAACTTCAACAAACCGACGATCTCTGGCGTAAAACTCCCTTGGACCTTGTTGCTCTGCGGGTTCTACCTCAGTGATGGCCCGCTCGTCCGAACAACGCTTCAGCTGGTAGTCGATGAACCAAAAGTGGAACGGTTCCAAGTCGGGCTGAGCAGTGCTCTCAAGAATACAACTTTGGATTTCATTGCCGATCATGTACTGATCCCAGGCAGGATAGTATTCGAGAGCTATGTGGCGCTCGCCTTCAGGGTGCCACGCGGAAAGCTGCGTCCAACCGAGTGAAGCCTCGAAGGTGTAGCTTGGAATACTGTCGCGCACAAGGCTCCAGTCAAGACTCGCAATGTCGTGTGTTTGTAGGATGAAGAGGTCTTGATTCGGGAAAAAGGTGAGGTAGCATCGTGTGGGGCCATCCTGGGTCGAAAATGTAGCCATTTCCGGGAGCGTGAGGCAACCTTTCGCCTTCGTAAGGCTTTCAATCTGTGTCTCGCCCCAACATTCCTGTCTGGACCGTCGCAGCCGATTTTGGAACTCACTCCGCATCACTTGTAGGGACTCCGTGCAGGTCGTCCAGAGGGCAGAGTCCACAAGATAGGAAGAAGGGTTGTTGCGCGTCCATGATATCGGGGCCGCTTGTTGCGCAAGCATACTGCACTCAAGGCCTCTACGCAGGCACTTCGGCGCCGCAAGCCGTGCTGTAGAGACCGCCGAGGGGATGTTGCAACGTGCCTCATCGTCTGGGTTGAGGTCAAACTTCTCCGGATCCCCCGCATTGTAAACTCGGAAAACATGCGCCCCCGGAACATCCGGGCGGATCGCGAGCTTCCAGATTATTACCCTGAGCTCCAACGGTAGACGCGGGAACGGATGTAATGTGCTTGCCATTTGCGGCGTCTGGTGAGGAAGGAGATCGGGTTGAGTCGAGTCGCACGTTCAGAATTGAGAAACTTGTGCGGTTTGCAGAGTTGTCTTCGACTTGAGCAAGGTGGCTCAAGAGGCGGAAAGATGGTGAGATTTGAAGCCCTGGATCTTCGCGCTGCTGTGAAAAGTTTGCTGACTATGGGAGCATCCTCCAAAGGAGCAGACTGGAAGGTAGGTGGTTGTGGAGCTTTTCGACCGCTCAAGCTGGCATGAACTCTCACAGTTACCGCTGCTGAGCTAAATTCACACATTCGGAAGGAACTAATTACCACTTTGGCCCCACTTTACAGACCGGTATTACAAACAGCCAGTGGCACAGCCATCTTTGCATCAATCGAGCATCCTCACCCATCTTTCACCGCTTTCCACAAGACGGGGTCGCTCCTCCACGAACAAATAATAAACCTGGTCTGCGAAGTTCGTGCTGCTACCTGGGGAACATTGGATATTGAGCTTCACATACATGATGCCGCCCAACTATCGACCTAATAAGAGTTCCCTGGCAGAAATATTGTCTTTTTAGATCATGGCGGGTTTGACAGCTATGGGCCTCTGTATTCTGCCCTCTTCTTGCCAACCACATGTTACTGCCTGAGGCAGGAGCGGGGTCAACAAAACTGCCTTGCATCCCGAGAACAAGAACCCCATTCAACCATCTCTCCACTTAAGATTGAAGAGTGATGAGTATATTGCTGGACAAAAGTAGGATCCTATTCCCCACAAACTCTGTCTCACCAAGACGTACACTAACAGACAAACAGCACCCTACACTCCAAGCCTCAGACGATCTATTGCCCATTGTCGCAGGAGAAAGGTCACAGCGATCCGCGAACCCCTCTCCGGCCCATCACCATGGACTCCGAGAAATCCGAGCAAAACGCGTTCCATCAGCCGTCGGCAGAAATCTCAGCGCCGATCGATCTCCCAGTTCCTCATTCTTATCAACCTCTGCCCCTCGAAGGCTACCTCAGAACAGCGACCATCCATCCAGGCGCCTTCGATGATGGGATCGTCGTATCTCTCCAGCACGTAAAGTTCGACGAGCACAATCTGCCGGAATATGAAGCCTTGTCCTACGTCTGGGGCTCCCGCGAGAACCCTCAATCCATCCGCGTGGCCAGCACGAGTGGGGACCACACAACACTTTCCGTGACGGAGAACTTGGCCTGCGCCCTCCAACACCTCCGATATGCCGACCGTCCACGTACCATGTGGATTGACGCCATCTGTATCGACCAGTCCAACAATGCCGAGAAAGGACCGCAGGTCGCGATGATGAGCGAAATATACCGACGAGCACCACGCGTCATCGCATGGTTGGGTCCAGGGAGAGATCGCAGCGACCACGCCATGGAACAGCTACACAGTCTTGGTTCCCAGATAGAATATGACTGGGACGCAGGCAAACTGAAGCCCTCGGCAACATCGACAGATCCAATTCTTGCGGATGAGAACGAGCCCGTTCCGTTCCACAGCGAGACATTTTCGTCAGTTTATCGCCTCCTCTGTCGCACATGGTTCGATAGACTGTGGATTCGACAGGAAATATATCTTGCTAACTCGGGAGCGGTTATAATGTGCGGCTCTTATGAGATTCCGTGGCCTTTCTTTCGTCACGCTCTTATGGGGTTGCACATGAAGATACCTGTTCCCTGGGACTTCCCCGAAGAAAACGATTTGAACGACCGCATGTCATACCTCAGCGATCTTATATTCCAGCCTGCAAGCATTTCCATATCTGCTCTGCGGGATTACTTTTCCAACACAGTTTGCGACGACCCCCGAGACCGTATCTTTGGCGCCCTTGGTTTATTCTATGATGATGAAATGGCATTGGGTATTGTGCCCGACTACACGAAGACGGTAGCACAGGTTTATGAGGATGTTGTGTTACGTTACTTGGATCGGTTTGGACTTGAAATTCTTAGGCAATGTCAACATCCGGGCTTGGGCACCCAGGGTCCTAGCTGGGTTCCAGACTGGTCGAAAGCCAGGAACGTGTGGGAGACAATAACTACGACGTCTGCATCATCGCAACTGAAGCGGTGGTATCAGACCCCGGAGTCTGGGGTTTTGAGAGTCGCCGGGGTATCTTGCGCGAAGATAAGTCGTGTCCATCCAACTCACATCCGACGCACGGATACCATTCAAGAAACCTTCGCAAAACTCCAGAACATTGTCCCGGAGCTGGACTTCGACGCACCACATTTTGGGGGAGGGAGCTCCTTCAATGCTCACGTTCAAACGCTGATATGTGGGGGATTCGGTGACTACTACTATCCTGCACGAGAGTCTTATCCCGATTTGAACGGAGGTAGAGCCGTGATGAAAATGGCGATGGCTGCGTCATTAACTCCCCTCGACCCTGAGACCCAGACGCAGCACCTTCTAGAGGGGAATCTTGCAACATATACAAATTCGGTACGTCATTGCGCAGAAGGAAGGTCACTTTTCACTGGAGCAGGCGGTTGCGTCGGATATGCTCCAGCTTCAGCACAGCCTGGTGATCAAATCTTCGTCCTTCTCGGTTGCCATTCACCTATGGCTCTCAGACCACTTGATGATGGTCGATTTTTAGTAATTGGGGAATGCTTTGTTCCAGGTATTTCGCATGGCGAAGCTTTGCTTGGTCCGCTCCCCTCGACCGTTCAACATTCCATCATTTTCTTGCCAGGAGTAGAGGGCTCATTGCAGGGATTCTTGGAAAAATCTACGGGGTTGACGCAATTTGAGGACCCGAGATTGAGTCTTCTGCCGATCGACCTTGTCGAGTTTCGCCAGAGGTTGGAAGAAGACACCGAAGCGACGATTGAAATCGGTCACGACATTCTGAGGGACCGAGGCGTCAACTTGACGTATATCGATCTCGTCTAGCAAAACAGAAACTAGAGAGAGATCCAATATGCTCATAACGGGGCCTAGTGCTTACCTCAATATTGCTATAGTCATCGACTAAATGGCAAAAGTGGAAAAAAGAAAACAGCAATCGCAGGAGGGAAAACAAAATATGTTGCTGTTGATAGATATGCTACCAGTCTTCAACATTGTAGCGCTCAATATGCCCGACACGTGTCACAATTTCAGGGGCTACCAAGGCAGATGTTGAATCCAAAGAAAGACTTCGGGGCAGCTAACAGGTAAAGACGGCGATGATACGGAGTAACCCCTTGCACCACGCCCAGCTCCGATGATTTTACAAAATAAATGAGACACCAAAATTTTGCATGCGGATTCCGTTACCAAACCGACAGCAAGAAAATGGAGGAAAATTATTAAACGCTTTAGTGATGAATATGAGCAGGACCACTTAGTTTAAGGCGGATCGAATCTGTATCCGTGGTTCTATCGCAATTGCAACTTCGGTCGCTACTGGTAAAAGAGGTATTTAATGTGGGGATCGGCGTTTTAGTGTCTCATATATTTTGTCATAGGGAAGCCTAGGTGCCGTGAGCGGCTGAACGTACAATTAAAACTCTCTGTCATGTGGATCCCACAGCCTACCGGGATAGGCCGTCGGGGCCGGGATGCGAGTTTCACCTGCTCATTATAGCATAGCACACACCTAACCGATGCGCACCGTTACATTGGCCCCGGCCACCCCTGGATTCGCGTTCCGCCCTGTGGGCGACAAGCTTTTTCCCTTCGAACTCGCTGTCTCCACCGCATCTCCACCACATCACCTCTTGGGACTCAAAATGGGGCCATAGCCTCGAACCGACCATAACAATGGGTACCGCTCCTTACGGTGATCACAGCACGCTTGAAGTTGTCGTGCACGGCGCCGATTACGATAAGGAAGTCGTTTCGCGCCCCATTGATCCGACGCTTCCCGAGGTTTTCGACCGTTCCAGATACCACGAGCATGGCTATCCTCCGCATGATGGACAGAGCGGACACGCGTTGCCAGTATACCCGGGCGGGAATACGGTGCAAGGAAAGAGAGAGACAATCTGTGGATTGAAGCGGCGCACCTTCATCATCGTGGCCTGTGTCGCGGCGTTGTTGATCGCACTCGCAATCGGCGTCGGCGCCGGCGTGGGCGCGACAATGCGATCGAGGGACTCTGGAGGCAGCGCCGGTGCAGCGACGAACTCGACAGGGGACGCCATCGGCGTGGTCAACACATCATCAGTGCGCGCAGCCACCACGACTTCCACAACTTCCACGAGTTCCGTGCCGCCTCAAGAAACTCCGCCGAGCGCCACGACAAGCGTGACCAAGACGACTTCCACGAGCGCATCATCGACAACTACATCATCGGTTGTCAAGATCGGTGGCATCGGCGGGCGGTGCTCCAACCAATGGGGCGGCGATTGCATTTGCCTAGAAGAGGGCGTTTGCCGAAACAAGTGGAAGGGTACACCGTATACAGGCACCGACGGCAATCGGCCGTGTCCTAATGATCCGAGCACCATTATGGCGTGTGTCGTGAAGCCGTGTCTGGGCAAAGTTGCGCCCTCTCAGTGCTTGTGGAAAGAGACATGTCGGCAGTTGAATCCAGGTATGATCGCAGTCGAGTCTTGAGTATGTGGAACATCAGCACTAACACATATTTGCAGGGACGGATTCGGCACCTATATGCCCTGGTGACGGGGACTTTGTCTGCTGCGCACATGAATGGTGATGCGAGGGAGAAGAGGGAGCGAAATATAATGCCAGAATAATACGTAACACCGTGGCCAGAGCAAAGTACGCAACGCCTAGTGTCTTGAATGTGCATGTCTCATGCGGTATCGCGGAGAGTGGATTCGAGAGCGAATTCGAGAGCGATGAGGTGACATCGCTACCCGTGTGAGGTACTCCACGCTGGATGGACATCAAGACTAGCCGTTCGTGTCTCGGCCGGATACCCAATTTCGAAGGCGAGCCATGGGGGGGACGATATTCTCTCTTTTGGCGTTGAGTGAAGACAGCTTTGTGGGTTTGCAAAAATTTGAAAGCCACGTGGAAAGTTTCAAACTGAACCGACGGCACATCTCAGTCATTGAGGATGCTGCGGCATCCACGTGGCTTACATGGCTGCCTTCAGGGTTGAGGGTTTTGTTGCGTTGGTCGTTCTTGCCATTTCTGCAGCTCTCCAGAAATCCTTCCACCCCAAAAGAAACTTTTCAAGCAAACTTTTTGGTCTCCTTCCCTCAATCGCATCTGTACTTTATCCACAACGCTCGACATGGGACCATTCCGCCAACTTCTCCATGCCCATCGCTTTTCTACCAAATTCGATACTCATGGTTACAGCGTCATCCCTCCGAACAAGCGGCGGCTTGTTCCGATATCGGGCGCCTACCCAAAGGGCTTCAATGTCGGCAGCATTCACACTGGCATAAAGCAAACCGGCGCCTCGCAGCCAGACTTGGTCATTGTTGCCCGATACAGGTTCGAATGGCGCCGCCGTTTTGACCAGAAACGAGTTCCCAGCGACTTCTATCACTGCCAGCCGAGACTTTCTCCAGGCGACAAAAGGCTATGGGCTGAGGGGCGTTGTTGCCAATTCGGGGTGCGCAAACACTCTCACCGGCCCTGCCGGTCTGGCCGATGCCGTTGCCATGGCCAACGAGGCTGCCAGGCATTCGCCGCGCCAGGCCAACCAAGACCAGAGCTGCTCCTCTATGTTGGTCATACATACTGGAGTTGGTGGAGTACGGTAAGTCAGGGCATCCCCATCAACACGCAAGAAGGCCTCCCCCTAGTTGACAACGGCCCAAGTCTCCCCATCGACAATATCCTCGCGACAATACCCAAGCTCTGCTTGAGCTTGGGCAATTCGCATGGCCACTGGCTCGAGGCGGCCACCGGCCTATGCACAATTGATATCTTCCCAAAGCTCTTATCTCGTACCTTCAACCTGCCCTCCGGCTCCGCAGGTTCCACGTTCTCCATCGCGGGCATTACTAAAGGAGCCGGCATGGTCTGTCCCAACAAGGCTACGAACCTCGGGATCATTTGTACCGACGCTCCGGTGACGCCCCAGGCATTACAGAAAGCGCTCTGTGTTGCTGCAGACAAGTCTTACAATTCCATATCCATCGACAGCGATACTTCTACAAATGACATGGTTGCCGTTTTTGCCAATGGCGCTACAGCCCCGGCTGGCATGGCACCAGTCGACGCTGGACGACCCTCTGACGACTACCTCGCCTTTCAGCACGTCCTCGAGCTTTTCATGGCTGACATGGCCAAACTCGTGGTCAGAGACGCCGAGGGCGCGTCCAAGTTCATCACGATTCGCGTGCGTGGCGGACCGCGAGACAGTCCGGATTGGAACAAGGCAGCTCAGCGCATTGCATCCGTGATTGCTCGCTCGACTCTGGTCAAGACGGCTCTCTACGGGGGGGAGGCGACGTGGAGCGGGATCCTGGCTGCGTTGGGCTACTCATTGCTCGATACACGCTTCGCCAGGCAGAGACTAATTGTCCCCGCGTCCACGTCCATTAGCTTTGCGAATAAGGAGACGCGAAGCATATGCAAGTCCTTCGACAAGGGCGTGCCTGTCCGGGTGGCTGCGGGGGCTGTGGAGGAGCTCATGTCGCACGAAGATATTGAAGTCATCGTGGATCTCCGAGATGGGGAAACAAGTAGCGGAGAGGTAGAGTTCTAGACTTCTGACTTGACGCATGATTTTGTCACGATCAACTCAGGTGTTAGTAATTAGGTACGGAGAATTGGATGCGCTGTCTTCACGGCTCGCGGCTCATCTGACAGGCCTCGGTCTTGGCCTAGGCTCTGTTGACGTTGTGCCGCTCTGCTTCGAAAAGTCTATGTGGGCCGCTGTTGCTGTCCTCGGGGTCGTCAAGACCGGCGCCGCCTTTGTCCTGCTAGACGGTTCCTACCCGAGGAACGACTACGAGCCATCGTCAGGCAAATTCGACCTAAGCTCTGTCTGTCTTCGGTTGCCAACGTCGGTCTCGCTCCGCGCCTCACCGGCGTCGACGTCGTTGATGTCGCTGTCGGCCCCGATCTCTGGGACGCCGCCAACTGGCCTCCGCTGTCCCGCCCCCTGGGCCGTCCAAAACCAGATCCCCCCTCAGGAGAGCCGATGCGCCGCGTCTGGGCAGAGCGCAGCCCCCTCTATCGCGAAATAGTCGAATATATACAGTGAAAAACGTATATTTTTGATTATGTGGCCCGCATATTACCTTGACGTCGGTGTCAATGAAAGAATTTACAAGAGCTTTTGTACGATTGATAATAATATCTTCAAGATATTCTTGCACCCGATCGAAGATAGTCACCCGCCCTGTGTGGAATTCTGGTTTTGTTTACGGTGGCTGTTTGCCTGAACAGAGAACCGCCGCTTCCGTTCATCTTGACCAGGCATGATGTTGGCATCCGGCTGCCAGTTGGGATTATCTTGCCCGCTGACATTGGGAGAACCTACTCAGGCTCGCAGTTATTATTCGTTTCCGAGCCAACCCTTCAATGAATGATTATTAGGTACTTGGGGATGAGGTTTCAGGGTTCCGCCACCTGAGCCGGTATCTTTCGTCCTCTTGACGCTGCTAGAGCCAAATGAACGCGTCTTACTCCCGGCGTTTTGGATCACAACTTTTGCAGATGGTAATGAGGCCTCTGGAGACGAACCGTCAGAATACCGGCTTGCCGCCGCTGCCAAGTATTAGTAGTCTCGAGAAAGCGTCTCGGGAATAGTTTCTGTTCTAAAAAAGGAACTATGAGCTGATCGAGCATGAACTGCCCCCAGTACCGAACAGCTGAAGGGAGAAATCTGGGGCAGTGGGGCGACCAGCGCATTCACTCACTCAAGCCGAAGTTGTTTATGTGGAATCGGTGCCGTGGGGATAGAACGAACAGCCTCTGGAGACCATTCAGCCTAGGCTGTCATCTATTTTCGGGCTCGACCAGCGTCCTTGTTCCCTGACGGCCGTCACTTGCTGTCCGGGTCATAGAACCTTCGATCAATGCAAACCGCAACTTTTGGCCTTCTGTGCGTGGCAAACCCGCCTGCATTAACTGTCAACTCGTGCCAAGGGCCATCAGACATCGATGTGGCAGACGATCGCCATTCAACCAACAACCCGCCGTGGGGGATATCGGTTTGTCGCCTGGAATTGTCAATGAGAGTGGACATTGGCATGGGAAATAGAAAAGGCACGTCTTGGCCTCACCAGGAATGGTGATCTTATTTTTGGCATCTTGGGCCGTCCCGCGAGCGATCGTGCAGCTTTTAACGGCAATCTGGCGCGCGACAGCTCCGTCGCCAAAACTTGCCTTCCCACCATTCTCGTCAACACCTGCCCCTCGCGTCGCCGCCGTCGACCCACTCACCGGAATGTGGGAGGCGTCCGTTGGCTTGGTGTCTCGATCTTCTTTGCAGCTGCAAGCGTGTTCCATCTACCGATGCCGCTAAACGAAGATACCACCCCAAAGACAAAGCAAGCTTTTGGGGTTCGCAGCGCAGGCCAGCTTGGCGGTGTCTGGGCCATGTGGATTGAGTAAAATGATGCACTCTCCTTGGAACGCATCCTGCTGGATTGGGTGCGCGCGAGCATGCTTCGTCTCTTCCTTCCCCGACCGTCTGCACCTGCCAGTTTGTGAAGCTGCGCCCCTGTCAAACTGAGGCTACGTTCCCCTTGGAAGAGTGGGGCAGGGGGTGGTGTCCTGCATCAACGCCAAGAGCGCCGCAAAACAAGCGCTCCTCCCTGGGAGCATTTCTGCACACCAAACTTGGAGGCAACTAGTCCTCTAGAAACTGAGCTTTTGATAGCACTAGCAAGCTCCTCCTCCTGGCGTGCCACCGCGCAAACTGTGGACCGAGGGTCTATCATTAGCGGGTTTGCAACGATTGTCAAGACCAGTTCGGATGAGGGGCTACTAGACCCGCTACGAGCGCGCTTTCCCGCGATGCTCGATTGGCGGGGCCGGGGCCGGCCCAAATGCCTCAGAGAGCACCGACTGCCCCGTGGCGTCTGCCAACCGTCGCCCCGTTTTCTGTTTTGTCGCCGTCTCCAAGAATAATCACAGCTGTTCTCTCCGTTACGATTTGTCGAGCGAAACAATGCAGGTATGTGACCAGTCTCGAACTAACAAGCCAGAGACTGTTTAGCACTTCGGACGAGACAAGCAAAGATAAGGCGCGACGGCGGGGAGACCGGTCGAGACCAGGATTATTCAGCGATTCGCCAGGTGCGGTTTCGAAATCGAACGATTTCTCGCGGGCGGGCCTTTTTCTGTGTCCATCCTCACTCCGGGACGAGGGGCCGCAATCGAATCAACGGTCGCGGGCTCGGGGAATTCCGTTTCATCGTCCCTTGGCTGCGCGTCTGCAGTTGCTCTCCCGGTGGGGGCGGCGCCGCAACAGAGGGCGTTGAGTGGTGCGCTGTGTTCTTTTTCGGCGGTTGTGCTGAACGCCCTGACAATCCCACCCCGAATGGTTCAGGCCTCGGCCTCATCCAAATTCCAACACAGGGGAGAAACGCAAGCTCGAATAAGCTTATCTGTGTCCTGCGATCGCTGAGTCTAGACCTCTCGTCTCGTCGGTAGTCGTTTGTGAGGCTCTTACTGGCGTTGCCTTTGTCAGACTCCTCCAGCGTCTTGAGATGCCCCGGAACCAGATTATTGAGGTCGAGACTTGTTGAGGCTTGTTGAAGCTTGTTTCTGGTGCTTCGGGCATTTTCCCATCGCTGCCCGTCGCCGCGCCGTCGCCCTGCTGTTCCGGGATTGGGGTTCTGACAGCCAAGAGCGCCGAGCCTGCGAGGTTGGCCTGCATTCGCCTTGGCTGTTGCATTTTGGGTGCTGGCTCAGCGCCCGCGAGCCCCCCTTTATCTTGGCGCACCGGCTTGGAGACAGCTGTCCGAGCCACCCAGTGGTGCTGCTGCCCCCCTGTCGCTCGGCAAAACACTCCTGAAGCTTCTTTCGCTCGCTGCATGGTGCGGCGCCAACAGGGGAGGCCAATTGTCACGATGTTTCCTTCCGCCCTTATCTGCCCTGGACAGCAAGGCTGTTTGGTGGGCCTGGGGAACTGCCCTTGTGCATCAGAGTCGCTCAAACGCCAGGGGTCGGGAGCATACCGAGTACGACCCTGGCCAAGCAGCCGATCACTCCAGCCATGATGATCTTCTTGAAGCATACATAGGCTTGGGCACACCTGGCAATTTTCCCATCTGCTCACTTCCATCACCATCGTACGTTTTTATTCTTGTCCATTATTTCTTTGGTTCGGAACCAGTTGAGGGTCTGTGACCGCTGGCCTTTGCTGTCTTTTTGTTTGTCCTGTTTCTGGCTGGCTAGACCACCGTTTCATTTCCCATCTCTCCCTCATCGAGTTCATTCCAAATCCCATAGTCGCCAATTCGTCTTTGAGTTTTTGCTCATTTTCCCTCCCCTTTTCCGACACCCCCCGCTCAACTCTTCAAGATGGGTGGCCACATTCTCAAGGCTCTGTTCCTTGCGGCCTCGGCGAGGCAGGTCTTTGCCTCGTGCGCCTACGGAACACACCTCCAACCCCGAGCGGAAGGCGAAGTCAAGATCAACACATTCGGGTACACAGGGCAAATCGTATGTGTTATCTCTCAGCTGGAAGGGGGCGGTTTGGCTGACACGGTGGACAGGGACCTCTTAACTGGCATTCATTGGACGCAGCAAACGGAGCATGCCTGACGGGGAGGCAACAGTCGCCCATCGACATGGCCGTTGGTTCTTTCAACATGATTCCCGCAAGCGAGCTCGCCATCGATATCCCCGATTTCACAGCAGGCACCGAGTTCGAGAACCTGGGCACCACCGTCGAGGTCATCGCAAAGGGCGGCACCCTCGGTTTTGGCGGCAAGACCTTCACTCTCCAGCAATTCCACTTCCATCTCCCCAGCGAGCATCTTGATAACGGCACCAGCCAAGCTAGTAAGTGGCCATTTTCATGCATCCATGCAGATGTCTGGCTCTAACACAAAACAGTGGAGATGCACATGGTCTGGCAGTCGGAGCAGCAGGAGATTGCCGTCATTGGCGTGTACATTCAGATCGCCGCTGAGGGCGCAGCACCCGTGGTGGCAGCCCCGCCCGCCGTCGAGAGGAGAGGCCGATTCGCCCGCCGCGAGCCCGAACTGGCGCGCAGACAGAACGGTACGGTTTCCGCTGTAACAGGCCCGTCTGTCATGCTCGAGACCATCTTCAGTGTGGCCGATGCCATTACCGCCCCGGGGACCAAGGTCGAGACCCCGCCACTCATCCTCTCGGAGGTTGTCAACCTCCTCAAGGCCAACAGCTTCCAGGGGTACATGGGCTCCCTGACCACCCCGCCGTGCAGCGAGGGCGTCAACTGGCTCGTGTCGACAGCCAAGCTTGGAGTGTCGGTTAACAGCTTCCTGAAGGTGCGCGACATCATCGGCTTCAACTCGAGGTTCCCGCAAAACAGTCCTGGGCAGCCCAACGTCCTCCAGTTCGCAAGCACCGGCCTGGCCGTTCAGAATTCCGCACTTTCGGGCGTGGCATTTATCCCTGGCGCGGCCGCTGGAGCCCCAGCAGCCGCAGCCCCCGAAGCCGCAGCACCCGAAGCCTCAGCACCAGCAGCGACAGTCCCAGAAGTCGTCCAAGCTCCAGGAGGTGCAACGACAGTTGAGGAAATTGGGGTAACTGTGTAGGCAGCTGTTTAGGATTTTAGGAACGGTAGAAACTAGAAGGCGCTTTTCGGAATCTTGTGTTGATACTTTTGCGTTGGGTCAAGCTCGGACATCGATACCCTTGTTCATGGCAGCAATTCGGTTACAAAGGCATATAGAGACGGGAAAGGGGGCATGGCAATCATGTACACAGAAACTGGTGGGAGGAGGAGTTTTGTATTTTCGAGGATCCGGCGAGGTTAACATCTCAGTCAATCCCGTGCAACCCTCGAGTAGTGCCTGACGCGAAAGTACGAGATTCCTTCTCATTGGCTCGTCACCCAAGATCGTCGTTGACAGGTGCTGGTGAAACACTTTGTGGCTGCGTTGTTAACCCTAACCCTGTTTCACGAATTCGTATCCGGACAGCGCGGATGCGCAAGCGCGGCCATCGCCGGCAATAGCCCTGGACACAAACACGAAAAACCAGAATAGGGCAACCGCATGACAATCCCATAAGCCTCATCATACGGGCGGCCCCGATGGGTGCATCGCAGGGCGAATCACCTCTGCAAGAACCGCATTCACGAGAGATTTGGGCTAAGGTTGGATGATTTGCCCCACGCGAGCGCCCGAATCAGCGCACAGATGCGGGCGAGTGCTCATTGAATGGCTCTTGGCGGCGGCCAATCACAGGCCGGCAACAGGGGGGCTTCACGATCCGGACCCATCTCCCAGGCCGCCGTGCCCATGATGACCACGACTGCGAGCGGAGACGATCGCGACTCCCACGTGTTTTCTTGGGCGGTGGCTGCGCGTGTGTTTTCGTCATGGTTTCTGACCGATCTGGTTTCTTTTTTCTTCCCTCTCTTCTCGGACCATCTTCTAGCCAGGTGTTTTTTGGGCGTTGATTTTGTTTCAGTTTGCTCTGCTTTCAATCGCTAGGTTCAAGATCGCGGCATTCACTCGTTCAGTCCTCGGGGTTGCCCGTATTGTTGATGAACCGACCTCGTTAGGTCCCTCTCCATGACCCCTTTCGTCTTCGGGCTCCGGCTCGAGGCGTAATACAGTTTCCCACAAAGAGCGCCACCCGCAAATCTTACCCGAACTGAGGGAGCGCTCTCTTTCTCCGGACTCATCACACTCCGTCACAGCGTGCACTGCTCATGGGAAGTCGCCCCGAGCCAGGATGTCACATCCATCGCGAGTATTGAGCTGGGATGCAAGCACTGCTGCGTCGAGAGGCCGGCAACGATCGCCGTCCCTGACTAAAACCGATCCCGTTCCGGACCCGACGGACCCTTCCGAGGACCCTTCGGAGTGGAGTACTCGCCTGCAGCCGCGGCGAAGTCTCGCGTTGCGGCTTGCCTTATCGCGGAAAGCGGCAGCCGAAAATAAGGCCCTGCAGAGGCGGGAGTCTCTCCTGCAAGGCGGTCCCGATGGCGCCATGAGGAGATTGGAGGGCGAGGGCGACGATGAACTCGCCCCTGAGATCCAGGCTGCAATCATGCAGGACCGGTCGGCCATTGACGGGCGGAGGTCGATCCGGGCCCTCCGTATCTGGGACTCGGTGGCCAGACGGCTTGAGGAGGGGGCTTCTGCGTTTGTCGAGTCGCCAGATCCATCCTCCGCCAGCGAAGTCTCGGCCTCTGTGTCGGGAGGGTCTGGTATGAGTAGCCAGAGATCGTCGAGTTATGGAGCGATGCCGCGTTCAACTCCCCATCGGAGGGACACGGTCGGGCGTACGGAGAGAAGGTCGAGGATACGCGGCTCCACTTACGATCCCCCCAGCGAAGCCAGTTCAAGGCGCGGAAGCGAAGGCCAGAGAGGTTTGGCATGCGGTACCCCTTCCGAGGCGAAGCTGTACCCCTGTCCATTCAGACGACGGAACCCGATGCGGTTCAACATTCGCGATCACGAACACTGTGCAAGGATGCAGTTTTCTGCGATTGTCGATCTGAGGTAGGTGGCCGAGAAAGACACCGGAAGGGCATCGCTAACGCAAGCAGGCACCACATCATCGTCCACCACCAGCGTCGAAGGCCTCATCACCAGTGTCGGCGGTGTGGGTTAGAGTTTGACACGCAAGCGGCACTTGACGACCACCTGATGATGCCAAAGGATCAGATCTGTGAGATTATTTCGGTCCAACCAAACGGCGATATAGAAGATGGGATTTCAGAAGACATCGAGAGAGCACTTGCAACTTCCGGCGACCCTGTTGACGAATGGGACTGGGCATTGGTATGGCGGCTGGTATTTCCGGCCGACAAAGACGTCCCAGATCCAGGTAAGAGAACCCCCCTTTTTAAAGCCCCCTTCATGCGAGATACAAAGGCTGACATCACGTAGATTTCCACCCGGTCGTCGAACTCGTCGAAGTTGAGCAAGCGCTGGATGATGGCCAGGAGGCGCTCAAAACCAGCTTACAGGATAAACTCCGACTCCTGCTTCCAAACACCATCGAAGACAGCTACTGCACCTTCCTCTCTGGCCAGCTCGAACTAGTTGTCGAAACCCACAACGCCAACATCATGCGGCAATGTCTCACCAAGCTCAACTCACCAGCAAGCCAGCCCGTCCCAGCTGCTATCACCACAAAACAAGCCAACACAAAGCCCCAAGGCAGCATCGTGAGGAGGAGCACCCGCCGCTCAAGGCGTAGCACCATCCTACCCACCCGGTCCGGCAGCACAAGCGACGCCGTCCCCGACATAGCGAAAGAAGTCGCCTTCATCCAGCTCCGCCCCCGCCTCCTCGAAAAAGCCACCCCCCAACCCATCGCCGACGAAAGCCTCTCCATCCTCCCTCCCTCAGGAACAACCCTCTTCACCAATATCTCCCTCTCCCACTCGCCACTAGACACTACCACCACCCCCTCCCCCGGACGCGACGAGTACTCCTCCCCGCGCGAGTCCCGCGATTCCGGCATCGGAATCCCCTGTGACGTGTGCGAGTCCGAGACCTGTCGCTGCCGGGAGATCATCCTCTCCCTCGCCTCGGCGGGGAAGACCTCCCCGCGCTCGGTGGCCAGCACCGCGCCGCGCAGTCCGCCTCCGCCACCGAAGGATACCGCTCCGGCGCCGATGCCGCAGGTCGCGGAGGTGTATATCCCTATCGCTAGTGTATCTAGTCAGGGGAATGTGCATCGGCAATCGCAGATTCCACTGGCGGTGCAGTCGCGCGCGCCGCAGTCGCTGCGTCACCAGCCGAAGCTGCGGGTTAAGACGACGAATATTGGCTTGGGTGTTTCGGCGGCGGAGTCGGCGGATGGGTTCTCGCCGCAGAGCTTTAAGCAGCGGGTGTTGAGGACGCAGGGGGTACGGTATCCTGAGCGAGGGGACTGGACTGTTTGAGGACTCTGTTCGAGAACTTTAAGTTCAAGAATGTTTACGTACTGAATGTTTAGGTACTCACGAGTACTGAACAGCGGGAATCCGCAACAACAATCTGCAACATCAGAAGAATGGACTTATTACCTTAGTTAGTCGAAGCAGCATCAGCAGGGGAGCCTTAATAATCATAATGCATCGGGAGAAAGGGTAATAGGTGGCATTGGGCATTGGGGGCGGCGGTTGGGTATCATGAAGTATTATGACTTGGATTTGCATGGATAAATTGGAATAGTACTTGTGGGGGAAACAGCGTGCATATCATCATTATTTGGGTAGTTAGTCGCTAAAAATAATTAAGCCTCATCTGTTGCACGCTGTGGACCGAAGGCTCTGTCATGGAAAAACGAGTGTGTTGATTGCTTCAATCGTTAGAAGCCGAGGGCTTCCAACCGCTAAATACTGCGTACAACGGGGTAGTTCCATTCCTCCGTTGTTGTGGCCTGGAATGGACCACGCAGTAATTCGATAGAATACCAGCGATCGGTCCGATCGCTGGTACAGTCAACACCCCTGTTTCCGCAACCCCCTCTTTCTGCAAATTACCCACAAAGCGCAAGCCACATTCCGGTTCGAATTAATTACTATGGGAAAACGCAAGTCCGCAAGCCGCAATTGAGGGCCAGATTCTTGCGCAAAGGGGGGGGGCATTCCAGTAATTCAGGCCATTCCAGTAGTGGAATGGCCCCTATTTTTCAGTATTCCAGAGGCAAACCAGCCCCCTAATCAGCCAGAGAATGGCCATCACTCCTTTTTTTTTCGCCCTCAAAAGGCCCTGTTCGAACCAGTGTTATTTCCATCGTTCAGATCAATTATTCGGATCAAAATCAACTGTCACCAACCGTCAACACCTTCTTTCAAGCCGTCAACACCTGCCAACGTTACCATGGCTAAGCTTACCCTCGTTCAAAAGAAAGACCTCCGTGCGTGGCACAAGAAGCAGTTAACCAAGCCTTTGTTGAAGTAAACTGCTACGTACGCCCTCCGCAAGTTGAACGTTAAGGTCCACGATTCGCAAATCTCACGCCTACTAAGCAACAAATTCGAAGCCCTAGATACCCTCGAGGCTGCCTATCTCTCCAGCAAAAGCTGTAAGCTCCGCGTTAGCTAATATTCTACGCTTAAAGAGATACTGTACTACTGGTAAGTGGAGATGGAGAGCTGTAGGGTGCTTATAATAAGGGAGGTATTATAAGCCTACGCCGTTAAGATCTGGAATACAGTTGAGGCTGCATGTGAGGGTGCCTCTGTTAACCCCCCCCCCTACCTTCGGCCCTAAGTGGTTAGCTTTATTTAAAGAGAGGCATAATATTAAGAGGAGGATCTTCCACGGAGAGGCTAACTTTGTTTAACAAGATACTAGCGTTAAGGTGTAGATAGAGGCCATTCGGAACGCTGTTACCGACGTCCCTGTTAGTAACCGTTATAATATAGATTAGACCGGTCTTTTCTAACGTATGTTCTTATCGTTAGGCCTTGTTATTACCACTCGCCCTGGTTTAAAGAAGGATAAGGCCCAGATTTCGCTTACTTTTACCACTAACGATATAGGAACGGACCGCTTTAAACTATAGGCTGTTAGTAAGGCTAAGGAACCTTAAGTGTTAAAGAAGTTTAACTTTCAGGCTTATAAAGTAATCTGGAAAAGTAACTAAAAGGCTTAATTTACATCAGCTTTAATGGAGCAGTAATATAAGTCTTTCTTTACTTACATTTAACGTATTAAATTAAGGTAGAAGGTTCTTCTTCTACTAGATAACTTCTCGGTTTATAAGAAAGTATTACGACCTGCACCCGACACAGGCCTTGAGAGGACTGGCGCGGGTTAAGACAGAACGTATGGCAGGACGCTAACAGGTAAGGGGTGTTCCGAAGACGGCTTGTTGAGCTAGCACTCTTAGATGGGGGGTTTAATGTCACTGTAAGTCGTTATCACTATAATACACAGAGGTGAGTTTAAACAGTAGGATATAAATGAATAATTAAATACTAGCGTGAGGAACTAAAGTCCCTTACGGTGGTTATGGGTATAATTATAGCTATCTATATTAACTAACTAGGAGGTACTTCGTACTTTGCTTACGGTGTTATAAACGCTTATTATATGAGCACTTTACATTATGCAAGCGTTTTGCTTATAAGGTTTCTTCTGCTTGCAATACAAGCACTCAGCATGCTGCGAGCAGCACTTTATTAGTTATAAGGGCTTTAGGTCTTTACACCCCTGGCTTAGTATATCCGGACGGTATACACTATCCTTCCATACTGTTCCTTCTACGGGAGATTTATCAGGCTGCTCCGGCTTAAGTAACAGTTTATAAGGTCGTTACACGATTCCCCCTCTTTAACGTTCTTTTTCTATAAAGAACTTAAAAGGTAAGTTTCTCTTTTCACCACTTCACTATGTAACAAGTGTCTAGCTTCCGGGTCTCGAAACAGGAATAAGGCAAAAGTATTAACTGCTATTTAAACCTTATAACTTACATACACGCGTTTAGTAGCGAAATGTCCCCTTATTCTTTCTATAAGTCTGTTAACCTTCCACTTATCTGTTAGGTTTCAAACCGGTCTGACAGTTACAACCATTACCTGGAGAGGTATTAGCCCTTCTAATGTGACGCTTTTAGTGTTAGTAAAGCGAAGTTAAAGGCTCTCTTTATTAAAAAGCAGGACTTTAACTTATAAGTTAAGTCTGCTATTTAGTAGCTTTATAAGGCTACTACTAAGCTTTAAAAAGCGTTAACGTGCCTGGTGCGCTTTTATAAGTAGCAGTCTCGCCTTAAGGACTGGGCTGCGAAAGCGTTTAGTTACAAAGCGGAGTTGTTAGAGTTTTAAGAGAGTGAGGAAGCTAAGTTAAACGCCCTTCCTAAAGACGTGGAGTCTTTTAACTGGGGGAACTTTTTAGCGGGGTTTTTACAGCGAGTGGTTGCTTTATAACTGGGTTTGTGATTTCCTTTAATAGAGGCCTGTAGGTATAAGTTCCTTACAGGCCTTCTGTCGCTTCTTTTTTTTCTTTAGTTGACTTTTTTCTTTAATAGTATTTATTTTTATGTAGAGTTCGTTAGGAGCTCTAAAGGTCTAGCCTCCTTATTAGGTCTAGGGTCTTTGTAACTTTAGCTTAGGGTTCTGACAAATGTCTTCCTGTACCTATTAAGGAGTTTCCTACCGTTTCTCAAGCTTTAAATCCTACGGTGGTCTTATTCTTCAGTATGGTAATTTAAATGTTAGATCTTATCTTATTTCTAGTTCTTATCGTTAGTTTTAATCAGTCTGGATTTTTTCAGTGGAACTCTGTAATTAGGTCTAGGCACTTAAGATTTTTAACAGGCTTCCACGAGTTGCTTTTAAGGCTGTAGTTTAATTACTTAATGAGATATTTAAACGTGTTTTTCCCTTTCTGTAAATTTATAACTTCTTTAACGTTATACTTATCTTTATCGGTGTTAATCTTAATCTTCTTTTCTAGAGGAACTCCCTTTAGGGCGGGTTTTAAAAGTGAGATGTGAAAAACCTTAATCTGCACTTTTATACTGGCGGGTAGGTCTAGTTTGTAATTAGAGGTGGTAACCTTCTTTTTAATCTAGAACGGTCCGTACCTTTTAAAGTCGAGTTTCTTACTAAGCCGTTTCGAATGTAGGTTTTGTGAAAAAAAGTAAACGTAGTCCTCCTTTTAAAAAGTCGGTCCTTTGACTTATTTATTATTATAATAAAGTCCTTTTTTAAGCGTTAGTTACTTAGTTTAGTATTTATTAGTAAATTTCTTTATTTGTTCGCATGTAAACTTAAGTTTAGCTTACAGGTGGTTATACAGTTCCTATATCCAGTCTGTGTGGACTGTAACTTAAGGGGCGCCTGTAGGCAGGCCTTAACGGAGCTTAGGCTCCTTACCGTAATTAGTGAAAAACGGTAATATATTTATTAACTTAACTAACATTATATTATAGGTTATTTATACTGTTAGTAACAGCTTAAGCTAATTATCTTATTTAAAGTTAACGTAAGTTTAAAGATACGTTATAAGTATTTAATTAACTCGCTCTATTTAGTTATCTATCTGTAAATGGAAAGCTGTTAAGAGCTTACTTTTCACACCTATTCTTTACATTAGTCTTTATTAGAACTTCGACACGATTAGCTTATCTTAATCTGTAATGATATTACCTAGCTAGAGGTGTTATAAAATTACCTCTTTCTTAAAGATATAAACGAGTTACTTTACTGTTATGTCCTTTAAGGTTAGTAAAAAGTAAGCTTACTTTGTTAATCTGTTGATTATTATAAGGATCTGGTTATAGGTAACTCCTGTAATAGGGTCTTTAGACTCTAGGATCCTAATAATGAAGTTAAGTGAGATTAAACTTTATAATGCTTATAGTACAGGAAGTGGTTTAAGGAGCCTATAAGGTTTATAGTGCTGATTCTGCTTTCAATAGCAGATATTACAGTTATTAATTACTTCTTTAACTAGCTTTTTTATTTTTAAGAAAACGTACACTTACTAAACTTACGTAAGAGTTTTAATTTAGTTTATATATCCTTTAAGTCGAGACTTATAAACTTATTAAATGTACTTTTTTCATTTATCTAGATTGTAAATATATAGTTTCTCTTAGTATTAGAGCTTTACTTTTAATTTAAGTGTATTATTTACGCCTTTTAATAACTGTTTTAATTAATAACTAGTTTCGTTATAATTTAAATACTTTAAGCACTTCTTCTTACAGTCTTACACGTGTTTTAAGAAGTCTCTTAAAGGGTATTTATACTTATAGGTGCCTTCTGTTAACCTTCTTACTTAAAAGTCCTGTTATTATTAATAGATATTATACTTTATTTATAAGTTTATATAAACGTTAATGGTTTATTTTAGCGTTTAGTTATCTAATACTTACGGTGTATGCTTTAATATACCGTTCTTAGTTTCGTTAAATATAGTAACGGGAATTAAAGCTAGATTAGTGTCTTTATAGTCCTGTCTTTAACTAAGAGTATTAGCTTACTTATTATCTTTTCCTTTAATATAGTAAATCTGGAAGTGGAACAGGGTTATTAATTCTGCTTACTATGTTTACTGTGGGTTAAGTTCCTTTATTAAGAAATATTAAAGGTTATTATAGTTTAAAAAGACCTAGATTAGTTCTTTTATACTATTTAGGTATAGTGCTTATTTAGTAAAGTATTAAATAATCGCTATTAGTTCTTTATTGTAAATTAGGTATTGTAAAGTTAAACTGTGGATTCCTTTTAATAAGAAGGTAATTAGGTAACGTTTCTTATCGTCCTAGACTTAACTAAGTTCTTTGCTAATTACGAATTCTGAGGAGTTCGTCTTAACTTGAAAGGGCTTTGAGAAATTGGGGAGGGTTAAGATTAGCGCTGTGATAAAGGTGTATTTAAGGTCTTTAAATGCCTTTTACTATTTATTAGTTTATTTAAATGGCTTTCCCTTGCCTGTAAGTTTATAAAGTGGTTTTGCGATCTTTATAAAGTATTTAATAAAATAGTGATAAAAGTTCGTAAAGTTGATAAAGGCTTATAGCTTTTTTTAATTCTTTAGAGTAGGTTAATCCCTGATTGCTTTTATCTTCTCCAGTTACATTTCGAGCTTTTTAAGGGTTATTCTGAACCTTAAATAGTTTAGTTCCTAAACGTGGAAGTGGTTTTTCTTTAGGTTTATTATCAGCTTTACTTTTTTAAGAGCTGTTAGAACTTATCATACGTGTTTTCAGTATTCTTTTAAAGTTTCAGAATAAATTAAAACGTTATTTAAATATATAAAAATAAACTTATTAAGGAACGGGTAGAGAACACTGTTAATAAGACCTTAGAAAGTCGCGGGGGTATTTGTTAATCCTATTAGTATAATATAGTACTGGTAATACTTATTGTGAGTCTAAAAGGCTGTCTTATGTTTATCCTCTTCTTTTACTCTAACGTAATTAAACCTTATAAGGAAGTTAAGGCTGGAGAATTAATTTACTTTAATAATCTGTTCTTACATCTCTATAATAAGTAGTAATAAGTAGCGATTTTTAATTATATTTTTGTTTAACGTTTAGTAATTAATAATTATACGTAACTTACCGTCTCCTTTTCTTAGGACGAATAGCATTAAGTACCTTACTGGGGACTGGGACTTTATAATGAACCCGTTCTTTAGGTTTTTATTAACGTACTCTTTTAAGGTCTTAGCTTATTAGGGGTTTAGGTAGTAAGGCTAGAAGCTGTAGAGTTTTGCTTCTGGTTTTAGCTTAATTTTGTAATCTTACGGTCTATAGTCTAGTAATTACGGTATCTTTTTTCGAAATAGAGTAAACTTCCTGTATTCTATAGGTACCTTAGATAAGTTAACTTCTTTACTTATCTGTAGATTAGTTTCTTGCTTTCCTTTACCTTTTAAATCGTTATTTAAGTAATGTGGTAGACCTTTTAGTCTTTTAACTGTCTTAGTAAACCTAACTTAAACTGTATTTAGTTCTAAGGGTTTAGTGTACTTTTAAGTGCTTTATGCATCTTTAGAACAGTTCGACACCTTTTTAGCTTTCTTCGAACGATAATTATAGTTAAGGGACTTATTAAAGGCAAGGTAGTTACTCCTTTAGTTAACTATAGGGTTGTACTTTTCTAGTTAGGGTAGACTTAGGATTATATTATATCCTGTAACTAGTATAACGTTAAAGTTTACTTATTATTTATCCCTATCTACTTTAATTAGGAGTAGTAAGTAATAAGTGACTTTACTGTTATTATACTGGTATAGGCCTTCTTCTCTATTTTGAATGGGAATAGCCTCTTTATACTCTTTATTAAGGAGTTTCCTTTAGTTAACTAACGATAAGTGTATTAAGTTAGAAGTATTTCCGTTATTAATTACTGCTTTTACTTTAAACGGCTTCCCTTTTCTGTCTGTTAAGTTAATACTGATAGAATAATACTTATACTTTTTTAATATTTAAGTTATAGTAATTATCTATCCTTAAGGTCTTATCTGGCCTAACCTTTAAATACCTCTCCTTCTTCTTAGGGTTTTTGCTAATTAGTAAATTACTGGTTTCTAGCCCTTTTAAAGGGCTTATAACCTTTTCTTAATTCCTTTTAGAAAAACAGGTAGCTTTAATAAACTTGGTAATTAATCTTTCTTAAGTTTTCACGCCTTAACGTCTAGTTGACTTTAAACAGTATGATGTTCCTAAAGTCCTTAATAAGTTAATAGTACGTTTTGTGAGATTAGATTACAGTAATGTCTTTTTACTCTTAGATCCGCTAATAGTCTTCTCGTTTCTGTTACTCTCAGGCTTTTCCATTAAAGTGTAGTAAGCACGTTACAATTAGGCAGTTATTAAGTATTCCTCCTTATTAACACGTGGCAAGGGTTTAATTAATTATAGTAACTTTCCACTTATTATTAGATTCTCTTATCGGGGAGTAGGAGACCTAGTAATAAGTTGGTTTTAACTTTACTTTTATAACAGTATAGTCCTGTCTTTATATGTTAAGAAAGTGGTTATAAAGGGCTTTAGGTCTATAATGCCGGTTAAAAGTGCAGTTATTATATATATAGTTAATTTATAGTATATCCTTATAGTTAAGGTAGTTAATATTAACTATAGGTATTATGGTTATAGAGTATGGAACGGACAAAGTAACGCCTTCTTTCTTCTCTTCTTCTATTTACTTTTAGGTACGTTGTTTTTCCTACACCTTTTCTTAAAACTTAAGTAATAATAACTTAGCTTATTCTTCTACAAAACGGTCTTCCTTAATAAGGTAATATTTAAGTTAATTAATAAAACGAACTCTGTTATAAAGTTATAACCCAATTTCCGCTACTTTATCCTTTAATGTCACAGTAAGGCCTTTAACCTGTAGGTCCTTTATTTCGTTTACTAACTTTTAGTATTTCTCTTTTAGCTCCTGGATCCTTTATTAGTGTGTTTGCTTTGTGCTTTCTTAAGGGACCTTTAAAGTACTAGTCTAAGGTATACTAGCTTTAGTGCAAGGTAGTTATTTAAACTGTCCTTCTTTTAAGGAGGTAAGGGTATTAATTTACTTAGTGTGTTTAAAGTGTTTAAGAGTCTTAGGGGGCACTGTTAAGAAGAACTTCTGTTTCTCCAGTTCGATTCTCTTAACTTATTCTCTTTTACCTTTTAAGGCTTACTTTACCGTTTAGGTAGCTTAGAGGGCTAGTTTTTCAACTCCCTTTACTATCTTAGTAACTTTTAAGTCGGGGTTTTTCCTAAACTTCCTTAGTTCCTAGGCCTGTAAAGTGAGGTTTTTAAGGTTTGTAACGGCTAACTGGAATATTTCTTTTTAAAGTTAGTCTTCTGTAACCTGTACTTTTAGTAATTTTAAGTTTCTACCTTAAAGTCGGTCTTCTACAACTTGCATCTCTGTAGCTAACTTTTTTAAGATACCTTTAAAGATTAAATACACTACGTCCTGGGGTTTTTCTTCTTCTCCCTTATCTCTTAAATTACACTTATTTATCTAAGTGCAGTTTTCTTTATTACTTACTATCTTAATATAGATATCTCCTAAGTTGAACTTAATGTATTTTCCTCCTTTTAAGATGGGTTTCTAACCGATTTACTTTAGTAACGGGCACTGCTATACTATATGTCCTTTCTTATTACAGTTAAAGTATTAGACTTAGGATAGGTCTTTAAACTGTTTTTACTGCTGTTATTATTAAGGCTTATTGCGGTTAGGTTAATTCTGGCGGTTTATTATATTAATGTCTATTAATCTAGGGTGGTGATTTATTACGGTTAACTGGTTCCTTTTCTTAAGCTTACTTAGTTAGTAGGGGACCTGTTCCTTCCAGAAGTTCTTTTAATAATAGTGATTGTAATACCGGTTATTAGCCTTAATAGTTATCTCGATTAGTTCTTACAGACAGTCTAGTTGGTCTTCTTAGTAAAGGTCTTTAGTGACGTGCTCCTTCAGACTACTTTAGAACAGCATTATTAAGGCTTCTTAACTGAGTTTAGTTTTTGCTGCTTTTAATTTGAAGCGTGTGGAGAACTTAAGGACTGAGGACGTCTGCTTTAAAGCTATAAGGCGTTATTTAGCCTGCCTTAAGGTGTCTAGTTCCTTAAACTTAGTCTAAAGTTAATTAACAAATACGTTAAAATTATCGAAAAGAGCTTAAGTCTTAGGGGCTTCTTTTTATGCTCTGTTTATAAAGAGGTTGTTAATTATCTTCGCATGAGGTTTATATTAGTAGGCAGTTACTCTGTCTAATAAAGCTCTTATAAACTTAACCTTTTCTTCTTCCTTAAAGAACTGCTTATTATAATAGGTAATATAACTCTGGAGCTGGGCTATTTAGGACTCTAGCTGTGTAGAGTCTCCCTTAAAGCGTATTAGTAAGGGGAGCTTTACTCGTTTCTTCTGTAAGCCCTTAAGGTCGTTGTTTTCTAACTTAACAGCGTTAAGTTAGGTTTGGAGTTTTTTAATAAGACCGATACGGCTTTTAGTGTCTTTAGGGAAGGCTTTGTTAAGTTCTTTAACTAGTCCTTACTAGTTAAGGTTTAAGTTTTTAAGGCGTGCGGCTAACTTATTGATGGTAGGGAGTTAAGGCTGAGCTTACGCCTCCTTGATCTCCTTACCTTTTCCAGAGGTTAATATATTAGTAGGAGAACAGTAATGTCTAGGAATTTAATAAATAGCGTTTAGAACTGAGACGCTAGTATCGTATTACGACTTGTACTTAATATAGGCCTTAAGAAGACTGGTGTAAGTTAAGACAGAACGTATAGTAAGACGTTAACAGGTAAGGGGTGTTCTGAAGATAGCTTGTTAAGTTAACACTCCTAGACGGGGGGTTTAATGTTACTGTAGGTTGTTGTTACTATAATGTATAGAGGTGAGTCTGAACAGTAAGATATAAATGAATAATTGAATATTAATGTGAGGAACTAGAGTCCCTTACGGTAGTTATGGGCATAACTATAGTTATCTATACTAACTAATTAGGAGGTACTTTATATTTTGCTTACGGTGCTGTAAGCGTTTGTTATATAAGCACTTTGTATCGTGTGAGCGTTCTGCTCGTAAGGTTTCTTCTACTTGCGATACGAGCACTTGGCATGCCGCGAGTAGCACCTTATTGGTCGTAGGGGCTTCGGGTCTTTGCACCCCTAGCCTAGTGTGTCCGGACGGTGTGCACTATCCTTCCGCACTGTTCCTTCTGCGGGGGATTTATCGGGCCGCCCCGGCCTAAGTGACGGCCTGCAGGGTCGTTACAGAAAGCCTTTAAGGCTCGCTCCCCCCTTGAAGGTATTACTGTCTTATTTATTCCTCCTAATAACACCTCTCGTTAGCAACTACTTAATTAGGGTATTATCTCTAGCTGGAAATAACTTTATTGTAAAACCTTCTTTACTTAGATCGTTAAGTTAATAGAAAGAGGGTTAACAGACTTCTATCTAATCAACGATATGAATCTCTAGCTAGCATTACCTTAGACTGTATAGGCTTAGTTTAGTTAAGTGAAGGACTTGACTATAGGGGCTTGTTAGAAGAAGTCTACTGTTATTAAGCTTTACCTTACTGTTTAGAACCCCTCTAATACTGCTGACGGCATTGTAGAAATCTACAGCTTATTTGTGAAAGCTGCAGAGGCCCTTAGAGTAGTAGACTGTAGCACTATAGCTATTAACAGGTTCTTGAACCCTGAGGAGGAAGAAGAGGCTGTAGAGCCCCCTGTTCCGGAGGAGATTCTGGCTATTGTTATTAAAGAAGTTGTTAGAACCCTTAAGTCTACCTCTGAGTCTTCCTCTAAGTAACGCCACGGCGTGGATAACCTCACAGAGCCTAAAGATAAGGATAAGGAAGAGCTCTATTACGCCCTACCCCTTATCATTTCGCTTAAAGAAGTAATTTATTACGTAAGGGATTTGCTTGATATTGCTGACGAAAAGGTGGATTTGATGGATTTTGAGGATGTGAGGGCCCTGCAGCGAATCAAGCGAAAGTTGGAAGCAGTGGTGGTGGATTCACGTGAGCAGAAGACTCTGGATAACTGGCTGGCCCTGTAAATAGCCTTAAAGTCTGCGTTTGGTGTGATTATAGTGGCTTTTCTGGCCTGGAACCAATTGTTGGAAAATTAAGAAAAGTGGGCCCTCTAGGACCCCCTTTTCTGCAAGCTACCCACAAAATGCAAGCGGTTTGCCTGTCTGGAATCCTTGCGGAAACAGGGGTGTTGACTGTATGGAGGCTATTCAGGGATTGGATTTGTGTGACATCATCTAAAGATGGTTAGGCTAAAATCAGTGGGGCAGCACTAAGGGATTTGGGCGATCATAAGAATGTTCGTTAAAGCAAGTCCTCTCAGGCGAGGTTACACTTATCACTATAGGCCGCTGCTCTATAATGCACAGGGCGAACTGAACAGTAGAGCACAAATAAACGATGTAATTACTTACGTGAGGAACCAGAATTTCTCACTCCATCGTAATCACGATGATGGTTATCTATACCAGTGAAGAAGAGGTAACTTGTAATTTCTGCTCATTGTGTTTAAGGGCACCTGGAGATGAGCAGAGTGAGCAGTTTATCCTTTGCTCATCGTGCTTTTCGCAACCCTCGGATGAGCACGTTAAGCAGCTCTTGGCTAACCATTGGCACCCCAGTGTACGTACACTGTGCTGGGCACTGTCCCTCCGGCAGGGATCAACGTCATGCCGTGCCAGGGCCTGGCGACGGCCCTGCGGGGTTGTTACAATTAGGTGGAACTGTTTAGATGAACTACTAAAAGCAAACAAGGATTCGCATAATTAGCGTGTTAGGATTTATGTTTATGACGTTTCTTACGAATGTCTCTACCTGTTAGACGCCATGAGCAACGAGATCTGGAAGGGAATGTGTTGAGTTTTGTCACAGCACTACACCCTAGCAGCCAGACGGACGCAGCACGCTTTGTTTCCACATTAGTTCGGAGACCCCGTTGACAAAGAAGGGGTTCCTAACCAGAGCAATAAGACCTTAGACAAATCTTCGCACATCTGACATTTAAGAAGGCCTCGTTCACGTCTTTATACGCCCCGTTAATACGCCAAGCAGCCTTGGCATTCTGGTGTTCTACAACCCCAAATCCAGCGACCACCTATTCTTATAGGCACGTGATCCTTTGTCACCTTTGATCAGTCCAAATCTACCCCGGCTCAGCTTCGGCTAATATCCGCTCACCAAGCTATAACACACAGCATAAGTTCGAGAAAATGAAGATTGGTAACTTTTTGCGAGGGAAAATATAGCTACTCTTCATGAAAAGGAACCCCAACATGTTCAGGTCTGCTTCCCCGGTATGCATATGATCCACCAACCTTCGCCAGACTGCACCTTACTTATAAATCCGATCAACCACCGGCGGCCTAGGTTTTCCTCCTAGTAGTGCAAATGCCCAGTAACCCGTATCTTTCTCCGGTTGAACATCATGCATCTGTACCTTCAGCTTCTTCAGCAGCCGTGCACGGTCCGCTCCATCCAATGCGCTCCCACCGTTGGGAAGGGACAAATACTTCGAATCTCTCGTCATGGTCGAAACATAGCCTAGGATGTCCGGGCCAACAGTCTGCCAGTTGAGAAGGGCCCTAGTACACGCTACGACGAGCATGACAAGGCAGGCGAGGACGAAGACAACTCACCATCCCCACTCGCAGACATAAACAACTCTGTTCACGGATGTAGTCGAAATTGTGGTGACGTTGGCCGCGAGGTTGGAAGAGACTCTGGTCCCGTCGCTGTTCACCGCATCGCGGTTACCGGCGCCAGAGCTCAATCCCGTGATGCCCCATGGGTCCAGGCTGGCAAGGTAGTAGCTGTTGATGGCTTGGCCGAGCCGTACGGACATGTCGTTGTGCGCGAGCTTGTACAACTCCACGTAGATGCGGTACGTGTTCGATAGAGGAAGTACCGGGTCGTTGATATAATATTCCGTTAACGAAGAGCCATGAGGGGATCCTTCTTTGTCAGCAAGGTTAGTAGCCAACATAAATTGCCGGCTAAATACACTTTGATACCAAGCGAACTCGAATGGAACGAGACGTGGATCAGGATGGGGTAATTGCGAAGGCCGCATTTTCGTAACACCACATGCAAGACCGGTGCAGTTAACGAATGCTTCGACGTATGCCGTGGCGATATGGCAGTACGCCAGAGAGTTTGCGTACTTTAGGCGAAACCCAAATGATTGGAAGAGAATCGTTCGCTGCGGGAAGTTGCGGCCAGTGTCGTTGATGTAGTTCCAGGTCGTACCATACCCCAAGGCAAGGGTGCCATCTATCCCAAAGTTGTAGGTAGACCTTGTATCACCATAATCTGTACCGTTGTTTGAGACGTTCAGATTGATGACTCCTGCGGTCAGACTGATAAGGGTGCCGTTGAACACGTTGCAGCAGTCAAGATCGAAATAGTTGGTTTCTAATGTATAGCTTGTGTTGGTGCTTTCAGAGAGGCCGGACGCCGGGATACCGATGAGTGAAGAGTACTTTCCTAGGGTAGGGTCCGGTGGCACATCTTGCCATCCAAATTCATCCGCTGAGGAAGTGAGTCTCGACAGGTAAGGAATCTTGACATTGCCCCAGAGATCCATTTCGGAATTCTTGACCAAGGTAGAGGCAGTGAGCGAACCTGCATAGATGGCATTTATCGGCGGTAGGGCTTCCCAAAAGCCGCTGCCACTCCCAAATTGTGAGTATGACTTCTCCCTGTGACGGGGCTGGCGTTACATACGCTAATGCAGGGAACTGCTACAATTGCCCGCTACACCAAAAGGTATGTGCAAGTTGACTAACCTTTAGTCATCTTGCTAGTTCCCAGTTATTACCAACCCGTCACACTCCCCTGTGGTCAGGTATGTGATCGGGACGTGGGTGATTTCCGATTTATCCCTTGTCGCAAGCATTTGTAATGAGGCTTGGCCGCCAATCGGCGACAAAACTGCCAGCAATACAGGAAGCATACCGACGGCGTTGATTACACGAAGTGACCATAATATTTGCAAGGCCCCCACGAGTGACCTGCTCGCCAATAGCTGTTCCAGGAGACCAAGGGTCGTTCCCCGCTCGAGTTTCCATGTTGCAAATGCTTTAATAGCTCGGGCTATGATGGCCGTATAGGCGATTGGGAAGAGGGTGACAGCCTAGGACAGAAGGGATAACTGCTGGCACTCACCATCGATCAGAGAACAGGTGGTTATATAACCAAGTGTACAGTACCGCGTTCATGACTACGTGTATCGCAAACCATTCATTAGATAGGGCATCTCGGTCGTTACGTCTACCTGCCACACCCGCGAGAACGAGAAATGGGATGACAGTAAAGATGCAAGCAGCATCCGTGATGATGCGAAGATAAAAAATATACCCGGGCGTTTTCAAGGGAGCTAGTTGAGGGGGCCATTCCGCATGTGGAACCTCGTCCGCGGGTGACAGCGGCCTGATCTTCGGCTCAACCAGTTCCTCTTTCTTCAAGTTATTCATTTCTAGTGTAATCTGTCTAGATTTCTGAAAATGTTGTTCAAGCGGAAACGACTTGAGAGGTTGGGGTTGGGAGAGACCTGCATAACTTCTAACTGCGGCGATGATTAAATTGTTGAGCGTGCATGTCACACGGAGGTGGCCACAGGCCAACGAGACTAATTAGATTTGACGATAAAAACAGGGCTGACGGACCACCACCATTGGTGACGGTCAGGCCTATTACATAGAGACCTGGCCTCTAGAAGCGCTTACTGGCCAAAGGCCCACCTATCATGTATTTTAGATAGCCGCGCGAAAAGGTTGGGCACAGAAGTCCAAGCCCATCGGGTGGCTGGCAAGTGGGAGACAAAAAAGTGAGCGGCTTTAATTCTCAAAGCTAAGCCGCTACAAGATAATACCTAATTACAGGCGCCTTCAGGAAGTATTACTTGTAGAAGAGTCTGATCGCAGCCCGCTTCAGGCTAGGGTGAGATTTAAAGTCGCTCGCTTTTTTTGTCACCCACTTGGCTGGGTCTTTAGCATTCAGGACCGCAAGTCTCGCAACCAGCTTACAAGCGGAGTAGGGACCTTAAAGTCAAAGAAGATTATCTGACAATTGAACCATTAAGTTTCAAGTCTTCGTTACTACCACTGCCTGAACCAGGCTGCGATGAAGTGTGACTTTTAGTAGGCACGCAGTTCAGAGGCAAGTGTTCCCCAGCGAATTCTTGTCACAATGTATCGGATTCTAGCTCTTACACCGGAGACTGGCTGAATTTGGTTGTCATCTGTTATGTCGTGTGTGTCTGACCATCTTGGCCAGCCACTGGAAATCTCCGGTCCGCGTGCACTAACCTCCCTGACCTGGCTAACTAATTTAACACAATGTGTTGCAAGCTCTGGAACACACCTAGCCGCGAGCGAACCTAGTGATGTGGCGCTGAATCGATAGAAAACGAAGGACAGGAAACTTTGGAGCAATGGTAAGGCATAGTACTAAGAGCGCGTCCCTAGCCAATATAATCGCGGAGGAGTCTCACCAGCATTGTGTCAATAGTGTTTGAAGCACTGCACTCTGGATTCTGTGGAATTGAAGGGGTTGCAGAATCGTCTGATTCATCTGTTTCTCATTCGGTTATTGTTATTTCCTAGTGTTGTGGTTGTGTAATTGAGGATAGTTGTGGTAGGGTGGTGGAAAACCCGCGACTCGCTTATCAAATACGTTAGAGAAGGGAGACATTGAAGAAAACTCTAGGTATTTTTACAGTCGATTTGCCCTAAGGCTTCCCATCTTAGCCCAGAACTGGACTCCGCTAATACCGTTAACCTTTGCTTAATCGTTTACATAACGATAGTATGCCTAAAACGTAAAACTGCTAAAAAGGGTGGGTTTAGTATAAAATCTGCAGTAAAGTGCCCAGTCTCTACAGTGCTAGCAGGCCCTGTGTCATCTCAGGAGGAGCTAGTGTCAGAAAGAAGGAGGTTCAGGGGCCCTGTGCATCTAGTCAGCGGAGCTGACTGGATGCCTAGCACTGCCAGAGCGCCAGTGAACCTTAGCCACCACAGTTACGAAGACTGAATCCTACAGAAAGTCTATAAAGCAGGAGGTTCTGGCTTGCAGCCAGAACCACAGGATCAAGCCAATCAAGCAGTTGCAACCCCCTCAATTCCACAGAATTCCAGTGTGGAGTGTTTCTGACAGATCTTGAAGATGGGCTCTCCGTTTGCCATGGTGATGTCGAAGCTGTCGCCCGAGAGCGACATGACCTTCTCCCGCAGAATGAGGGTCTCAGACTGGCGCGCCAGATACTGGTTCCAGATGCCTAACGGGTGCTGCACGGGGGCGAGTTGGACAGCCATGGTGTCTAGGCGATTGAAATACTGGTGAAAGTGATGATGATGCGTAAGGCGTGGCGGTAGAAGCGGATACGCGACGAGCGAAAGTAGAAATGCCGATGTATCGCGAAAGTGACAGCGACCAGAAGGTGCGGGGTCGCCAGCATTTATCTTTGTGGCACGATGTTCATCCGATGGAAACGCGCAGCTGATCTTCTGATGCTGCTGGTCCGAGATCTTGGTCGATACACGTCATTGGTGGGTGGCAACGCGCTCGTCGCCCGAGGCAGTGCATGCGACTGCGGACGCCTTGGCGCGAAATGAACCGGACAAACTGCCCTTCCATGGGTTCTGCTGAAGGACTATTGCATAGGGCTGAAATTCGTGCACTGCCCAATCGCCTCTGTGCGGCTGAGCATAGCGGCCTAGCCATATCGTTACAGAAAGGACCCAGGCCCGTCGAATTGCATTTCACATGCAGGATAGCAGCCAACGGCAACCAAGAAGAACCCGTGATTTTGACGTGCAGAGTTCCCCTATGAGACGGGTGCTGGCCTCCCCTGCAGATTGCGACCGCAATGCCCAAATTCAGACACGCCGCAAGATTTGGAGCCTAACCGGCTGCTGGTCCAGCTCGTGGTTCCCAGTGTGCAGGTTGCCAGTGTGATCGAAATGGGAGCGCGCTGCGGATGTCTCCCGTGCAACACATCTTGTCTCTCACTTGGGATTGTTGTGCAACCGCTTGTCCTGCAAATGACGCTTCGCTGGCAGCAACCCGAGACAACGTACAAAGGGATTGTCGGCCTGGCAACAAAATCATTACAGCGCACAAAGACGATTTCAGGCCGCCCAAACGGTCTTGACCCCTCGGCTACACAACGATGTGAGTATGATCTGTGCACGGTATTAAACTAAAGGGAGAACAGGATCGCCGTCTTCTCTATCTTGAGGATCTAGAGACTCCCGCTAGGTATGTGCTCAATTCAGCCAATACACCTCAACCTCTTCGCCATGACTTCACCCTAGTCCAAAGCCTCCCTCCGAGTTGTCGGAGTCGTCGATGCATCGGCGGAGGATTTTGGACGAACTTTTCCATGACCGGCTCGTCAGCCTTTGACAGTGGAGTAGGAAGCTCCGGCTTCTTCTCCAACCGTCCCTCTGATGAGCTAATTTCGCCCAGGGCTTGAGTCAATGGTTCTGTATGTGGTGATACAGGTCCAATCGCAGCCTGCGAGGGGGAGTGGGTAGCGTGGAGAGTTGGCGAGTCCTCCCGAGGAGCTGGTTCTAGTTCTCGGGCCTGCTGAAGCTCGGGAGAAGATGACCCTGGAGCATCTCGACTCCTCTCGTTGTCAAACTGTGTCTCCTCAACAATTCCTTCAAACTCTCCCGGCACGGAAGGCATTTCCTTGGGCACTGAATGGCTTGTCTCTGGACCCTCTGTCACTAGGGCTGGACAATCTTGGTCGAGATTGGGGGTGTCAGATTTTTCGGTTACAGGGCTCAGTTGGTTCCCAGGGAATTCGTCCAGCCTCGGAGATGAGCCGGGTGAAGACGTCTTTGACCGTAACAGCTCAGGTGATGACGGTCGAGTGGTGCTGTTGCGCCGACTTCCTTCGCCGGGCGCCGAGGAAGAGGTGCGCCAGGAGAGCGCCGAAAGGTCGCTTGGCGGGTTAAGTAGTACTGGCTTCCGGGGATGTTTGCAGTAGCTTGTACGATAGCTCGAGCCATCTTCACTTTTACATCTCTTGTGTATCTTTCGAAGTTCGTCGACAACTACTTCGCAAGAGGCCCGGTTGTCAGGATGCATTCTGAGTAAATGATTCCGCACGACTTCAAGGAGGTCGTAAAGTAACTCTGTGGTTGTGGGATCCTCGTACAAAGATCTGAATTCCTGTGGGAGACTTTTAGACAGAGCTCTTCGGCAGAGTCGAATTTCTGAGGTGTGACTGATGAAGCGGTCGCTGTTTCCAGTAACAGTGTCACTCACCTCAAAGACTGCCCACTTCAGCCTTGCCTTTCGTAGCTTTGCAGTAGACTTGAGCTGTAGGTGAGACTTCAAATTTGGCATTAGGAAAAATGTATCTCCGGGGATGTGGTGCGGATAGTTCGGCTGAGGCTTCTGCTCCTCGTACTCGCGCCTTTGGGAAAACCTGTCCACTCCAGCCCAGCCTTTGGAGAACCAAGTGCAAAACTCCAAGAAGATACACCCAAGTGTCCATATGTCGTATTTAGGTGATATCTTCGGTCGAACGTCACACTCAGGGGGCCGATAAGTCTCTGTCCTTCCTACCGTTCTGGCATCGACCTGGTCCTTGGAATGCTCGCCGTGAAACTGAGCGAGACCAAAGTCTGATATGACGAACTGGCCGAACTCCTCGCACTCCTTGGTCTGTTGATGGCCGCGCCTAAACCAGAGAATATTCGTAGGCTTGAGATCTCCGTGACGTCCAAAATGTCGTCCCGAGGATCGGCGCTCCGCATTGTGGATTGCTTGGATTCCGTCAGCGATACCTAAAAACTGAGAAACGACCCAAGTGGCGAAGCTGACGCTCCGTAGGGGATCCTTGACATCTTCGTAAAATTTCCAGTACTGTTCCATGTTGCGGTCTGCCCACGGAAAGACGAGATAATAGCACCCAGCGTAGCTATAGGTCAGAAGAAGCTGAATCAGATAGTCGTGTTTCTTGTCGGCAACGCGTTTCAATGCTTCGACCTCTTTGCGAAAGACATGCCAGTGGTAATCGTTGTGAATTGCCCTGTCGCCTGCGCCCTGGACCCGGACTTCCTTGACGGCGAACAGATACACAGTTCCATCAGCCTATCATAAGAGCGTCAGTCGAGTTACGGCGCCTTATGATTGTCTCAGGCTCGGTCTTTAATATCGTTCTTGCCTTGCGGCCATGAATCATAAACAACACCGGCAGGACTTACATTGCGGTGGTTGTGGTGAGCGGGATGAAACTTCCTCTGTCTTACTTCCCCGAAACCGCCATACTCGGTAGACTTTGGTGGAAGTTCCTCCCTGGTGGGGGTAATAACGGGCAGGATTGAATTCCCGCTGATGTGATGGTCGAGGTCGTAGTGCCGGACTGTCCAGTCTTCTTCGGTGGCGAACATGAAATAGGGGGCCAGTGTCCGCCACTGCTGGTCGGAAAATGCCTCGAAGTCGCTATCACTCCACTCACTGAAGCACTCATCATGGACCTTCTTTCCGAGCTTATCGTGCATACCAACGTAAAATCGAGAGGTCTCGTTCCGCTCACTGACCGCGCGTTCCTCAGCCTTGAAGGGAAGGTCGCAATCCCACCATTCATGATGAACAAAGCTGGAAATGGAGTAGATTGAGGATGGGCGATCCATCAGCACCAAGCTGGCAAAGAGGGCACGGCGGCTTGTCCATTTCGGACTCGGATCAGAGCTGACCTGCTCAAGGTTGACGATCTCCTTCGCTAGTAGTTTCAAGTCATCGTGGTGGGCGAATTTCTTCAAGTTGAGCTTCCTGAGGCATTGCTCCAGTTCGATATGCACGTTGCTCAAGTTTATGAGACCGTCGAGATAATTAAGTGGGACGTACTTGCGGCTTCCGTCGCCTTGATATGCACCTCGAAGCTTTGCGCTCAGCATCGAAGCTCTTGGTGGCATGCCGTTTAATGCCTGTGAGCCCGATGAATTTGGTATGTGATTGGATGAATGGAACATCGGGTGCTGATAGTACAGTGATCTTCCGAAGTCATACACACGGTCCTCCTGGAGATCGTCGGGACCACCATCGGTTCGGGGAGGTTGGCGAAGTTCGCAGGGCGGTGTCGATTCATCGCCACATGTAGGCTCCGAGTTCTTCAATTCTTCCAATGAGCAAGCATTTTCCTGAAAATCATCTTCCAGATTCGCTGGCGACCCTTCATTGGCTGTTTGGTGGTTGACTGTGCGCCGTAGGCTCAAAACGCCTTCCGCGGTGCTGCCAGTGGATTCCCTCATGAGAAACTGTTGTGATTCGTGGGTCTGTAGCCAATTAGCTCGCCTTAATCTTGCTCAGTCATCTGAAAGGTCATGCCACGGAAGCTGAGGCGCATCGGAATGTAGGTGCCTGCTAACCATGATTGTCTGTGCAACAGATTGTGAGGCTGGGTTTCGTTCTGCCATTTTCGGGCTTTGGATCACGGGCACGTCCGGCGCCTGCCATTTTGAAGCGTCCCCGACGAGGGATTTATTGCAAAGTCCTGCTTCAGCGCCACTGCGCAAGATTTGGCAAGGCTCTCCCTCGTGCTTTCCCAATCTGAAGCGCCGGCCCTGCAAGCGACCCCAAGGCAAAATTTATCGGTGAAAGAGGCTTGGAGGACCCCTCACCGACCCAATTCAGCATTTTTGCGCATGCCCGGGGTAATTTCCCAAGACATTTCTTAGGGAAGACCATCCAATTATAAACAAGTCCATCACACCATCACATTCTGCCCTCTGCAAGCCATAGCACCCAATGGCATGCATTGCGCATGACGCGCTTCGCTTCATAAATGTATGCTCTATTACGCCCCAGGGCCCCGTTTACCCTTGTTCTCCTCATCTCCTTGCCCCACTCCAACAAATTTGTTGAACTGCCCGTCACCATTTTCGTCCAGCACAATCAACTTGCTATGACGGTCGACGCGTATTCGGCACCTCTCATGACCACGGAGGCGAGAATACGGACAAAGCTGATTCGCAGCCCTCGAAGGCTCATCGAAGAGCTTGAGCGTGAGGTGACGAATCAGGGTCACAGGTACACGATTCATGTAACAAGCAACCCAACATCTACCAAACAGTGCCACCGCTACTAACAGGTTAGTAGATGCGGCACAACACGTATCGGATCAAGGCTACAAAGGCCATTGATGTGCCCAGGCTCCTCGCTTCTGTTTGCTGAGATGTTCCGAATCCTGCCCTTTCGCATATTGGCTGCAACTGTCACGGGGTGACCGGCAAGGAAGTAGGGTATTCGCTTAGATATGGACACGAGTATGAGTAGTGACAGAGAGAAATTGAGAGGGAGTCAAATCGTGGCAATTCCAGAATTCAGCCATTATAATTGTGAAGGGAGCAACTTGAACTTGAACAGGAAAGGCTCAGGCATTTCAGATTCTATTGCCAACTGCATGAACTGATCAATTCCAACCGAAAGCAAGACATGACGCAATGAATCCCTCGCACACTCACCATCCCTCTCTCCATCCTCGCACCTCTCCATATGGTTGAACGTTTGAGTCGTCGATGATTACAGTGGGAATTTCGGCCCGAGGCGCTCCATCCTTTGAGTCCCCCTCGATGGTGGTTTTAATGGGCGGCTTGTCGCTGGCAGGAATGTTGCTGGGCTGGACTGAGCTCCCGAGCTTTGATTCTTCACCTGGCGCTCCATCGTTTGAGTCTTCAACAGTGGTCGTAGTGATGACCGCCTTTTCCCCGGCAGGAGTCTTGCCCGGCTGAACTGGGCCTTCGAGCTCTGCTTTTAACCCTGGTTGCTCACGAACGGGCATCGCGACTGGTAACCCCTCAGTAAAAAATCCCGGCGTCTTTGCTTTTGACAAATCCTTGAACTCCTTCAGAAGCACCGAGGCGTCCGACCTCTTCTCTTGGTCCACTAACATCATCCGGTCTTGGATTATATCGAGAACGTTGTGCACAAACTGGGAGCAATTCGGCAGCCCATGTAGGTTGGCAATAAACTGGAGCAGCCCCGAGTTAGCTCAACTTATGAGATGCACAAATCTGACCGTCGTCAAGTGGTGGGAAAAACTGACCTTGGCCACAGCCCTCTTCACCTGCATATGACCAGTGCGTTTTTTGTCCCCTCCAGAGTCTTGGTTGTGCTGTTCTTCAAACTCGAAAAACAAGTTGCTCTTGGCATTATTCAGATGGTCAAGTGACTTGCGCTGCTGCTTGAAGTCCCCGAGCAGCTGGTTCCCCCCGAGAAGCCAAGTCACAAATTCGAGGAAGATACAGCCCAAAGTCCATATATCAGTCTTTCTTCTGGCTTTTGCGTCGTGTATATCGCATTCAGGGGCTCGATAGCCTGGCACTCTTGCGCTACTGCCCGGCTGGATGGAGCGGCTGAGCTCGCGGTTGAACGTCGCCAGGCCAAGATCCGTCACAACCAAAATGCCCTTGGGATCATTCTCGTACCTGAACCACAGGACATTATCAGGTTTGAGGTCGCTGTGGCGTCCGAATCCTTCCACCCCTGGCTTAAGGTTGTTCTCGCGGCGCTGATGAATCGAGTGAATGGCTCCAGTGATGCCGACAAGTTGGTTGGCCACCCACCTCGCACAGTCCAGGTCAAGCCTAGTCGATGGGGTGTCGTCTCCCCAGGGCTGTATCTTCTCCCAGTAGGTTTCCAAGTTGCATTCAGCCCAAGGGAAGATGAAATGTGACACCCCATCTTGCTCAAACGAGGCCAAGAGGGTGATAAGGTGCGGGTGCACCTTTCCGCTGAAACGACGAAGCTGCTCAAGCTCGTTTTGGAAACCATTAACCTCTGGCACGCCCTTATGCAGGGTCTTAAGTCCAAAAAACTTTCGTTCCGAGAGCCCGACCTATAAGGCAAGCAACAAGTAACTTGGTTAGCCATCTTCCCTTGTGATATTTTCTGTGAAAGCAGTAACTATACCTCTCTGAGCACGGTCTCAAAACTGTGGCTTCTCGGATCAATCTCAACCTGAGTGACAATACCATAGGCCCCCTCCCGCTCTGATGGGTTCCCCATTGCAGTCTCGGTTGGAGTGCCTTCTCCTTTTACCCACGGCAGGACGATACCACTGGCAAAGTTGTACGTCTTGTCAATATCGGCAAAGTCGAAAAAGGCCGGCCGCATTTCCCATTGACGGCGAAATAAGTCTTCTCGATCTCTTTGGGACCAGCGGGCCGTTGCCTTCAGTTCCGCCTTGTCGATGCCGGATTTGCGGAGATTGCCATTTGGCTCGGGATTCTCGACGGGGAAAATGTGATCAGACTCCTCATTGTCGATAAAGTGTTCGATTCTCAATACCATATCTAGTTTGAGCAGCAGCGCAAAAACTCGAATGTAACCCTTTTTGTCCTCGGCCGAGTCTGGTTTGACGCCATCATGGTGGGGGCGAATGATGTTGACAAGCTCTTCGATTCTCTCCGCCGACCACCTGCGTTTCTTCTTTTTGTAGTATCGCGGCAGGTTAAACTCTCGCTTCAACCTTTCCTTGGTGAGAATGGAGAGCAGGAGCTTCAAAGGGATGAAGGTTGGGTCTCCCGGACCGCGGGCCTTGATCGTATGAGTCCGCAGGAGCTCGCCCAAAGGAACTGGGGCCTGGTCATCTCCCTGGCTGGCTGTGGTCGCCATGTATGCTAGGATTCTGCTGGTCGCGCTGGTGAAGAACGAGAGGGGGCGCTGGAGGTGGCTCAGTGGATCGAGGTTTGAAGATTGGCTTACAAGTACTCTTTTTATCGGTCCTCGTGGCACTTCGTTGAGGTGTCCGCCAACCACCGGATGCACCTACGTCAGTGCGTCCGTCAGGTCTTTGCCCGCAGAGCCCCAATTCAGCTCGCCGGTTATTGCGTGAATGAGGCAATGCAAATGCGGCGCAGCTAATTTATCACTGCAAAGATAGACGACACGTGGAATGAGGGAACGTGTCTGGTCGTTACCGGGCCCGCAACGCCTGCCAAGCATCGTCGAGCTGTCGGCGGCCGACTTTTCGCCTATCAGACAACTTGACCCGGTGCGCCTCGCAGTTGCCTTCCGCACTGAGTGAGGTGCCTGCGTGTCACACAAGCTGACCGGCACCAGTCTTCACCGAATTTGCAGTGCTAGAAAAGAGACCAAGCTCTGTATGTCCCGCATCTGCGGGGCTGCCCAATAGCGAATACATCACGCCGGTCACCCACCACTTCGAGGAATGATTGGGAAGCGGGGAAAAAACAGACCCTGAACTTTCTTTTTGCCCGGTCAAAGAGTGCCGTGCACCCTCTCCCGACCATTGCCAAACTTGCCAGCCACGAATTCCACAGCCCACGGAGCGCACCCCGGAATTGAGGGCACCTATGTGAAGATTGAGATTCAGCGGGGGATCTTCAGAAAAATGCGAGAGATGTCTTGCATGTGAAATGCGGCGCTCCAGTATGCAATTCAGTGCCTGTTGTCCGCGGCCCATCGATGTCCAGCTCCCATGCCGCTTCCATGCTTGCAGCAACTTGGTCTGACCAGATCGTCCAGGAAAATGATCATGTTGCAAATTAGCATTGCGATGCATATTGCCTCGAAGTCAGGTGGATACCTACGTTCCATGTTTCCAGATTCTACTCTAATTCTTTCTTGTTCTAGGTATGCTATGCTCTTGCTTGTCCTCTCGCATGCAATTGTCTTCCGGGAACTGTATCCGGGTTGCCCCGGGCTACAGACCTAGCCAACCCAGGTCCCTTCGTGAGCCCGCTCCACCCTGAGCATCACGTTCATTGATCCCAGAAAACGGGCACAAGTCGTTCTCTTATATACCAATATCCCAAAACGACCCTGCTGGCAGCCATGCCGTCCGTGGAGGTCTGTTAACTCAAGCCTTTATCACCTCGTAGTGGAGACAGTTGATCAATCCCTTGAACTCAGCAAGTTCGGTCTGTGAAAACAACCCAAGTTAGGGGTCTCAGTCTGGCTGGAGCCAAGGAGAATTCTGTGCAATGGGCACATACCGTGGTCAGCAAGCGTGGAATTTCGCACTGAAATCGCCCTCGTCTCCACGTGATTTCAGAATTGCCAGCACCAAAAAGACGGGTGAAGAACGTTCCGAGGGCGACCTCTTCCGTGTAGGTTGCTCTGACCGTGATGATGACCATGTTTGCGACCGTTTGAAGAAGCGTGTGATGCTTGGTTGAGTTCACTTCCAGAGCGACGGGATCTAGTGTGCGCAGCCCTTCCCTTTGAGCTTGAACATCGCGAGACTGGGTTTTCAGCAGCATTTCCCCATCTGGAGCTCGCAGCGTGCTGGCTTGGGCGAAAAAGGCGGTCAAGCCAAAATGCGCCACGCGCATCCTTTGGTTTGGTTGGCAGCAATTGATGGCATGGCCACCCAGCCCAAGACGGGTGTTTGCCCAATCGCAAACAACCAAAGGGGCAGGGTTCGGGGCTGTTGGGCAACGCGACCTGCAGCACCGTCGTCTCTAAGGTAGGGCGGCATCTTCAGTCACCAATGGCTAGTCGCAGGGCCAATATCGCCAATACCAAAAGTGCAAAAACCTAGGGCTGGATCAAATGAAAGGAAAGAGACCTCTCCACGGGGAGCGGCAGTGCGCCTGCGATCTAGGCCTTGCCATCAGAGCCGCATGTTCATTCTGCCTTCTTCCAAAACAGCCATGCCCCGCTCCCTAGCGTGCTGTGGGTCCACTGATTGTAGGGGCGGAGCAAGCAGCAGCCCATGAGTCGTGTGAAATGCGGGGCTAGCCAGCGCCTCAGCAATCGACATCTTGATGTCTTTAAGGCAAGACGAATTCCGGTGCCTAGGGCACGTAGCTTCCCTGGACCAATGCAATGTCTTTTGCGGGCTTGTATAACGAGTTTGCGCAGGAACATCCCGAGCCATGCGCGTGTGGGCTGCGTCGACCCGCTGCGTTTAGGTGCTGCGTGGGTGGCACGGGGCTCGGGCTGATTGATGTCTCGATCCGTCGATATCCTGCCAATTTCGTCCGTGCCCCAGCCTCCTCGTCCAAAATCTTCCCCCTCTCCCGCAAAAACTCGAGTCTCTTGGACTCGCCAGCATCAGAGAGGCACACCTGAACGCTAGAAAATGGATGTTGCTCGCGACTACGGGTTGATGAGCAAGAACGACCGGGAGAAGCTCTTCAAATACACCTCCGATCAAAACTTCCGCCAAACAACGGTCATCTCGGCTCTAGACGGCCAATTGCCGGTATGAGAGGAAAAATTCCACACCCTATCTTTCCCTCGGGTTGCCAAAGACCTGGTGCGCTAACTGAGAGCCAGACGCAAGTGATTCTTGACAGCAATGAGGGATGGAGTCAATGGCAAGAAGAGGTGCGTTCTGAGGGCGATTCTGCATGCATGAGGCGATGCGGGGTTTGCAGCCATGAAAGCTAATAGCGATGCTCATCCTAGAAATGTCCGCTACCAGATGGATCTAAGTCTGGGACAGTTGTCATGTACGTGTGGCCCCCTAAATATTTTCACCTCAAGCCTTCGCAGAGGCGTCGATGCCGTTGACTTACACAACGGTATGGCAACAGACTGATACGCAGGGACCTGGGAGAAGAAGCACCAAGGCGTACCAACAACGCACCGGATGACCTCAACATCGAAGGCGGACCATCAATCCAGGCCTCACCTGGTTCAAAGGGCCCTCATGGCCAGCATTCAGATGAGAAACCTATGGACTTCCACCTTCTGGACCGCTACCGGCGTGGTCTGCGATCATTACCATTCTCGGCGGAAACTTTCCGCCAAATGATGAAGAGCCTCTTCATTCATGGTGACATAGCTCGCGTCATCAGCCGTGCGGATATTCCTGCGTTTTCTGTCTCAGAAATTAGAATGGGCGATTGGCCTGCGTATGGTAAGTTCGCGGAAGCCTCATAGTTCCATCTCTCACCTTCAAGTTTTGGTCAAGTTCCACCATCTTACCAAGGTGTCTAGTCATTCAACTCCGAACAACAAACGCCTGGGGCATGGATCTGGCCTTGTCCTGCACTTTCTTCCCGCACTGCATGCTCACCTTTACCGTCGTATTTGGGTCTATACCAACGGTTGATACCGAGATCATCAAGCGAATAGCCCTAGCACCAGAAGACGCCGCTCATCCACTTCTCGTTGCCGGAATCATCCTCGAACTTGAACGAATAAGACATGCAGGTATTGTGGAAAACAGCATCGACAAACTGGAGGGTCACGTTCTCGCGTTGGATTCCTTTAGCGCGGATATGTATGATGATCAGTCTGAGACGGCCAGAAAGAACATCACCAAGCGAAACGAGTGGCTTGACATGGCTTACTTGCGAAATCAACTCATAAGTTGGGAGACCCAAGTTCTCAAGTTCATTGCCTGCGCCGAATCGCTAAATAAGACGGTATTCTCGACAGAAATTCTCATCCCGGTTGAAGCCTCGCCGGATAGGGGGGATATAGAAACCATCTCCGCTGTGGAGCATATGAATTTCAACTTTGACTCAAAACGGGCGGGATCTGACCTCAATAGAGACTATACAGGGACCCCAGAGCCCAGCAAACAGGCACTGCAAGACCTCCTGGCCGTGGAATCTGCATACAACTCCGATATCGAGTTGCCCAATCTTCCGAGTGGTCTCAGCCAAGGAGGGAAAAAACCACAAGATACTACTGCTAGTATCGTAGCAGCGGATCAGGGTAAAGCGAGGATGGAGGGGGCCGTACCACTCCCTGAAAGAACCTCGTCCGTCTCAAAATCCGGGTTTGAAGACGGCACATGGAGATACGAAAGCCGCAAAACAGGAGTCTCTGGAAGAACGCGGAATGCAAAGACACATCGACAGCACTTACGTCGCATCGGGTCAAAGTTCGCTGCAAGAGGTAGCGAAATCAAGGACGAGTACAGCGACAAAATCAGAGACTGCAAGATGCGTCTTGAAGGAATGGCCATGGCAAGTCAATGGGTAAGACCAGCCCCTTCCATACTGTATCAGTCTTCTAGCAAGGTGATGATGCGCTGACAGAGGTTTACCTTCTCCAGGCTGAGGGTGAAAGCAACGTCCACATTGCCCTAGAGATGAGACGAGACTCACGACATATGAGGTCAATAGCATTGGTCACCATGGTCTTCCTCCCGGGCACCTTCTTCGCCGTAAGAAACTGCCCAAACTTCCTCCATCCCAAGCAGAAAGCTAACCTCCTATGCTCAGTCAATATTCTCCATGACCTTCTTCAACTGGTTCCCCGACTCCGGTCCTTCCACCGGCGCATCCAAAAACTCGAATGCGACGCAGAACCCTGAAAGCGTCGTCTCTAGTTACGTCTGGATATGGGTTCTATTTACCGTCGTCGCAACAAGCGCCACCTTTCTCTTTTGGTATTACTTCATCGTGTACCGCGAAGCGAGAGCAAGAAAGCTCAGAGCCAAGAATGATGCTGGAGAGAGAACGCCCTGGTACCGCCCCAAGCCGTTCAAGACGTGGCTGTCCAACATGGTCCGTCCCGCGCAACCTGACATGTTACCCCGGTAGTATATTTTTTATGTTCATATGGTCGAAATAGAATGAAGGAAAGCCGGCCGAGGTACAGGGGACTCATAACAAGAACCTGAACCGACCTGCAATCCCCAGGCCCACGAACCCAAATTACCCAAACACCAAGTCTCCACCCTGAACGTCCCTCCTTGCTCAAAATCCCATACTCTTCCTCTTTTCAAGATCCGATCAAGATCTTAACTCCACTTTCAGCCCTGGAAAAAGGGGTAAAGCAGACCGACCAATGATGTTGCGCAAACGCTCGTCACTCAGCCCGGAGCAAGACTTGGCACCCCGCGATGTGACCTTGTCACTCAGCTGAGCCATTGGCGGAAATCGTAGAGTCTCACGTGCCCTATACTTGCCGAATGGATTTCTACAACTTGCAATCTTCCGGTTAGAACTCCAGAGGCAGTGAACGAGCTCCGGATTGAAGGAGGCAACTCGTTGGCGCGGTGTCAGCTGTATATCAGGATGAACTGAGGCCCCTTTGTTCCACGAAACTGTTTCCAAACTCGCGTTCTTGCCCTGTAGCCCGCAGGAGGTTACAAATCTCCATTGAAATGTCCTCCAGACTCCTATTCGTCCTCTCCTTAAGAGCTTGGCTACCGGCCGCATCATGTCTCTCGGCAGCAGAGGGCCGAGCCTAGATACAGCTCTACAAGGCATCCGCAAAAGGCAAGTAATCGCTCAGCTTGAATACCTGCACCCTCACCAAAAGAGTGCCGAAGAAGCACCAGTAAGGGCGCCAGGGTAGGTGAAGGTAAGTGGTGTCAGTAGGCAACGGCAGCTTCTTGTAGGTCAAAATTGTAGACAAATCCGCCAAATATTGAGGCTTATTCATCCACTCCTTCAGCAGAGAAGGGGCTGCAAGCCCGCAGCTGGTCGAGACGAAAAGCGCCGGGTTGTTGGTGCTCGATCGGCCACTTCTCTTAGCCCCCGGGCCGCAACGCCTGCTTCTCTGGTTTGCCTGAGAGGTGGCTAGTAGAGTTGCCAATCAGGAAGGATAGTCGAACCGGTAAAAATTCCCTTCTCACCACCAACAGTGGGCTGTCCTCTGGCACATTAACTAGTTCTGGAAGATGCCTAGGCATGGGCATATCAAGGGCCTTGTTTTGCGGCGGCCCCAGCAGCTCAAAGGGTAGGGGAAAGCGTGGCTAGAGCCGTCGCAACCATGACACACAAAAGGCATGATCAAGGAGGCGCAAGTAAAGATAAGTACAAGAGTGACACAGATTTCTGATGAACAAAAGAGCCTGAAACAGGGTTATTATGCTGCAAAAACCAGACCTTAAAAAGGTTATTAGGTCGTCCGCAGGTGACGGGGAGTGTCATTGAAAATTGGGCACCGAGCACAGCGCCTCTTGCGTACCCTGCACCCTGCGCCGGCAACTCGCCCGACAGGTGCATGCAAGATTTGCTTGAGCTCACCAACCCGAGACATGAATGCGCATAATACCACTATCGTTACTTTCTGATAGAGTGGACAGTCAGAAATCTCGGCCATCCAATTTTGCTCATGTCGGACTGGTCAGCGAGCCCCCCACATCCGGCCGCTCCACTCGCGGGCGATGGGAAACGGTAGGTTTGTGTCACTTCGCTCCTTCCATTCTCTCGACTCGCGATGACAGTGCAACATTCGCGCCCGAAGAAGACGAAGCATCCGAGGTGGAGGGAAAAGGCACACTACAGTTTTGCTATTGCGGCCAAATTTCTACTCGGTTCCGCAGGCCAAAAGCCGAGGCAAAGCCTAATCTTCCCCCAGCTAGAATCCCAGAAAAGTGGCATCGCAATCACCTTGGTTGCACCTCGAACAAAGCAAGTGTCGTCACAGCTACATGTGTGCAAATACCGAGCGACCCCCTTCCCGTCCCTGGCAAGACCTTGGTGCAGCTTGTTTCGACGCCACAAAGCTTGACTGCATAACTGTCGGACGAAACCGCTGCACCAAACCCAGCAAAAGTGAATCCACTGATACCAGCATTTAGTAACAGCAACTATGTTCCACACCATGCGTAGTCCTGGGCGTTGCGAATCAGCTCGCGCCCCCTGTTGGGGTAGTCCTCCAGGCTCGCTCTGGCCGCCAGGTTCTGGTGGTACTGCCCGTTCTGGTATTGGTGGGCAAACACCTCGGCCACCTTGCCGTCGGTCGCGTAGGTGAAGACGGCTGTCTTCCCGGCCGCCTTGTTGATAGCAGCAACGGCAGCAGCCGCGGCGGCATTGTCCAGGGTGCCATCCTGCGCAGCTGCTCTGGCCTCAGTGAGAGCTCGGTTGCGTGCGGACACCAGGACGGCCCCGTCGTAGGCCGCTTGGTCCGTCGCCTGATAGAGGTTGCCATCGGTCTGCGTGGATTCTACCGCAAAGTGGCACAGGGGAAGAGACAAGCTGTGGTGGAGAGCGTGGTGATGCAGGTGACGCGAGAGAGAGCTCGTCTCGAGGCCTTCCAGCAGGTCAGGCTGAGGATTGGAAAGGTTGCCGTTGGAGTCTTCACGGGGAACCTCTGTGATGGCTTAGCCGATGCATCGACCGTATTGTTGGTCGAGGGAAAAAAAGTCCACCATAATCCTCGACTTGACAAGATCTGCTGCTCTGGCCTCGCTGTAAGAGCTTGATATCTTGTTGCAGTAGTGCTGGTGGGCAAACAGCGATGGCTGAATGCCACCGCGGCGCTGGGTGAGAGGGCGCTGGAGGGCGTCCAGATCGCGTGGTGCTCGGGAGGCGATGGGATTCAGATGCGTGGTCAGCCTCTTTTCTGGGTGGTCTCGAGAGGACGGAGGGAGAGGGGCTTCTTGGGGAGACGGGGGAGAATGGTGAGTGCAAGATCGTGACCAGCGTTGGAACAGCGTGGGAGAGACGGCGAGAGAAGACCGGTGGCTGAGGAGAGGAAGGCCGGGGCCTGTATTTGGAGAATGAAGCGATTGATAAGCTAGAGGGCTGCCGACAAGGCAAGATGGGAGATCAAAGCGAGACGGCGAGGAAACACCCTGGGCCTGTCCGACGCAAAGATGGAGAACAAAGCGGCGAGTTGGGACAAATCGGGTGTCGTCTAAGGAGGATTGGCAGGTTGCTGTACGGTCTCCTTTCATGGGGATTGACTCCTCCTCAGTTACTCCCAGTGTTGCTGAAAATTTAGCCACAATCCGTTCACAGTGCGCAATCAGCCGAGAACCAGGATCGGGCTACAGTCGAGACGAGATAAGTTGAAGACAATATGCGCACAATTTTCCCACAACACGTGACATTTGGTGTTGTATTTATGTTGTTGCCTTTGTCAAAACTCTGGAATTCTCACTTCGCATCTCCACACCTCTAGGGTTGCATCACTGCAACTGGTTCCTCAGTCCATGATCTCCAAGACGTCGGCGCAGATCAATCGCCCCAAAATGGTTAGTTTCTTTGTTCTTTGTCCCCGTTATATTTCTTTGACCGGCCAGGCACAAGCGCCGAGCGCATTGCGGCAGCGCGCATCAGAGAAGCTTTAGATAGAATCAGACGCTGACCTTCACTCGCAGGTTCTTCAGGATTCCGCAGCCTCCATGGCCTTGGTCCAAGCAATCCTGGACCTTCAAAAGGCTGCCAAACCCCAGCGTCTTCAACAAATCCTTGCGTCCCTCCACTACCTCTTCACATTCAACACCGAGGCTCAAGACTACCACTTCATCGTTGATCCGGTGGACCGCGCGATCCTCACAGGCCGTTATATTTCCCAACTCGAGCGGCTCATCAACCGGATTACCAACGGTACTGTCCAGGTGGTAAGTACAGAAAATCCCATCTGCTCTGCTCTTCACTTCATCGTCGCAGCACAACAGCTCACCTTCGGGATTCTACAGCATTACGCTCCCCAAACAGGCACCATGACCATCATCACCGTCTCAAAGTCTCTCTACATGGCCCTCTTCCTGGAAGTATCCAACTCGGTCAAGGAAAACATTGCCGGAATACCTGGTTTCGAGCTGAGGCCAGTTTCCGACGCCGACATACCCCTATACATCTGTTGCATCGAGTACCAAAACAAACCTTACGCCTTGTTTGCACTTGCCAACCCAGGCAACACCGACATGGCCGCGAAGTCGATCAGCTCGATCCTCCACAACATCACACTTAACCATCCCTCCGTCAAGATGGCCGTCCGTCTCGAGCTGGGCGGCCTGGATTACAAGATCCACAATAACGACGACGTCGAGGCTCGCGTTCATCGCGTTGCCTAGAAATCTCGAGTCCAAGTTTGGGTTTGCCAAAGCGGCAAGTTCTGCAACGACAAGGCTTCCTCGTCGGACAATCTGCACAAAGGTGGCGAGCTCTGTGTACGCCTGCTCAGCGAGAACGCCAAGGACAGGGCCGTACCTATCCTCAAGTTTTCAGACATTCTCAAGGCGATCCGAATCCACTGCGAGAAGGGTTTTCCGCTCACCGCCCCCCCCAACAATAAGCCTGTTCAGGCCTCAGTGTTCCCACTGGACGCCTTCAAGTTCGGTTTCGCAGCCCGTACCGCCCAGATCCTCGGTCTGCATGTTGTAGAGTGCAAGGCTCGGTTTTCGTCTCTGTACGGCAGCGCTCTCGCCACACACAGCATGTCCACGGGCCTTGGTCAGATCATGGCAGGCGGCAGCGGTCGTCGGACCCACGGTACTGCCAACACGAGCTCCCTGACAAGCCTCTTGTCAGCCCGTCGTCTCCTCGGCCGTCTTCTTCGCCGCTGGATGGGCGGCGGCTTGGACAGGATGGTGTGGTGTGGTGTGGCGTGGTGTGGTGCCGGGAGTTTGCTTGGGGTGGGGGAATAAAAGCGCTCGGCGTGACATGGTTAGGCGCCAAGCAGGAAGCTAGCTAGTTAGCTTAATGGAACTCTCTGCTCTTCTAGTCTCTTGATTCCTGCCCAGTAACTCATCGGTGGAAGCCCGCACCAGCTTACCTTGTCATGACCGCTTGCCGTGACGCCCACAGCAACCTATCACCAGATTCATCGCCCCCGGGTCTGGTCATCGCATCGCCGTTCGGACTATCCATCGCACACAGCATCGCGACCACTCCATCACGGCCACCCCACAGACATCCATGGCTATACTATACCACGCCATCAGTTCTCCCTGGACGGCTTGATTGACCTTGGCGTGCGGTCACTCTTTGCCGCCAACGAGTGCGCACGGGCGATCACCCGTTTCCACCGCATTGTTGGCCACTTTGAGGCTATCGAGACGGCGAGGTGTTCGTCGCCCCAGCAAGCAGTACAACCCCACGGCGCTCGTCTGCCTCACGTTCGAGTACACATGCTCGCCCGAGTCGCAGGACCGCTTCCTCGCCTTCTTCTTCCAGTCTCTCGCCGTGGGCATCAATGGCGACCTCCCTCTGGACCCAGACCTCGGCGAATCTCTCTTTGGGGTCGCCGAATTTCTCATGACGAACTTCTTTCTGCCCCGTAGGTTCTCCATCCTCCACCTTGTCACCTTTGCCCCGTTACCATCGCCCTGTCCACCTCGCCTTGTCCATACCTTTGCCCGTCCATCTGCGTCCATCTCCGTCTCCACCTACCCAGCTGGCAGACCGCGACAGGCCGGGCTTCCTTCAACAAGACACCACAACCCTCTCCTGCCCACCACGCTGCCCTCCAACACACATCCAATCCCAGGGGGGAGCAGCAACGCCCGCAAGACTTTGCCGGAACTACCGAGCGTCTGTCCAGCCTTCGCGAGTCTTGTCTCGTCCATGATCGCTACCGCTGCGTCGTCATCAACGCGTTTGATGTCGCTGAGGCCGATACACGGTTCGATAAAAGTCTAGCCACGGATGAGGATGGGAATCCCCTTGTGGACGACGACGACGACGACTACTCCCATGTTGAGGTGCCCGAAATTATCCCCTACTCTCTCACGCAGGCCGAGGATGGCAGGATCGGCGAGTCGAGGAGGGCGGCCATCGCCATCTTGAACATGTTGGGAAAAGGCTGACTTCAAGGAGTCGGTCAAAAGGCTTCTATCCAAGGTGCCCGACATTGAGGTCGGCGCTTGCTTCTTGAATATGGTGTACGCATCAAATTTCTTCCCCCTACTAGTCGCCTTGGATGTGCCGGGATGTGATCTAAATGAGACTGATGGCCGAGAACAAACCGCCCTGCATGCCGCTACCGCCAGAATGAGGACTTGGAGCGAGCCTCATGAGGAACTTTCAAAACGCACCGCAGACATCAATTATCGCAATCATGAGGGCATGAAACCGCTTCGCCTGGTAGTCTCAGCAGTCAAAGTGGCAAAGGGCGACCTCCTAAACCGTGTCAAGCTGCTTATGGAGAACAGAACTGATCTGAGTGCGGCAAACAATGCCGGGGAGACTCCAATTGCGGTATGTGCCAGGCACCTCCTCTCGGCGCTCGATCTAGACCGTGATGACAGAGATGATCCAATCTTTCCTGACGGAGTTCTGGAGTTGATGCTATCAAAAGCCCGATGGTTGACCGAGGCGATTCCCGACGATGTGCTGGCCGTCAGTCTTCCTTATGAGGTGCATGAAAGACGCTCGCCCAGGGAAGATTACGACATGATCAACGCAGTCAAACACAAGAGAAGTCTGGAATTGGCCATTAAGGATCTTGGGTGACCATGGTCTTGCTATACATGGGAGACCCCGACGTTAGCGCTTCTGTCTGTCAATCAGTCCTTCCTGCCCATTCCTCGCATACATCGGCTCCTCCCCCGCCCTCCTCGCTACGACATCGACCGTGACCATCTTCCGTCCGTTCGACACCCGCCACTGCTTTGCTGGCATGGTGAGCGTGCTCTTATGAGGAAAAAAGAAGGTCGTAAACACCCGCCCCACCGACAGCTGCTCGATGCGACGGCGCAGCGTCCGGAAGCCGGCGCGGCCACCGTAGCAACAGGTGCAGAGTAGCGCCGTAAGCACGATGACGCCCAGCCAGGCCAACAAGATCGCCCCAGGGGACGCCGTAACGCGCGTCAAATGTTATGCGGCTGCCGATGGGCTGGACGAGGATCTCGCCCGCCCGCTTTGTGCCCGAGTTGCCTTCGCAGAGAACACCGCGGGTGCCTACGACCGCTGAGGCTGCGACCTCGGTCCCTGGACAAGGCGTGTTAGTACCTTGCCCTCCGATCTTTTCAGGAAATGGGGGAGGGGGGCGACATAGACATGAGATTGATGATGGCGCCCGCCGTGGCCGCGTCTTGCGGCAGGTTCTGCCACCGCTGAAAGACAGACATGCTGGCGGCACCTCGGAGATCTATTGGCCAGCTCCTGCCCACATCGCCAACGGTGCGGTAGACAGTGTTCATGGCATACTGTGCAGAGCTTGCGCCGGCTAGGTTGTCCGGCGTGCCGATGGATGACTTGGTTGCCGAAAACGGTAATCAAGATTTGCTGTCGAATCTCGGCCGGCAGGCGCGCGAAGATGGGGTTGGACCCCATGGGGCGGGGCGGTCTAGAGTGGCAGCAAGCGAGCGGGGTGGAGGCTGTGGGGACGCAGACTGGAGTGGCTTGCCACAATAATTCTAGCAACAGAGAACTCTCCGAGGCCATTAACCCCATGTTTCGGTGGTATGGTGAATCCGAGATCTGCGACATTCACAGAAAACTTTGCAGTGTTTTCTGGACGTTAGGACGGATGCACAGGCTAGCCTCATGTGACTGGCGGTGGGCAGAGGTGCTCCACATGGAAACCAGAAAACCGGGCCTCTGAGGGTCCTAACTCGAGTATAAATTCCGGCTCCTACAGCCACTTTTCTCTCACAATATACCAACCCGAATTTCGGGATGGTAAATGATATCCCAGCTCGGAATTTGGGATGGTACATGATATCCCAGCACCGATGGAATGGCCCACAGTAATAACAGTACATGCCCTGGGTTTAATGTGGACACTGCGGGGGGCATCAAAAGGAAACTTTAGTCGGGGGGACTGAAAACGGGCCTCCAAGGCTGTGCGGCGGCGGTGTACCGGATTACTCCAGCTCAGGGAAGAATCAGGGAGAGCTTAGGACAATTCAGCCTTAGCTCATCCCGGCTCACCCCAACTCAGGATTGCGAACGAAAGAGGAAATTTCGTATGCCGAAATTCGTCTCAGATAACCAAGGTGTTCTCCAAAACTCGTATATATAACACCCTTCTTCAAGCAATTCGATAACAAAGATGAGAGAGGAAAACGTCCCTTTCCATCGGCCAGAAGGCCTCCCTTCAGAGGCGCCAGGAGCCCCATATATTCAACAGCCCTCCCCTAGCACCATTAGTTGCTAGATAGAAGACGGGAATATCTTCTCCACCATCCTCAACGCCCACTCTGGATCGATCACAGCCGTGTGCTTCTAGCTGAATTGAGAGAACGCAGCTCCGGTGCAAGGGGTTCCTCAAGGTAAGGCGAAGGCTGTAGCAAGGGCTAAGAAAGAGAGCGAGGCTAAGAAGTGAAGATTTTTAGAAGCTGGGTAGGATGGGGTAACTTCGTAGTGACATAAGATATATTCGAAGCATGCTTCAAAACAAGGCCCCAAGGTCTGGAGGAAATTCAAAGAAAGAATACTATGACAGACGAGCCATGAACACCGAGGTATTAAGCCAGTTCTCGCATTTATGTGGCTTTTCAAAAAGAAGTAAAAGCCAGACTTCTGGCGCTTCGAGAAGAAAAGGTAAGCCGAACTTCTAAGCTATAAATAGGACATTTACACCTGAAAAGAGCCCAAAAATTCACTATGTGATATGTGGCACCGAGTTAAGGCCCGGCGTAGCCAAAAAAGCGTCACCCGGCTGGTACCACAGCGAACGACATGCTTCCACCACGATAAAGAGCCTCGCCACAATGTACGTCCCTTCCAAAACCCTCCTCGCTCCGGAGAAGGCGCCTCCGTAATAGTCAGTTGGGCTCTTCGTCTTCGCTAGCCAATGTCCAAGCATGAGAACCGCCATTGGAAGTGGATACACAACAAGAATGACGCAGGAAATTCTCCAAAACAGCCTCTCCAGCTCAGAGGGGAAATCCCAGTTCCAGCAGAGGAAATGTACCGCGGCAAAGACTACGCCAAACACTGCTGTCATCAGGGCCATGAGTGTGTACGGAATGACATGATCTTTCTCGACATTATGGAAGCAGTCGTTGCCAATCGAAAGCGGTACGCGCCGAAAATAGATGGAGCTCGGTCCTTTCTGGGCCATTTCTATCATGTCCTCGTAGGTAGGAGGTCGAGCGGCTCTGATATGAAACCGGCTTGACACGTCCTTGGGCTTGTACCAGTACATGGCGTATGTGATGGCGCTGCAGGCTGCGAAAGCTGCTGTCATGACCTCCAGCTGCGTTACGGCCAGGCCGACCGCCAAGCGGCGGCCGACTTCCACCCAGAGCCAGAGTACTTGTACGATAGCAAACAGCTTAGTAATCCAGTCGCCCTTGCTCTTGTCCATGATCTCGGCTTCGGTGACTTGTGGCAGTTCGGCGATGATGCCCCTCTCGTAGGCACATCGCAGTTGGGCACCGTCGACAACCCAGATGTTTCCCCGCAGTGCCATTATGTTATCAAAATAGGTCTTGATAGACTGAGGGCCAAGATCCGACTCCGTCGCTGTCCGTAGTGCCTGGTCGATCCGATCCTGGTGGGTCTTCACCTTGTTCCAATCACCCTTGGCAAATTTAGGTATTTGGAAGATGAACCATCTATCCTCCTGGTACTCCTTTCGTAGACAGGCAAGTCTTTTGCGCAGGGCAGTTGTTTTCGGATCCACAGGCTCTTCTTTCGTTGTCATTGCATTGGCACGGCCGTCGAGGTGCTCTGACTGCCTAGGCTCCGGATTCCGTACTCCCGTATGCCTCTCGGTTTCGAAGTCGGAGTCTTTAGCAGAGGGAGGAGGGCTTCGAGTCAGCGATGGGGCTTTGGCTTCAATAAGCAGCGACGTGGTGCTTGGGGGTGATTTTGGCTGGGCGCTTGGAGTCGGGAATTCATGCCCGTCGCTGAGGGAAGTATTGACTGCTTTGTTGATCTCCAGAGAGCTTCGCTTCTCTAAATCGTGCAATTGCTGCGCTGGGTCAGGACCAGGCAATATCGAGGGAGTCGTCACTGGCTTTGGACTTACATCAAGGAACGGGTCAGCATTCGAAGGCTTTAGCTCAGGATCAAAGTCGATGGCCCAACCTCCCATATTCGCAAGGAAGGCATGACGGAGCGACCACCCTATCTTCGACCTCGGGGCACTCCCTTTCCTAATCTCGCTAGCGCATTTCAGCATTTCTTTTGCCCCCTCCCGCGCAAAGTAAAGCGACCCCATGGCTTTCCCAGCAAAGAGTTCGGGCGCGAAGAATGCGATCAAGAAAGACGAAGTTTTGCAGAGGAAAAGGTAGATTCCCAGAAGAAATGGTTCTTTGGTATCGCCTTCCACCGGGACGCATTCATGCAGCACTGCCCAGGTGCAGAGCGACACAACGGCGAGGCAGCTCCACACGATGCTGAGGGTGCCCCTGGAATCAGGAACAGAGACAAGGCCCGCAGAGTCTGGCGGAATAGTACAATGTGAGTTGAAGAATTCCATCATTTTGCTAATGGATCGATCGCAGGGGGATTCGGTGGTGATAATGAACTCAAGTTGGGGGGATTTCTGCCTGATCCTGGCAATAGGGCGCTTCTGAGGTTCGACCGAGACCCCAACTGACAACCATCGTCATCTGAACCTACTATATCATTCCGTACACAATTTTGAGGCCTCTCACTCAAGTATTCAGGGCTGAAGACACCACGCCTGAGATGTTGAGAACTCATTCCGCGGAGTTCTGTGTAGCAGCTACGAGTCCTGTATGTCTCATATGCTAAGGCCTGATAGGGCCACGTCAGCTGCAGTGGCGATTTTTGTTACACGTCACACGGCACTGAACAGCAGCACTGTCAGCTCGACCAGTTGGGGCCGGGCGGCGGAACATGCGTTGGGCAGGCTGAGGGATGCAAAGAGCCCAAAACGATACCTTAGGCGTTCGTCGGGTATAGCGCCAGGCAGAAAAGAGGTGTGGGTGGGGTGTATGTGTCGGGGTCGAGAGGGGGGCTGTCCTAGGAACGTACTCTGGATGTCAACATTATTTTGTTATCTGGACGAAACAATAGGTTTAGCGGACTCTCAAACAATAACCACGTATTTCCCAGCATATCGGGCGGTAGGTCCCTGCGCATCAACAGAGTTAGTGCCCGGATAGTGCGCTTAATCCCTATCCATCTTCAAAAACTCCGTCTGTTTGGGACCAGTCTGCCACGCCCAGAACATGGGATCAAGAAACGCATGATGGAAGAGGAAAATTAGATCGAACGACGCCGTGTCATATTTAGCCATATCCCTATTTGCACCTATGATTATGCTTGTATCCTGCGATGGAATCTGGATACCCCCGATGGCCAGGTGCATCTTGTTGTGTGGAGACTCGATCGGGACAACCAAATCGGCCCCCCCGGGGGGGGGGGGGGGGGTTACCGAAAACGGGCCTCTGAGGCTGTGCATCGGCTTTGTGGGGAATCAGCTTAGCTCAGGGAGGACTCAGGGGAAACTCAGGACAAGTCAGCAACAGCTCACCCCAGCTCAAGATTATGAACAAAAATGGAAATTTCATGTGCCCAGATTCGTCTTATACAACTAGGCTGTAACGATTTTGAGATAGCTGTCTTCTGTGATAACAGGATCAATTGCCAGAACTAAGAACGTAGCGTGTCAACTTCCATTTCCACCTAGCAACACCTGTGGTCTCCCACAATCGTCTTATCATTTTCGTCTTCCAGTCTTCTGTCGGCTCGGAGGTTTGCGGTTACCGCGAGGAGCTATCAGCATAGCCATCTGGATCGTCATCGAGAGCCTCACCGGAGACCTCATCCCAGTGGTCATCAAGAATCCTTGTGGTAGTCCTGACATTGTGATTCTCGTCGCAAACGGTAAAGTTCTGAGAACGGGTGTTGAATAGCGGAAGTACGAGTGCTTTGAAGAGGTGAAGGTACGAGACTTGGAGTGTAGAGGTTAAATGCGTAACTATCTGGTAGGCAATAGGAAAAAATATAAGAGGTAAAGGCGAGGCTGTTTATTTTTAGGATGGGAACCAATTTTGGCCATCTTTATGTAAGGGACCAATTCTGGGCCCACTCGGCTAGAGTTGAAGTAGTTCAGTATGCTGTGGCGTAGCGCGCCGAATAAGGTACTTAGCCTGAGCAAAGGTGAGCAAGCCTGAGCAAATCCTCAGCAAAGACTGGGTCGGGCCTGAGCCGGGCCTGAGCCGGGGTGAGTAGTGTCACGTGGGTGAGGTATAAAAAAGGAAATTTCGTGTGCCCAGATTCGTCTCATATAACACGTAGTATACTTTGCATGAAAGAAACCTTAAAGTTGACAACGCAGAATGAAATCCCTGGGTATACCAATCGCCCGCCATTGTCTTCCATCGCCTCATTGAAGCCTCCCCATCTGTAGCATTGCCTACGAAGCCTTCTGCTTCTCGCTGTCTCTATCCTTGGAGGGCACCTGCGGCTTCACCTCCACGACGCCCGTCTGTTTTGGCGTCGGCGACTTGTTCAACTTCACGCCCCCAGGGATGCCCTCATCAGGCGTGGCAACCGGCGTGATGGCATCCGAGTCGATCGACACCACAGGCTTGACGGTGACATCAAACGTTGACTTCTTGTCGTCCTTCCCGAGTGTATCGGTGAAGTACGGATTCTCCGAGTCCTTGCGCATGAAACCCATCGAGCCAGTGGCCTCGCTGATAGCATGCTCGTATTCCCTTCTCGATTTCTTCCGTTCTGTGCGCCGACGAGCCTCGTCGGCGATGAATTGCACGATGGCGAAGATAAGCAGCAGGTTCAGAAACACTGGGACAAGCTGGCCGAAGGAGTTGGGGTCATCTTCGGGGTTCTTCCCACCGTTCGTTTCGAACCTGGGCGTGTTAGACGTATTCAGTGACAGAAAATAGGGAGCGACTTACCAGCCAGAGTTTCCGACCCATCTTCGAAGCCGGAAGACGTTGTAGCCCAGGTAGACAACTGTCCATATTCCCACAGCATTGCCAGCGACAAGATAGAGGCCGAAGACTAGGTAGAGGATTCGTCGGGGGACGCCGTTGAAGAAGAAAGAGAACTTCCTCCTCGTCCAGGCCACGATGCGTCTCCGCTTTCCGCGCTCCTTGTCCCCCCCGGACTTGATCACGCTGACAATCCGAACAAGGACGGCAATGGTGTAGAAGATGAACATGAGCAGGTATTCTCTCCATCCTGGGATGGCGCTGTCGAAGAAGCTGTCCTTCGACTTCAACGATGCCTTTATGTTCGCGTCGACCTGGCTCGTTTCAACCTGGAAGCAGGCTGCGGGTAGAAGAATCGGATCGTAGCTTGCGCTGTCATCGGGGACCTTGGTTGGAAACGCCAGAGAATCGACGCCGGAGTTGGAGAGCAGGATACCAGTGACGATGTAGAGCAGCGCCGTGAGAAGAACGCGGAACGCGCTCGGCCAGGGGTTCTCCCAGTAGTTTCGCGAGACCGTGACGGCCGTCAGATGGGTTGCGCATGTGACAAGTAGCATATTAGCCACGATGTTATAGTGGTACGCCGAGATCTCGCAGCCGGTCCAGTAGCGAAGAGTGACGGCGTACGCACAGCCGGTGAATATCTGTTGGTCGCTACAGGTGACGACAATCGCTTCGAGGAATCCCGCGAAGCTGAACCTGACGGACCTGGTGGCGTCTCTGTCTCTTCACGCGGGGGTTAGAAGAAATGCTGGTAGATTCGGTCCAGGGCGCCTACTCTCTCCTCATCCTCTGCTTCCACCTGAAGACATTCTTGGACCACCACCATATCGTGCTGACCACAGAGCATAGTAACGAGACGACTGTGACGCCAAGAAAGGTGCCAAGAACCTGACGAACATGCATGTCAGTGACGGCTAGAAGATATTCTGCCAGAGCTGAACTCACGCCTATGCCGGCAATGTCTTGGTTTGGAGGGTATCCGCCGCGGCCGAATTTGCCTACGTAGGTGACCTTGTTGAAGTCGGTCACGTTGGCCGGCGAGAGGGTGCAATTCACAACGGACCCTTGGGCCGCACAGGATTCTCTCGAGGTGTATGCGCCCATGGCGAGGATGGCTACCGTAGCCGGCAGTAGCGGGTGAGACAAGACGTCGTGATGTCAGGGTGATCAACACAGCGGGTATCACCCAGAACAGCGACAGGCTTGAGTTATACTGTTGGCAACCCCGCAGGACCTTGAAACCGACCCCTGCAACATGTATGCAGGTCTGCAAGAGCAGAGCCCCAGCAGAGCATTGTGGATTCCGCATGTACCTTTGCCAGAGCCTTCCCATGTGAAACTAGGATCTTCAGCTCCGAGGAGGGGCGCATCGTTGGGCCATTGGCCATTTCCTCGGGCCGTGCCACACCTCCAGGACAGTGCTTGATGCTGGGTGCACCCACCCACTGCTGCTGCTGCGTTGGCACGACTGCCATCGGCCCCAATTCCAGCCCCCAATTGCTATCTCGAGATGCAGGCCTGCAAGGGATTGCGGCGGCTGGTCCAATGAGAGGCAAATCGCCGGCGGGCTCGAACCAACAAACACGGGGTCACGGGCCTCTCACAGATGAAACGGTAAAACTCAGGCCCTGTCATTTCCTCGGAAAAGAAAGTGGCTGCTTTCCGTCTGCCACTGCGCTGCGATAATCCGTACATACACTGCATTATTAGCTGCTTCGTGACCCACCCTTCATGAGGTGGCTGCTCCAGGGCTGAGCCGATGTAACCACAGCATGATGCATTTGGGAAGTCGCTGTGATGAGATCTGCCCGGGACTTGCGGAAAACGCAAAACGGGGCCGGCGATCCTTCAGGACCTGAACACGAAGCGCGTTTGCCACATCGACGAAAGAAAGCGACATAATCATTCGTCAGACATTTTCAAGCTGAGGACAGAGCAAGAGAACGTGTGCAAAGAAGCGAATGCGGGGCAAGGCGGTTACCTACGTATGTACACACTGGCGACGCGCGCCATTGGCTCTTTCTGCTCCAGGACGTGATGACACCCTGCCAATGCAAGTCGACGGAAAGAGCCACCAACAAATTGCAACTCGATTTGAAGCCACCACAACTCGAGTCCTCGTTGATGGGAACCCTCCCTGACGAGTTCGTCACAACACTTCAGCCCCCTCCCAACGCCGCCCGAACCTCCCCAGTCTTGATGGTGCGTTCGGGAATGTCCCGCCCACCCACCACGCCGGGTTTGGCGATGGCGTAGACTTAGAGGGGTCGACGGTGGACGGTTTAGCCAGTAGATAGCGACCGAGGGGCGAGCCGGCTTCACAGACACGGCATGTTGGATTGGTAGCTCTCACCGTTGTTAGAGCCTCCTATTCCGGCGCCCATTGCCAGAAGCTCACGGCTCATTCTGGTTATTTCTTGGTCTAGAATTCCCTGCTAGACGTTATGTCGAACTCGAAGGGAGCAGAAATGAATCATCGGATTAAGGCCGCGTGGCCCAATGGCTAGGGCGCTAGATTTCGGCTCTAGAGATTGTGCGTTCGAGTCGCACCGTGGTCGATGATTCTTTTTGCTCCGCGTTGAGATGAAGAATGGCCAAGGTGGAGTGGTTGTGGATGTCAGCTCAAGTGAGCTGTCAAGATGTTTCAGATGGTTAGACTGGGCCCGGCTGTGAGGTGGGCGTTTGCATGGTAGGTAGATGATCTATTTTAATAATTTATTAGGTAACATGTTAGCTGGTTGTGAGGCTTGGAGGTCTCTCTCCACTAGCGCACGAATCACACTTAGGTCCCTATGTTGTCACTTGGGCCTTTTGGCGTGTATTCCGCCCAGTCCGTGGACAAGGAATTAAAGGACTTGGAATCGAGGCGACGGGATGAGCCTAACCAAGGCTACTTTTCAGTTTATCTATAAAGACCTGGTTTGTCTTTGCATCCTTCTGCCATTTTGGGACTCTCTTCTTCGAAGGAAACGCTGCCCTGGCATACCGCTGCTCTCGGTTGATCAACTCCAACGCCCTGTATGAGACTTTCAACGGCAAAGAACCCAAATAGGCGGTGCTGATGAAGTAGGTACGAGTTCTCGCGGCTTCTAGAGACTGTCTATCCTCAAGGATAGTCATCTGGCGTTGCGCGAGGGCTTGGAGAGCTTCTATTAGGCGTAGGATACCGGCTCGGCCGTTCACGAGGAAGCTTTTGACGTTGAGGTTGGTGGATTCCGCGGGGGAGGTGACCCTGGCCCCGAAGTTCCTGTAGAACCTAGTATAACAGGTAGCCCACTGATGGCGTACAGGAAGCCAGATCTTCTCCAAAACGCTCTGATTTTCTACCATACAAAACCCTAACCCTGGAGGATTAGGGGGTGCGTGTTGAATTCAACGTGGTCACCAGAAACGCAGTAATTGGAAGTCGTGAAGTGTGTTCTATTGGAGGAGTGGTCTGGAAGGCCGAGAGCTCCTGAATAGTGGCCCAACCGCTCGCGAGAGCGGCTGACTAATAGTGATTACGTAATTTGACAGGGCGTGCCTATCTGGGGTTCGTACGGATTAGAAATGGGGGTGCGTGCCGATGTGACGCCTTTTTGTTTGCCCTTTTTCACTTTTTTCCTTAACTGAGAAAAGAAATCCCTGAAGTGTACTGCTTAGAACCACAGCTTTGTTTGTGTTTTTATCTCTCTTATCGGTGTCAGCTCACAAGATCGCTAGTCTCAGGATGCCCACTCTGTCGCTGGCTTTGACATTGGAGTTGTAGGTGGTGCCAAGCACCACGGGGCTGCACCCTCTCTTTTAGGACTACGGATCCGTAAAATTGCAGTGTTCCTGGGGCGTGCCAGGTTCGGCGATCTTCAATGTTCTCAGTTACATAGACGAGTGAAATAACTTCAGTAAAAACAGCTCCCTATCCCGTATATGTCTCGAAAGATACCCTGGAGACGGAATTCAGTACGATGGCGGGAGTGAAGAGACTGAAGACGAGAAAACGGCCGGGTTGTCGCGCCTGTTTCGATGCGTCAATTCTGACGTCGAGTCAGTTGCCTCTAGTATGATCGAAAGGACGGACTTGAAGGAGCGGCTTGGCTACTTGTTCTTTTGGCTGCCCGTATTCCCAGACGGTCCGCCCAACAACTCGCCCATGGATATGTGGTACCTGCTGATGTGCTTCGATGTGGACGAGGAGACCATCGGCAAACTCGTTCCTCACTTGCAAACGGGCAATTGCATCTCATTTGCGGAGTTGGTATGGTATCACGACCCGCACAACGCCGAGGCTCTGTTGGGATATGGCGAGCGGACTCGAGCTTTGGTGGACGCGAATTACCCAAGACGGACAACAGTGTGACGACATCGTGTCATGACCTATTAGCTCGAGAGGAAGCTATACTTGGATGGTTACTTGCGGACCTGGGGCTTGAGGTTAAGGGCAAGTTGAAAGAGGTCGTCCTAGGAGACTTCAACGCAGCCAATCCTGCTTGGGATATACGCAGAGAGGCAGACCGAGACTGAAATACCGTGGCAAGGTGGGCGTTTATCCTAGTGAAGAATAACGCTGCTAGAACCTAGTGTTCCTGTGATGTGCGTGATGTCCCATACAGGGATCATGGAAGTTCAGACCTAGCTAGCGGTAACTCAGGGCCATATTATGCACGACTACGAAAATTGCAAAAGGCAACATCCAGGAACGCAGTCCACTGGTTTTCTTGGCCTTGGCCCTTGCGCCTTTGCGCTTAACCCCTGCTATACTGCCTGGTTGGCTTGTGACTCACCATCACGCACCCCCGGGTCCCAGCTCTTCATTACATCTTGCCGGCTTCGTGCTTGCGCTCTCCCTTTCTCTCTCTCTCTAAGTTCGATTCTTCTGCTACAATTCTTTCTCGCCATCGCCAGATACCTAATCGAGGCAACTGGCTGAAAATGCCGGCCGTAGGCCGCAGTCGGAGGGTGCGCGTCAGTCAGGGCAAGTCGGAGGGGGCCTCATTGGAAGAAGCTACACCAGGAACAAGCGGCAGCTTCATCCCGAAAGCCGGGCGGACCAACAAAAAAAGATGAGTCGATACCGCCCACCCTCCGCTACGTTTCTTTCCCATATTTAGGCGCCTGCCAGCTGAGCTCCGCCTCTACGTCTGGGAGCTGTCGCACGCCGCCGTAATCGGGGACGGGCTGATCCACCGGATCCGCACCCGCTACCGCTACCAGAAAGGCCGCATTTATGATCGCTTCATCGCCGGCGGAGAGCCAAATAACGCCGCGGCTCGTGCTATCCTGACCGTGGATCGCGAGAGCCGCCACGCTGCACTGAGCAAGGCCCTCCCCGACGCAGTTGCGCACCCGGGCTGCGAGGGAGGCAACATCCGGGCGAAGCTAGAGCGTGACATATTCCTGCTGTGCGACACGTCGGTGCTATACACCCCGCCGCCCATGCCAGGCTACTTCTCCGGGGGTGGTGACCCTGGACTTGTCAAATTACGTAATCGCGCCTTGGCGCCACGGAACCGCAGCGCGGCCGAGCACCAGAGCTTCGCTTGGCTGAGAGGACGGCTCCCTGAATACAACAAGACTTGAGAGCGTTAATTACTGTGTTCT
>Ga0247760_1000223_pt1 | contig 64183 bp, 37 predicted proteins | sample UWRJL171409R4_FD_179936 | JGI IMG/M metagenome (GOLD analysis project Ga0247760, IMG submission 179936) | Plant litter microbial communities from Arlington Agricultural Research Station in Wisconsin, United States - UWRJ-L171-409R-4 | ecosystem: Environmental > Terrestrial > Plant litter >... | reverse complement strand
CAAATGCGCTTCGGTCCTTTCACGGGCGGAGTACCTCTCGGCGGTCGAGGCGATCCGCAGCTACATCGTCGAGGGCGACGTCTACCAAGTGAACATGTCGCAGCGCTTTTCGGCGCCGTTCGACGGGGACCCCTTCGACTGCTTTGCCAGGATGTATGCCGACAATCCGGCTCCCTTCTTCGCCTACATCAACGCGGGCGACCACCAGATCGTCTCGACCTCTCCCGAGCGATTCATCGAACTGAGGAACGGCAGCGTGGAGACGCGACCGATCAAGGGCACTCGACCTCGCGGCAAGACTCCAGCCGAGGATGCTGCCCTGAGGACCGAGCTCGAGGAGAGCACCAAGGAAGACGCCGAGCTATCGATGATCGTCGACCTGCTCAGGAACGATCTCGGCAAGGTGTGCCGCCCGGGGTCGGTACGCGTACTCGAACACAAGCGCCTCGAGGCCTATCAGAACGTCTATCACCTCGTTTCGATCGTCAGGGGTGAGCTCGATCTCGGGATGGACGCGGTCGATCTGCTGCGTGCGACCTTTCCGGGCGGCTCGATTACCGGCTGCCCGAAGATCAGAGCGATGGAGATCATCGACGAACTCGAGCCAGTCCGCAGGCACATCTACACGGGCGGCATCGGCTACGTTGGTTTCGACGGCACGATGGATCTATCGATCGCGATTCGAACCGCGACGTTTACGGGTAGCAAGGTCGTGTTCTCCGTCGGTGGTGGCATCGTCTTCGACTCGGAGCCAGCCAGCGAGTTCGAAGAAACGCTGCACAAAGGGCGCACGCTGATGAACACCCTGGAGCGAGCGAGCGGTGGCCAGCGGGGCGAAAGCACGGTCTGGCATGATGGAGCCTTCAAACCCAGCGCGGCTGCGTCGGTGCCGCTCGACAGTGATGGTCTGGCGTTTGGCTTTGGCTTCTTCGAAACGCTGCGGGTTCAAGCGGGCCGTCCAGTGCTGCTCCAGGCCCATCTGCAACGCTTCGAGCGCGCCTGGCGGGAGTTCTTCCAAGCCCCGCCACCCGATCTCACGTGGGGCGACGTGATTGCCCAGCTCGTGCAGAAGAACGGGCTATCGAACGCGATCGCGGTGGTCAAGCTGATTGCGGCCGCGGGCAAGCCTAGCGGCGGGCGGCCCTCTCAGGTGCTCTTCGCGAGCGCCAAGCCCTATTCACCGCGACCTGTGCTGAGCACACGGCCTGGGCTGTCGCTCCAGGTGTATCCGCACCGCCGGCACACGCACCTCGCCGGCCACAAAACCCTCAATTACATGTACTACAAGTTGGCCGGGGATTGGGCCAAGCAGAGTGGGGCGGACGAAGCGTTGATCCTCAACGCGGATCACTCCGTGTCGGAGACGAACAGCGCAAACGTGTGCTGCGTGTTTGGCGACACCGCGTGCTTTCCGACTTCGGGGCACGCTTTGCCGGGCACGATGGCGGCCGAGGTCCGGCGGCTCCTACCGCATTGGGGTTTTGCCGTCGAAGATCGCCGCCTCGCGGTGGAAGAACTACTGGCCGCCGACCAGGTGTTCTTGACGAACTCGTTGATGGGGGCAGTTCCCGCCCTGAGCCTTCATGATGCGAAGCTCCGCTACGACTCCGCGCTGTGCGATAAAATCAACCAAGCGGTGTTCTTTGGGGGCTCCTCGCGTTAGGCGTCGCGTTGCAGCCGTGCGTGCTCGCGGCCCTTCTGGCCGCAAGCGCGCCGGGACCCTCAACGCCGGGCGCGGCGCCTCGAAGACGAGCCGCCGCGCGCGGCGGAGGGTCCAACGGCCTGACTCGGCGCACTTCGGCTAGACCAAACGAGGCTCGCCGTCGTTCGCAGAGATGACCTCTGCGTCACCGCCCATGGGCGTGTGGGTGGCCAGCATTGCGCTCGTCTGGTCGTCGCCTAGACGCCTACTTTTTCTCCGCAACTGCAGCGGGGCAGCGGCCGAACTGAAGACACCATGACCAAACCGCGCAAAAACCAACTAGACGAGCTCAATGCTAAAGTTTCCCAGCTTCGAGAGCTGCTGCTCACCGCGAAGGAGCTCGAGGAGATCTCCGAGTATTTTCACAACGTCCTGGTTCCGGACGACGCTTTCATGGCCGCCGGCGCGCGCTCGTCCGATCGACGACTGCTCACCGCGCTGGAAGCGGTGCTGGAGAGAGTTGCGCCAGAAGGCAAGCTCGGCGCACCGTTGTTCATCCGCCTCGGCCAACAGGCGCTGTGTCACGGCTACTCGACCTGGGGCGGAGGGCACGTCGTATTCTTCTACTTCGAGCAACTCGACCTCGGCTTTTGCAGCTATTGTCGCAGCCTGAGCTCTGCCGAGATCACCTTCCTGCGCTTCAGTCTAACGAATGTCACCGGCGTCGGCACTTTGGGGGGCTTGGCAATGCGTCAGCGTGGCAGCGCGTAAGATCGCTCAGCAGGCGCAGAACGCCGCGTCAGCGCCGCACTTGCTGAAGCGTTGGAATCGGCGGTCAGGCCATTCGGGCGCGACAGCGCGCTCGCCGACGACTTTGTCGAGTGAGCGCGGTGCGGAGTGTTGCTTGCCGCTGTGCGGCAGGTAGCATCTTCGGTATGGCCAGCAACTACGAGCAAGCCGTATCGGCTCTCTATCGAGCGCAGCACGAGTCTTTCGTGACCGAGCGGGCGCGGCTTGTCAGCGAGCTCAAGGCTGAGGGCGATAAGCCGGGCGCGGCACAACTCGCCAAGTTGGGGCGTCCGCCTATCTCCGCGTGGGTAGTCAATCAGCTGTGGTGGCATGCGCGGGAAGCGTTCGATGAACTGTTCGAGACGGCCGCGCAGCTTCGAATGGGCAAGCTTTCCGCGAGCCCCGCGCATCGCAAAGCGATCGCTAGGTTGGGCGCACGCGCTCAGCAGCTGCTGAGCGAAGGTGGCCACAGCGCGAACGACGCCACGTTACGCCGAGTCGCGATGACACTCTCGGGCCTGGCCGCCGCCGGAAGCTTCGAGCCCGACGCGCCGGGCGCGCTCACCAAAGATCGCGATCCGCCTGGTTTCGAGGCCTTTGGCATCGCCAGCTCGAGCGACGCCCCGGTCGAGGACGAGCCGGCCGTGCGCGAGAAATCCGAGCCTCGCGTCTCCGAGCAAGCAGCCAGGCGCAACGGCAAAGCTCAGGAGATCCATGAATCGGCGGCAGTCAAGCGTCGCGAGGCCGCCGACGCCAAGCGGAGCAGCGAAGCTGCAGCTGAGGAACGCAAGCGCGAAGTGGCAGCTGCAGCTGAGGAACGCAAACGCGCAGCTGTGGTTGAGGCTGAGGCACGCAAACGCGAAGCAGAAGCACAGGCCAAGCGCGACGCTCAGCGCAGGAAGCTGGAGAGTGAACTGCGCGACGCGAGGGCGGAGCTTTCCGAACGGGAGCGCGAACGCGATCAGCTAGCCAAGCAGCTCGCGACGGCAGAGCGCGCGGTCGAGCGTGCTCGCGCAAACGTCGACGCCGCGCAAGCAGAGCTAGAGACCGATCGAGCCAGTTGACCGTCCAGGTACGAAGCGTCGACAAGTCGAAGTGACGGCCGATCGCCAATCGATCGTTCGCGGCGCGCAGGCAACTCGCGAACGAACGTGCGGGCAACCGTTTTACTGCAATATAGGGCGTTTCGTAGAATCAAGGGCATCGTTGGACGGGTAAAAGAACGACCGGTGGCGGAAGTGCTAAAAGTCTAAACCATGCGTCACCTGCCCAGTAGATCGTCGTTGGCTGCCTGCGTCTTCTGCTTGGCCCCGTTCGCTGGCTGTGGAGACGGCTCGTCGTCAGCGCCTGGAAAAGGCAGCGCAGGCACGACGAGCAACGCAGGCACGACGAGCAACGCGGGCACGACGAGCAACGCGGGCACGACGAGCAGCGCAGGCACGACGAGTAGCGCAGGCACGACGAGCAGCGCAGGTGCAGCGGGCAAGGGCGACGCTGGCGGCGCGAGCGGAGGCAGCAGCGGAGATATCGGGAGCCCGGGAGGAGGCGCGGGCGGCAGCGGCGCCAAGTTTAGCTTTTTCGTCACCAGCCTCAGGGCGCTTTTGGCGAAGGCAGGGCCGAGCAAGCCGGAGGGCTTTGGCGCCGATTTCTCCAATGGAGAGACGGGTGATGGGGCCGGCCTTCGTGGTGCCGACAAGCTCTGTGCGGCGATCGCCGAAGATGCAATGCCGGGCGCTGGCAGCAAGCCTTGGCGGGCCTTCTTGAGCGCCACGAAGGACGAGAGCGGTAAGCAAGTCGACGCCATCGATCGAATCGGTCCCGGCCCTTGGTACGATCGGCTCGGCCGTCTCGTCGCCGCATCGAAGGCCGATCTGCTCGCGGATCGGCCCAAGGGCGCCCATGAAGCGATCCAAAACGATCTGCCCAACGAAGACGGCGTGCCCAACCACCGGCCCGATCCCACCCAAGAAGCAGCGGACAATCACCACATGCTCACTGGCTCGAACCGCGAGGGCAAGCTCCAATCGGCCACCGCCACGTGTCTCGATTGGACCAGCAACAAGGGCCAATCGAGCGAAGGCCGACCGCGTGCTGGCCTCGCTTGGCCGCGCGCCATGACCAGCGGAAGCGCTACCAATTGGATGTCGGCGGTAGACGCGCCCGGCTGCGCTCCGAGCGTGAGGATCACCGAAGGCGGTGGCCCCACGCCCGGCGACAACTCCGTCGGCAATGGCGGCGGCTACGGTGGCTTCTATTGCTTCTCGATGGTGCCCTAAAGCGAGTTGTTCCGGAGCAGCAGAAACCGACGGCCAAGCGTGAGCGGCACGCTGGTCAAGACCATCGTGCATGGCGGGCTACGCCGGAGCCTGGACGTCGAGTTGGAGCTCGAGCAATCCTTCCGAAAGCGCCGTTCGCACACCTCGCAAAATCGTCGCGCGACCTGTGGCATCATCGAGCTTCATCCGCTTTGCTAGCGTCGCCACGGCGTCCGCGACCGACGGGCTTTCATGCACGACGGTCAACAAATCGGCTCCGCTCTGGCTGCAGGTCGAGCTGCCGATCAATCGCGATGCATCGAGCTCGATGCGCACTTGACCGGCTTCATCCCGAGTAAAGCGCGTGCCATGTGGCACGACTAGCTTCGCGGCTCGCAGCGCGTCGGGATCACCGGCCAGCAAATCTTGAGCGGCAAGCAGCCGTTCGATCTGAGCTCCCGTCGGTTTTGCTACGGCAAAGTTTTGCGTCGTGACTGCGTGCGTCCAGGGGGGGCGCTCGGTCACGCGAACCACGAACAGCATTGCGCAGAGCTCGGTGACCCCCAAGTGCGCCAGATGAGCGAGGTGCGCATGCACGGCCCGCCCGTACTCTTCGCCCAAATCAGGATGGCGATTGGCGGCGTAGTGGGCCACGTATTCGCCCAACTCTTTGCGCGGCGAAGTGAGTAACAGCAAATCGAAATTACCTTCGCCGAGAGCCGCACGGATGCGTTCAGCCGGAGATACATCGTCATACCGTGGCCAGTCTACGAGGAACACGGCGCGACCGCCGGGCGCCAAGTGGGCCGGCAGCTGGCTCAAGATCCGAAGCAGTAATTCGTCACCGCGAGCACCACCGTGCATGAAAGTGACGGCCTCTTCCGAATCCGGCTTCGAGACGAAGGGCGGCTGCGCGACGATCAGATCGAAGCGCTGGTCGGCGATCGGCGCAAACAGGTCACCCGCGATGAACGTCACGTTGTCCCGGTCGCTCAGCGCCTGGTTCAGCTTTGCCAACACGATCGCGCGGGGATTGATATCGCTGCCGACGACTTGGCCGGCGCCCTCTGCGAGCATCAGCGCAGCGGTGCCCGCGCCGCAGCCCAAATCGAGCACGCTCGTGAGCGGCTTCACGGGCCACGTTGCCCGAAGCAGGCCCGCTGTCGTGGCGCTAGCGCCCATCACGACCTCCCCGTGAATCGAAAGGTCATCGCAGAACACGTATTGGTCCTCGACCAGGTTCAGGAGGAACGGGCAGACCACGCCTGCGTCGCGCGGGACGATCAACCCGACTTCGAGCAACGCCGAGAGCAACGAGTCGCTCGCAAGTGCCTCCATTGCCTCTTCACGCGTCACGGGATCCATGAACACGAATAGACGCAGCGCAAACACCAACGGCGAACGCACTTGTCGCAGATAAAACGTGCGCAGCGGCCGGCGCATGCGGTCGAGCCAATGCTCACCGTGACGCGCGAACGGTGCAATCGCCTCGCGCGCCACGCCGAGGGCGCGCAGCCGCGCGCTGAGCTCGCGCACGAGGCTAGGGGATAAGAGCGGTAGGCGGCTGACATCGGGCAAGGGCATAGCGACGCACACTGTACGCCGACGGACCCATGCTCAGCTAGCCGTGAAGCTCCGCTCGGCCTTTGCGGGTCGGACAGCACCTCTGCCCGCCCGCCCAGCGCGCCCTGCCACGCTCGGCGCAGAAGCGCCCGCGCCAATCGGTTCTGCTGGCGATCTTCGAGTCGGAGCTCGACGAGCACGGGGCGAACTCACCGGCGCTCAGCAAAGCAAGCTGGCGCCGACTCGGCGCAGAGAGTCCAATGCCCCGCGTGCTCACTATAGCGCCTATCGAATGAAGCTTCATCTTTCGAACCTGCGCGTCGCGTGGGCGATTGCCCAGCTCGCGAAAGGCGGCGTTCAACCGAATCGCGTGTAGTCACTGTCCGCGAATGGTACGCGCCTGACGGCAGTACTCCAATGCTCACGCGACAGGCGCCCTGGTTGAAGCGCGCCGAAGGTGGCACGGGATGCGTTCAACGCTTCGTCTACGTTCCAGTTTTGCTTCGTACTCATGCGCTGCGGCACGGGTTACGCTTTTACTCGATACCCGAAGTGACCGGCTTCTGTGGCGAAATGGTTCTAGTCGTTGCGAGACTCATGAGCATCTCGACACGCACGGCTATCGCCTCTAAGATCAATCGGTCACGGCAGGGGAATGTTTGGCGGGCGCTTTTTCGCCCTTCAGATTGAAGCGTATACCGAGTCCGTGCATGTTCAGTGGCAACGATGTCCGCACGATAAGAGCCGCGCTTTCATTTGCTGAGGCGTGGAGGCTTCGCAGTTGAACCCGGATGAGCGAACGGGAGACGAAGAGATGATGCCGCAAGAGCAGCACCGCAACCGGCGCACGCGCGGGCTGGCCCGCATCCGCTTCGCGCAGGCGGCTCAGCTTGCATCAGGTCTCGCTTTGCATTTCTTCAGGTTACTCCGGTTCTGCCGCCACGAGCTTGCTGCCATTGCTCACTCCGGCTCGTACCTGCAGGCACCGCTATTGCCGAGCGAGACGCCACTCGTTCGGCGGGGCCGAGTAACCAATCTGATGAGATACGCAAGCTCGCTCTGTATCCTCGCCACGGGCTGTCAGATAGCCAACAAACCGGCTGCTCAGGAGATCCGCTTGGCGGAGCGGAAGGGCACGCCGCCACCCGTGCGGCCCGTGCCAAGCGATGCCGTCGACCCGGCTGAGCTACTCGAGAACGCGCGCTTTACCGAGCAACTGAAGGGGTGGAGCTCGACCGGCAAAGCGAACGAGCTCGTGACGGTGTCGTCGACAGAAAGTGCCAATGCATTGCGTGTACGGGGGATGACCGTACAAAAGCTTGCGCCGACGGCGCTCGTTCCCGGCAAGGCATACCGCTTGAAGTTCACGGCCTGCCGCTTGGAGAAACGCGACGCAGAGGTCGCGATCAAATTTCGCAAGCCCGCGAACCAGGAAACCTTTCGCACCTTCGCCGAAAGCGTCGCAGACGACAAGCCTCGCGCCTATTCGATCGAATTTACGGCGCCTGCATATGCAGCGCAAGTAGAGGTGTCCTTTGATCCTAAAGGCGGTGCCTTGCTTCTCAGCAGTGTCTCGCTACAAATGCGAGCCCCCATTCCCCAAACCGAGCCGGTGAGCTCGTGGGCGGGGTCATTCGTTCCAGAAGGTTATGCCCTCGTATTCAACGACGAATTCAACGGAAATAGCCTGAATCGACGGAAGTGGTTTACTCGCTTCATTTATTCGTCGGAGCGGCTGGATCGCCTGAACGACGAAAACCAGCGCTACGCAGACAACGACAACCAGCGCGTCGGCAACGGCATCTTGCATTTGGTGGCCAAGCGTCTACGCCCGATGCAGCCATCTAGCGTCAATTTCGAATCAGGCATGATCCGGTCGGATTGGACCGTTCGTTATGGTTTCTTCGAGGCGCGCGTAAAGATGCCCAGCGCCCTTGGCGTGTGGGCGGCGTTTTGGCTCAACTCGGACGTGTCCGAGGATGGTCGGCTCACTCACCCTCCAGAGATCGACTTTTTCGAGTTCGTCAACAACGGCAAAGACGACCGGGTAAACGCCATCCACATTGGTGCGAGTTCGGTGCCTGGCCACCCCGACCGATTCGTGTACCAGCACCCGCGCTTCAACGAACGCAACTGGAACTACGTTGCGCCTTTCAATTTCAATGAGGGGTGGCACACGGTCGCGGGGGAGTGGACCCCGGAAGACTTGACGCTCTACGTGGATGGATTGAAGATCGTGACCCGGACCATCAAATGGCAATATGCAGATGGCTCCTTGGCCGGCCCGGCTCACCTGCTCTTGAACTTGGCGATTGGCGGGCAATGGGCGGGCCGCTACGGCATCGATGACGCTGCATTCCCACAGGCGCTGGCCATCGACTGGATTCGCGTCTACCAGAAGCTCGACTAGAGCCGCATATGAATGGCCCCGAGAGGTGAGGGCCCGCGAATGGCTAAGTCGATCGCCCTCGCGGCCGATGCATCCCGGCGGGCTTCGTTGCTCCTCAGTTACATACCCGCAGCATGCGCCTTCGTCGCGCCTCGCCGGCCGGGCGCCTCGACCGCGATCATCGACCGACTTAGCCATTCGCGGGCCCTTAGCTTTGAGGTGAAGGCATTGAGCTGCCGCGACGGTAGCCGCCCCGGAGCGCCTTTCTCGTTACGACTGGTATTTGTCGAAGGGACTCGGCCAGAATCAGTGCTGCCGGCGCGGGCCCTTCAAGCACGTAGCGCAACGCCGCGATCCACCTCGAACGTTTTAGCTCGTCGGTAAATCCTCGATAGTAGTAGCAGCGATCGACGACTCGCATGTGGCGGCGCACGAGCCGGACAAGCTCGGCGTCGGGGATCTCTTGTGCTTCACGGAGCAACCGCGCTTGGCGCTGCCGAAGCCTGCCGAGATCGTGGACGGTCTGCACTTGGGTCAGTGAATTCGAACGCACCTGATAATGGTACATGGCTTCGGGAACCAGCCACCACTCGGCATCGTTCCGGAAGCAGTCCAGGTAAAGCGCGAAGTCCTCCGCGAAACGTACCGACGTATCGTAGGTGATCGCGCGCGATCGTAGAAATTCACGGCGGATGATCGGTTTCAAAAATCCGTAATTCACCGCTGGATAGCTCGCGTCGACCGTATTTCTGCGCACGAACTCCACTAGGCTGAGTGGGCGTTCGGCGCTCAACAGCGATTGGGGGATCATTGGGTGCGCAGCTGCCGGGTGTTGCTCTGGAACGAGCATCAGGTTGTCGCTGACGAGATCTGCACCGCGGCGATCCCCGACTTCGACGAGGCGCGCGAGCCGTTCTGTCGCGTAGCTGTCGTCTGAATCGAGCAAGGCGATCCACCGGCCGGAGGCGACTGCAATGCCGGCATTCCGTGCTGCGGACGGGCCCGCGTTGTGTGGTTGGCGCAGCAAGCGAATCCGGGGATCGACTCGGGCGGCCTCCTCGACGAGGTGCGCAGTCACGTCGGTCGAGGCATCATCGACCACGATGATTTCGATGTCCTTCAACGTCTGTGCGGTGGCAGACGCGAGGGCGGCCTGGATGAAGGCAGCAGAGTTGAAGGAGGGGATCACGATCGACACGTGGTGCATGATGAGTCTCGCTTGATTCGGGGCTAACTCACGCCGACACTCGGGAGCAGCCGAAGCGCCTCTCGAAATTCGTGTGGATCGACGCGGAAGTCGAACGGGCTTGGACCAAAGGTTGCTACCGCGCGCCGGCCCGTACTTTCACCGACTAGGTAGCTGTAACCGAGCCCGCTTGCCTCCGCGAGCGTGTAATAATAAGAAAAAACGTGGTCCGAAGGGAACAGCTCCAGAAGTTGCGCGGACGGCTTACAGAACGCGATGTTGGCGAGGCCGGCGCCGTGCGCTCCAACCACTAGCTCCGCCGACGGGAAAAACTCGAGCGCACTCGGGTCACGTCGATAGTCGTAGACTTCAACGCCGAACTCGCCGGCAATGCTCACGATTTCCGCCTCGTTGAGAATGCCTCGCACACTACCTCGAGGAACATACACGCGCCGGCGCTGTCGGCCGCTCGCTGGTGGAGCCGCGCGCCTGAGAAACTCCGCCAGCCATGGCGGGTAATTTCGGCGCGTGCCGGGAAAAGAAGGCGCGAGAACGCGGTCGAAGCGAACGAACGGTGCCTCGGTGTTCCAAAGGCACTTCTCGATCGGTACACCCACCGCCTCCAGCAATTGCCAGGCAGTTTTAGATGGCGGCCGAGAGCAATAGACGTGGTCTACCTCCGCAAGCTTCAGCCCAGCCTTTTCGAAGAGCGCGAAACGCCCCAGACAGTCGAGCATGAAATGGGCGTAGTTGACGCTTGCCCAATCGCTCGCCAGGCTAAGGCACGTCCCGCGCAGCTTTCGCAGCTTGGGGAACGCGCGCGGCAGTAGCTTGTGCTCTGCATGTTGGCCATACCATGAGTTGTCAGCGAGGAAATACGCGTCTTCCGTGAACACCCAGCCCTCCGGACCCAAGATCGATCCATTGGGAACGACCGTGACTCCGAGTTCCGGGATTGGATCGAGGTTAGATATTAGGTCGACGGCATCCTTGCCCGCTTGACGGGGTGGCCTACGCTCGCGAGCTTCGCGAGGGACTGCAAGCAGCCATCGCTCTGGGTGTTGTCGGCGGTATTGCTCGTTCGTCACGAGCCCTCGCGGATGGCCATAGCGAACCCGGTGCGCTTCGAGCTTGAGTTTTCGGAGCCCTGCTTTCAGCATGTTCGCCTCCAACTACGAAGGCTTGGATTAGCCCACGTATTCGCGCTTGTGGAACAGGACGTGAGAAAGCTTCGCCAGTACGCGCGCCGCCTCCGCTTCGGGGCCGGGAGGGCGCCGAGCGAACCGCCACAGCGTGAGCATCGAGGCGATGTAGGTGACGAAACCTACGGCGACGATCGCACCGATCTGGAAAGCGAGCTGCGGCGCCGATGCGCCTGCCTCGAAAACGCGCCCCGTGACGAAGGTGGTCACCCCAAGCAGCATGACGCTGATGAGCGCTCTCGAGTTTGCGCTGAATTGAGCGCGGAGAGGCAAGTGGAGCAGGCGCTTCACGAGCTCCATGTTGACGAGGGTACCGACAGCACTGCTGATGGCGCGCGCCCAGACGATGCCGAGCAAGCCGCCCACGAGCATGCCGACGATGATGAAAGGGATTCGGATCACGAAGCTCAGGACGTCTCGCCGGAAAAGCATTTTGGTCTCGCCCATTGCCATCGCCAGCGGCTGTAAAGTGGTGGCCAGGGTCTGAAAGGCAATGGTGATCACCAGGATCTGGATGACTAGCACCGCGGACTGCCATTTATTGCCGACGGTCAGCGTGAGCAGCGGATGAGCAATGGCAGCAAAGCCGACGCCCACCGGAAGCGCAATGGCGCAAACCGTAGACTGCGCGAGTTGATAGGCGCTGGTGAGACGAGGCTTGTCGCCAGCGAGGTGCGCGAAACCCGGGAACAGTGTCTGAGCAATCGGCGTCGTGGCTTCCCGCGTCGGTAGTGCGGCGAGGTTATCGGCAAACGTGTAGACGCCGAGGGCCGGCTTGCCGACGAAGTAACCGACGATCAGGTGATCGAACTTCCAATTCAGGATGTTGACCGCCTGTCCCAACGAGAGCCAGACCGAAAATGAGAACAACTCTTTGGCATGACGGAGGCGAAAACGCGGGCGATAGGGAGCAATGGCATAAGATAGGAGCACCGACGCGAGCTGCGCAGTCGCGCTGCCGAGGATGAGCGACCAATAGCTCCTGTACGCGATGGCGACGCCAACGGCGACCAAGAAGCCGACCACCTTCTGAGAAACGTTCAGCGCAAATTCCTGCCAAAAGATCAGGTTTTTCGAGAGCAACACCGTCTTGGGGTTGGCCAGGCCTCCCAAGACAGAGGTTGCGCCCAAAAAGAGCAGGATGTCCACGAGCCGAGCGTCCTCGTACAGATGCGCGACAGGAGACGCGAGCGCGCACAACACACCCCCGACCAGCGCAGAGCGAACGAAGCCGAGTGTGAACGCCGTGTCGAAGTGCGCTTCGGTTGGGTCGGCGTGATGAACCAGCGCCGACGCCAGTGAAAGCTCAGTGACTGAGGAGGCAATAGCCAAGATCGTCGTGGCCAGAGCGACCAGGCCGAAGTCGTCCGGTGACAACAGGCGCGCCAGTGCGATGGTGCTCACGAAGCCGACTAGGTTCATGAGGGCGCGCGTGGCGCCGATCCACACCGCACCGCGAGTCAGGCGCCCCTTGATGCTATCCATTGGCGCTGCTCGGCGTTCTGACTTCGCTTCCCGACCGCGCAGGCCTCGATTGGGTCGTAGCGGCGCTCACGATACCTTCAATCCTTCATGTTCGCATAGCACCTCGACCGCCTGCGCGGCAGAGTCAGCGGTGTAAGTGTGAGCGACTTTCGTGTTCCATGCGGCCATGAAGCTACTGGTCTTACCGTAGCTGTTGTCCAAAACGCAGTGTGGGAGTCCCATGAGAAAAGCCAGGATGTGGCCGTGGAGGCGGTCGGTGATCACCATCTTTGCCGAGCCGAGCAGCTTTATTCCGCGAGCCAAGCGCTGCTGGGACAGCGCGCGATAGTAGCGTTCCCGTCGTAGATTGGCGCCTCGAAATATCTCTCCCTTCCGCGCAGCCAAGGCAAGCGAGCGAAGTTGCGCTATACGACCGAAGCCCTTGAATTCGCGCGGCCAATCTGCGCGGCGCGAGTTGGCGCGGGCTAAAACGGAGTTGACGTGGTGTATCCCCGTTGCCTCCTTGTCCTCTCTAAGGTGCAAAAGCAGATCGAGTTGCGGTACCGGTCGCGCCAACTTGCCCATGTAGAGCGCCATGTCCGGGCAAAGACGGACCTCACACGCAAACTTCTCCCTGGCCAGCTCGAAGCTGCGTTGGTCCCGCACCAGCAACGTGAACGCGCCATGGCGCTCGATCACGCGCGCGGTGTCGTCGAGCGCCGCTTCGCTCGAAAAGTAGATCGTCTGCGGCAGTTGAACGATTTTACGACCGCGATTTCGAGACAGCACCTGTTCTCGAAATGAATGGATCCAGGGCCAAAGATCGCCGAAATTTCCGCCACCCTGCATGAAGATCGGACCCGTCTGAATGGCTCTGTTCAGCTCGTCGTGGTCGTAGAAGCCAACCGAGCAGACGTAGCTCGGGGTCATCCGCCGGGCATCGAAATAAGAGACTGTACCCGCATAGATCGCGCTGTCGCCAATATTGTCGTGGTTCGGAAAATCCAGCAGCGCGAACGGGATACTGCTATCGACCAAGTCAGAGAGCGTCGAGTCGATCCGCCCCGCAAGATCTTTCAGTAGTTCATCGTGACTGGAGATAGCGGGTGCTTGGGGCAGGTTCCCGTCGTCGCTCGGCGTCATGTGTGCCACCTCGATGCGTTCGCCATATTTGGCGGGCGAAACTTGGCCTGAGATACCGAGACGAGAGGCGGGCGTCATTTGACCGCTCCTTCGCCACGGAACCTTCTACGCATCCGCTGTCTCAAGCGACTGGGTAAAATGACGCGCAGCGCATAGCGCAACAAATACTGCGGGAAAATCTGCTTCGAAACGAGGCAGCGGGCTTCGCGACACGCTCCCTGGGTGGTTAGACGCGCGGCCGTGCCAGCGAGCTGCCGAATCAGCAGTCTGCGATTTTCAGGCACGAGCGTCGATAAGCCTCGCTGGGCTGCATGACCAATGAACTCACAGTCGGAGAGCTCGAGCTCGTACGGTCGATACGTGGCAAGCTCGATCGCCTTCGCTGCGGTCGCGAGCTCCAAGTAGGCTCGTTCATCCAAGCTGAGTTCGCTCCCTGCGACCTCGACCATCTGTGCAAGGGTCTTTTTTGCGCGGAGGCGCGCGCTGAAGGCCTTGTCGAATTCCAGGTCCGCGACACCGGCACTTCGCCGTCGCGCTGACAACGCGGCCAGCTGTGAGCTCGTGGCCATGAGCCGCATATTGTGGAGCGAGCTACCCGAGATGCTCTCGCTATGTAGTCGATAGTCGCCGAGAACATCGGGTAGGTTGTGAAGCCGCCCGCGGCTTCGCAGCCGCCAGTATAGATCCGCGTCCTCGGCGTGATGGACGTGTCGATAGCCTCTGGCGTCCTCGAGGGCCTGCCGGCGAATCATCAGAAAAGGGTGAATGAGATAAGGCTCTCTGGCCGGGACCCAGTACTCGTCCGCTTGAGCCAATGAGATTAGCCCGTACGATCCGGTCGGTCGATCCTCGGCATCGATATGGCGTACTGCGGAGCCGACCGCAATGCAGTCGGGATTGCGATTCAGATAGTCGAGCTGAATCTCGAAGCGCTCTGGGTAAGCGATGTCGTCGGCGTCGTGACGGGCCAAGTATTCGGCGCGACAGAGTGATAAGCCGTTGTTGAGCGCGTCTACGATGCCGCGGTTTTCCTGATGAAGAACGGTAACGCGCGGGTCCGCCGCGGCGATGTCTTGCAAAACCTGTGAGGTGCCGTCGCTGGACCCATCGTCCACCACGATGATTCTCAACTCGGTGTACGTCTGCGCTTGAATGCTGGCGATCGCGCGACGGACCGTTTTCCTCGCGTTGTACACGGGAATGAGCACATCGACCGTGTCATTGGATGGAAGGTGTTGATTCATCTTTCGCTAACGCGTTCGGGGGCTCGACTTCGGACGCCCTCAAAGAAATCCCACGTCGTCGATCCAAATGTCGAAATCGCCGCTCGCAACCCAGAACGATAAGTATGCGATTTTCCGTGGATCCCAAGGCACGGGCGACGCCCAGTTCGGCACGCTCAGCTCGTCGAAAGGAATTTTCAGCTCGGTCCAGTCAGAGCTCAGCTCGACGTCCTTTCCGTAGTCGGAGCATACGGTGGCTCCGCACTCGCCGCCGTTGCTCGGCGTCGTGGTTAGCGTCGTGCCCACAGTCACTCGGAGGTTGCCAGTCCCTTTTGCGTTCAGCCTAATGCCTGAAAATGCGGAGGCGTCATACGGACACAGAGCAGCTAGCGCCGGCGTAGCTAAGCTCGTACTGACGAATGCGCCCCAGCTCTCGAAGCCCCAACCGACTGTACGCAATGCGTATTTGGGGGAGCTCGGTGACCCGGGCGAAGATGGACGGAACGGCTTCATTCCCGATGGATCGGCAGGAGGGGCCTGAATACCCGTTCCGTCATTGTTCGAGTACCAAAAACCGTGGCGATTACTCGGTTGAAAGAGCTGGCTGTCGCCATCCTCGAAGTCGTCGATCAACATCGACCCGCGCTCACCGACTTCTGTCGTGCAAGTGGTCGGCCCATCCGAACTTCCGGCGCTGCCCTGATCTTTGCCGGTGTCGGTACTGCTGCCACAGGCAGGAAGCATGAACGGCAAACAGACGCAAATCGCCCTGACGCAGAATCGGTCTTTCATCGAGTTCCCCAATCTCCGAGGCAACCTGAGCCGGCGGTAGGAGCCAATGGTGAAAGCGATATTAGCGCGATTTTTAGCATACTGGCGCCCTCTGCGAGCTCACGCCAGCGCTCGGTGGAGGACGCAGAGCGAAGCCGCACCTGCGCGCAAGCACGGCAATCAGGTCGGGATCGACCGAGGTGTCGAACTTCCGGGCGAAGAATGCCGGGCTCCCTTCGAGCGTCGGTAAGTCTGCCGCCGTCAGGATCTTTGGTCCTGGCCACAAGATTTCTCGGCCGTAGTGTGGCATCGCTCGTTCACGCCACGGGCCGTTTCGAACCAGCGTCTGCATGATCAGCTCATCGGATAGATGCAGATTTCGCAGATAGCGTTTGATGACTCTGGCTACAGGCGCTTGAGCCTGCCATTCACAAAAGCTGCGCGGCAGAATGCACCACTGCGAACCCTTGTATTCGAGCTCGAAATCACGTGGTGCGTGGCGGCGCATGGCTAGCGGGACCGCCTTGAATGGCAGCTCGACCATCGCTCGCCATCTGAGATGCCAATCATTGGGCGGCAGGCTCGAGAAGTGGCGGAGCTCGACGAACACGCGCTCCCCTGCCGCCGCGAGGGCCGAACGAAGTTGAGCGATCGGTTTGAGTGGGTAACATTGGCCGCTCAGGTTGATGAAGTGAGTCCAATCGCGCGAGACCTTCAACGCGCGTTCGATGGCTGCAAGCAAAATGCTGGACATACTCCAGCCGCCCCAGTTCGTAAATCGTGGCCGCATCAACAAGACGTTCGGTCTTTCGGCGGCAAGCTTTCGCGCCATGGCCAAAACCCCAGCACGCTCCGCCTTGAGTCCAAGGGCAGACTTTAGGTCGATGTGAAGGAAGACCAGATCGCGAGGCTCCGCCACCGCGTCGACCAGCATTTGCAGCTGCTCAGGGCGATGGTGCGCTAGGATGAAGTAGACGAGCCGAACCTCGTCCGTCGACCCCTGGGACTCAGGCGTGCCTTTGCGGGGACTGTTTCCGCCGGTCATCGCCCGCCTCGAACTGAGCGATCTTCTGACGGGAAATGATCTTCGTGCTGATGCATGGTTTTTTGTTCTGCCGCGGCGGACAGCCTACGAGAACCAGCACGAAAACTATCCAGGTCGCGATGACAGTCGATATTCATGATACGGCCCCATTGCAGATCGTCTACGCACGAAGCGAGCGTCGGCGGCACCGTCCCGGGCCGGGAGGGCTCGCGTTGGAGGCGAACGCGGGCGCTCGCGTCCGTGATGGTTTCATTCGGCTGCCTCGGCAGGTGCCAGCGATGAGGCGACTGCGCCGGCCCACACGTCGTAGAACTTCCCGAAGCGTTGCTCGGTGTTGAACTCTTTACTTTTTTCTACGCAAGCGTCGAAGAAGCGCGAGGACGACCACTCGCTCGACAGTCGGTTCAAGAGCTCGGTCAGCTCGCGTCGGTCTCCGGGCGTGACGATGAACCCGGTTCGATCTTGCTCCACGATCTCGGGCATCCCGCCGGCGCGCGGGATGATGACGGGAACACCGTAGGCGTAGGCCTCGTAAATGACGCGGGGTAACGGTTCTTCCCAAATCGAGGGCAGGGCGAGGACGTCGATGCGTCGGAAGAACTCGTCTGGGCGCACGTATCCGGCAAACTCGACCCGTTCGGAGGCGTAGCGCTGCTCGAGCCCAGCTACGTAATCTTTCGCGCCGGAGCCGCCGACGAGCACCCTGACGTTCTTGGCCTCGCGAGCCGCGTCGAGCAAGATATCGAGGCCCTTGGTCGGCTCGATACGACCCAGGAACCCGACCACGAGCGGGCCTTCCGTCGCGCTGGTGTCCCGCTCTGGTGGCCTCTCGGTGGCGTTGCCAATGCCATGGATCACGGTCTTGGTTCGAACTTCACTAAATAGCCCGCATTGTTCCAGTCGCCGCAAGGTGCGGTCGCTTACGGAAACGACGGCCGACGGGATGTTGGACAGCGCGCGCCGGGGCAGCCCGTAAACGCGACAAACGCCACACTGCTTTGCGCAGTTCTTGCCGCCGCGCAACATGCACGAGTTCGGGCAGCCGAGGTAGTAGTCGTGCAGCGCCTGTACGACCGGAATGTTTCGCTTTCGAGCGGCACGCCATACGGCGACGGAAAAACCGATCAAGTTGCTCGTGTCGACCAAGTCCGGCTTCTCCTTGTCCAGGATCTTGCCGACGCGGTACCCCATGACCGGGTTGTACGCGTCGATCAGATGCCAAAGCGCGCGCCGAGCTGGATCTTGGCGTTTCTTCCACGGGTCGAAGATATTGGCCAACGGCACGTAGTAAGTCTTCACTCCATTCAATTCGCCTTCCGCTGCCACGCCGGTGTGCGAAATGCTGATCGCACAGACTTGGTGCCCGCGCTCTGCGAGACTCTCCGCGAGAATGCGCACGATCCGTTCGGCGCCGCCGAATTCATTCGGTGCGTATCGCGCGTTGACAAAAGCGACCTTCATGAGCTCTCCTTCGCAAAAATAATCCCGACCAAGCACCCCCGGTTCGATGTTGCGGGGCAATACGTCATTCCGGAGCCGCCTGCGCGGCCCGGCCCATTCGCACCAGTGCACGCCCTGCGCTGCGTAAGGACGACGCAGCGCGGTCGAGGCCGTCCCGATACGGTTGAGTGAGTGAGCCGCGCACGAAGCGCAAGCCAATCAGGCGTCGAGCGGCGGCTCGGGGGGCGACTGCCAGTAAACCGAACCACACGCCGTGTGCCATACCCAAGCTTCGCGGGTACTTCTCCACGCGGAGCAGCCGGTAAGCGCTCGCCACGAGGCTCCAGGTTGAATCGGCTGCGTCGCCAGCGTAACTTAGGCCCAGTTTCTTGGCCATCAGTCGATAGTTGATGAACGCAACCTCGTGATCGAGCGTCTTCGCCCGTGGCAGTGGGAGCCCGCGCCGCCGAGCGTGTCGCTGCATATTGGCGATTTCGGCGGATCGCTGTTCGATCCGGTGAGGCAAGCGAGAAAAATCCGAGCCATTGCTCGACCAGAGGTTCGAGCCGTGGATGCGATAGTGCCCCAGCACAGAGGCGATCGTGACGACGTCACCATAGACCGGCGCGATAGTGTTCAGCGTGCCGTCGGGCCATTGATCGGCGTCGAGTGGGAAGACTTTACTTACCCACCAGCGAGAATAAGCGTTACCGGCGGACACCGGCCAACGATACGTCCCAGTGCTCGAGAACGATTCGCGCACGCGCGTCACGTCGTAGCTTTCGTCGAAGTTGCAGAAGCGGCGGCCCAGATCGCGACCGCGATCGTCGATGATGCCGAGATCCCATTGGATCTTGGCGCAGCGCGGCGACCACTCCGCAGCTGCACGCGCCAGCGCGTCGGGGTGCAGGCGATCGTCCGCGTCGAGGAGCACGATGAGCTCGCCCGTGGACTCGGCGAAGCCACGGTTGTAGGCAGCAGCAGCGCCTTGATTGGTTTGATCGACGACGCGCACGTGGTCGGAGTACCGAGCGATGACGCGCGGTGAGTCGTCGGTCGAGCCGTCGTTGACGACGATGACTTCCTTGAAAGCATACGTTTGAGCGAGCGCGCATTCGATCGCGCCGCCGATGTATCGAGCGTAGTTGTAACAAGTAATGATCACGCTGATCAGTGGTCGGTCATTGCTCATCGGGCTCTCCAAAGACATGCTCCCGACTGGGGTGCTAGCGTGCGCTTGCGCCGTCATGTTAGGTCCAGGGACTTTCGTTGTCTGAGCTCCGCCATGGAGCCGTCCTCGAAACGTCCGTGCCAACGACGCACTGGTGCGCCAAAACCTCCGTGTACGCTACGCGCGTCGCAGCGCCAATTGCCTTCCAGGTAACGGGAAAGTCGAGACTCGGTCGGGGGCGCGGGCGCTCGAGGATGGCGTGCGCAATGGCCTCCGATAGCGCGTGTACGTCGCCGGGCTCGATTAGCTTGCCATCCTGCTCACTCAGTTCATCGGCGAAGACGCCGATCTTGCTTGCGATTGTCCACTTGCCCAGAGACCTGGTGAGGAAGTAGACCCCGCTCGCGTCGACTTGCCTATATGGGAAGACGAAGCAATCCGCGTCAGCGAACAAGTCGACCATCTCCGGCTCGGATAGGCGTCGATCGCGGAGCTCGATCGTGGCACTCAGTCCAAGATCATGAATACGCGCTCGGATCGCCTTCAAATCCATCCGAGGTCGCCCGGCAACGATGATGCGTGCGTGTGAACGAGTGCTCGCGGACAACGTTCCAACGGCCTCTACCAACACATCCACGCCCTTGTACGGTTTGAGTTCTCCGAACAGGACGAAAGTCCAACGTGGGTCAGCGCGCGTAGTGGCGCGCGCTCCAGGCGACGCGCTGAGCTTCAACGGACCGTGCGGAATCACATAGATTTTATTGGAGGCGAGACCACGCCTGACTAGGGTGTCTTTGCCAGCGCCGGTGTGCACAATCACGGCGTCGGCGATCCTCGCAGGCAAATCGAAGCCGAGCCTCTGAAGCCACGAGACGCGCTCTCCGTTGAACGGCACCGTGTCGTGGACAGTGAGCACCACGGGGCTACGCAGTCGGAGCAGCGTCATGGCCAGCGCGTCGAGGATAGGCACGACAGCCCACTGGAAATGCACGATGTCCGGCTTCCGCACGATGACGCGCCACAGAAGCTGCGCAAGCCCTCCGGCATGCGCCGCGCCCTTCATCAGTGCGCGCGCAAACCGAGGCCAGTTCGTTAGGCGGTCGCTGGTGCGGTAAAAAAACGGGTCGACGTACTCCGCCCCCAACTCCTCTCGGTCACCCGGGCGTGTGGGGCGCACCGCCCAATTCGGTTGGACGCCGGCGGAGAGGAGACCCTCCGTCAGGGCTGCATCGTATGGCGCCGTGAACAGCGACGGATCAACCAGCAGCACGCGCAGTGGCTTCGCCAAGGTCACACGACGTCTCCGCGCGTGCTGCCGCGTCGTTGAGCGCGCCCGGCCGCACGGAGCGTCCACCATAGGCCCGTCATCACCATCAGTGATGAATCACGCTCGTGAAGGTTCACGGGCGAACCTCAGCTTTCGCTTCGAGCCGACCCAGCAATCGTTGCGGCCGGCGCGGAGTATCGAAGATGACCACGTGATTCGACGGGAAGCGAAGCAAAGCGCGCGTTAGCGACTCGGGCGCCAACGACAGTACAGGAAGCCGGAACGGGTGCGCCAAGCCGATGGCCAGCGGGCGCAGTGCCGACCGCACACGAGACGCCGCCGAGCCGACTGGCGTCGTGCAAGCGATAGTTAGCAAGCAGGCCAAGATCGTTGCCGAGGCTGCGTATGTCGGCGTCACCGCGTTCAAGGGAACATACGGCGCGCGATCTACTTTGAAGGGCGACACCATTGCCAAGAACCAACGCGAAGGAGTGCTTCTTAGGATGCTCGCTGTCGGTGAGCGTGCATTGGATAGAACGAAGGTCGACTGTGCACCTGACCTCTGTAGATATGACATCCCATTCCGCTCTGCCCGTCAAGTGACGTGCGTGGCATTGCCTTTGCCGATAATGACTGTGGCAACCCTGCGTGCTGCTCAGTGTGGCAAACCTGCTGTGACTTCGCGACGCTAGAAATCCGTGAGAAACCTCCTCGGAATGCACTCAGCTTTGGCTCTGGCCAGTGCGGAGGCAGGGTTAGCTTTGGGGCGTCGTTTCGTGGTCTGCAGGGTTGGCTCGCGACATCGGCGTACCTTAGAAACCAGATGCGCGGTACAGTGTTCCGGATGGGAAGGCACGCGAAAAGACGCCCTCCGCCGCTGCCGTTGCAGCCCGAACGGTCACGCGTGCTTGCCACTCGGAACCGACCCGAAAGCACGAGTCGAGCTGAAGTATGACTTGGCCCATAGTCATCATTCTATTTGCCTGTGTCTTTCTCAACCGATTCGGCGTTCCGATTGGTAGCTATCAGATCCCGTTGCCAGCGGTGGTGGTGGCCACGGTGTTCCTTGCTCTCGCCCTTCAAAACAGGGTTGTCATTTCAGCCCGAATGCTCGTGCGGTATCTTTGTTTGTGCATTTGCGCGGCGTTGCCGACGTTCTTGGCCCTGGATACGCCGCCGAGTGGTACCTCGGTCTCGGTTTCGTCTTTGTATTACCTGCTCGCTTTGTATGCCTTTCTGGTGCTGCGGCCGCGCTTCGCCATTGGCTTCGAGAAGACATTGTCGATCTTCCGAGCGATGATCTTCGTGCTCGCCATCTGTGCGATTTTTCAGTTCGTGGCTCAATTCGCTGGCGTCCGGTTTTTCTCGTTTGTCGGAGTCGTGCCGAATGCCTTGTTGCGCGAACAGCATTCGAACGTCGTCATCCCAATCTGGGCAGGTGCGGCGGTCTACAAGTCCAATGGGATGTTCATGTCGGAACCCGCCGATCTCTCGCAATTTCTCGCGCTGGGCCTCGTCATCGAGTTTGTCTACTTTGGAAACATGTTGCGTGTCGCCGTCCTGCTCCCGGCTCTTCTGATGGCGTTTTCCGGGACGGGCCTGCTCGTGCTCGGGTTTGCCGTGATCATGATGAGCGTAACGGACCGTCGCTTGCTGGCTCCATTGGGAAGGTTCGCGGCGGTTGGCGCAGCAGTCATTCCGCCCTTAGCGGCGGTGGCCGGTCCCAATTACATTCAGGTCTTCGCTCGACGTACGACGGAGGTTTCCTCGGAAGGCTCCAGTGGTTACTTTCGTTTCGTCACTCCGTATAAGATGGTCTTCGAACTGGCGTCCGATCCCCGCTTGGTCATTGGCTTCGGGCCCGGAACCTCGGAGCGATTCGAAGCGCTTCAACTCGGGATAAACGCCTTGACGAAAATGCTGATCGAATACGGTGTGCTTGGCCTGTGCGCGTATCTTTGGCTAATGGTGTCATTTGCTTACCAATCCGAGGCGAAGGTGTTGTCTTCAGTCGGGATGTTTTGGTTCGTCTTTGGCGGTGGCTATCTGCTCGCTCCCTCTGTCCTCTATACACTCGCGGCACTGTTCCTCTGGGGCCCGGGGCTGCAGTTGGCTACGAAGACGGGCTTCCAAACACGGTCATGTAGTGGGCCGCAGCCACTGCTGCAATGGCCAGCTCGAATAGAACGGTGAGGCCAAGTGCCGTCGAAACAGTCGCTGGCGATACCTCCCTGGTAGAGACGACAGAGGTGTACAGTAGGGGCATGAGCGGATCGAAGTACCGTTGGTAAAGGATACCGGTCGGCAGAAAGCACAACGCGACCAACAGGATTACTGAATTCCGGCTCGGGTTCTGATGCACGAGATAGGCAAGGTACGAGCCACCCAGCGCGACACCGACGGCGGGCAGGATCGCTCGGCCATGGTCGGGAAAAGGCAGCGCTCGGAGGAAGTGTAGCGGCATGCCCCCACCTGTGACCTCTGGAACACCCGCAACCCCGGTGAGCAGGAGGTACGCTCCGATCGCGAAGAACGGCGCGATCAACGCCTGCAAGCGATGGCTACGAAGATCGGTAGTGAAAGCTTCACGATACCTCCACGCGGTCACCATGGCCAAGGGCATCGCGTAGAACGAAAGCAGCAGAACAACAGCGGGAATCGAGCGGGTGATCGACGGCATGGTTGCGTGTTCTCGAAACCCGGGCGGAGTAACGCCATGCCAAAACACCACGAGGGCCAGCACAGGCGCGGCGAGCGCCAAGCACAGCGCTGCTGCCCCAAGGCGTCCTTTCCAGGGCGTGTAGGCATAAATGCGAACCAGAATGTACGCCGGCATGAAGACGTAAAACTGCCGCGTGTAAACCGCACAGCAGGCAAGAACTAGAGCCGAAGCCGCACGGGGCGCTGGAAAGGGGAGCGCGTGGTCGCTGACGAGATAGAGGGCAGCCAGCGCAAAAAGAAGCGCCAGAATATCAGTGTTGGCGTAGACAGACTGGCCCCTAAAATACGGGCTGGCCAGCGTGAGTGCTACCGCTAACTGCGCGTTGGCCCGAAATTGAGGTGCCAACCTCCGCGCAAGGCCGAAGACAAGCAGCAAAATGCCAAGCGCCAGTCCGACAGTCCAGGCGCGAAGCACCAATACGGACCCAGTCGCCCCGTACAGCCAACCGCCCAAGACATAGAATAAAGGGAACGGCGCGGCGGGATAGTCCGCGATGGCGTCGCCAAAGGGTTTTTCGGCAAAACGCTGGATGCTTGGGAAGTGAAAACGCTGAAAGTCCTGCGCCTGGGGGACGTTCGTTGGATCGAGCCCTATCGCGGACGCCAGCCACAGTGCGGCTCCGACGAAGAGAAATAGCATCGGGTTGAGCTTGATGCCGGAACTCCGGCGAGTGTCGCTCAACACGTGATCAGCGCTGTTATCCTTGACGGTCATGCGTGACAATCACCAAGAGAGCGGCCGCTCGAATCGGCCGCGAGAGGCTGCGCGCAAGGGTGGGGGGACGTTCGATTGCGGATGCCAAACGGACTCACGATGGAACAGCAACCCCGCGATGAAGCCGAGCGCCCAGGCGAAGTGCATGACCGCCGCCGCAACGCCTACGAGTGCGCCAGACAATGTGCGGTATCGTGCAACGAACTGCAGCGAGCTGAGAGCCAAGATGGCGAGATAGCAGGCGGGCCATAGTAAGCCCGCGGGCAGCCATGGCGAAAGACCAAGTGCTATGGTGCACGCGACGAAATTTACTGGAACTAGGAGTTGCCGAAGTCGAAGCGAACGTGGGTGCCGACGCACAGTGCGAGAACGTCCGACGCCGTACGCGAAGTATTGTCGGAAGAGCGCGCCGAACGTGGCGCGTGGGTAGTAGGTCACGCGGACGCCAGCGTTGAGGTAAACCTTGGCGCCGAGTGCCCGCTGGCGGCAGTCAAACTCGGCGTCCTCGTTGTGGGTGAAGGTCTCATCGTAGCCTCCGGCCCTTTGGAAAGTCGTCATACGGAAGGCCGCATGGTGCCCGTGGTCAACGAAGCCGCTCATGCGACCCGCGCGGTGCGCGGCACCGCCAGTCCCCAGAACGGAATTGGAGACCCAGGCGATCGCCCGCTGTAGTGGGGTGGTTCCTACGGAATCCAGGGGAACGACCACGGCGTCGGCGCCCGTTGTATCGAGTGACTCGAGCAGGCGCCCGAGGAAACCGTTGGGATAGAGGGCATGAGCGTCACAGCGAACTAGAACCTCGGCGTCACTGCCAAAATGTGAGACCGCGAGATTGACTGCAGCGCTTTGGATGCGTCGTGAATTTTGCAACAGGTGGAGCTTCGAATGCATGGCGGACAACTGCCTTACCCGCTCCAGCGTTCCGTCGTGACTGCCGCCGTCGACGATGACAACGGTGGTTTGCTGGTTGGCTTCACCCAGCATCCGCTCGACCACTCCTTCGATATGTGCAATCTCGTTGAGGGTCGGGATAACGATCAGGACTTTGGGCTCCGTCATGTCAGCCTTTGGACCTCTTGGGTGATAACTCCACCGGACCCGGCAAGGGCTTATTGGTGCCTCGATTGGCGCCGTCGAGGACCTCTAGCCGTGAGTGCACCACCAGCTGCGGGTCCGGATGCTGGAGCGCGTCGTCGACGCCCGGCCAACTCGACCTGCGTTCGTCGGGTGCATGGTCTTTCCCATTCCCTGTCGTCGGATTCGCGATTGCCGGATAAGTCGCGCGCTCGCGCGTGGCGGGGCCTGCCTCGTTGATGACAATTGCCAACGCGCGCGCGAAGGCCGACAGCCGACTGAGGTGGCTGGTCGCAAGCTTGCGGGGGGTATGCTGCACGCGCACCACGCTGATCACGAGGTCCGCAAGGTCGACCCAGCTCAACGCATCGGATGCTGTGGGAAAACTGGGGGCGTCGATCAGCACGAAGTCGAAGTGGTCCCGTGCCGCGTTCAGCAACCGTGTCCGCTGCTCGTGAGAGAGAGGTTCAGACGCAGCCGAGCGGCCGGCGTCGATCACCCGAAGATTAGGGAGCAAGTGAGACACCCCGCGCACCGCGTCCCGCCAAGCACATTCGCCGCTGAGGACGGCCGGGAGGGTTCGTCGCATCACGGGTTCATCTTTCGAAGAAGGAGCGACAACGACACGAGTCATATCGGCGTCCAGGACGAGCACCCGCTTGCCTTCTGCCGCCAGAGCTGCGCCAAGTGACAAGACGAGCATCGTTTTCCCATCGCCCGACAGCGGAGAGGTGACCATCAAGACGCCACCATTGTTGGTCCCCCAATGCCGCAGGCTTGCCCGTAGGATGCGAGTCGCTTCGCCGAAAGCCGAATGGGACTGCCGTGTCAGAGCGGTGAAGATCGTGGACGGCTCTAGCTTGCGAACCTTGTTACTCTGATCCCGGTACAGCGGAACCGTGCCAAGAATTGGGATGCCACAAGAACCGCGCCTTGCAGCGCCTTCAGTTTGAAACTTGCCGGAGGAGAGGCTGCGGATCACGACTATGGCCGCGCCCAGAAATAGACCCACGACGAGGCTCGCCAGACGCACCATGAGCTTCGGCGAATCTTCGCGCAGCGGCACCTGGGGCGGGTCGAGCACGCGATTCTTCGACAAGGTCGAGGCCTTGCTGATCGCTGCCTGCTGCTTTCGTTCGACCAGATACGAATAGGTCTTGCTATACACCTCGGACTCACGAGACAGCTGCTCGAGGCCAAACTCCGCGCCGGGCACGGTCTTCAGCTTTTCTTGGTGCTGCTGGATGATCGCGCTGAGTGATCTGAGGTGGTCCTGCGCTCGTGATAGGCGGCTCGAAACGTAACTTCTCACTGCGGCGAGTTGTGCGTTGACTCGCTCGCGTTGCTGGCGCACCTCCGGAGCAACGTCATTGAAGCGGGCCTCGAGGTCCGCGAGCTTGGCACGCGACTCAGATAGAGTCTGGGCCATGCCCGCGAGTACGGTGTCATCGGCTTCCCCAATGAGGAAGGCACCCAAGGGTGGCTCGGGACCGGCGAGCACGCGTTTGGCGTCCGACAGACTTGCGACTTGCAGGCGCGCAGCGAGGCGTTGCTCTTCGTACTTGCCGACCTGCTCGACGAGCGAGTCAGCCTCCTTACCGAGCACCACGACGTCATTGCTGCTCTTGTAGTCTGCGAGCTTTTGCTGAAGTTGGTCGAGTGACCCCTTCATGCGCGAGAGCTGTTCGCTCACGAACGCTTCGGCGGCTGTCGCATCTTCCGTCTTCCACGACTGTCTCTCTGCCAGGTATGCGCGCATCAGGGCGTCCAAGAAGGCCGCGGCGCGGTGCGGTGACCCATCCCGGAATTCGAGCGTCAAGACGTTGGTGAGTTCGCCACTCGCGGACTGTTTCGGCGCGGTGACCTCGAGAACAGCCAAGGCCCCGTCGACGACTGCACGCACTGGACGAACCACGAGATCGTAGCGTGCACCCGGCGCTGGCTTTCGCTCAGTGCCCGGCAAGAGCGTGAGGCTCAGCGCCGCAGTCTTCAGCGGCTCTGCCAATTTTCCGTGCGCGACCGACTCATTTTGCGAAAAAAGTTCGTACTCCGTCGCGGTGCGGAAACGCACCGAAAATCGCTTGGCTTCACGCGCTGTATTGTCGAAGAAATTTGCGTTCTCGACTTTCAGTTCCTCGAGCACGTCATCGATGAGCTTCAGGTCGCGCCGCGCGAGGAGCCACGACAGGTATCGTGGCGGTTTCTCGCCTTCTCGGGTGAGCGTGACATTCAACCCCGATTCGAGTGCGGCCCGCGTCACGAGCGAACTGCTGCGAAGGATTTCTATTTCACTGGCCACTTCACTCTGCGCGCCCCCAGCGAGCATGAGGTCACTCGAGGCAGAGCCAGGCCCCGCGGCCTTGCCATTGATTTCCCCTAGGTAGAGCCGACTGCTCGCTCGGAAGGTCATTCCCGACACGAGCGTCAGTAGCATTACCGTGCAACCGACGGCCACCGCGACAAAAAGGATGAAGAGATAGCTTGCCCGGAGCGCGCCCCAAAGTTGAGCCACCTCGACAAGATCTGCTTGGCCCGGCAGAGAAGTAGAGTCCGGCGCGCTCGCTGACGAGCGTGGGCCCTGCGACGCGCTCGCTGCAGCCGGAAGCTCACTTGGAGTGTGATGGGCCATGATTTCTACTGCTGAAGGTATTTAATCTGCACGAACGGAGCGAGGAGCCCCGAGATGGTTTGCAGGCTAGGCAAAAGTTGCGCTAGGGCCTCATTCCAATTCGTAACGGCGGTAGGCGGAACGTATACGACGTCTCCCGGCGCGAGCTCGAACGGACCGACCTCGCCACCCAGCATGCGCGCCGCGTCGATCGTGAAGAATTCACCATGGTCGCCCACGCTGCGAATCACCCGTGTTTGGGAGAGTTTCCCTTGAGCGTGATCGCGATAGCCGAAACCTGCGGCGGCGAGGGCCTGGAGCAAGTTGAGGCGTCCATTGACGAATGCAACGGCGGTCCCTCTGGAATTCTGACCCGCGGCACCGCCGAAGACGAAGGCCTGCTCGCTCGTCTTGTCGGGGACTAAGATCACGTCCCCCGAGCGCAACTTGATGTTCTCCCGAAGATCCCCTTGCAGGACGAGGCGCCGAAAATCGATGGGCAGGCGGCGCTTGCCCCGAGCGACGTAGGCCGTGCGGAGGCTGGCGCGCTCGAGCGCGATGCTGCCGCCGAGCGAGAGCGCCTCCAACAAGCGGATGGGCCGATCGCTGAACTTCAGGCCCGGCTGCGTGAACTGACCTAGTAGGTAGTAGCGAATACTGCCGTTGTGGACCACCTGCACGGTGACCTTCGGCTCCTTCACGTAGACGACGAGCTCTTGCTCTAGATACTGCTTGAGTTCTGAGCTCGTTTTGCCGGCGATGTTTACCGAGCCGATCAACGGGAACTGAATGCTGCCGTCGTTATCGATGGTCAAGCTGGCGAGGCGGGTGTTCGGCGACCCGAGACCACCCGTGTAAGGGGCGATCGATAGCTCGGGATGGCCATAGACCGCCACCACCAGCGCGTCGCCAGGGCCGACGCGGTATGCCTCACCCTCGCTTCCGCCGATGGCGTCGTCTAGGAGAGCGGGATCGAGGCGTTCGCTCTGATGCGAGACGACGGGCGATTGCAGTCGCTTGGCCACGACAGGAGCCTGCTGGGACGCGCAGCCGAGCGCGCCAGCGAGAAGAGCGATGGTCGTTAGTCGGAGCATCGAGGCGCGGCTCTCAATATGCATTCTTGTTGATAAACCCCTTCCATAGGGTCATCGTCAAGATCTTGAGATCCAGAACATAAGACCAGTGTCGGATATAAAACAGATCACACTCGATGCGGCGAGCGAGGGATGTGTCGCCCCGCCAGCCATTCACTTGCGCCCAGCCGGTGATGCCCGCCCGCACTTTATGGCGAAGCATGTAGTGTGGGATCTTGTCGCGGAATTTCTGAACGAAAATTGGACGTTCAGGGCGCGGACCGACGAGGGACATGTCGCCGCAGAGGACGTTCCAGAATTGCGGTAACTCGTCCAGGCTGGTCCTGCGCAGCAGCGCGCCGAACGCCGTCTTGCGATCGTCAGTGGGCCCCGCCCAGACCGCGCCGGACTGCGCTTCCGCATCCACGCGCATGGAACGAAACTTGAGCATTCTGAAGCTGTGGCCATCGAGGCCCATCCGCTCCTGTGCATACAGAATCGGTCCTGGCGAGGTCAGCTTGGTGATGACGGCGATCAGCAGTAGCAGCGGCGAAAGGAACAGTAATGCGAAGGCAGATGCCACGATGTCAGTGAGCCGCTTGGCCATCGCCCCCCAACCGATCACGGGGGAGTCGTTGATGCGCACGATCGGCAGGCCGTCAAAATCCTCGATCCTGCAACCGAGTGTAACGTATTGGTAGACATCGGGCACGACGCTCACGTCGAGCGTCTCGTCCTTCAACAGGTCGAGCAACCGCGCCATCTCATGGCTCTGCGCCGGGGGTAGCGTGACCAATACCTCATTCGGCTTGACCCGCTTGATCACCTCGGTGACGTCTTCGAAGTGACCAAGTACGCGCGCGCGGCCGAGGCACCGAATCGGCGAGCGCTTGTGGGTGACGATGCCCGTCACGCGCAGGCCGAGCTCTGGGAAGCGCTCGACGCGATCGATCAAGAGCTCTAGCCCCATGCCGTCTCCCACGGCGAGCACGTTTCGGAGGTAGTGCCCGCGCGAACGCAGCCGGTTCAGGACCCCGCGTGCGACGAGCCGAGTCGCGATCATCGCGACTGCGCCTAGTACTCCGAAGTAGATAATGACCAGTCGCGAGTACTTACCGTTGTCCAAGAAGTAGGTGAGCGCTACGAAAAGCAGCAGCGCCATCGCATGCGCTCGGAGCACCAGGACGATCTGCACCGTGCGTCCAAGCAAGCGACTGCCTTCGTACGCCCGCATCCAGACCAGCACGCCAATCCACAGCCCGGCGACGAGTGGAAACAACGCGGTGTATGTGGCGAAGGTTGGAAACCCCTTACTCACTTCTAGAAATGACGGAACTGGGAATGGAAAGTAGAAGCGAAGCCAGTACGCAGCGCACCACGCCAGTACCATCACCACTGCATCCACGACCAGCAGCGCATGACCGAAAGTACACTGAAATCTCTGAAGCATAGTTCCCTCCAGAAAAGCCGCCCAGCAGCACCTCGTGTGGCTCAATGTAGACAATTCTAGGTTCGGAGTGGGTATCGATCGTGTTTCGATTCGGGACTCCATTGATTTTTCTCAGCTGCGCATTTTTGCGACATCGCGCGCTCATCACTCCTTATTATTAGAGTGAGCACTTCGTTGCGTGCATTATTGCCACTTTAACAATCGACCGCGCGCGAGTGGTAATGACCTTTTCGCCTCAGGCATTCACTTGTGACCACGCTCGCGTGCGAGCAGCTGGAGAGATCGAAAAAAGGAGTACAACGCTTGTGGATGGGCGCCCAAGCCTTGCCTTTAGCGGCAGGTGTCGCGCTTCAGGATGACTTGAAGATCCGAAGGCGGCGGAGTTCGCCAGCAGAAGCCCCCACCAAGCTAATGGTATCCCGTTCTTCGGACGAGCTCAGAGATCTGCGCCGAAAGCCTGTGGTGACGTCGCGGTAACGAATACACCGTGAGCTCCAGCCCCGATTATTGACGACTTGATCAACGGCATTCGCCCGGCCCAGGCGGGTGAGGGGGCTCGTCGTTCTCCGGCCAGTCAATTCGGCGCCGCGTGAGGAGTGTGCCGCGTTCGTTCTAACTCATCCGTTGGCAGCGGTGGAGCCGCAAACCTTCGCCGTGCAGCCGACTCAAGGTGCAAAGCGCTGGTCGTCAGCGATGAGCCAGTCCCAGTTGTCGCTCACGACCTGCGCGACGGAGCCGTCGTAAGTGTGCCCAGCACTCGCGCTGCCGCCGGCTCGTGTGTCTAAGCCAGCGCGCGTGAGCGCTGGCCCCAATTGCTTGACTTGCGTTAGACAGCCGGCTTGACCGCAGGCCAAAATCAGTCTTTTTCCACCGGCCTTTGCGAAACGCTTGGCGGCTCCAACGCTCCACGCAGAAGCGCCGCCCTCGATGAAGACCGCGCGCGAATAGAGCTCTGGTTGTGCCTGCACTAGCGGTGCGCCGTAGCCCGCGCCCAAGGAAAAGCCAATGAACACCAGCGGGCCTTCGGCGACGAATTCCGCGAAGCGCGCGCGCAGCGCAGCCACCGCGGCCTCGATCTCGCTTTTCATCGCGCGTGCCGATGCGTACTCCCAGCGATCGGCGGCAGCGGGCGCGCCGCGGCGTGGGATGCCGCGCGGGCACAGCACGAAGGCGCGCCCGCGCACCACCTCGCGCCAAACGTCGCACTGCCATTCTGGTCGATCGTAGTTGCCGTGCAGTGCGAGGACGATCGGTCGGGGCTGCTTCGTGGAGATGGGTACGGACACCACTGCCGGCCGAAAACCAGCCACTTCAAGGGCGACGAACGGATCGCCGCCGAGCGCTGTGGCCGCTCTGACCGTCTCCGTCGCAGGCAGCGCGGTGCTCGAACTGTCGACCAGCTCGGCCGAACCGTCGCGGCTGGCATCCTTCACTTCATTGACTGGGGTTTGCTGCGCGCTCGCGCTTCCAAGGCGCGTCTCGCGGTTAGTCTCGGTGCGCGCACATGCCACCCCCAGCGCAGACGTGAGCAGGGCAGCGAGCAGCATACGCACTCGCGAAAGGTGCATTGATGAGAGCATCCCGCAAACCCTGGCCCGAACGACGCACTCTTGCAATCCAGCTCGCCGACCGAGTTCGACGCGAACCAAGCTCGACATTGTCGCCACGTTCGAGCTTGTGGATGCTCCTTGCTTTGGGGCCCGGCGTTGCGGCCGTGCGTGCTCCGTCCTCCGGCTGGCACAACCGCCCCGGGTTGCACGTCCTGAAGGGTTCGGCGCTTCCTTTGGCGTTGAGTGGGTTATCCGCTTGGCGTCGACATGTATCGAGGTGGTTCATGTCGGTGCGCTACGAGCGCGCCTTCCAGGCGCGCATTCGCGCTTGTCGCCGCGCGTGACACGAATCGGCCCGTGTCCGGACATTAGATCCCGGGACGGAGCGCTGCTCCTGGTTCGCGTCTCGTGAAGCAGTTGCTTTTGCCGTTTCAACCAAGGGAGTGAGCAAATGACCAAGGTGCGGTTCGTTACTATTTCGACTATTTCGTTCGTGATCGGTTCGTTGTTGCTGTCGGCGTGTAGTTCCGCCGACGAAAGGACGGGGAGCGAAGAAGGAGGTGTTTGGCCGCAAGAAAAGCCGGCCAATGCCAAGTTGATATCGGCACCCGAGAGCGACGGTACGGCGGAAGAGAACCAATGCCTGGGTCCCAACTCCTGTACTTCCAGCCCGAGCAATTGCTGCTCGCATTGGGCTTGGGTCATTGGAGTTCCAGGTTGCTACTACGGGTGTTGCCTTCCGAACGGCTCGAGCACGGCAGGAGGTGAACAATGTTGCAGCGGGCGCGCGCGCTATTCAGGTAGCTCTCTCGTTTGCTACTGACTGGCAGGAGTGAGTCATCGGCGAGGGCGCCTGAGGCGGCGCAACCCGACGAGCACGGCGCTCGCGAGCGCCGCGCTCGTCGGGGACGACGCGCTGAACCCCAATCTCTTCATCTGACAGCCGCCCTCGGGCCTGAATGCGACGGGCTCCGGGGGTGGCACCGGCAGTGAATTGGTCAGGGAAATATTGGGCAGAATGAAGCTGTCCCAATAAGTGTCAGTCCGCATGAAGCGGCTGAAACCCGCGCAATCCGCGCGCCCCGAGGTGGTGACGCCGACGAGCTTTTCGGGCTCGCCCAGCTCGGAGAAGGCCGGCGCGCCGCTATCGCGAGAGCAGGTGAGGGACGGGGCAGGCGCGACGCGGAACCGCGTCGTTCCGACTTCATCAATGCGCGCAGTTCCCATTCTCTTCCGCCCGATGGATGCGCCAGACTCAGTGGCCCCGAAGCCGACGATCTTTACCAGAGTGTCGCTGACTGGAACATCATACGTAAACGGAACGATCTCGCTTGGTACGCCGTGCTCGATGGCGAGCACGGCGAGGTCATGATCTGCCAAGGGCTCGCGCAGATAGTCGGGATGCACGTGACGATCGATCACTCGTAGCGTCATCGTTGGATTTTGCGCATTTTCACCGAAGGCAACGCGCAGAGGTGTCGCGAACGCGTCATTCAGGCAATGCGCAGCGGTGAGCACCGCACGCGGGCCCACTAGCGCGCCCGTGCACAGGAACCATGAGCCATCCGCGGCCGTTTCCCCCAGGATCGAAACGACTCCGGCGTGCCCATCGTCTTGGCTGCCGTCGGTCACCGGAAGACCTTGCACGCCAACCAAGGGGTCGAAGCCTGGCTCGCTCGCTTCGCCCGCTTGAGAGCTGCACGCTGAGGCGAACAGCAACAGCACGAGCAGGTGGGGGGCGAGCTTGCGGCGACTCATTGCTCATATGGATGTCCGGAAGCGTCGGAATTGGTCACTATAAAAACTCCAATCGCGGCGGCGAAAAAGCAAACCTCAGCGAACCTTCTGTGGTCGTGGTGTCCTTCCAACGAGGAGGCGAGGGCGCTGCGCGCTCGATGGAAACCCATGCATACGAACGAGCCGCAACACAATCACGGTCTGCGGACGAGCGAGCCCATGGCGGAACTCGCCCTTCAATTCACCGCCACATACCGCAAGGAGCGAGGGCGCGTCTCCCGCCTGGTGCGCCGTTTGGGGGTGCCGCCCGCGGATGTGGAGGACGCCGTACAGGACGTCTTCCTGGCTCTTCATTCGCGATTTCATCAGCTCGACCGCGGCGCTGGTCTGCACCTTTGGCTCGCGGCCGCTGCCTTGCGCGTGTGCAGCAATCGCCGCCGCAGTGTCCTGCGCCGGAGTGCCGGTTTGCGATTGAATAGGGAACTCCCTGTCGAAGAAATCGTCGATTCTCGCCAGATCTTGCCGGACGAACGGTCAGCGGATAATGAGCGGTGCCGGCTGCTCGCCCGGGCAATCGCGCGGCTCGACGAAAGTAGACGGCAAGTGTTCGTGCTCGCCGAGCTGGAGGAGCGCACCGCTGAAGAGATCGCGAAGCTGACCTGCGTTTCCAGAAATACGGTTTCCTCCCGGCTTCGAATCGCCCGACAGCGCGTCGCGAACACGCTTCGCGGTGTCGACTGAAGCCCTCGTTCACGTCGCCGACCGGCGCGACCTCACCGTCGGTTTCCGCCCCTTCACTGCACTTCGAAAATCTCTCTGAAAGACCGAACCCTTCGACCGAGTTGTGGACTAACCGGACCAGATGATCCCGATGCCGCGACGCCCCGCCCTGGTGGGCCCCCCCGCTGATGCGGTAGGGGAGGGGCCACTCCGCGACCATACTGATGACGAGCTGATGCTGCTCGCGCGTGGTGGGCTTGAGGGCGCGTTCGACATGCTGATTCGACGCCATCAGCAGTTGGTGCTTCGGCTCGCGTTTCGTTACAGCAGAAATGCTGCGTGGGCGGCGGATGCAGCGCAAAACACCTTCGTTGAAGTCTACCGCGCACTGCCGCGTTACCGCGCACACGGGAAATTCAAGTCTTACTTGTACCAAATACTACTCAACCAATGCCGGCGTACACGGCGCTCCGCACGAACCGAACTTCGCGCGCTCGACATTCTCATGCGCGCTCCAGCCGATGCGCCAGCGGAAGTGCTGGCGCGCGAACAACGCCGCGAGGTGGAGGCCGCCTTGGACACCCTGAGCGCGAAGCTCCGTGAGGTCGTATTGCTCCGCTTCGGCGCGGATCTTACGTACAGAGAGATCGCCGAGTTGCTTGAGATCCCCGTGGGCACCGTGAAGCGACGCATGTTCGTTGCGATCGCCAAGTTGCGCGAAGAGCTGGAGCCAGCATGAAACAAGGTCACGATCCGCGAATCGGGACCGAGACGCTTGCCGCGTATCTCGAAGGCGAGCTCACCCAGTCCGAAACCGTGCGCCTTGCTGAGGACCTGCGCGAAGATACGGAAGCACAACGAAGGCTGGAGCAGATCCGGCGCATCAGCGACGTGTTGCGCCGGCAAGACAACGAACTCGAGGGGCTCGATCTCGTTTTGGGGGTTCGCCAAGCGCTGCTCGATCCCCCAACCTCAGCATGGAAACATCCTGCCCGTTGGCTCGCGGCAGGCGGCCTAGCGGCGGCCGCAGGGGTGGCGCTTTTCGTCGCACTCAGACCGCCGACGGTGGACATTTCCGAGTTCCAGGCGCGCTCCGCGGGCACCCACGCGGCCGCTGCGACGCGCTGGGCGGGCGTCAAGATCTACCGATCACGAGCGGGTGCGGAGCCGGAGCTGCTGCAGGGAAGGTTGTCGCGCGGCGATGGCTTGATGTTCGCGTATACGAACCTCGGCGCGCAGCCCTTCGACTACCTGATGCTATTTGCACAGGGCGCGTCGGGACAGATTCATTGGTTTTATCCCGCGTACGAGCAGCTAGGGGAGAATCCCCAATCGATCGAAATAGAGCACGGCACGGCCGACGCGATGTTGGCGCAGGTGGTTCGTCATCAATATACGCCCGGCCCGCTCCTCGTTTATGCGCTCTTCTCTCGCAAGCCTCTGAGCGTTCTCCAAGTGGAAGAGTGGCTCGAACCGCGGCTCGGCCAGCTGCCAGATCGCCGCCCTTTTCGCGATGCGACGCTGCAGCACGTGAGTGTGGAGGTCGAGTGACGACGCTGCGGGTGCTTTGCGTCGTGGCCTTGCTGCTCGCGTACTCTGGGCGGCCGCTGTGGGCCAAGCCGCGCACGGTCGAGCGCTTCGCGCTCGTCATTGGCAATAATTTACCGCTCACGCCGGGCAGCCGGGAGCTGCGCTACGCCGATGACGATGCGGTGACCACCCAATTGCTCTTGCTGGATGCCGGCGTCGATAGCGTGCTGCTCGCATCACCCGACGCCGACACCCAGCGCATGTTCAGCCACGTGAAAGCGTTTGCCGCGCCCAACAATGAAGCGCTCGAACGGGCGTACGCAGGGCTCTCGGCGCGGATGCGAGCGGCGCAGGCGCGTGGCAGCGAGGTCGAGTTCCTCTTTTTCTACAGCGGGCATGGCGACGTCGACCAGGGTGAGGGGTATCTCTTGCTCGACAACGCTCGTCTCACGCGAAGCTTGCTGTTTTCTCTGCTCCTGCGCTCGCCGGCCACGAGGAACCATGTCTTCATCGACGCGTGCAAGTCGTACTACGTTGCGTTCGATCGCGGGCCCGGGGGGCAACGTGAAACGTATTCGGGGTCCCAGCTCGTTCAGTCGGTGCCCAGTAAGCTCGACAATACTGGCTTCGTGCTCTCGACCTCTTCGGATCGCGACAGTCACGAGTGGGAGCGCTTTCAAGGCGGCGTCTTGAGTCATGAGCTGCGCTCCGCGCTGCGCGGCGCCGCCGACACGAACCTCGATCGACAGATCAGCTACGCCGAGATTGGAGCCTTTCTCACGAGCGCCAACGAGACCATCCCGAATCCCGGCTTTCGCCCCAATTTTCTGGTGCGAGCTCCGGCCGGTAACCTGCGTCAAGCGGTGCTCAGTTGGCATGCTTCCCATGCCGTTCTTTCATTTCGAGCGGGCACTTGGGGCCATTTTTATGTCGAGACCGCGCGCGGCGATCGGCTGCTCGATGCGCACCCGGCAGCCACGCAAGCGCTGATGCTTTGGTTGCCGGATGAGCGCCCGTTGTTCGTCCGGCAGCATGACGGACGAGCGGAATTCGTGGTCAGCGGAGCGCGCTCCGTCGAGGTGAGCGGGCTCGAGCCCGGAGAACCCGCGCTCGCAAGTCGAGGCGCGCTCGGCCTCGCGCTCGATCGGTTGTTCGAGCAGCCGTTCGGCGAGGGCGATGTGCGGCGCTTCGAGCAGAAGCAGCCAGCGGACGAAATGGCCGCGCCACGGACGCTCGAGCCAAGCGTCAAGCACGCGGCGCTGCGCTGGACCAGCGGCACCGTGGCTCTAGCGGCGGCCGGCGCAGGCCTCACCCTGAGCGGCTTCGCGCTCGCCAACTACGCCCGCGGCTCGAACGCGTCTCAGGCGAGAACTCGAGAGCTGAATGAGCGGGTCGAGACGTTCAATCGCGCCTCCGTCGCCTGCTACGGCGTCTCGGTGCTCTCCGGAGTCATCTGGTGGCTTGCCGGTCGGCCAACTGCGGCAACGGTCACTGTTGCACCGGCGAGTGGTGAACCGCGTTTTGGTGCTGTCACCGTCAACTTCAACGGGCAGTTTTAGTGTGCGTGCTGCGAAAGCAGGCAAGGCCCGGTCAATCCACCAGCGACTCGTGGACGCGGCGTAGCGGTTGCTCTAGATGGCGTTGCCGTTGGCCCAGCACAGGATTCTGTCGTCGAGGGCAACACCGCAAGCGAAGCTTTGTCCCGCGACGACGCCCTTGAAGCGCTCTCGCAAGAGGGCGCTCGGCGCCGTGGGAGGCAAACGTCCCCAACACTCGAGCCGACCGTCGACGCGGAGGCCGCACTCGTAGAGAAGAGCGGTAACGACCGCGCTGAACTTGCCCGACGGTGGCGCAACTGAGTCATCGAAATTTTGTCCCCAACAGGCAAGGAGGCCGTCGGATTGTACGCCGCAAGCCCTGAAGCTAGAGACAGAAACGGATTGGAAGCGTTGGTCCTGGGGCGGCCAGGCGTTCATTCCCCAGCACACGACTTTATCGTCGAGGTTTATTCCGCACGCCCCGAATCCCGCCGCGATCGATTTGAAGCGGTCGGTAGAGGGCCGCGGTGCATTCTCTCCCCAGCACACGACCCTGCTGTCCTGTGCTCGAATGGCGCAGGCCTGACTAGCCCCAACCGAGACCGCTTTGAAGGCGCCGTTCGGAACGTCCCGAATGATGGCTGATGGAGCGCGCCCCCAGCACGCGATCGTTCCGCCATCCCTGAGACCACAAACGGCGTTGAGGCCCGTGTCCGCTGCACCCGCGGAAAGGGCCTGGAAACCTCCGGCCGGAGCGGGCGGGATGCTCGAGAGCTCGTGTCCCCAGCAACTCACCGTGTGGTCCGCACGCACGCCGCACAGGTAGTCGACGCTTCCAACCAGGGACGTCAACCCGCCCAGCGACGAGAACTGAACACTGACGCTGCCGGACGACCAATCGCCCCAGCAGCGCAGGGTGTCATCCGGTCGAACCCCGCACACGGTGTGCTCTCCACCCGACACCGACTTGAAGGTCCCCGGGGGCTGCCATTCGACTAGACCGTCGTCCGGCACGGCATACTGGGTGCCGTACCAGCAGGACACCTTCTTGTCTGGACGAAGCCCGCACAGGTATTCAGAGCCGATCGTTACCGACTCGAATTTGCCTGTCGGGATGGGATTGTAAACGTCCCCCCAACAGCTGAGCGTCTGGCTATCGGCGCGCACTCCGCACGTCATGTTACCGCCCGAAGAGATCGTATTGAAACGGTCTGTCGGCGGGACCAGAGGCGGGTTGTGGGCGCCCCTGTTCCAGCACACGGCCGTCCCGTCGTTGCGCAAACCGCAAGTATGATAGAGGCCCACCGAGGCTGCGGTGAGCCGTTCGCTCGCGGGATCGCTGAGCTCGCCTCCGAGAGGCTCTCCTCCCCAACACGTCACGCTCTGATCTCTACGAACGCCACAAGAGTGCAGAGCGCCCGCCGACACGGAGCTGAAATCCCCGCTTGGTGGCGACGCTTGCCCGTACTCGTTGGAGCCCCAGCAAGCGATGCTGTCGTCGGCCCGGATGCCGCAGGTATGTGTGAGGCTAGCCGAAATCGTCTGGAAGGCTCCTTCGGGCGGCGAGGCCTTGTCGTTATCGTTCCCGCCCCAACAACTCACGCTATCGTCCAGCAAAAGGCCGCAAGCGTGGTCGCCCCCGACCGAAGCAGCCACCATTTTGTGCGCTTCTGCCGGCACGCCGGGAGATTTTCCCACAGCGTCTGCGGTGGTTGCGACCACTCGATAGTAACGTTTTGCTTCGTAAACGGGCGCGCTGTCGAACCAGAACAGGCCCGTCACTCCCGGCAGCGCGGAGTAGTCCGAATCGCTATCGGATGCGGATCGCTCCCAGGCGTACGCAATGGGGCCGATCCCTGCGCTGCCCACAGCAACGTTCGAGCTCGCAGCCGGCCCCAATTCCGTAACGACGCGAACTCGATAAGACGACTCGCTGAAGGTCACGCTCGGGTCCTGAGACACGCTGAGCTGAACCGCTGCGTTCCAGACTTGAAACTCAGCGTCCGCGTGGAGCTCCACGGTTGCCGGCCGCGCTGCGAAGTCGTCGAAAGTTCGCGAACTCCCGGCGTCGTGCCACTCGACTTCGTCGTCGCGACTGAACTCATAGCGGAGAATCGACGGAGCCGCACGAGAGCCGTTCGCGTTGTTGGTATGCTCGCTCGTCCCGTCCATTGATCGAGTAAATACGGTGTAGTGATGCGAGCTTCCGCGCTCGAGGCCGGGTTCGGTCCACGAGAGTCGAACCGCGCCAGGAGGAGATTTTGCACCACGCGTTGCTTGGAGTATGGGGGCGCCGACCACTCCCGGCGCCGTCTCGTCGTCATAAGTCAGCGTCGTTCCTGGCACCGTGGCTATCTCGACCCCGTCGCGCTCGACGACATATTCAATCGCGCTCGGATCGGCGCCGGATGCCTGCCAGCGCAGCTGAACCGCGAACGGTGAGTTCGTACTCGCTGTTAACGCGGTCGGAGCCAGAAGATCCTTCCCGCCCGGCTTTTGCCCGCCTTCGCCGGCCGTCGAGCCGTCCTCGCCTGCGCCAGCGCCCCCAAACCCAGCGCTCGAATCCATATCCCCGGGACACGTACCCGCCGGTCGACAGATGTTGTCACTACAGCAAGCGTCTCCACGGTCTGAATCGCAAGGGCATGGTTTCCCCTCGAGATCGCGCTCACAACCCAGCGTTACGCCGCTGCCCAGCAGCAGAACCGTCCATGCCACCGCCACGGAGGTTCGAGCCTCGCACTTCATGTTCACCTAAGGCCACGAAGTGCTCGAAAGGTTCGCTAAGCTCGGGGCTTTGTCGCTCGGTTCACGCGCTGAGTCAGCCGATTCTTGGCGCTTGCCGAGCGGCTCGAGGTCGAGCTCCTAAATCCGGGGATCAGCGGGTCGTCGCTCCGATCGGTGCCCGCCGGGCGAGATCCTGACGCAGGTGATGCGTGCTTGCAGCCCGAAAAAATGACCATCTGAAGAGAAGGAGTCGCGTTTTGCCGTCCGGGTCGGCACATGCGAAACTACGGAGAGGGTTCATCGTGGGCACACCGCTGCATCTACGCGTCTTCCTGTCATCGCCGGGCGATGTGGCCGACGAGCGTGTGCTGGCAATGGAGATCGTCGAGCGCGTTCCGCGCAAGCCCATGCTGCGCGGAAAGGTCACCCTCGAGCTCGTCGCCTGGGACGATCCGCTGGCGCAGACGCCGCTGTGCGCTGGCGAGAGTCCGCAAGAGTCGGTGAACGCCTACAACACGCCGCCAGGGATCTGCGACGTCACCGTCTTGATCCTTTGGAGTCGGCTGGGAACGCCGTTGGCCGGGCACATTCACAAACCAGACGGCAAACGCTACGCCTCGGGCACGGAATGGGAGTTCGAAAACGCCCGCGAAGCCGCCAAGAAGATTTTGATTTACCAGCGCGAGCAAAAGCCAAAAATCGATATCGACGATCCGGAGCAGCAGAAAAAGAGCGACCAATACCGCGCTCTCAAGGCGTTTTTCGCTACGCTCAACGCGAGCGATGGGTCACTCGCCGGAGGCGTCAATGCCTACCTCAATCTGGCCGATTTCGGCGCGCTGTTCGAGCAACACCTGGAGGCCGAGATTCGGCGTCGACTGGAGCAAGCCGAACGTGACGAACGCGGCAGCGGGCGACCGCACGCGGCCAAGGACGGCCGGTTCAAAGTCTTCATCGCCAGCGCGGCGGACGACATGCGTACCAGTCGCATGCGGCTCGTCAACGAGTTGCGCCAGAAGCCCGACCTAGAAGTGCTGGATGAGGTCCCTCCCCCGCTGGAGCGTGACCCGCACGCGGCCGCCGTGTTGGAGAGCATGACTCGCGCCGATCTGTGTGTGCATCTGCTGGGCGCGCAGGCCGGCTTCCCCGTCGAATGGGACGAGCCGGGCTGGAGCTACCCGCTCGAACAGGCTCGCATCGGCCTCGGCAACGCCCGTTCCCAGCTGTTCTTACATCCGCAGACCTTCGACGCCGCGCGTGTCGAGAGCGCCGCCTACCAAGCGCTGTTGGCGGCGATCAACCAGCACGAATTGCCGCGGCTGCGGTTGGAGTTGGTGAAGTGCAGCACGCCACAGATGCTCGAGCTCATCCTGGCCAAGCAACGCCAAATCAAGGAGGAACGGCAGCGCCTGGCGCTGCGCGCGGCGGCCACCACGGCGTTCGTCGACGTGCATGTCAAAGATAGCCCCTTTGCACACGATCTGTTCGACTTTTTGCCCAGAGAGAACGTCACGCCGCTCACCATTCCGCGTTCTGACGCGGCGACGGCGACGCCCTCCGCGCTCACCTCACGCTTCGCGGAAAATCTGCGGCGTTCGCAGATGTTCATCGTGGTGTTCGGCACCGTCGCTCGCCACTGGGTCGATGAGCGACTGGCCGAGGCGTTCAAACTGATTTTGAACGAGCGGCTTTCCACGAAGCTCGGCGTCTACGTCGTGCCGCCGAGCAAGGACCAAGCTCAGGTGAGTTTCCCGGTGCCCGTGATGAACAGCAGCACGCAGTTCGACGAGAGCTCACTCCGGCATTTTCTCGGACAAGCCGCGGGCGCAGCATGACTCTCGCGAGCACGCGCAGTAATCCTTACGTCGGGTTGCCGCCATTCGAACGCGACGACAGCTTGTTCTTCTTTGGTCGCCGTGAACAGACGATCGAACTCTTGGAGCTATTACATCGCACTCACTTTTTGGGGCTGGTCGGCAGCTCGGGCTGCGGCAAATCTTCGCTCGTCCGTGCCGGACTCATTCCTGCGCTGCTCGGCGGCTTCCTGGTCGCCAATCGCGATGGCTGGAAGGTGAGTGTGATGAAGCCCGGCAGGGCACCACTCCAGAATTTGGCGATCGCCTTGCTGCAGGACGAATTCCATACGCCGAGCGAAGCCGAAGTCGCCGAGCTACTGGTCAACATCGAAGAAAAGCAAGTGACCGCGATCACCGATCGGGTGATGCCGCGGCTCGGCAAGCGCACCAATCTGCTGTTGTTGGTCGATCAGTTCGAGGAAATTTTCGCGTTTCGTGGCGAAGCCGACGGCGGCGACGACGACGACGCCAACGTCCAGGCGCGCCGTGAACGCGCCGAGCATCGTTCCGAAGCCGATGAATTCGTGGCGTTGCTGCTCGGCCTGACGAGCCGCACTGATTTGCCGATCTATACGGTGCTGACGATGCGTAGCGACTTCGTCGGCGATTGCGACGTGTTCAGTGGCTTGCCGGAGGCGATGAATGGCAGTCGCTACTTGGTGCCGCGCCTGGGACGAGAGCAGATGTGCCAAGCCATCGAGGGCCCTGCGCTAGTGAAAGGCACGGGCATTGCGCCGCGCCTGCTGGATCGTTTACTAAATGAGGTTGGCGAGCGCTCCGATCAACTACCGGTGCTGCAGCATGCCCTGCTTCGCACTTGGCATTTCTGGACGGAGCGCGGCGCGACGGGGGCGCTCGATCAGGCGGACTATGAGGCGGCCGGTACCCTGAGCACGGCGCTCGCGCGACACGCCGAGGAAGCGATGGCTTCCGTCAATCAGACCCTGGCCGAACGGATCTTCAAACGGCTCACGGACACCGATCCGCAAGGCCGGCGTGTGCGTTGTCCCGCTGGGCTGAGCGAGCTGGCTCTCGCAGCCAATGCCTCCGAACTCGAAGTGCTCGAGGTGCTCGAGCAGTTCCAGGCGAGTGGGCGTCATTTCGTGGCTATCGAGCCCGCGCGCGGCCGGCAGGACCGGCGCGTCGATCTTTCGCACGAGAGCCTGATTCGGCAATGGACTCAGCTCAGGACCTGGGTAGACCAGGAGCGGGTAGCCCGTGACCGACTGCTCGAACTGGTGCGCCGGAGTGAACGTTGGAGCCGTCGCGAAGGCGATTTGCTTTCGGGTGTCGAGCTGGCACTCACCACTCGCTGGTGGGGTAAAGCCGGACCAACCCGCAATTGGGCGAGTCGCTACTGCACCCGCATCGAGATCGACGGGGCGGCACGCTACCTTTCGAACAGCCAACACAAGCGCAGACGGGGGCGGCTGTTGCTATGCGGTGCGGTCGCCCTGGCTTGTGCCGGTGTGCTGAACAGCGCTCGGGAAGCCGCGCAGCGCAGTCTCGAGCGCGAGCGGCATGCGCTGGAAGAACGAGTCATTCTCGAGAACAAACTAGCGGCGGAGAAAGACCGGGCGGCAGCAGAAAAAGGCAAGGCAGCCGCGGAAAAAATGGCGCTCGCGGAGGCCAAGAAGAGTCTCGAAGCCTTGGAGCGCGCGGACCGGAACACACGAGAGCTGGCCCAATTGGAGGCCAGCCTCAGAAAAACAGTCGATCACGACGCGAGAGCGGCGCTGCTGCAGCAGATCGAGGACACGCGGGTGCAGCGCGAGATCGAACGTCAAGTGGTCTCGGGCCGGCTGAGCTTCACGACCGAGCGGGAGATGCGCTACGCTGCCCAGGGCCCCAGCGCCTGCGGCTGCTCGCCCGATGAGCCTTTGTGCAAGTGCAAAGACGAACACCCACGCGAGATGTCGACACCGTAAACGCGCTCCCTCTGGGCCCGCCACGTCGACCACGCCGTTGGCCGGGGTGGCCATGGTAACCCTGCTGACGTCATTCGCGGCCGCGACTACCCTCAAGGCTGCGGCGCAAAGAACTGGATCTCGCTCAGCCCGACGATGCTCGGGTTAGCGAAGGCGCTCAAGCGCCCGATGGTCTGCACGTGATCGAACGAGTACGTAATCCACGGCGTATCGTCGTGACCTTCGTGGTCCGAGTTCCCGGAGGTCATCCACGGCGTTTCCGGGCGCCCATCGTAAGTCAGGCTCGGCACGTAAGTGCCATAGCTCGAGCTCGAGCCGGATGCGGTGATCGGGATCGGCACGGTGGCGGTGGTATACGAGACCGTGAGCGCGGCGCTGGTGTTGCCCGCGCGAGTGAACCGGAAAATAGCCGGCGCGCCGCCGCGCACCGCGGTGCCATTGGCCGCGGTCAGCGTGACGACCGGGCCGACGTGATCGTTGATGATGGTGACGGACGCCGCAGGGGACGTGCCGAGCGTGAACGTGCCCGTGTCCGCCAGCCTCAGCTCGAGCGCCTTGGACGGCTGATTCACGATGTGTGGGTCGACCGGGCTAATCGAGACCATGGCGCTGGCCTGGCCTGCGGCGAATGTCACGCTGCCGAAGCTGAAGTGGCCCTGCACGGTATTGCCAGCAATGGGCGCAACATCTGCAGGCGACGCGCCCAGGGCAAGGAACTCGACCTCGCTCAGCCCGGTGATACTGGCATTGGCAAACGCGCCCTCGTAGCTCGTCCCTTGGTAGAAGACTCTGCCGAACCAATTGCTCTTGATGGCAAACTTGACGGCCTTCGCCGACGCGCCACCCAGATCGATCTCTTGCCAAAGGGCGGCGCCGCTGGCGACTCCCGCCTGGAACTGTTTGGTGCCCAGCAGCGTGAAGGTCGTGCCGTCCGTCGAGATCAGCACGTCGACCTCTTTGGCGCCGCGACCCGTTTCGCTCCCGTTGAAGTTGCTGACGCGCAGCAGGCCCAGCGAGTAAATGGCGTCGAACGTGTACGTGATCGCGGGCTGGTCGTCGTGACTCTCGTTGTCTGAGTTCCCGAAGGTCATCCAAAGGGAGGCCGTTTGATCGTCATAGCTCGCGCCAGCAGGAGGAGTCCGGATAGGTCGTGCTTGCGGTCGCGCTCACGATCGGGATCCGGGGCGGACCGAGCCGGTGGCTGGCGACGAGCGCGCGATCCGTGTTGCTGCGCGAGATCGTGTAGGTCGCGTTCGGGCCTGCCACGTTGATCGACGCAGGCGACGCGCTGACGTTGAGCAGCGTTTGGTCGTGGATCGTGACGCTCGCGGTCGACGGCGTCGTGGCGACGTACCCCGGCCCGGCGGCCACGCTGACCACGACGGTCTCGTGCGAATACGGGTGCGGTCGCAGTTGGACGCCGTCATCGTGAAGTCACCTGGCGGAAGCGTGGCAGTGTCAGCTTCGTGCAGCTTGCGGCCAGTCTTGGCGAGCGTAAAACGTGTGCGGCCCGGCGGGCATCTCGCTCGCGTGAAGTGGCGCGTTCCCTTGGCGTTGACGGCTTTGCGCTTCGGCGCCTTCCGCAAACACCTCGAATCGTGTACAATTGGGCGGAATGCGTGTGAGATTGTATCACTCGGGGCTTGCGCTCTTATTGGTGGGGACCGTGCTTGGATGTGCGTCGGGTCCGGTGACGCTGGTCGGCTACAAGGTGCCGAAGCGGCAACAGGTCGCCGTCGTGATCGACATTAGCGATCAGGTGAACGAGGCCGATCAGGGCGGTGGTGTTGCCACCTTGGCCGACACGATCACCGATCGTTTGAAGGAACACGGCATCGACAGCCAGTTGTACAGCTCCAAATACGATCATCCGAAACCACCTCGAGTCGACGTGTTCGTCAGTTATTGGCACGGCACGCCGTCGAGCGCGCGTGGAGTGCAAGGTGCCTCCGCAGCTGCGACATTGGCCGTGCCTGTCGCCGGAATCGTTGCCGGACCGATCGCGATGGGTATGAGCGCCAACAACATCATCGTCGACTGCAAAGTCACTCTGCCAGGTCAGAACGAGCCTGTGTTCTCTCAGCACTTCGAGAAGACCGGCTTTGGCTCGGGCTCGTCGGAAAATAGCGACAACGCTGCCGCTGAAAGCGCCGGGGACGCAATCGTCGACGCGATCTTGATGCGCTGAGGATCCTCGGTTTGCGTCGTGCACGACGGTTCAGCTGCTTCTGCTCGATGAGGCCGGCTCCCTCTCGTACAACGTTCGGGGCTGCAGTGAGAGCGAGGTGCATTCGCGTTGCCGGTGACGCCGAGCCGGACTGGATGCCCGAAACTTGCGCGCCCGAGGCGTTCGGAATTGGCGGAACTGCTTCGGTGAATTTTTCCGGCAGTGACGTTCCAACCAAGGCTCGCTCCGCGGGGGGGATTGGCCTCGAATGCTCATCGATGGCCGGAGGACTCCAACCGACGCACGTGATTCGTGACTGCAGGGTCACGTGCGATGCCATCGACGAAGGCTGATGTAGAACTACAGAGCATCATTGTGCGTTCTCTCCGTCCTCACCATCAAACGGTTGCGCCGGCAGCGCGCAAACTTGAGTTCTCCCACATCTCACTACGCGCTCTCACCCTCTTGTGTTGAGTGCTGCGTGATCGCGTTCGTGTTGATGCGAGTCGGTTTGAATAAACTACTATGGATGAAGAACGCTGCGCGGGGTAATGTAGCTTTGACTGGCCACAAGGCATTTTCTTGTGCGCCGGGGTGAGCAAGCCGCGCTTGGGGCTTGGTTGTAATGCGTCGCGGTGGGAAGTGCCGCAACTTGAACGGATTGGGTAGGATGCTCCGCTCGAGCCTCTGGCAGGTCATTGCGGCTTCGGGCGCTACAGAAACGTTAGGGGAGAGATGGGCGTGGAGATCGATTCCTCGATACTTCGGCGTTTGCTTGGGTCAAATCCCGCGATTGACTGGCGTACAGTAGACCTCGACAGCGAAGAACTGCGTCGTCGCGTTGCGTCAGACCCGCTCGCGGTGGCCGACGTGCTCTCGTTGCTTGCGGCTTATCAACGCCTCTTGCGCATTCTCCCAGTAGGAGAAGACCAGCGCGCGCTACCGCTCTTGGAGAATGGCATTCATTCAGCCATTCAAATAGCGAGCATTCCGCCGCGCCAATTCGAGCGCCGTTGGCATGCGCTCTTTCCGGGTGAGGCCGAAATCGGTCTCGCGGTGTACCGCTCAGCTCAACGCCGACGCTCGGTGTTGCTCCATCACCGCATGAACGAGCTTCAACAAAACGAACCCCATTACCGCGCATCTCGTTTCAAGTGAGTTGACCATGACGGAACCGACGTTAGGGCTGTTACCGAGTAGCTTCAGCGAGCAATTTGGTGCTGTCGACCAGGCGGAGGGCAGCGAAGCGCGGTCTGTGCTTTCGCCGCTCGCCTATTTGGTCGATCTTTTGATTTTGGCAGAGGGGACTGGCTACTACGAGCGTCGACCTGACGTACGACAGATTCCGCTCGACGCCGCAAATACGTACACGCTCGTACCGGACCTTCGCATCGCCAACGACGTGATGGGCGCGCGGTCAGGGGACATTCGCACACCGGTGTTCCCGGCACCGTTGCCGTTCTCCGAGCAAATCCTACGGCTCAAGACGTATGCAGCACAGCTCGGGACGAGCCTCGAAGAGCTCTGGCGTGCGTTCGCGAGCGGTGCGCACGGCAGTCTGGCGGGGCGACTCCTGCTCGGCCTCAGCGAGGAAGAGTACGCGCTCTACTCGTCACCTCAAACCGCCAATGCCGCGCTCGCAGCGTTCTGGGGTGTCTCCCAGGCGGAGATCGCGACGCTTCTCGCGGGCCCGCTCGCGCTCATTCAGGAAAAGCTCGCCGTCTCGTTGAAGGAGCTGAAGCTCCTCTTGCGTCAAGATTTGAGCGACGAAGAGTGGGGTCTCACGAGCGCGAACCCTGCCGAGCGCTTCTTCATCAATCAAGGCAGCCCAATCGTTTTGGTCGGTGAGGGAGAACCAGGCGCAAAGATTGAGCTGGCATCCGGCGCTCAGCTCACTGTGGTGCACCTCGACCGCATGATGCGCTTCGTTCGCCTCGCGCGCCGGCTCGAGCTCACCTTCGTCGAGCTGGATTGGCTGCTGCAAACGCTGCCGCGCGCCTCGAATGGAAGCGTCACGCTCGACGCCAGCGCGCTTCAAGGCCTTGCCGTGGCGTTCGGGCTGCGCAAGCTCGGAGAGCTCGAGGTTGACGAGCTTTGCACCCTCTGGGGACCGGTCAAGAGCTATGGGCACGGTGACGGTGCCGTCAAATCGGATCTCTTCAGTCGCGTATTCGACAACGGCTTCCCGCAGTCTCTGGACGACCTGTTCCCGGTCTCTCCGACGCCGCCGCCGAGCGCCGAAGTGATCGACCAGAGGTTGCAGGCCACGCTGCGGCTTTCTGGCGCAGACTTCTCGTATCTCAAGGCGACACTGACCGAGCGGGGGTTGGCGGCGCCCCCGGTATCGTGGACGCGTCAGGCAGTCGTCGAATACTTCACGGCATATCGCCGCTACGTGTCGCTCACGAGTCTGCTCGGACTCGAGCTTAGGGACCTCATCGCGCTGCTGGACGTGATCGCTGAACAGTGGGCGGTGTCCCGCGATTTCGAACTCGAGATTCCGGCTCCCTATTCCAGTCCGACGGAAGCGTTGGATCCGCATGGCGCGCTACTCGGCCCAGATGTGCCACCGCACGCGGCGCTGGACGTCTTGCAGAAGCTCGTGTCCGTAAAGGCATGGGCTGACCGACGTCAGCTCGCATCGCGCCAACTGGCCTACATTTGCCTCGCGGATCACGCGGCGCTGCGCGAAAGCCTCGACGACGGCTCAGCAATCGATGACGTCCAGGCGCACGATGCGGTGCAGGCCACGCTCGAGGAGCTGGGTCAGGCGTCGCTTGCGCTGTTGGTGCCGCCGAGTGCACTGCAAACTGGATCGCTCAGCGAGAACGGGGCGCACGCGGTCTTCGACGCTCTCGTCTCCGCGCGCGTGCTCGAGACGTTCACGGCGATCCCCGGCCGCGCATTGTTACGGGTTACCGTCACCCGCGAAGAACTCGCCGACGCGATGCAGAGCGGGATCGAGGAGCGGCTCGAGCTTCACGCGGGCGACCTCGGTGCGCTGGGGTTCAATGATAGTGAGACCGTGTTCACGGCGCTCGTCGCTCGCGCCTATTTAGAGGTCATTTCTCCTGCGACGGCAGACGACGAGCCGCGTTACCTCGTGCCCGCTGGTCTCGCGGCCTATTTCGGCAACCCCGAGAACGCAGGCACGTTCACGCTGCCGAGCTTTCAAACGCAAGGCGACGCGGTGTTTCAAATACTCGCGCAGCACGTCGATGATGCCAGCATTAGCGTGAGCGCATTCGCGGCTGCGGGCGTCGCCACGGAAGATCTGCCGTTGCTGGTCAGCTCGCTCGTGGCTCGCAGTTACCTCGAACCCGCGAGCAGCGGCTATCGCGTGCCGGAGGCGTCCAAGCCCTTCTTCCGAGACGCTGCGAACGTGACGCGCTTTGCGTTGCAAGACTTCAGCACGTTGTTCGGCGTTCTCGCTGGCAAAATCGCGGCTTACGCGCGAGCGGACGCAAATCGCTCGACCGAGGCGGAGGAGCTCGCTGGGCGGCTCGCGGCCGTCGCCGAGCAGCACAAGCGGGTGTGGCTACGCACGCTCGCGGGCTTCTCCGGTCTGGCGGAGGATTTGACCGAGGTCGCCGTTGGTTGGGCATTCGGTACGCCCAGTGAAAGCCTGGAGCAAACACTGGCTACGACTGCCGCCGCCATATTGGGCGCGCAATATGGCACTCCCGCGCGAGATCCGCAGAGCGACGCCTTCTTGGCATCGCGCTTTTGTCGCTTGCAGCAGCTCGCGCTGCTCCTGCGCAAGACGGGAATGAACGCCGACGAGGCCCGTGTCTTTCTGAAGAACCAAGCATCGCACCGCGCCTTACCGGAGACGCTCAAGTTGCCGCCGGGTTTCTTGGACGCGGGACGCATCGATGCCTTGACGACCCTACCGAACGGAAACTTCCTCATCGTGAGCGGTCTGAAATACGCGGAGTTCAGCGGGGTCGACTACCGACCACACGGCACGGGCAACGTAGAAGCCATCCCCGGTGTAACGTTGACGGGCGCGTTCCGCGCGCGAGTACAAGCGAGCGGTCTCGACGCGGTCTTCAGCGACACGAACGCGGACGGCACCCCCGTGCTGTACCTGTGCGCAGGGGACCTTTACGTCAGCGTCGACGCAATGGGCACGAGCGCACCCAAGCCGATTCGGGACTTTGGGAGAGTACGCAACCACATTCAAGACCACGCGCGCATCGACGCGGCGGTGCAGGATGCGACCGGAAAGCTGTTCGTTTTCAGCGGCGACCAGTACGTCCGCTACTCGCAGCCTCAAGACCTGCTCGTGGCGTCGACGTACGTCGACGAGCGCTACCCGAAGTCGATCCGCGGTAAGTTCGAGGACGAGGGATTGTCGGCTTTGCCAGCTGCTATGTCCTCAGGAGTGGACGCTGCCTTCCGCGATGCGGATGGCAGCTACTACTTCTTCGCGGGCAACCGGTACACGCATTCCAGTGCGCCGTACGAGCTTCGGTCGATCCGTCCCGTTTGGGGTCACGTCCTGAACTACTTGTTCGAGGAGAGCCGCGTCGACGCCGCTTTCGTCATCGGGAACGCGACGTATCTCACGCGCAAGAACCAGCTCACCCGGTACACCGGGCCCGCCTACGCGATCATGGACGAAGGCTTCCCCATCAGCTTCGGCAACATCGCCGAGAGTGAGCCGGCGCTGCGCGTGCTGCGTCGTTTCCCGAACGGCCTCGACGCAGGACTCTCCGGCAAAGACGGCATCCTCTACGCCTTCAAGGCCGGTAAGTTCGCCGCTTCCAACGACCCAGATACGTCACGCGACATTCGCGACTTTTGGGGCCGCGTACGCAACGAGTTCGTGACGGGTCAGCGAGTCGACGGTGCGTTCCACTACGCGGGCGTTTCGTACCTGTTCACCGCCGATCAATACGTGCGTTACTCCGGCGCGGACTACGCCTTCGTGGATGAAGGTTACCCGAAGCGCGTCCAGCAGAATTGGAACACCGTAGAGCATGTCGGTAACCTGCCGGCGGGACTACCGCTGCCCATCACGGCCGTGGCCATTGGACGCACCTCGACCGGTACCGTCGACGACGTGTACTTCTTCGGGGGAAGCCAGTATGCGGGACCGACGGGCGCGCTCGCCGACATCAAGGCGCACTGGGCGCGCGTGCGCAACAACGTCCAACAGTCGGGAGTCGTCGACGCCGCGTTCCTCGACGGCAGCGGCCGCATGTACCTGTTCTCGGGCGACCAGTTCTATCGCTACACGTCGCCCGACCAAACGTTTGCGGATGAGACCTACCCGCGCAAACTAACGGGCAACTGGGCGCTCGAAGGTGCGGGTTATTCCTTGCCGGCGGCCTACGCCAACGGAATTTCGGCTGCGCTGCGCGCTGGCGACGGTCGCGTCTTCTTCTTCAGCGGCCAGACGTACGCCCGCGTGGATGCATCGCCCGTCGCGACTCCTCGTGCGATCCAGAACGACTGGGGTGTGGTGCGTAACTGGATCTCGAGCCAAAACCGCGTGAGCGCTGCGTTCGTCGATCCAAACGGAAAAACTTATCTGTTTGGTGGCGATCAGTTCATTCGTTACTCGACCACGAACTATGCGCTCGTGGACGAGGGCTACCCGCTCGCCATTGGGACACGCTGGGGCAACCTGCCGCAGAGCTTTCGCAATGACATCGATGCGGCGCTCGTATTTCGCTCGCCGGTCGACAACGTGCGCCGACTCTATCTGTTCAAAGACAACAGCTACGTGCGTTACAGCACGAACGACTACACGCAAATCGACGCGGGTTACCCGAAGTTCCTGAGCAGCGGTGTCGCCGCCGAGGGAAACTGGTTCCGTGGCTTCACCAACCATGATCCGATCGGCTTCCCTCCGGACTTCGTACCCGCCATCGACGCGACGTACGTCGACACGTTCGGCGGTCAACCGCGCATCTTCGTCTTCTATACGTACTTTGGCACGCAGTGGAGGCGCGAGTACCGCACCGGCGGCTGGCTACCACCCGTGGGTATGCCGTTCATCAACGACTACCTGCCGTTCAATCGCATCGACGCGGCGTTCGTGGCAACGGACAACACGCTGCACTTGTTCTCCGGGACGCAATACGCTTCGCGACCATCGGGAGGTTCGCAGACGGCTCCCGTCGACGTGAACAGCCGCTGGGCGTTGGTACAGAATCGTTTTGCAGAGCTTGGCCGCGTGGACGCGTGCTTGAGCATGGCAGACGGGCGCACGTATCTGTTCTCGAACGACCAGTACCTGAAATACACTGGCGCATTGCGCCCGGGGGAAACGGCCTTCTACGTCGACGAAGGCTACCCAAAGAAGATCTCGCCGAACTTCGCGGGCGAGGGGCTCGGGCTCTCGCTGGTCGCACAGTTTCAACCCACCGGCTACGATTTATGCCGCGACGCGACCGGCAAGATTCATTTCTTCAACGGCACCCGCTACGACTTCTCCGGGAACACGGGGCCGGACAAGCTCCTGAGCTCGGTGTGGGGCAAGGTCGAAAATCACTTCCAAGATCTCGACCGCGTCGACGGCGCATTCCGCGCCGAGAACGGCAAGCTGTACCTGTTTTGCGACACGCAGTTCATCCGGTACAGCGCGGCGCTCGAGCCGGGTAACACGGCATTTTACGTCGATGAGGGCTACCCGCGGCGAGTCTCGGTCTGGTGGGCAGGCGAAGGTTCGAGCGTTGCGATGCCGAGCGTCTGGAACGCGCTTGGCTCTGCGGTGTTACGCGATGCTCAAGCGACCTACGCGTTCGACGGCGCGACGTACACGAGCAGCACGTCCTCCACTCCAGCTCCTGTTATCCCAACCTGGGCGCGCGTGCGCAACGAGATGCAGACCCAAAATCGGGTGGACGCGGGCTTCGTCTTGGGCAGCGGTGTGAACGCGACGACTCTCTTGTTCAGCGCGGACCAGTACGTACGGTACAGCGACCCGTACAGCGGTTTCGTCGACGAGGGGTATCCCAAGGTGATTGTGCATCTGGCGGGGGCGGACGGAGTCTTCCCGGGGATCCCCAGCGAGCTTTTGCAAGGGCTACGCGCGTTCATCGCCGGCACCGACGGCGCTCTGCACGTGTTTGCTCCTGCGCCAGCAAGCGACGCGACGCCTCAGCTCTACGTGTCGTCGGCGAGCGGAGACACCCTGCGCCCATTGAACTTACGTTGGGGAATCGTCGACAACCAACTTTGGGACACCGAGTTCGTCGACGCGGCCTTGCGCACGAGCGACGGGAAGCTGTTCCTCTTCAGCGGTAACCAGTACCTACGCTACTCGAGCGCCGATCGCAGTAACGTGGACGAGGGATACCCGCGCAAGATTTCGACCTCGTACGCAGCTGAGCTCGGGGTGCCGTCGTTCGCTCCGGAGATGAACGCTGGCGTGGACGCCGCGTTACTCATCGGGACTACTCATTTCTACTTCGTAGGCAGTAACGTCATTTCGAGCGCGGCGCCGACCACCGCAGTGCCGTTGGTCGCTCGTTGGGGGCTCGTGCGCAACGTCCTTCAAGAGAGCGGGCACCTCGACGCCGCGTTCGTGGCTCCGAACGGGAAGCTTCTCCTGTTCTCCGGCAATCAGTACGCCGTTTATTCGGGTGCGAGCCGCACGCACGTGGATGAAGAATTTCCGCGCGTCATAGCCGATGACATCGGCTCAGCGTGGCCGGCGGATTTCACGCAAAACCTGACCGCCGCGGCGGAGTTCGAGGGCCGTAGCTACCTCTTTCAGGGTAGTTCGCACGTCCGCCTCTCCGACTATCGCTTGCTGCACGTCGACGCCGGCTACCCAATCGCGAACAGCGACAAGTTTCTGGACCGCTTCGACTTCGAGCTCGGCAAGTTGCCGCTCTGGTGGCAGGCGAAACAGCTGTTCGACGACCATGCGGACACGACTCCGACACTGCTCGAGTACGTGGATGCAGAAGTCGCGAGCGACCAAACGTCGGCGTTGGCGCGCGCCACTCAATGGCCGAGCGACACAATCACGGCCTTGCTCCAGATCTACACTCTCACCGACGCGGACTTGCTCGACTTGGGCACGTTGGCGCAGCTCGCGCGCGCCCTAGAGCTCGCGGAGCGCGTTGGAAGTACTCCGAAGAAGCTCAAGACCGAATTCTGGGATCGTGTATTCGGCGTGGCTCCGGCCCCGGTAAGCTCGCTCACGCAGGCCGCGGATTACCTTTACCAGCTGATCAAGGCCATCACGAGCAGCCAAGACTTCGTAACGGTTGCGCGTGACCTCTACAACGCCGTAGCGAACGCGAAGCGCGACGCGCTCGTCGCGTACCTCATTACTCATCAAATCGACAACTCTGCGCTCCCGGCCAAGCTCGACGCGAACGACGTCTACGAATACCTGCTCACCGACGTTCAAAAGGACGCTTCGCTCGACACCTCGTACATCGTCGAGGCGATAAACAGCATTCAACTCTTCTATCACCGAGCGCTGATGGGCCTCGAGCCGTCGGTGCCGGAGGCGCTCGTGGACAATCTGCGCCTCTGGTGGCCCTGGATGAAGAACTATCGCATCTGGGAGGCGAATCGAAAGGTCTTCCTCCACCCCGAAAATTACATTCGGCCGGAGCTCCGCACCGAGAAGAGCCCTGCCTTCGAAGAGCTCGAGCAGAAGCTACTTCAAGACGAGATCACGTCGACGAGCGTGCGCGCGGCCTATCAGCACTACCTCGAAGCATTCCACGAGATCGGTCGGCTCCGCATCGTCGGCGGCTATCGCTACGAACACCTCATCGAACTCGAGGGCTCATCCGGCGGGACCAGCGAGACGGCGACGCAGATTTCGGTGTTCATGATCGGCGTGTCGCGGACGGAGCCGCTCGTCTACTACTTTCGCTTTGGGGCGCTTCAACCGCCGAAGAACGGCCAGGACCCGGACACGACCGATATCGACTGGGACCCCTGGCAAAAGGTGGGCATCACCATTGGGGCCGCGCGCGTGCAGCCGGTGTACGCGTTCAACCGCTTGTTCTTATTCTGGATCGAGAGCGAGCCCTACAACTCGACCGAGTTTTCGAGCGACTCCGACAAGACTTACAGCGCGAGCTCGGAGGGAACCAAGCAAGTCCAGCTGACGCTGAAGTACTCGTTCTACAACTTCACGAAGGAGTGGGCGGCGCCTCAGTCCGTGCAGCTCAACCCTGGCGACGCAGCGAATCCAGATGCCCTGCCGCACGTGTTCTCGGCAAGCATCGCGAAGAACGTGGTGGTTACGGCCAGGAACGAAGACCCGCAGGGCGGCGGCGAAGAGGACTTCATCGATCTCCGGTTGAGGCTTCTGTTTTGGGAGTGGAAGCTCGGAAAGCTCACGGATGCGCTCGACTCCGTCCTCGACCCGTATCAGGGCTTCCGGTACACGGGTTTCAGTCTGATCGGTGATCAGGAGACGCCGTTCCCGCCGCACCTCGGCATCGATCCGAACGACGTGACCGACACCGTCGCCTGGGGCAAGCATGCGGACTCAGCGCCCGGCGAGTGGTTCAGCTTCGACGCGAAAGGCGGCACGTTCTTGTGTCGCCCATCCGAAGCTGCGCCCACGGTCGATCCCAACACGATCTTGGGCAGGAGCTTCGCGGGCGAGACGATCAAGGCTGCGTTCGCAAAAGGTGACGACACGTTCATCTTCACTCAATCGAACAGTAGCGACGCCTCGACGCTCGAGTACCATCATCACACGCCGAACGTCGGGTGGCGCGATCCAATCGCCGCGACCGACCTTGCCTGGCCCTGGGCGCTGCTCGGCGGCGTTTTTCAGGTAGACCCCGCGCAGCGCATCAACGCCGTGATCCCCGCGGTGCAAACCAGCACCACTTACTTCTTGCTGGGTTCGCAGTACTTCACCTATTCGGGGAGCGGATACGCTGCGCCGCTCCAGTTCGCGGACGGTCTCATCTCCGGATCACCTGACGTCGCCGACGTGCTCGGACCGGACGTGACCGAGATCGTCTTTGCCGACGCGAACGCCGTTGGGGTCACGTTGCAGCGAGCGTTCAAGCACCCGACCGTCGCGAACACCGCAGTGATCGTAGTGCAAGGCGGCGGTGGAGAGCTCTACTACGTCGCGATCGACGTGGACGGACTGCGCGCAGAGTCGACGAGCAGCGACAGTAGTCCCTTCGACGGCTGGGACGGACTCGACACGGTGTTCACGCTCGCCTCTCCCGAGCCGAGCGTCGTTTTCAGTCGTGGCGCGACGCTCGTCGTCTTCACCTGGTCGAGTAAAGCCTGGTCAACCATCGCGCTCCCGAGTGGGGTGACGGCGCTTTCGGCCGCTTTCCTCGGTTTCGACGACAAGCTCTACTGGTTCGCCGACGACCAGTATGCGGAGGTCGATCCTGCAAATCTCGGCGCGGCCCTGACGTTCTCGCCCGTTGCCGCGCGCTGGGGGCGCAATCTCGCATCGCCATTCACGAGGCCAGGGCTCTCTTCACTCGACGGCGCGGTCATCGGCCCGGACGACGTGCTCTACCTGTTTTCGGGCAAGAGTTGCCTCCCGTGCGCGAACTTCGATCCCGAGGCGCTCCATGGGCAGTTTCTCACGAATTCGAGCGGGGAACCCATCATCCGTCTCACTTCGACGCTCGGCGCGGCGCCGCCGGAGGTGCCGAAGGTTGGCGACATCTGGCAAGGTTCCACGGGGCAGACGACAGCGCTCACGGCGGTGTCCTCCGCTTTCGTTGCGAACAACCAAATCTGGATCTCTGGCAGGGGTCGCACGCAGTTCTTCTGGCTTGGGATCGAAGGACCAGTCGTCGCTCGCTATTCGTTGCTGAATCAAGAACGGCCGTTTCGCGCGGACGGGGTTCAATCGCTGCTGTTCCTCGAGACGGATCCACCGCAACTTCCGACCGAATTTTACGCGCGCCAGTTTGCCTCTCAAGGGCAGAAATACACGATCACCCGGCTCACCAGTAACACTTCGGATGGGTTCTCGCGAGCCTTGTTCAGAGGAGGCATTCCTGCGCTCTTGTCGCTCGCAACGCAGCAAGCGAGCGAAGTCCCGTACTTCACACCGTCGCCTGGCGGAGCCGCTGCGCCGGGCCGCAACGAGCTGTTCGTCTCCGAGTACGTTACCGAGTACCCCGGCAAAGACCAGGACGTGCCGGGGATCGACTTCTCCGACGCCAACGCGAACGCGTTCTACTATTGGGAGATCTTCTTCCATGTACCGTTTTTGATCGCGCAAACGCTCAAGCAAGGCCAGCGTTTCGAGGACGCGCTTCATTGGTACGAATACGTGTTCGATCCCAGCGAGCCGCAGGCTACGAATCAGTACTGGAAGTTTCTCGCGTTTCTCGACAACGACACGTTCAACCGCGAGGAGGACCTCACCCCGCTCGAGCCTCAGATCAAAGCTTACAAAGAGGATCCGTTCGACCCTCACGCCATCGCCGAGCTCCGCCCGCTCGCGTACCGCAAAGCTTTCGTGATGAGCTACGTGGACAACCTGATCGCCTGGGGCGATCAGTTATTCCGGCAGTATACGCGTGAGAGCGTCGGCGAAGCGACGATGCTGTACGTGCGCGCGGCCGACATTCTGGGCAGGCGCCCGCAAGAGCTCGGCAAGCGCAAGCTGACGCCTACGGCGAACTACGAAGACCTGGAGCCGTTGCCGAACCCCATTCCCATCAGCGACGAGATCCTGCAACTCGAGAACGGGGTCCCGACGATCGAATACGAAAGTACCTGGGAAGTCCCCAGGGATCCGAACGAGACGTTGTTCAATCCCTACTTCTACATCCCCGAGAACGACGAGTTCGTCGACTATTGGAACCGAGTCGACGATCGACTGAGTAAGCTCCGTAACGGTCTGAACATCGACGGGATCAAGCAGTCGCTATCGCTCTTTGCTCCCCCCGTCGACGTACGGGCTCTGGTTCAAGCGTTTGCGTCGGGCGGTGGTCTCGCGCAGGCGTTGGCCGATTACAATACACCGGTCCCGCACCAGCGCTTCGCGTTCATGCTCGGTCACGCACGCGAGCTCACGAGCCGCTTGACGAGCCTTGGCGCGGCGCTGCTTTCAGCGCTGGAGAAGAAGGACGCCGAGGAGTTGAGCCAGCTGCGGAACACGCTCGAACGCCAAATTCTGGAGCTGCAGCTCGACGTGAAGCAACAACAACTCGAGGGCGCAAAGCAATCGCTGCTCGCGCTCCAAGAGGGACTCAAGAACGCGAAGGCTCGCGAGTCTCATTACCAGGAACTGATTGCCACCGGGCTCTCCGCGTACGAGCAAACGCAGATTGCGGCGATGATCATCGGGCAAGCGTTCTCGCAAGTCGCGAACGTCTTCGGGATGGCGTCTTCGGCTGCGAGCTTCGCGCCCCAAGTTGGCTCGCCGTTCGCGCTCACCTACGGTGGCGAGCAAGTTGGGTCGGGACTGCAAGGGTTGTCGCAGGCATTCCGCGCCCAGGGCGAGATGGCGTCCTTCCAGAGCTCCCTCGCGGCGACGCTCGGCGGTTGGGAGCGCCGCGCTCAGGACTGGACGCTGCAGAAGACGTTGGCGACCGGAGACTCGCTGCAAATCGGTCGCCAAATCCGCGCAGCCGAAATCCAGGTCGATGTAGCCAGCCAGGAGGTGCAGATCCAGCGCCGCTCGATCAAGAACAATCAGACGGTCGACACGTTCATGACGTCCAAGTTCACGAGCAAGCAGCTCTACCAATGGATGGTCGGGAAACTCTCGAGCGCGTACTTTCAAACTTATCACCTCGCGCTCGGCTACGCCAAAGCGGCTCAACGCGCGTTCCAGTTCGAGCTCGGTCTGCCCGAGAAGGACGTGAACTACATCGGTAGTGGGTATTGGGACAGCTTGAGAAAGGGCTTGCTCGCTGGCGAGCAGCTTCAACTCGATCTCGATCGCCTCGAGCAGGCGCACCTGCAGGCGAACGAGCGCCGCTTGGAGATCACGCGCCACGTCTCGCTGCTGCAAGTGAACCCGCTCGCGTTGCTGAAACTCAAGCAAGAGGGGCGCGCCGAGTTCAGCCTCTCGGAAGCGCTCTTCGATTCGGATTTTCCGGGCCACTATTGCCGGCAGATCAAGACCGTTGCGCTGTCGTTCCCCGCTGTGGTGGGGCCGTACCACAACTTCAACGCCACGTTGACACAGCTCGGCCACCGCGCGTTACTCACCCCGGACAAGAAGGCGCTCGCGTTCTTGCTCGGGAGGGCGCCGGACGGATACGAGCCTGCTGCCGAACAGGTTCGCGTCGATTGGCGGCCGAACCAACAAGTCGCGCTCTCAACCGGAGTGAACGACACCGGCGTGTTCCAGGTCAATTACTCGGACGAACGCTACTTGCCTTTCGAAGGCACCGGCGCCGTCTCCACCTGGCGCTTGGAGGTCAACGGCGTCGACGGGCCGCGCCACCGCGAAACCCTGACGGACGTCATCATCACGGTGCAATACACGGCGCGCCAAGGCGGCAGCGCTTTTGCAGAAGTGGTGAAGAGCACGCTCGGCAAACAACCTTTGGACAAGCGCGGCTGGCTCCTGAACCTCGCCGCGGACTATCCCGATGCGTGGCTCGCGTTCATGACCAATCCCGCGACCGGCATCAGCTTCGAGCTCGGCCTCCGAGACCTGCCCGTCTCGACCAAGAAGCCCATCACGGGCGTCTATCTGCACTACGAGCTCAAGACGGACGCTCACGACGACCTGAGTCGCGAAGCGCTCGCGCTGACGGTCGGGTCGACTTCGGGCGGCAGTATCAAGCCCGACAAGTTCGTGGACAAGTTGTCGCTCCCCATCACCGGATCGGGGCAAAATCCTGCGGTTTGGAAGCTCGTGCCCAAAGCCTCGAGCGCGGCGAAGTTCAAGCCCGAGAACCTGAGAAGCATCGCATTGGTGGTCACCTACGACAGCAAGCCGACCTTCTAGGTTGATCATGGAGCAAAAAAAGCAAACACCCGAACCAAGAGTTGCGGGGGACTCGTTTGCGAGTGCACCGTCCGCGAATCCTCGCGGAGCGCCTTCGCCCGCGGGGCGCGCGGACGCGGCGACGAGCAATGCGCCGCAGGCGGGGGCATCGACGTTGCTTCCAGCGCTCAGCGCGCCGAAGGGGGGCGGAGCGATTCGCGGTATCGGCGAGAAGGTTTCGGTCAACGCGGCGACGGGGACGGCATCGATGCAAATCCCGATCGCGGTTTCGCCGGGAAGAGGCGGCTCCGGGCCACAGCTTGGTCTCGCATACTCTAGCGGGGCGGGGGCGAGCGCGTTCGGCATTGGGTTTGCTCTCTCGGTGCCGAGCGTCACGCGCAAGACCGACAAGGGGCTGCCGCGGTACCACGACGAAGAAGAGTCCGACGAGTACATCTTGTCCGGGGCGGAAGATCTGGTTCCATTGAGAGATGAGGCTGGCGCGCTCGTCGAGCTCACGCGCGTTCTCGCTGGGATCGAGTACCGTGTGCGCCGGTACCGGCCTCGCGTGGAGGGCTTGTTTGCCCTCGTCGAACGCTACATCGCAGCCAACGGTGAGGCACACTTCCGAGTTACTACCAAGGACAACACCACGCACGTTTATGGTTCTTCGTCGTTGTCTCGCGTCGCGGAGCCATCCAACCCGAACAAGGTGTTCACCTGGCTGCTCGACGAGACTCGCGACGACAAGGGCAGCGTGGTCCGCTACGAATACAAGGCGGAAGATGGCGCCGGAGTCAGTTCCGATCGGCCGAGTGAAGCCAGTCGCTTCCAAGATGACGTGTTCGTCGCCACGGCGCAGCGGTATGTGAAGAGGGCCCTTTACTCGAACAAGGTCTCGTTCGTGGGCGCGACGCCGGACGACTTTTTGATGGAAGTCGTGTTCGACTACGGCGAGCATCTGCCGGCCGACGTCAGCGCGGCGTCCGTGCCGAGCCCGGCGGAAGACCAGCCGTGGCCACTGCGCCCAGACCCGTTCTCGAGCTTCCGTTCGGGCTTCGACGTGCGCACGTACCGGCTGTGCCGGCGCGTCTTGATGTTTCACCGCTTCACGGGTGTGCCGCTGCTCGTGAAATCTACGGACTTCACGTACGAGGCCGGACCGAGCGTCACTTATCTCACAGCGGTAACGCAACGTGGGTATCTGAAGGATGCCTCGACCGGCAACTCGTGGCGCGCGGACAGCCTGCCTCCTTTGAGCCTCGACTACACCCGGGCGGTGCTCCACGACGTGTTGAGCGCGCTGCCTCGAGACAGCTACGAAGGCTTGGAAGGGGGAGTCGACGGCGCGCGCAAGCAGTGGATCGACCTCGACGGAGAAGGCATTCCGGGGGTGTTGATCAACTCCGGAACGACTTGGCACTACAAGGCAAACGACGGGTACGGAACGCTGAAGCCTCCGCGGGCGCTCAGCAGCATGCCGAACCCAGCGTCGCTGGGTGGCCTCCAACAGCTCGAAGATCTCGGCGGTGACGGACGGCTCGACTTGGTTTCTTACCAGAACCCATTGCCCGGCTATTTCACGCGCGGCGAGGACGGGAGCTTCGAGCCGTTTCGCTCCTTCGAGAGCGTCCCGAACATCGATTTCAAAGATCCCAATTTACGCGCCATCGATTTGGATGGTGACGGGCTCCCGGATCTACTCATCACGGAGGAGCGCGCGTTCACCTGGTATCGCTCGCGCGGCAAGGCCGGCTTCGAACCGCTCGGGCGCTGGACTGTGCCGCAAGACGAGGACAAGGCGCCGGCCGTGGTGTTTGCGGACCCTGAGCAAACCATTCAGCTCGCCGACATGAGCGGTGATGGGTTGGTAGACATCGTACGCATCCGCAATAGCGAGGTTTGTTATTGGCCGAACCTCGGCTTCGGGCGCTTCGGCGCGAAGATCGCGCTCGAAAATTGCCCGCACTTCGCGCCGCCGGGAGAGTTCGACGCACGCCGTGTGCGCTTCGGTGACGTGGATGGTTCGGGCACCAGCGACCTTTTCTACGTCGGCGCATTGGAGACGACGCTCTACCGCAACCAAGCGGGCAACGGCTTTGCGCCCGGCGAACGCATCCATGCGCTGCCGCCGGTGGACAACCTGGCAAGCCTCAGCGTCGTCGACTTGCTCGGCCAGGGCACGTCGACACTCGTATGGTCATCGCCATTGCCGGGGCAGCGGCCCATCTTTTACGTCGACTTGATGGGCGGGGTGAAGCCGCATCTTCTGAGCAGAATCGCGAACAACCTGGGCGCCGAAACGCAGCTCACCTTTGCGTCGAGTATCAAGTTCTATCTGGAGGACAAGAAACGCCCTGAAACGCGCTGGTTGACGCGGCTCACGTTCCCCGTCCACGTCGTGGAAAAGGTCGAGCATTTCGACCATGTCTCGCAGAGCCGCCTGGTTACGACGTACCGCTATCGGCACGGTTACTTCGACGGGGAAGAGCGTGAGTTCCGTGGCTTCGCACGCGTGGAGCAGCGCGACGCCGAGGAGTTCAGCGTGGGGCCGGACACGGAACTCTATCAGGCTCCGGTGCGCACCGTCACCTGGTTCCACACCGGGGCCTGGTTGGAGAAGGAGCGGCTGGAGAGCGCGCTTAGCAAGGAATATTTCCAGGGTGGCCCCAGCGCGCTACTCGCGCCAGACACTGTGTTCGAGGAGGATGCGCTCGCAAGCCTCGTGACCGTGCAAGAGCGGCAGGAAGCCGCGCGTGCGCTGCGCGGGAGCATGCTGAGGCAGGAGGTGTACGCGGAGGACGGCTCGTCACTCGCCGACAAGCCTTACTCGGTGACGGAGCAGAACTTCTCCGTGCGCCGCCTGCAAGCAGTGTTGCACGGTAAGCACGGGGTATTCGTCGCTCATCCGCGCGAGGCCATCGCCGTACATACGGAGCGGCACGCTGACGATCCGCGCGTCGCTCATGAGCTGACTTTGCGAGTCGACGACTTCGGCAACGTGACGCGCCTCGCGAAAATCTCTTACGCGCGGCAGCCCGTGGCGGAGCGCCGCGCCGAGCAGAACAAAACGTTGGCGACGCTCACGCTGAGCTCGTTCATCAACCATACGGGCGCGCTCGACCCGAACCACGCGGACCCTGGGCAGCACTGGCACCGGCTCGGAATCGGCTACGATACGAGCACTTACGAGCTCACCGGGCTACCGGCTCCGGCCGATGCCCGGGGGGTGCTCGAATTCGATACCGTCGACGAGCTGGTCGAGGACCTCCTTTCGAATTTGGGCCCTGCGAACGACCTGCCTTTCGAAGATACGTCCTCCGCCACCACCTCACTTCGCCGCCGTGCGCTCGATCGCAAGCAGCAGTTGTTTTACGACTCGGGCCTCAACGCGGCGCTGCCGCTCGGAGAGGTCACGTCGCTCGCGCTTCCGTACGAGAGCTACACGCTCGCGCTCACGCCCGGGCTCGTCGCGCAAATCGTGGCGGACTCTCTCGCGCTCAGCGGTACGGCGTTCGATCCGGCGCTGCTGCTTTCGGAGGGAGGCTATGCTTCGCGCGAGGGCGGTTACTGGGCGCCGAGCGGGCGCGTGGTGTTCGACGCGACGCGCTTCTATCTCCCGGTCGAAGCGGTGGACCCATTCGGTAATCACGCTTCCGTCATTTGGGATGCCTTCTCTCTGCTGCTGGCGAGCACGCGTGACTCGCTGAACAACGTGGTGAGCGCTGAGAGCGACTACCGCGTCCTCGCCCCGCGTCTCGTCACCGACGCGAACCTCAATCGCGTCGAGTCCAGTTTCGATGCGCTCGGCATGCTGGTTCGCACTGCGGTGATGGGGAAGGCGGGTGAGGCGAAGGGGGACACGATAAATACTCCTACGGCAGAGCGCCAATACGACCTCTTCCGTTGGTTGAACGAAGGGGAGCCTGCACGTATTCACACCATCTTGCGCGAGGAACACTCGAGCGATAACCCGGCCTCGCGCTTGCAGCACAGCTACACGTATTCCGACGGCTTCGGCCGGGTCGTGATGCAAAAAGTCCCGGCCGAGCCGGGTGAGGTGCCCGGCATGTCGGGCGTCATCAATCCGCGCTGGGTCGGAACGGGACGCACGATCTTCAACAACAAGGGAAACCCGGTAAAACAGTACGAGCCCTTCTTCAGCGCGACCAGCGACTACGAGAGCGAAGACTCCGTGGTGGAATTCGGCGTGACGCCCATCATCCACTACGATCCGGTGGGCCGCGCCATTCGCACCGATTATCCGGACGGGACCTGCTCGAAGGTCGTGTTCGACGCCTGGAGGGAAGAGAACTGGGATCCGAACGACACCGTGCTGGAGAGCAGCTGGTATCAGGACCGCGGC
>Ga0247760_1000222_pt1 | contig 64513 bp, 63 predicted proteins | sample UWRJL171409R4_FD_179936 | JGI IMG/M metagenome (GOLD analysis project Ga0247760, IMG submission 179936) | Plant litter microbial communities from Arlington Agricultural Research Station in Wisconsin, United States - UWRJ-L171-409R-4 | ecosystem: Environmental > Terrestrial > Plant litter >... | reverse complement strand
AACCCCCCGCCCCCCCCCCCCCCCCCCTTCCAAAAAAAAGCTGGTGCCGGCCACTCACGTCAACTGCAGCAATTCCGCTTCGGCCGCGCTCGAGCCGTCAATGCTTGTGCGCCCTGCGTCCCGCGTCCCGCCCGTGCCAGGAACTGCTTTAGGGATCCGCAGAAAGACACCGGTGGCCGGGGTTGCCAAAGCTGCCAGATCTTGGAACCGCGAGTAGAAAAAGGGTTCGCGCACAGATGGATCGCCATGGAGGTGGATCCTCGAGCTAAAAAGCAGAAATAGTGCGGCCTCCCCCAGATCTGATCCATCACATCCATCGCAAGCGGATCCGTCTGTATGACGACGAACTTGACATTTTGGTCACGCCCCGGTTGAAGATCGACACTCCCAGACTCTCGGCTCACAACAACACAGGACCACATCTCAACAACCAACCCCCACCTCATCTTTCAGGATGTCGACCGACGGTCAGGGTGGCCCACCGCCCGGCGGCAACAGCACTGCGGCGCCACCGCCGTTCGCCCTGCCCGAGTTCTTCCCCATCTCGGCCCGCTCCGCCTACCTCGCCCAGGTCCACATCGGCTTAACTTCGACGCTGCTGTTGTTGGGTACCCTGGCCTTCTGTGTGCGTATCTACCAGCGCATTAGGCCGGTGTGGAAGATGGGTGCGGATGACTACTTCATCATCGTTGGATTCGTAAGTGCATTGTAGCCGATAAGTCTGTTTCGGTGGCTAACAAAATGTGTCTTTCAGATGCTCAGCATTGTGGACTGGGGCCTGTTAATGCCGGCCATGGTTCCCGTCGAGTCTGTCACCACCCTTGAATACCAACTGAACTCGCTCAAGACGGGCTGGATCGCCATTGGTGTCTGGGGCATTTCCATGACGTGCATCAAGGTCTCGATCGCGCTCACGCTGCTGCGCATCCAGAAGAAGTCGCTGTCGTGGCGCATCTTCCTCTACAGCATCATCAGCCTCCAGGTGGCGTATGGCGTGCTCAACCTCTTCTTCAACACCGTCATCGCCTGCAGGCCGCTCTCCCACGCCTGGGACTTCACCGTCCCCCCTGAACTCAAGAAATGCGTGTCGAACGATGTGATGCGTGCCGCCTCTAACACGGGCTCGGGCGTCAACATTGTCACTGACGTGCTGCTGTCGCTTGCCCCCGCCGTGTTTCTACGAAAGCTTAACCGCCCGCTGCGGGAGCGCATCTTTGTGTGTGTGCTCATGGGTCTCGGCATCTTGGCCTCGGTCTCGTCTATCGTCAAGACGGTTTTTGTCCAGCGGTTCTACGATCCTACCTACCCCTTCGAAGATCTCTTCCCTCTCGGCGCCTCCATCTCGACATACACCATCCTTGAGCAGTTTACCGGGATCCTGGCTGCTTGCATCCCGGCCTTGAAGAACATCTTCCAGGTCTGCCTGGGCAAGGTGGGCGTCTCGCTCACCGACTCCCGATCCCGGCCCGGCCGCTCGGGCTACTACCTCAACGGTCGCGGCACCAACAATCCCGGAACGGGTGGCAACACCATGCAGGGCTCCCAGATGGGCTCTCGCTATGCCCGTGGCGGCAAAGACGACTCGGTTATCGACGACGACGAGGAGAAGTGCCTGGAGATGCCCGAGATCCGCCGGAATCTATCTACGCCCAAGTCCACCCGCACCGGGTCAGGGTCAGGTTCGTTCCGCGAGGACTACAAGACGGGCACAGTGGTTACGACGGTTCATGCTGTATGATGAGATGTCGTTTTCTGTTATCCTATCCTGTATCTTAGCGTGCTAGCAATGTTGTTACGATATGACGACTGTGTCGATCACCAACGAGATACCTCTATATGCGGTGAAAAATAATAATTAGTCCTGTTCCTGTCCATCCTTCATTCCTCTGTCTAACAGCCTTGCGTCAAAAAAACACATTCGAATGTGTTCTCTTTTCTAAACCCGAAGTTCATGTAATGTCACGATCTTGGATGATCGCCGTCAATACATCACGCTCGGACGCGAAATAATGGCCAGGGGTGCGCTTATGGCATGGACAGGCAGGCGAACATGGGAGATGAGATTACACGTCAACAGCGCTTCCCAGTGCGGATCCGGCACGTAAATTTGGTACCAAGTGCAAGTCCATCTGCGCCGCAATGTCGCATGAAAAATGGATGAAATACCAACAAGGGAAGCGCCACGACCCGGAATTCGGGAGTGGTAGGTTCAGGTTATTTGGGCGCGCTTTATTGTGGCTGCTTGCACGCGAAATAGCTTTGTTGCCATGGTGCAATGGACAGCCCACTCGGTAAATGAGATGAGATATGGCACGTAGACAGGTACCAAGTGAGAGTGCCACAGTGGACCATCTTGCTGGGACGGCGGGTATAGGCTAATTCAAGGTGTAGATTCTGCACTGCAATCAAATTTGGAGCGGTCTGAGCTTCAGCCACATCCAGACTTTACCTTACCCAGATGGGACAGGGCATGACTTTGCCCCTGCATCGTGCCTTTTGTTGGTCACTGCGTTGGCTGTCAGGCAATCCTTGTCATGCTCGGTTCTTTTGACTATTATGAGCCTGAGGACTCGGACTGGACTTGGACGAGTTGCCTTCACTGCAGGATGGGAAAATATTTGGTTGTCACAAAGGGTATCAAGGCATTTCGTTCGTTTGTTCATGCTAAGCTAAATTACTAGGAGAAAAGTGCAAGTGATTGTTACTCGGCTCGATCCTCGGTGTAGTGGAGACTTTCCTTCCAGCAACCCGAATGGTCAATGTGGGGATGTACAGGGAGAAAAGCCAAACAAAGACAGCCAAACACTGCAAAGTCAAACAAACCCATTACCCCCGAAAATAAGTAGAAACGCCGGTGCAGATGCTGCCCAATGCGCAAACGACCAAAAAAAAGGGACCTGGGCGCCGCGGCGGGTACATGAGCCTTGGCCAAGTAAACTGTCTTGCCCGACTCGGACCTAAAATTGCCCGAACTGAAACCCTTCGCCCGTTTCCTTCCATTGTCTCACTCCACACCGCCACCCGCACGCCCATCAACACTAGCCTTTGGGCCCTAAGCCGGTGGCGGAAGCCTCATAGCCCCTACTTTCAACCAAGTCGCTTGCACCTGACATCCGTCGACAGGACACTCTGTCTCCTCCTTGCCGCTCTCAACGAGGTGCTTCTTGTACGTCTCCAGACAGTTGCCACACAAGATTCCATGGCCGCACGGCGACGCGATGAACAGGTCGCCGGTGGCGGTCCAGCATTTGCGACAGCGGATGCGTTTCTTCTCGTTGGCGAGTTGGATTTTGTGGAAGGTTGAGTGCGATGAGAGGGAAGGGGAGGGGGAAGAGGGGGAAGCGAGGGTGAAGTTTTGGACCCAGGTGAGGATGTGGGTGTAGGAGGGGGAGCAGGCGGGAGACAGACTTCGGTCGCCGGTGAGGTTCTGGACATGGATTCCGTGGAGGTCCTGGAGGAGGCGGACTGCGGAGAGGGTGACGGAGCGGAGGTCCGTGAGGGGGTCTTCGTCTGCGGCTGCTTCGGTGTTTTTACCTCTGGTGTTCGGCGGCGTTCTTGGCTGGGAGTGGTTCGTTGCCGTGGTGGAGGGCCGCATGCCAGGGGGAATAGCCAGCCCGATCAGGCCAAACTCGCTGGCGGTGTTTAAGGCAACCCAGGGTCTCGCGGAGGGATCCAGGCTTGGAGAACGCGCCGAGCGCGAGCTTGACAGGGCGGACATGGATTGGGACAAGTTCCGACGGGCGACGTTGGGAGTCGCGGAGACCGTCAAAGCCGAAACGGGAAGGTTGTTGGTCGTGATAGTGACTTCTTGGTCCACCACGGTTGCGAGAGACGTTGGCACGACTGTTGATTGTCCTGAAAACGAGCGTCCTGAGGGTCGAGGGCTCCCGCTGGAACCACCGACTCTTTCAGCGGAGAGCCCGGCAGCCGCTACGAGTGTCGACGCAGGACTGCGGCGTAAAGCTCGAGGGGTGTCTTCCTGGTTCGGGTCATCATCGTGCTTAGCTCGACCACTCACACTTGGTGATAAGTTCCATTCGCCAGTCGGGACGTCCTCGTCTGCGGAGTCGTGGGTCTGGATCTCATGTTGAGTGTAACTGGGCTGTTGAGCAGGAGACGCTGCTAAGACCGGCTCAACGTAGAAGTCCCAGAATGTATTCGGATCAGCCAACATGCCAAGAATCCACTTGCCGCTGCTGGTACATGTAGCGACACTGACTCCGCTGCCTGTACGGCGATGCGCGGATGGCACAGGTGGCTGAAACTGGCTCATCGGTTCTGCTGGGGTAGCAGAGGAAATCGCATCGGGGTCATGATGCAATGTCGGGTCGGAATCTTCTTGGCCAGATGCTTGGTCGGATGCACCACTTCTCGCCGAGTTTGATGAATGTTTTTCACTCAGGGCTGCATCATGTTCGTTTCTCGGAGCCGGGTCAGCCACTTCAACCCATCTCGATGACGTTGAAGATCCTTCGGCCCCAGTCGTATCAGGCACCTGAGTCGCACTCTGATCACGGACTTGATCCGAAGTTGGTGAAATCACTCCAACCCAGGCAGTGCTATCAGGCGTCGCGGCTTGGTTCCAGTCTGATTCAGTCGCATCGACCCAAGCAGACGACATGGAGGCCACACTCAGGCGCGACACCGGCCGTTCCGTCTCGGCGTTCCAGCGGGTCCCCTCAAGCCCAGGCTCTCCGGGAGGGAGCCGGAAACTGTCGGCTTCTGGCGCGTTCGGTGTATAGATACTTTGGTAGTAGATCTGAGCTGGCGAGGTTGATGGTCTAGGGGGAGAGGGTTGAGTCTGGGAGGAACTGCCGGAATTTCCCGTGTCAGGGGCTGGTTCCCGGGATTTCTCGCTGGTGGATTCCATTCTTCAGAGTCAACGAGAAGTTGTTGGGGCTGGTTTGCTGCAGTGGGAAGTTGAGATTGCAAGATTCTTCTTCAATGTTAACGAGGAGTAATCGGGGTCGGTTTGTGTTGATGGAGATGTCGTGCTGCAAGATTCAAGATGTTGAGTGGGTGCCCTGAATTTATAGACAACATATATGTCCTTGACGCTCCTCTTCCACAATTGTCTCGAATCTGAAGGAGCATATGTCTTGTCTAATAATCACTATTGCTCTAAGCTATCGTCTATTACCAATCTGAGATTCTCTTTCCTTCTTCCCTGAACTCCAACCAAAACCACAAAGCCGCATGTACTTACACGCCCCTTCCCACCATGCACCAAAATCTTCCTTTCACACTCTCCCAATCAGCCAGTTATCATCTTCTTCCACTCTTTCACCAACCCACGACAATAAGGACAGACATACTTCCCCCTCTGCCAATTCACCCCCACTTCCTGTCTACGCTTTTCCCTCTCCCAACAGTCCTCGCCATAAAACCCATGCATGCACGGAAGAAGCACTCCCTTATCCTCCATCTCCTCAAAGCAAATCTGACACCTCAACAGCCTCTCCTTCTCTCCCAGCTCCTCCTGCAGCATTCTTTTCTCCCGTTCCAGCTGGCAAATCCACTCCCTCAGCCCGCCTTCCACAAGAGCCATCTGCTCTTTCATCCCTTGCATCTCCTCCGCGTAAAAAACGAGGTCGTTCAACGCCACGTAGATATCGTCTCCCATACCTTTGAGGTCGTCCCTTGCGGTCTCAAAGGGGATGCTCCTGCGGGTGGTGGTACCGGGGTGTGATCCTCCATCAAGGAGATTGCCCAAGGTTTCGAGAATGTCTTGGCACAACGCTACGTCTTTCCATCCGTTTTGTGGTCGTACAAGCTCTGAGCCGAGGAGGATGGATCGGACCCGGTAGAGCTGTTCGACTGCGATGGTGTTGAGGGCTCCTACTTGGTTTCGTTGTGTCTCTGACATGCCCGTGGGCTGGCTTGTTGGGTAGAAGGGCCTGGGAGCTGGGGAGAAGGGTGGAGCTTGGGAGCAGGGGCTGGGAGCTGGGGGTGTGTTTGAGAATGGGGCTAAATTCTGAGGGGCCCATCTGCTACCGGAGAGCTGCGGGCGGTTGTCTTGTCGTCCGAGTCCGATTGAGAAACTGCGCCTGGACTGCCCCGAGTTTTGCCTGGGACTTCTCCTCTGTGACATTGTTTGTTTGTTGTGCAGTGGCTTAGGTTGGAAGGGGCTGCAGATAGGCCGTAGGTAAGGAAGGTTGTGTGCGATTGGAGAAAGGCAATTTCTTTGGCCGGTGCAGGGCTGTATGGATACCTACGGGAGTCGGCCTTGTTAAATTCAATGAAGTTGAATGAGAATATTGCGGCTCTGAACACTGCGACTTGAGATGCCTATGCGAGTCTCATTCCTGGAGGTTTAGGTTGAAGGCGGTTTATATGGCCTGCCTGCGCAACTGAAAGGGTTCATCAACACAAAGAAGTTGTCTTTGTTACGGACTTCTATATGTCAACAATCTGGAACCATCTGTGTCCGTGAAACAACATCCTTTTCCACAGAGATCGACCCGTACTAGTATAGCCATGCGAGCACAAAGAACATGGCAAAACAGCTTGAACCGCACCTTTTCGCGAATGATACGTCTCGCTATTTCAAGAAGAGAACAGTGTCCCCTGAGTTGAACTATGATTCCACACATAACCCCAGCCGTCAGGCTTAGACTGGATTGCACTTTCAAGAGGCCTATCCCAATACACTCAAGGCCTCTCATGATGCGAGCAGGGCCTGTCGTGTAGCGACCTGGGTCTTGTGGCCCTAGCCGCAAGGTTGCCAATGGGACTGGACATGCCTAATGGGTAGTGTGTGAGATGTAAGTGCGAGTGAGACGGAGGCCATAATGTAATGAGACGTTCTTTTCGAGAAACATCTTCGTCTCGACTCAATCACTTCCGGAGTCTACACAGCTCCGAATACCTCTCCAGCACGAACCGTAATCTCTCCGCGACACTCCCAACATCCCGCGGCAAGACAACATAACTCACCCCTTCCCGCTCAAGTAACCCACAAAACAACTCATGAAATGCATTCCACTCCTCCACATTCTCCGGCATCAACCTCACTCCATCATCACTTAACCACCCCACACCCGCCTCACACATCACAACCAGCGACCCCTGCATCCTCTCTTTCAGCTCAACCCACTCGGAACTCTGCAGCAAAACATCTGCCCCCTCTTGCCCCACGTACTGCAGCGCGTAGCAAATGGGATCGATCCCCGACCGGTCTGAGACAAACCAGCATGCTTGAGATTTCAAGGCTGCCGTTTCGGCTCTCACTTGAGCTTGTAGAATGAGTCTCTGGAGGGCGAGGCAGCGCGAGGTGGATGAGGTTATGTCTTGCGCGGTGAAGCTGTGGTGTATGAGGACTGTACGAGCGACTTCTTTGATGATGAAGGGTTGTGCTGCAGGGGGGTTGGTTGCTTGGAAGTGGGATGCGAGTGCGTTGACGAGGGTGGTTTTGCCGGTGCATTGGGCGCCGATGATGTAGATGTTTTTGTGTGCAGGGGTTGGGGAGTCGGGGGTATTAAGGGGAGACATTTGGAATTGCGATTCAAGGTTGATGGACTCGGGCTCTACTGGCATGATTGCATGTGCTGGGCTCGGGTCTGTTGGGAATGCCACTGGTAGTGAGGGGAGAGCGGGATATTTGTGGATGGCCAAATTGGCCTTCATGTTCATTGCCAGTGGCAGCGTCTGGCGACGGGAGACAAGCCGCATGCAATGAGGCCAACAGCCCCTCCTTTGTGTAACGCGTCGGGTTGTTTTGCCGATGAAGTTGTGTGCCTCTGTCATGGAGTCTGCCAGTCGCTCAAATCGAAATTCTCAACTGCTCCTTCCTCCTCACGCACCTCAGTGGCAGTGTGTAGGCATTTCAAGCTCAACACCACTGTCGCGGCAAGTGCAACTCACCACATTCAACTGCCAGGCAAGCGACAAAAATTCGCCAATCATCGGAAGTATAACCACCCCCCTCTGTTCTCGGTTTTCTTCACGTTTCAACTTCAAACCAAAGCGAAAACTTGGGCTCAAGGTAGCACCGTGACCGTCATGGTGCCTGAGGTGTTCGCTCAAAATTTGCACCTCGGGTTTCTCGCTAGCCACAGCGTTTCCAATGTCCAACCCCTCAAAAAAGAAGTCAAAGTCAGATGCGCGCAAGTACCAGGCAACCCTTCAAGAGAGCATCTCGTTGAGTGACCATGAGTGGACATACATGCTCCCCGACTTCCCAGCCCCCGCTGAGACGAACCGGCTCGGACTGGTGAAGAACATCGCCGTCAAAACGACAGGAACGAAGCATGGAATCACCCTCAATTTTCAACGGGCCTCAATGAACAGAGCTCTGCGAGCCGACCCTCTCAGCTCCTTCATCCAAATCTCCTTTTCCGATTTCCACATCCGCTCCTTGCGCCACGCAACCAGCGAAGTCATCGGCACGCAGCCCGCTACGCCGAGAGAATGCACTGATTACACCACAAAGCTGCTCCGCGCTGGCATCACTCTGCAAGGCATCCACTACAACTTTTACGGCCACAGCAACAGCCAGCTCAAGTCGCGCTCATGCTTCCTGTTTTGTGGCTCAAAAGAGGAGATCCAGTCCAAAGTGGAGGGCTTGGGCGAGTTTTCCAAGATGAAGACGGTGCAAAAGAAAGCCAAGCGAATTGGCCTGCTGTTTTCATCCGCCGAAGTTGCCAAGACCATTGACCCGAAGTGGTGCGAGGATATACCCGATGTTGAGTCGGCCGACTTCATCTTCACTGATGGCTGCGGTCTGATTGCGCCAAAGTTAGTGCGGGAGCTGGCTAGCAGGGCCAACATCATCTTCCGGAACGAGCGGTATTGTCCCTCAGTGTTGCAGATCCGATATCGGGGATACAAGGGCGTGGTTACGCTGGATCCACGCATGAAGGATGGGCCGTTGCTTCGGATGCGGAAGTCGATGAAGAAGTTCAACGGCGGCGATGATCATTCTTTTGCCGTGGTCCAGTCATCCAAGCCATACACGTTTGGCCATCTCAACGACGAAGTCATCCTTCTCCTGCACTCCCTCGGCATCTCCAGCGACACTCTGCTTCGAAAACAGCGAGAGCACTTCCTGTTCCTTTCCGATGCTCCTGATAGCCCGCAGTTGGCATTTCGATTTCTGGCCTACGTGAATCGATTCGACTTGGCCGAGAGAGTAGTGCTTGAGTCACTCGACGCTGTCCGACTCTCCGTGCAGAGCTTGATCAGAGCCGAGCACAACAAGCTCATCAACAACCGGGGCGAGCAACGGTGTCGGATACTCATCCCAAATTCACGGATTCTTTTCGGTGTGTGTGACGCCTGGGACGTGCTCAAGGAAGGAGAGTGTCAGGTCAGAATTACTCACGACCAAAAGGGCCAGCCCCTGACTCTGATGAACTGCGATGTCTTGGTGACCCGGAACCCTTGTCTGCATCCGGGAGACTTGCAAAAGTTCAGGGCGGTACAGCGAGACGAGTTATCCCACCTTGTCGACTGTATCGTCTTCTCCACGCGCGGGAAGCGGCCTGCTGCCGATCTTATGTCAGGGGGTGATCTCGACGGTGATACTTGTACGTGATACTCTTTTTCCTGGCTCTTGCAGTCTTGCAGTCTTGCAGCCTGAGTCTTGTTGTCCCTGCGGTTTGCTAATACCGGTGACAGTCTTTGTATCTTGGGACAAGGACATTGTCCCACCAACGGTTTCCCAGGCCGCCGAGTACCCGGGCGCGAGGGAGCCCATGTCGTTCAAGCCCATTACTGACGACGATCGCCTTGTATACTTTGCAAAGTACAACAACGCATCGCTTGGCCGAGTCAAGAATCTCTATCTTGACTGGGCACGCGTGACTGGCCCAATGAGCCCACAGTGCCAGGAGCTCAACCGCCTCTTCTCAACATGCGTCGACGGCAACCGGATCAGGATCCCCCCGAAGCTGGAGACGCCCCCACCGCCTGCCCCTGACTCCCCGCCATTTATCCTCGATGAGCTTCACCAAGCTGCAGAAGGGATCATCAGAAACTGGCAATGGCGTGTTCCGTCTCATCCTACCGAGTGTGGAGATTATTCTCTCGAAACACTCGAGGTCCTTCTGAGCCGAGACGACTTGATGGTCTCCGAGTTCGAACTCATTCAGCTGGCCTGGCGGTGGTGCCGTGTCAACGGCGCCGTGTTTGAAGACTTTGTTCGCTTCTTTGACTTCAATCTGCTCAGCGCCGAGGAGAAACAGTGGGTCATGAGCCAGCTGCCACCCACTCTGGAGTATCCCATGCTGGTGCAGAACGCCCTCTGCCAGTCAGATCTCCTCGAGGTATCCGAGTTGCATGATTCGAAGCTTCATTACCCCGGCATCCGATGGAAGCGCTTTTTCAGCTCGAACGAAGGTCGCCTCGGGGGATTCATGGAGGCTGCCTCCAAGGCGCTTGAGCTATTCCATCGAAAGCTGATTGTCTTTCGTGCCGACGAGCGACTCACCGTGGCCATCTACGTGCCAAGGAAGTTGGAGAAGGCTCGCGACTCGAAAGTAGATGACAATGTCAGACTTTTTGCATTCCCTCACTCGAAAGGGAAGGAGACATCCAGCCGATTGATACTGCCAACGAAGGTCAACTACCACCTGTATCACGATGACAACAGATTCCAGCTGTATGAGGGCCAAATAGCGAATTCTTGGGTGTTTATCACTCGCGGCGCATCGGACGATAGCTCCTATCGGAACATCGAGGGCGTTAGAAACCGACGCCAAGCTCGCCAGACCACAGTTGATGATGGAACAAACTTCGACTTCAGAACGAGTGTGGCGCTAGACAAGTTCAGCAAACGATTGCAAACTCATATTGGGCGTGTTCGACGAAACGGGGTGCAGGGTGCGGTACGTTACCATTCTTGGCTCGAATCTTCCGGCCACTACTGATCACCCCTTTTAGGAGATTTATGTCATCACAAATCGCGACATTAACTCCATGCGGAACCTTGATCTCTGGCTAGAGTATGTGGACACACAGGAAGTGGTCCCTCTTTTTGAGCAGAATGCCAGAGAATACACGATCCCCACGCTCAAAGATGTCGACTGGGAGAAGCAACCCCAGTTCATAAGCCAAATCGTGAGACATGAGTCCCTCATCCAACTTCTCATGCTCGACAAGACGGAAAACTACACCAAGCTCTTCAACTTTCTTTTAGAGCACGACCAGAAAGAACTGTTGATTCGCTGCTTCAGCTACATCCTCGCTAGCTTTGGACACCACGTTTTCTCGCTGGAGCATAGCGCAGTGCTCTACCAGATGCTCGACTTTATCCCTCGCTGCCCTGTCCTGGCAATCTCTTTCACCCGACTCGAGGCATGGTCAGCTCTCCCAGAGGACGTGCGGGAGGTGCTCGAAGCCCATGCCGAGGTTCTCCTCAAGGCCTTCATTTTGGCCGCGAACACTGTAGGGGAGGCCACTGTAGGCCCCTTCCAGACGGTACTCTCCCGTATTATCAGCCTTTCCATCAGCACGTGTGGCCGTCTAGCAGAGCTTGTTGCTTTGGCAGTGAAGTCCCCAGATGTCGCGGTCGAACTGCTCCTTGGTTCGCTCGAGCGAGAGAGTGCTCGCTTGGTTCCAGCCCGTCCCACGGTCGTCCGACACACGGTGAAAAATCTCGCGGGCATCGCCATCGACCATATCAGCGAAGCAAAAGAGGAAGGGCGAGTGAGAGAAGACTTGATTGACCTCAAAATGCTCCCTGACACCGAGGACGGGTGTCCAGTCATTGAGGCTCAGATTCGGATCGACGCGAAGGGAGGGACACCAGAAACCTCAGCCCACGTTCGGCTAACAGCGGCAACGCCGCCTTCTAACTCACTTTCGGGGAGGCTCTATTCCATGGATGGTTTAGTCATCTCTTCGAGCCCAGGAACAGCCAAAATCAAATGCTATCACTCCCTCCCGTCTTTCTTGGAAAGTTGTTCTTGGAAAATGACGTACTGCGGTCCATTCGTCACGGCAAAAACGATGATCGATGCCACCTTAACGCTGGCTTTGGACCCAGAAGAAGACTGTGTGGTTTCGCCGCTGCTTCTCGGACATCGCCATGACGGCCCAACCCCTGGGTTGTTCCTCGCAGACACCGAAACGTCACACACCCTCCACCCGGCCCTGAATGCGAGCCAGAATGCCGCCGTTTTGTCGTCTTTGCGAAACCCGCTGACTTGTCTTTGGGGTCCGCCTGGGACGGGTAAGACGCAGACAATTGTGGAAATCATCAAGGTGATCCAAGCACATCACCGGCGCGCGCGGATTCTTGTCAGTGCTCCGACACATAACGCCGTGGACAATGTGATGCGGCGGTATCTGTCTGATCCAGAGCGCGTCAATGATGGTGGCGGCAGCCCCTTGCGTGTTTCAACCGAGGTGAGATCCCCATGATGGGCATTCAACATGCAAAGTATCGATCTTGCTAACAATATCTCAAGGTCCGCAAAGTGTCAGATGACCTGCGGAAGTACACCGTAGATGCCATGGCCGGCGAGGAGATATACGGCAGCCAAAAAGCCATGCGGGAGGCCAAGAAAATGGTGGCCCAGTCCCGCCTCATCTTCACTACATGCATCGGGGCCGGGCTGGGGCTGCTGCGTTCCCAGCGCTTTGAGATCGTCATCGTGGATGAAGCCTCGCAACAAACCGAACCCGCGTCTCTCGTTCCTCTCGTAAAGGGCTGCCGAAAAGCGATCCTGGTCGGCGACCACATTCAGCTCCGCCCGACGGTCACACCCCTCGCCGCAGCGCAGGAGTTCGATATCTCACTGTTCGAGCGGCTCTATACACATCAAGACGAAAGAGTGGCGAGGGTCATGCTCAACACGCAGTACCGAATGCATGAGTCCATCTGCAAGCCCATCTCCGAGGAGTTTTACAACGGCGAGCTTCAGACAGGCGTTCCTCTCGATGGGCGACCCATGTTTTCATCCGAGTTCCCCTGGCCGAGTGTTGTCGCGCCGGGCCGCTCTGCGCGCATGGTGTTTTTGAACTGCGATACCCCAGAGGATCTGGCGCAGAAGTCGAAGTCGAACAAAGGACAGGCCGAGATTTGCTTGCGGGTCTGTACCCTCTTGTGCACTGACAAGAAAGACAAGAAACCCAAGCCGGTCGAGGGTCCGGCGGGTCCGTCAACAGAAGCAAAGAAGCCATCGATTGCTGTCCTGACACCGTATACGAGGCAGGCAGACTTGCTCAAATCGATGTTGTCCGGATTCGCGCAGGTTGAGGTGTGCAGCATTGATGGCTTCCAGGGGAAGGAGGCTGATATTGTGGTCTTTGTGACTGTACGGTGCAACCCGCATTATGACATCGGCTTCCTCAAAGACCACCGAAGACTCAATGTTGCGCTGACCAGGGCCAGGACAGGCATTATTGTTGTGGGCAATGAAAGGACGCTGACGCTTGGAACTTCGGATGAAGAGAGTGCTGCATTGTGGAAGCGGCTATTGAGCAACATGGAGAAAGCCATTTTGGAATAAGCAAGCAGAGATTGTCGAAGGCTGCTTTCTGTTCAGCGGGTTGGATTTCCTTTGTTGAAACAGCGTCATGGAGATAATAGAGGACGATTATTCACTCTGTTTCAAGTCATTGGACATTGGCTTTCGGGATGAAACAAATGCATTGTGCTATTTGAGGGTCGCCCACACAGCAAAGCGATTGTCCATATTCACACCCTCTGTTCCACGAAGAGGTGAGTGTGATGTACATGTCGCCAATTGTACATCACTCATAATTCTCTCGACAACCTACTCTTTTTTTTCACCATCGGTCTCACATTCAACACTCACAATACATTCGCACTCTGGCTACTCTCTACTACTACTTGTACAAAAGAATCACAGCTTGCCTTTGACCACTTCAGTGTTGCCCTTTCAACAACAACAAAAAACTCTCCCAATCACAGCATCATGTCTGGTACAACTGCAATGATCAACTCCACCAACGCTCCCTATAAGGGTGGCATCATGAGGCCCGAGAGCCTCACCCTCGCTCGCCGCGACGCTCCTTACAACGAACAAGTCCTCCGCTTCGTCCTCCTCGCCGAGATGCTCCGCGACTCCGGCCTCTGCAACGCCGACATTCGCGTCTGCCTCAGCAAGTACGTGAAGTCCCTCCCCGGCAAGGCCCGGGACCAGCTGCACATGCACTTCCCCAACACCTCCAAGCTCAACAACAAGGACTTCAACATGTCCATCTCCCAGCTTGGCGCCGACGGGAATCTCCCCGACAAGTACATCGACGACGCGACGCATGCAGCCCGCCTCCGCCTCGCCGAGGACCCCAAGTGGTTCTACGCGAGAACGGCTAGTTCCTCTAGACGGCGCGCAGCCTCTCCCGTAAGCCGTGCTTCAACTCCAAGGGAGTCTTCACCCACAGCTTGGACACCTTCTGGTTCGGGGAGCTTCAGAACGCCCTCTGGCTCGCGTCTATGGCGCGCCTCCGCGTTGCCATCCCGGCCACTGACCATTCCTCCTCTGAGTTCTTTACCACCCCAGAGCGGAAGCTCAAGATCCGCGAGGCGTGGCTGTCCTTCTTCGGCCTCCTCTGGTCAGACCACCACGCCGCCAAGGTGTGCCAATGCACCAACAAGGACACCTGGGCGCACGCCGAGGACGCTACACCGCGAACGTATTCTTCTGCACCGCGCAGAACGCATACGTCGCCAACCTCGAGGCGGAGCTCAGCTCCGTCGTCGGCTTCGATGTCAGCAACTCGTACGACAAGCAGAAGCTCATCGACTGCGAGGACAAGGTCCAGCCCTTCTGTTCCAACCTCTTCGACGCCCTGTGGTGGCACGACGAGGGGTTCCTCGCCACGCGCGCCCGCCTCCCTCATCTGGATGTCGGTCTGGCTGAGCGCACTCTTGCGCTCATCAAGGCGGACAACCCTGGGTACAAGCACCGGTCTTGGAAGCGCGGGACGGCGGCGGCCAAGTACAGCTCTCCCGCCGGGACTGTGATTGGTTCTGAGGTGAAGAAGAATGTCCAGAAGGGCAAGTCTTCCGCTGCTGCGAAGGGCGAGAAGAAGGCCGCTGCTGCCGCTGCCCCCAAGGCTGTGGCCCCTAAGCTGATCACTGAAGCTCGGGTGATCCTCCCCGTCTGCAACCTCCCTCAGCCCCTGGCTAAGGGCGCCAAGGCTGCCCGAGCTGCGGAGGGGCGGCGGCCGAGGGGTCAGCTTAGGCGGCATCTCTATCCCCCTAGGGGATGGTGCTTCCATATTGGAGGCGCAAAAATGGTGAGTCGGATATATTAGTACGACATTGCATATTGCGGCCGATATTCCCTTGAATAGAAAAAGAAATAGATGGTAACCTTGCAACCTACCCTGAAACTGTATTGAAAATCGTGTGTTCTCTTCTGTCTTGCTGTTTTGTGCGAATTGTACGTGAGATTTCTTCAAGTTACGCCGGGTGACATTGATTGCGCTCAGTGTTGAGCTGGAATTAGAAACGGCTTTGTGTCAAACTTTGAGGCTGGAATGAGGTTGGTTTTCATGAGGTATTTCCTTCCTATGTATCGCGAGATATTCTGTCAGTAGAAGACAGACAGAACACGCTGAAGGCTCTACTCGTGGAGAAAGAACCAAACCGATACTTCTCTGCAGCCTGTGTTTGAAACACGGCGAAGCAGTCCTATGGGAAGACCCTCGCCCAAAATACACAAAGCTTGCACCAACCAAACCAAACCCAGATTTCACACCTCCTTCGACGGAGACCAGTTCTCTCTCGACCCCGGGAACTCCCTCTTGCTCGCGCACGTCCCGCAGCAGGCATCCAGCTTCAGCTTCTTCGTCGCTAAATGCGTATAAAATCCCTTCCCGCTGCGCAGCGTCGGCTTCTGGTTGCAGTACCCACATTGCGAATCCGGCAAGCTCGCGATGAAGTCCCCCGTAGTGCGCATACTGCGAAACACATCCAGCGCAAAAACGGGCGACTCGTCGAGAAACTCGGTGAAGGCGGTGTTCTGCATAAGCGAGAAGCGCGCGGTGTGCACGAAGGCCAGGAAGGCGTCGCAGATGGCGGAGCGCGAGTAGGTCTTGTCCTCAAGCGGGATTTCGCTGTACACCAACTTGAGGGCCTCGAAGAGCTCGTCCAGCCAGTCCACAGGCTCGTTTTGCAGCTGCATGGGCCCGAGCTTGCTTTCGAGCTCGGCGTTGAGCGTGGTGTACGCGATGGCGCCAAGGGCGTCCATGGCGAAGTAGTCGGCGACGGTGAAGACCTCGTAGCAGATGACAAAGTTGGTCTTGCTGCTAGGTTTGAGGCTGGAGATGTCGCAGGCTGCGAGGGTTAACGGTTAAGTACTGTCGGACAAAACGGGTGCAACTTACTTCCGGTGTAGATGTAGTTGATCAGCCAGTCGATGGCCTCAGGCTCAAAGTTCTTGATGTCAACATGGCCTGTCTTGGCCTCCTGTGGCAGATTGATGTAAGCATTGGAGCACAGATGCCAAGGAAATAATTTGGATGTTGTTACCGAAAAGTTCCCAGTGAGCGCCTTCTCAAACCAGGTGCTCCGCGAGCAGAGGATGGCTTTGTGCAGCTTCCAAGTCTTATCGGCGCAGCTGACGGTAACGTCGGAGAAGTTGCCCGACTCCAACAACCTGGCGCGTTGATGTCAGCAAATTCCTGTCTCGAATAAAGCGCGCGGCGCGCAGTCGCCGACGGCATCGTGCGACGCGCCCGCCCTACCCAGGAACCTCACTTTTGGTCTGCTGACTTGAACCGCTCCAGCGCCATCTTGGGCCGCGGAGCTACGATCGGTTGTGCTGTTGGTTGGATTGAAGTTGGAGGATTGGACCGCGATCTTTGGCCTCTCGCGGGGAAAGTTCGAGACTCCATGAGGGTTAGGGTTGATCCTTTTGAAGCAAGCCATAGGGGCTATCGTGCTTTTTCCTTTGTTTTCTTCGGCACCTCAGCTGACGCCCATGAAGGCGTTGCTGAAAATTCTGTGACGCGCCCAAAAGGGAACTCAGTAAGGTTTCCTGGAAAGGCCCCAACTCTGGATGTAAAATTGACACCAATGGTCTGGGCCGCGTGCACTGGAAGGCACCTTCCGCGCAACTGTTCGATGTCCTTGTCATTCTGCCTTCACCGCTAAAGTGGAAGTGCTGTCTAATCAACACCGTGACTCTCATCTAGTAATGCGAGGAAAACTTGTTACCCATATATTTACAATTTTTCATCCATTGGTTCTCCATCCAATGGCGAAATCAAATCCTTTCTCATCTGAAATCCTTCTCCCCTAGGCCAGAACCCTCTTCTCCGCCTCCGCCCCCGCCCCATCCGTTTCCCCATCCGTATGCGCCTTCCTCTCCTCGCCCTCCCTCTCCTGCGTGTCCACACCCCTCGCCATCTGCGGGAAGAAAATGCCCGGCGCAAAACCCGCCAACAGCACAGACGCAATCAACACCATAAACGACTCCAGCACCACAAACGACGGCTGGTCCTGCATAATATGATTGCCCCAGCCGCCGGCCATCTCAGCAATGCGGTAAATGCACCTGATAAACAGCCCCCAATACGCCCCGGCCATGGCATACACAAACATCCTGAACTTGCCGTCGCGCCAGAGCGCCGCACCCGCTGCCTCCTCGGGCGCGGGCCCGGCCAACACCCACTTACGCACACGGAAGAGATACTCTCCCGCGAGCAGGCCAAACACGCCCAGCACGACGACCTGCAGGACGATGCCGGCGATGATCATGCGGTTGCCGCTCTGCAGCAGCTTGAAGTTGTCACGGCCGCCGGCTGCGGCGAGACCGCCTCCGATGGCTTGGATAATGAGGCAGGACACGTCGGCGGGGATGAAGAACCACGGGTATAGGTGCGGCGGAACGCGGCTGAGTGAGGGGTTGATGGCCTTGACGGCATGCTTGAGGGTGAGGTAGAGGCCGATGCAGATGAGGGTGGGGCCGAGGACGATGGCGCAGATTTGGGTCTGGAAGGCGGAGGAGTTCCAGGGGTTGGAGGAGAGCGTGACGCGACTGGCGTAACCGGCTAGTTCGAGAGCGCATCCCGCGCCGACGGCGAGGGAGTACGCCCAGGTGCGCTTCCAGACGCCGATGACGAGGGTCACGACCATGGAGAGCCCGAAGACGGCGGCGAGGAAGGCGTTGACGCCTTCATTGGGGTAGTACCCGAGCGTTGTGGCTCGAACGGGGCAGACCTCCGACACGCCCGCTTTACATGTGTCGTAGCTTGGCCGGAATGGCCGGGTGGAGTTGGTCGCCATGGCTGCCGCCGAAGACGCCGAAATACGGGTCGGGTGATCCGGGCGGGGTTTCCGGGTCCGTGTCGGCGGATCGGCGTGGTATCAATTGGAGAGCGCGATGGGAGAAAACGCAGGAAAATCACACGGAAAGCTCTGCGGCGGGTGCGACGTTGATAAGTAGTTTGAGCGCAGTCTTTCATGCGCTGACTACACGAGCACACCATCTAGGGCATCCTGGGCGGTTTACCCGCTGCGCCTGAGCGCTGGGCGGGGATAGGCTGCTCTGGGGCGTTGGCTCCCCCCGTGGGCGGTCAGAGTGGATGTTGTCAAAGCTGGAGGATGCTAGCGCGGCGGGCCTAGCCGTTCTGGGGGTCGCGAAAGGAGCCGCAGCGCTGACAATGCGAATCCGACTGTGCTAACCCCTGTGGTGGGAAGAATGACAGAGCAAACAACGTCCCGATTCGTTCCGGATTGGTCGCTCAGAGCTAGAAGTCCGAACGCGATTAAATGCACGGCAGAGGGGTGTGTCCCGCCAAGCCGGATCCCCCAAAAACCCGGGAACTTCGGTGATCTCGGATCGTCCCGGACAGGCAGCACGTTTGTCCAACTGGCAACGGTTTGATCGGATCGCGTCCGACCTGCGGGCGAGTTCATCCCAACACATGTGCCGCGTTCTAGACGAGTCGACGCACAATTCATCAACCTGCATTGGTTGGTCTCTGGGACACCGATTCCGACACCGATTCAATCCCCGCCGTTCAAGCTCGTCGGCCCTTCCCGACCCAGTCAGCTTTCCCGACACATGACGAGTTGTGGTATGTTTGCTTGCCCAAGGCCCGACCAACATGTGATTTGAGGTCGAGAGACCGGGAAGCTGGTGTCGCCGCTTGCATCTTTTGATATGCGCGACTGGAAATGCTAGAGCCGTTGGCGGTGCGGTTTGTGCAGGGCAGGGCCCTGTGTCAATAATTATGGATGACCTGCTGGCCGTTCTAAGTTTCGCCCCTTAAGCTAACTGCTTTGGCCACCAGCAGAAAGACAGCAAGACATTACGTATACGGCTCGGCTGCATCATCATGTCTGAACGGGCACCAGTACCCGAGCCAGGTGGCAGCCGAGACCTTCCGTTGCTGGCCGTTGGGAGCTCCATAGGTCTGGACTCTCCGTCTCCGCTCCCCCAATACCCCAGGAGGGCGCACAGAAAGAGCCGCACTGGCTGCACGACGTGTAAGGCCAGGAAGGTCAAGGTGAGTTCCACATATATCCGTATATCCCTGTGTTTACCTTCTGACACGTACCCCAGTGCGACGAAAGGCACCCAGCCTGTCTTAACTGCATTACCTATGGCGTCAATTGCTCCTTTCTCCTGGGCAAGCCACCAGCCCCTCCCGTCAGTAAGCCCAGGGCTGGCACCAGAGCCCCGAAAACACACTCACCTACATACCTCTCACCCACAAGCCCCCTCTCCAGTGTCTCCCTACCCACAGCAGCAAGTCCTGCTGACCTGGAACATGACGACCTTCCCCTGCTCGAACTCGAACTCCTCCACAACTTCACCACCCAAACCTACTCAACCCTCGCCGCCGACTCAGGCGTATGCGATTTCTGGCGCGTGACCGTCGTCGAAATCGGCCTACGATGCGACTACATCATGCGCGCCGTACTGGCCATCAGCGCCCTGCACCTCGCCTACCACCGCCCCGATAGACGCGACTTCTACACCGCGCAGGGCATCGTCCTCCACCAACGCGCAGCCCGCTCTGCCATGCGTTTCATCGCCCCCTCGGGCATCGACAGCCTCGACGACAAAGTCAACCTCTTCCTCTTCAGCATGCTGACAGTCTACTTCGGTACCTCCCGATTCCCACCACCTAAACAAAGAAAACAAAAACAAAAAGCTAACACCCCCTCAGCTCTAGCCAGCCCCCGGCGCTCCCTAGCCGACGGTTCCTTTTTCATCATCGACGCCATCGACCCCTCCCTCTCCCCCTCCGCATCCCCCTCCTCTTCCCAATCCCCCGCAACACCCGCCCCCTCCACCTCCCTCCCAGACTGGACCTTCCTCATCAACGGCGCCAAATCTCTCAGCCGCGTCCTCGGCTCCCAAGGCCAGACCACCGTCCTCGCGCCATTCCTCGCCTACGGCCACATTCGCTACAACGCCAACCGCGAGACGCCCCGCGCAAGCACCCCCCTCTCCGTCTCGGGTGTTGCCGCGCTGCGGGAACGCATTCTAGCCGTGGTGCCGCCGCTGAAAGCAGGGCTGCTAGCGATCTACTCGCATGCGCTGGACGAGTTAGAGCTCGCGCTCGTGGCGCGACAAGATGCCGGGACGCCGAGGGATGTGCTGGACGCGATGCTTTGGCTTTGGGAGGTGTCTGATTCGCTGGTGCCGCTGTTGAAGTCCTCTGACCCGGCGGGGTCGGGGTCTTCCCCGGTGGGGTTTGACGGCGGAAATCAAAGTCAGAATCATAACGGAGATGGGAATGGGGAGGGTCAGGCAACAGGGCCGGCGCAAGAGGCGGTGGCAATCTTTGCGCACTTTAGCATCTTGCTCAGACACCACGAGAGTCACTGGTGGTTACAGGGGTGGGCGGAGCATTTGATATCTAGGGCGTACGAGATTCTCGATGCTGAACACCGCAGCTGGATCGAGTGGCCCATGAACGAAGTAGGGTGGATGCCGCCAGCGGGGGGATCATGATCTGGTTAAATTTGATAGTCCTAGTAGTGTATGTAAATACATGGATACCATCCGCCGAATGCACCCAGTATTAATACTCTCGATCCCTATGCTTTCTTTCCTTTCCTTCGCGGCAAATGTTCATCAGGATATGATACAGTCGCCCAAACACCGCCGCGCCATCCAACACCGCTCCCACTCCAAACGCTGCCGCTAATACCCATCTTAACGCTCAGGTACATGTACGCCGCGAAGCAATCATCACTAAAACTCTTTATCAGGAACGAATATCCCACAGGAAGCGAAAAAAGACAAGACATATGAAAAAGAAAACAGAACGACCGTTGAGATTTCTCCAATCTTAAGGTACCAAGACCCCATCGACACCACGGGGCGACGTATTGGCTGTGTTTTCCGACAGCCGGCAATCCTAGAAAGGCCCAACGTAAAGATTGCGTCTCTGGTCTAGTAACTCCTTTTCCGAATCGTGAACTGAACGCTCAAATCTCTCATGATGCTGAATTAGGCGACCGCCTTGGTCTTCTCCTTCACCTTGACCTTCTGGTCGTGCATGTACTCGCGGAATCCACGACGGATATGCTTCCGGGCCCGCTCGCCGCGCAATGATGTCAAGATACGCAGAGGCGCGTGGAAGCTCGCAGCGTCATCATCTGACGACGACACCTTCTGTCGTGGCTCCTTGGCGTTCGGGTCTCTGGTGCCCACCGGCGTCGCGGCCTCGGTATCCTCAGCGTCAGTCTTGGCTGCCTTCTTCTTGTGCCACGGCATGCGGATCTTGATATTAGGTATGCAAGCGGCCACCCACTCATCGGGCACCTTCCGGATGAATGCACCGAAGGGCAACGAGATGGCACCAAGAGCAATGGAAAGGCCCCACTCTTTGCCGTTGAGAGGTGTAATCTTGAAGGCAGGACCACCGACAAAGATGATGAGGACTTGCCCGCCGACCATAATGATGTTGATGCCGATGAAGAACCAGTTGCGCGTGATACCTTCGAAGACGTTGAGTCTATTGTCGAGACGGCGGTTATTCAGTTCGTTGAAGATTTGCAGCCAGACAAACGTGTTGAAGATGAGTGTGCTCAGCGACTTTCTCTCTTCCTCGGTGTGGTAGCCCATCAGATTGCCGCCAGCAAAATGCAGAACAAGCGTAATAGCAAGCTGGCAGATCGCCTGTCCGAAGATCATCTTGTACATCCGTAGGGTAATTAAAGGCGCAGACTTCCTATCCGGCTTACGGTCCAGGATCGATGGTGCCGGGGGATCGGTAGCAAGCGCCAAGGCTGCGAATGTATCCATAATCAGGTTGACCCAGAGCAATTGGACGGCGTTCAAGACAGATTCTTCCTTGTCGCTGGCGACTGCGGAGATGAAGGTGAGGACAACGGCCGTGATATTGACCGTCAGTTGGAACTGTTCACAAGTCAGCAAAAGCTCAGCATGCTTGTGTTGCAAGCATCACAACTTACCTGCAAGAATTTCTTGACAGCATCGTTCACAGCTCGTCCCCAGCTGATTCCCTTGACAATGGAGGCAAAATTGTCGTCCATCAAGATGATCGCGGCCGCTTCTTTGGCTACCTCAGTACCCGCAATTCCCATAGCAAAACCAATATCGGCCATCTTGAGAGCAGGTGCGTCGTTCGTGCCATCGCCAGTGACGGCAACAGTCTCGCCGAGCTCCTTGAGAGTGCGAACCAAGATTCTTTTATCCTCGGGGCTTGAGCGGGCAAGTACCTGCAGCTTCGGCACAAGTTCGATGAGTTCTGCCTCGGTCTTGCGGCGGAAGACGGGGCCTTCCATTGCGATACCACCTGTCTCAGGCGTGTAGATGCCGCATTCTCTTGCAATGGCCTTGCCGGTGAGGATGTTGTCACCAGTGACCATGCGTACGAAAACACCAGCGCGATGACAGTCGATAATAGCTTGCTTAACCGTGGGTCGGAGCGGGTCCTTGATACCGTAGATCGCAACCAAAGTCATGTCCTTGTGTACCTTGTTGAATTCCTTAGCTGACAGCTCCGTGACGCCCTCGAGCTCCTTCGGCGGCCAAGACTCGAAATCGCGGTATGAAGAGCCAATTGTTCGGAGTGTCTGGCCAGCGTACGAGGTGATCGTTTCCAGGAGCATCTCCTGGTCGTCTGCGGTGAGGTCGGTAACAGCCAGTTCCTCTCCCTCGGGATTGGTGATTACTTTGGTGCAGTTGGCAAGAAGGATTTCGGAGGCACCCTTGACGTATGCTCGGAACTTTCCGTCCGGAAGCTTGACAACGGTAGCCATGTATTTAACGGCAGAATCAAAAGGCACAACCTGAACCACGTTGGAGTTCGAGCGCTCTTCCTGAACCGGCGCGGAGCCAAGATGGTCCCGAGAGAGAGTCAGTAGGGCCACCTCCGTTTTGGAGCCAATGAATGTCTTTTCGCCGTCCACATCACCCTCGAAAGCAGTCGAGTTGACAGCGTTGGACTGAATGAGCAGTTTCTTGACGGTGGATCCTAATCCCTTCGCGAACTCGGCGACGGGCACGTTGGGGACGGTGTTAGCGACCTTGGGCTTCTCCTCTGGCTCCTCCAAGGGGGTTTCTGTTCCGCCAAAACTGATGCTCTTTCCAAGAGTTGTCGCCACAACAGTCATCTTGTTTTGTGTGAGAGTACCTGTCTTGTCGGAGCATACCGTAGTGGCGTTACCCATGGTCTCGCAGGCCTTCAGGACGCGAACCAAGTTGTTGTCTTTCATCATTCGAGTGGTAGCAAACGCCAGAGCAAGAGTCACAGCCAGCGGCAAGCCTTCGGGGACAGCGACGACGACGACCGTGACCGAGGTGATGAAAAGGCGCAAGAAAGTCTGGCCCTTTTGGTCCGCATTGTCGGGATTGTTGGGCAGCCCGGCGCAAAACTTGATGAGCAAGATGATGAATAGTAGTAGGGCCGCGCCGCCACCGAGCTTGGCGATCCAGTCGGCAAGGTTGTTAAGCTTCTTCTGGAGGGGCGTATCTTCCTGCTCGGTCTGCATGGCCATTGTGATGCGTCCATAGCTAGAATTGACGCCCACGGCGGTGACCAAGAACGTGCCCGTGCCCTCGTTGATCTTACTGCCGGAAATGATGAAGGGGTCAAGCTTCTCCACGTTGTCCGGCACCTTGCCTCCGTTGGCGATCTCTTGGAGAGTGTTGAACACCTCGTCGGCAGGGAACTTCTTCAGCAGATCCGATTCACCCGTGGCGGACGATTCGTCGCACTTGATAGAGTGTCCAGAGATGAAGATGCCGTCAACAGGCACAAGATCGCCGGTGCTCAGATGCATCACATCGCCAACGTTGATATCGAAGACAGAGATTTCGACAGACTTGCCGGAGCGGATTACTTTGGCGGTGCGGTCATTGTGCTTCTCGTTCAATTTATTGAACTGGCGCTCCATCTGCCAGTCGTTCAGAGTGCCAACCACCACGACAATGACAATGGCGGCAATGATGGCCACGCCCTCGACCCACTCGAGCTTGGCGGCGCCATCGGTATGAGGGACGCCGACGGTCTGGTAGATACCGAGCGCAAGCGACACGATGGCGGCCGCGGTAAGCAGAATCAGAACCTTGTCGTTGTAGGTGATCCACGCCAGCTCCCAAATCGTCTTGCTCTTCTTCTCGGGCAGCGTGTTGTCCCGGAAGACGTGTTTCCTGTCGCCGAAGGGGGTGCCGGCGGGATATTGGGTAGCGGGCGGCAATGCCGCAGGGTTGCCGGCTTTGGGGACGGGCTCAACGTCGCCATTCGCGCCATACTTGGGGGTGCCCTTGGGCGCAACATCCTCGAAGGCGACAGGGCTGTCGATGCTAGTCTCGTCGGCGCTCAGGCCGGTGTCGCGATTTGTCTTGAGGCCCTTCTCGAGGCCGACCAGGCCGCCGAGTGCGTAAAAGGCGTCGAGGCTCTTGGGGTTCAGCAGCTTGGAGAGCTGGCCGGGGCTGAAGGCGAACTTGTTGTCGGGGACGACAAACATGTCCTCCGTGCCGGGGTCGGGGGTGAACGCATCCTCGATGTCAAGCCGGAACCCGGCACCGGTTGACTCGGCAGTGGTGCGCGGCGCATCGTTCTTGGGAGTTGGGGGTGTGGAGCTGGATGAAGGCCGCTGGTAATTGGACGCGACAGTCAGCAACAGCCTGACTTGTGACATGCGAGCGCGAGGAAGGTTTTGTTATGGGGACGCCTCAAGATCTCGATAAACAACTCCATCGGTTCCTGCAGCAAGCTCGGGAATGCGACAGCGAACGAAAACACACGAAACTTACCTCCTTTCCCGGGGGGGGCTCGGAATCCGCCATGCTTAATTGACACGGGGCTGAAATAAAGTATTACTCAATCAGAACGAAGATGCATCAGGGAGAAAGTAGAAGGAGGGGGGACGAAGAAAAGCGCGAAGATAAGGCAAAACGTTGCTGGCCAGCAAAAAAAAAAGCTGATGTGGGCGCGTCGCACAGCAGAGGCCACTCTTCTCGGAGGTGTGTGTCTGGCAGCACTACTGAGTACGATGCATGTGCGCCCAATCGAACAGCGGACAATGAAAACAAAACGAGGAAGTGCTGCGGCAGCGGTGGGCGCAGGATGACGGGTTGCTCTGGAATCCCGTTGCCTTGATTCCCATCCAACTGAGGCGAGCAGCAGTTTCGGCGCGGCGCGCTTGGCGGTCAGGTACAGCCGAGGTACCCCCAAGGACAGTGCTTTGTGCCTAACGTGGTCTCGGTCTGGCGGTGAGTAGCAAGGCACAGAGGGCCTACTGCGCCCTGGAGCGACGACACCTTGGCAATGGGGCCCGAGCCTGCACTGTGCTCACACTGTTATGCAAGTACCACAAGGAAACTCCTAGCTGCTTGGCATCACGGCTCGCACTCTGCTGCCAAGTCAAAATGAAATCTAGGCCTTGTTAAGGCGCCTTGGCAAATGCGCTGCCAGCAAAGAGATCATCGTCATTGCTCCATTTCCTCGATTGAACAAAGGAGCCTACGTAATGGGAGCCACCGGCCAGCTGGAGCAAACACCCCGTGTCTGAGACGCTTCGGCCGGCGGTCATCTGATATTCTTATTCTTCGGTCACTCGAAAGACTGGCCAGCGCATTTGCTGCCCGGCGCGAAGGGATGCCAAAGGCCCAAAGCGCGACCAGAGATTGGTCAATTCCGGCGAAGAGTCTCCGGAGTCTTATTAGGGCCAGCCGCGAGGAGCTGGAAATTTAGGCCAACTGGGATCAGTGACGTTGATCACGGTGGCCAACCGAGAGCGGGTGGGAATTTGAAACAAGTCCGATCCACTGATTGGATGTCAACGGAGGCCTCACTTTTGCAGCACGCTGATGGCCAGGTTGTATCGCCCGACAAACTGGACCGATTCAAACTCTCCAGTTCGAAGCGATCTCGATGGCCAATGGCAGCCGAGAACGCATGCATGATGCAGCCACGGTTGCTCCTCCAACTTTCGCTACCAAGCCACGAAAGCCACGACGCGGTGAGGCCAATTCGTATCAAACCCCGCGTATCAATGACGAGTTGCCATCCCATTGATAAATACCACGCAGTTCCTCCCCATCGTCCCCGCCAGGCTGTGCAAGAATGGAATGCGCCGAATGCCCCTCACTTAGGTCCGGGAAGAGGCGAACTGCGATTGTATGAACAAGCGGACAGTGCGCTCGCCGCGAGACGCGTACGGTGCGTCAAATGAATCGTGCTGCGAGTTAGAGGCGGGATGCGGGTCGGGAGAATGCTGCTGCTGCTGACTGCTGTCAGCAAACAGAGCAGTGGTAGGTCGTAACGGGCATGATAGCGGTTCACAGACGAAAACAATGGCACATCACAGCAGCAGAGGGTTCAGTCCGGCATAAATGCATGTGGCCCGACTTGTGCTAGGGATCCACAGACACACGCTGGTCTCATTTCGGAAAGGTGTTGCAGATTTACAGGGTACGTTACGGGTATCTGAGTTCGGCGGAGACATCATCTCGGATCTCGTATGAGGTCAGCAAGACAGCTTCCAACACCAGCTCCAAAACCGAAGCCGTTGGCCTGGCCAGCTACACGATGACCAACGCGCCAGCATGCAATCCGTGCCAACTGATTCAGCAGCAGCCTGCGAGCGCTAATTATACAGCCCACGCCTCATATATCCCTCGGCGTGGGAGATTGATTCTGTTGCATCGGAGGCCGTTGGCCCAGCGGACTTTCAACGACTCGATGCTGCTGCGCCAGCGCTTCCAGATCTCAGAAACCGACTATTTGATAGGATAAAGCTTGGCTGCGCAGTCCATGCCCTGAATGGTGGAGTCGGCATGGAACCCATGGTGGATTAGGCTGGGCCAGGCTCAGCTGAACTTTGCAACATTGAGCAGGAACTCCATGAAGGCGGCGCCCGTCTCCACCGTGCTCAGCAGATGACTCTCCACAGTTGGATAGAACAAGCAGCGAGCGTCGAAGTTTGCCGCGCCAAACTCGAGGGTGAAGCCGTTGGCCCACTTCGTCACCGGGTCCAGCAACGACCGGTACATGGCATGGTCCGACGCCGCCCCGGGCGCCGGATACAGACCGGCTGACTGCTGCGCGTAATACTGCCGTCCCCCAGAGGCCACCATGGCGTCGACCATGCCCGCCGCCGTGAGGGTCGATGCATCGTACTCGTGCTGGTCGTAGTACTCGCTGTACACATACCCCAGCGCTCGGTTGTTGGGGATTGCCCCCCGTTTCCCATCGTACGCAGGGTTGAGCAAGTTCATGCTCTTGTCTTTGCCCTGGTTTGTTTCGTGGCCCCAGCCGTAGAGCATCACACCCGCCATCGAGTGGACATCCAGGAACCACCGGAGATCAGGCATCTGATCCATGGTCCAGACAATGTTTTTCGACTCCGGCTCGGAAAGGGGCTCCGTCCCTTTGAAGAGGATCGAGCTAGGATCAGCCGATATGGCGTCATCAGTTGTGTTTGGCGCCATGGCTTTGGCATTGTCCCACGCCGGGGGGAAGTTGCGGTTCAGATCAATACCGACGCTGTTGGTGTCGTTTGGCAGGGCGCTCGCTTGGTTGCGGTTTTTGCGCCAGCATGAGTCGGTCGCGTGGTCGTATGCAACGCCATCGGGGTTGACAAGCGGGAGAACGACGACGCCTACTGAGCGCGCTCGACGGACTTCGGCCGCCGTGTACTCCATGCCGCCGTAGATGAGCCCTTTGCCTTGCCGTTCGGCCCAGAGAAGGTCGGCTAGGAAGTTAAGCAGGTGGTCCGGTCCGCCGCGCTCGCGTGCGTGGATCCCGGTCTGGATAATCACGCTGAAGCTGGCGTTGGCTGCACTGGGCACCTTGAAGCCAAACACGGTGGCGTTCTCGTAGGTCTTAAAGGGCGTCTCGAAGTAGTCGAGGCCGTATTCGCGGACCAGTGCGCGGCTGGCGGACTGGATCTCCACGACGTTGTAGACGGTAGTGATATTGGCGGGGCTGGAGCTGCCAATGCCAACCGGTAGGATTGTGCCATTGTCAAAGCGGTCGCCGGTGCCGACGCGGATCGTACCCTCGTTCGTGAGATTACTCGGCTCCTCGCCCTCTTGTCGACGGTTGAGAAGCAGGCCGTCTCCTCTGGGATCGTGAATGTCTGCCTCGGTCAGGCATGCGGATACAGCGGTCGGCCCGACGGCGAGGAGCTCGCATAGCAGCGAGATGATGATGGCGGTCTTCATGGCAACTATCGCTAAGCTTGGTTTGTTTCGCGACTAATAATCCTGCGACGAATCGAGACACGATTCAGCGACAAGTTCATCGCAGACCGAGGCCAACCCTTTATGCTGAAATGCTCAGCATAGCCGCGGTGTTCCCAAATGGATTGAACATGGCTTGCTACCGCCGCAATTACATTGGGATTATGTGAAAGTGGATTTGCTACCTGCAAGGCATAAAGTCGCTACGCATGACCATCCTGGTGCACATAAAGATGGGGGTTAAGCTACGTCAGTGCCTGCGATTGACTGGCACATGGTCGCATCTCTATGCCGCGCCGTACAAGGTTGATCTCTCGGTAAACAGGCTAAGCCCAGGCCGAGGATGCAAACCCGAGGCAAGGGCCGTCCGCGTGATTCGGATGCTACCAAGTCAGCATTCGTACCTACCGAAACAGGACGGAACACGATCACTGCCACCCTAAGTTGTGGATGCTGCGGCAAACCTGACCCAGGGAGGCAGGTCAGCCGTCTGTTTACTATAGCTGAAGTAGTCGACTACGTTAGCTGCGGAGGGAGCAGCGAAACGCCTAATGAGAAATAGATTGCATATCTGTTCTTTGCTCTCGAATGGAACGAAAGCTTTCGGGGCTTTGCGAGGGCACGACAACAGTATGAGTTTTCCTCGACTTTTGCGACAATGGGAAGGAGCGATGTTGTTAGGCTGCCGGCTCCGGAGTGAGTGGACTATACAGCTACGCGGGGCAAGTCACGAAGGCAGCCATCCATCTGCTGAAACGTGAAATTTGCACCTGGCTGGCAGCATTGAAATCCCTCACATTTGAATCTACTGTCTAGGGCCTTCAGCCATGACCACCAATCCAACCAAGCCCCCGCTACCTTTGGCGAGCTATGAGTATGATTACAGGCCGCTTCCAGAGAACCGATCAATCTGAGTCCTGCAGCTCCTTCCCGGCGAGCCGGACGATGAGATCCACTGCCGCGTCCACCATGCTACCCTCGACGATGCAGAGGACACATACGAGGCCATTTCTTACGCCTGGGGTGACGCAGCCAACCGCACTGCCATCACCTGCGATGGCAAGGCCATGCAGATCACAGTGAGCCTCGCAGACGCCCTTCGCGCTCTCCGCGACCAACATCGCTCAAAGCGACTGTGGGCGGATGCAATCTGCATCAACCAGCAAGACGTCGCCGAAAAGAGTCATCAGGTTAGCCAGATGGGCGAGGTCTACGAAAACGCGCGCGAGGTTGCCGTTTGGCTGGGGAATGACAACGATGGAGTCGCTCGACGTTGCTTCGATCTGATTAACAAGACGAAGTTGTACCTTCTACCTCTGTTTGAGATTCACGGCCCCTATGTAGAACAGATATCCGCTATCGCCCTGCCCGATGCTTTATCGGGCCGATCAGATCTGTGTAAGATCCGTGATATGTTATCATTGCCGTGGTTTAAACGCGTGTGGGTTATCCAGGAGGTTGCCGTCGCCAAGGAGTGCGTCATGGCGTGGGGGAGTCATCGGATCGAGATGGCCCAGGTTGCTGAGCTAGTCCACTGGTGGGCATTTCGAGAGGATCTAACGCCATTCAACACCGTATTCCTCGCTGGGTACGGCACATTCGTCACCACCGGCTACCAAACATACGCAAACGACAGCTCTTGGCTACGCACCAGGGGGCTCCCCTTGACCAAATCCCGCCATGGGCAAATCAAGACGGACAGCTGGCGGCTCCCACACATTTCGAAATGGGCGGAAAACTTGAGGCAACAAATAGCGCCAACTATGTATACGCCTTCTTGAGGAACCCGCTCGTTTGGCTGGGCAGGGACAAAGATAATCCCGGAGTACTGGTGGCTGAGCCCGACTACTCCAAAGACTCAATGGATGTTTTTCTGGAGGTGGCAATCAAAATGCTGGAGGGTCCTATAGATGCTTCCCATGTCCTTTCCTTTTTGTCCAACAAAGACGAGAATGATCTCGCGAACGATGACTTTCCTAGTTAGGTACCTAGATGGGTGCCGACAAACAACATTACCCTCTGGATTGCCCATACTATTGGTACCGAGCAGGGGGGACTCTGGAATTTCAGCCCCGTATTTTGTCTGGAAGTGCGTTATCTATCACTGGCTTGGTATTCGACCAGCTGGAATGGACATCCGGCATGGAGTGGAGCGGTGTCAAAGACTCACAGGGCGATGCGAAACCATTCGACAAGTCCTTCATTGATACCCTGTGGGAATTGGTACAGATGAGGCTCGGAAACAGCGAAGAAGTTTTGCTTTTCGGGAATCAGAAACAGGCTCTGAGGGACGCGTTCTTTCTTTCATTGGTGAAAGGCTTTCCGGCGATTTCCGGAGGACCGCAAGACAACATAACTTTATTCCGACTCCGCAAAAGGTTCACCGCAGCTTACCACTATTTGCGACGCACAGCAGCCGGAGCTGGCCACGGAGCTGCCACGCCAATGACTCACCAGGCATTGCATTACCTCCAGGAGCTAGAATATTGTCGCGGTCGGCACCTGGCTATCACCCACTCCAGCCGCTCAGGTTTGGTACCACGCCTTGCTCGGCCGGGAGACGTTTGTTGCGTTGTGCCAGGAAACAGCGTTGTGTATATTCTGCGCCCCGGAGCAGATTGTAACATCTACAGACTCGTTGGGTCGGCTTATGTTCACGGCGTCATGGCTGGTGAGCTGGTGTGGGGGGCTGGCCCCAACGACTGGAAGGAGATTGCACTTATTTAAGGGGGCGAGGATGCTTACTGTCAATATTGCCAGGGCTGGCTGGAGCGTGGGAGATGTCGAAAATCTGCCTCCTGCACCTAACAATGGAATGTTGTTTAGATGCAGCCTCCAGACCATCGCAACGACCTCGTGTAAGTGATCAGTTAAGCGCGGAGGTGTGGCTGAGCAACGAAGGGACGATGCCAGCTGCTGCAAGAACCGGGCGCTGGCAACCCACCGGACAAACTCGCGGCATCCTCCAGCGTCACACACCCGGTGGATCAGGTGTCTAACAGCCGGGTAAAGGACCACCGCTGCGCTCTATTGGACGACTGCCGCCGGCATATAGTGCTGGATAGTGCAGGGACCGGGCGCAACCTCGTACAGCCAGGAAGGAGCCGCGCGGGATGGAACCGCAAACTTGGATACGATGACTCCCGGGAATCCTTCAAACAATGATCCGGTATGGTTCCCAACTAGCACATGTAACGTTCAGCACAACCGTCCTATCCCGATACAGATTTAGACACCGGCTCGATCCTACAACTCTATGCTTCACCCCAAAGTCCACAGGATAAATAGCGCAAGGTCTCTCATCGAAATCCAACTTCATCACTCAACACCAAACAACACAACATCAACCCACAATCACAACCCTCTCTCCCCACAACCTTCCACCTTGCGACGCATAATCTCTAATATTAATCCCAACCCCCCTCAAAATGCTCACCATAACCCTCCTCGGCCTCGCCGCCGTCGCCGCCGCCGCCCCTGTCAGCCAAAGCCCCTTCCCCGCCTACACAACCTCCAAGGCCTTCCGCCTCATCCTCAACGTGACCGACCCCTCCAAAGACTTCACCCCCAGCATCAACGGCCAGCAAATCTTCTCCTACCTGCAAGCCGCCGGCCCCGCCCGCGCCGGCCCCGCCGAAGCAAACGGCAACAAGTTCTACCAGTACCACGACCCCTCTCTCGGGTCCAAATACCCCGAGTTCGGCGGGCAGCTCCTCACTGAAGCCCTCCGCGGCCCGGACACCGTCCTCGGCTTCCAGCAGGCCAACAGCACCGATTACACCCGCGACAAGATCTACATTGACGAGGGCGCCGGCTCCCCTGGCGTGCAGATCTCCGTGGGGGGCGACTTCCCGCATGTGCGTCCTAATGAGCTGTCTGGTGGATACATGACCTTTGCGGTGTGCAATGTCACTGTGCCGAGGCTGTTCCACGCGGGGACGGCCTGGTTTTTGAATCTGGAGTGGATTCACCCGTCGACGAGGGATGGGCAGTTTGGACTGTTTGTTCCGGAGGGGTGTGCGCCGGTTAGGCTGCTGCCGGAGTGTGATACCTTGCATGAGGTGCCGGAGGGGTCGAAGGCGGCGCCATTTCACAAAGCTGCGAGGGAGGTGCGGTGCTATGAGGATGTGAAGGCTATTGATTGGAGCAAGTATGTCTTTGCGCAATAGAGGGCGAGCGATGGATTGAATTGTATTGGATCGGGATATAATGAGGATATGAGGAAAGAGATAAGGCAGCTGAGTAATGGGTGCCATAGAAACATGATGCCAGGGATTGATTTCTTGGTAATACTAATGCTATCATAATCTTAATTTGACGACTTGAAATACAAACCTACTGCGTATTGATTTTCTCAGTTCCGGAGACAAGACGATTAAAGCTATATGAAACCTCTAGCATTCTCTTAGAGCATTCAACGCCCTATTCACCCTCTCAAGTAGCCACTCCTCTTCCTCCAACCCAACACTCATCCTCACTAAGTGCTCCACGACGCCATATTCAGACGCCCACTCCAAATCCCAATAATGCGCAAGCAAAGAATACGGCGAGGCAAGCGTGAAGTTTGTCCCAAGGCTTGGACCCTTCGCCACGTCCAGCTTGTCATGAAACACCACGGCTTGCCTGGGATCCTTGAACCTCACCGACAACAAGTGTCCGTAACCACCTCCCTCACTACGCCGTTGAAATCGGACGTAAATCCCCTCTGTGGGACTCCCCTTTGGATAGTACACCTCCTCCACGCTAGGATGCGCCCGTAGCAGCGCTACGACCTTCTCCGCGTTGGAGCTTGCTTTGCGCGCCCGCTCGTCAAAGTCACGACTGTTCTGCTCCATGACGAGCACATCCTCTGCGAACCAGGCACCATCTTCATGGTTCCGGTCTAAAGCAAAATGCAGCGAGTGGGAGAATCGAGAGCTGGGCGAGACGACCACCGATCCGCCCATTACGTTACACTTGCCGCTGAAGAGCTTAGTCAAGCTCGTGCAGACTAGATCGCATGAGGATAGGACGTTGACGTTGACATAGCCGCCCACGGTGTCGTCGACAATGAGGAAGAAGTTGTATCTTATTGAGAGGTCACGTAAACGTGAGAGGTCGGGAGATTGAAGCAGTGGGTTTCCGGGAAACTCAGTAAATACTGCGTCGAGTGTGAGAGTGCCAGATTCAAGATCAGCTTCGAGTTTGTCGATCTCGCTGTCGAGGTATCTGTATAATGTCGTGTCGTAGCCGAGGATCCGGGTCAGGGTTTTGAAGGTGTCAACGTAGAGGAAGCCGAATACGGCGACGGCGCATGGACTTTGGTTGCGGGGATCCCGAATCGACCGGACTGCAACTGCGGCCTCGGTGATTGCTGTCATCCCCGAGGGGTAGAGGAAAACGTCGTTTTGATTGACTTGTAGATCCTTGGATGAAAAACCGGCCGATATCCTTGCCTGAATCTTGGTTCTTGCGTTGCTGGAATCGATCTTTTTATAGCCATCAAAAGAAGAATCACTGCTTCCAGAGAGGAAAGGGGCGTTGCCCAACCAAAGCATGGCTCTCCTGCTGGATATCCCAAACCCGGTATGTTGCCATATTGCCTTGGCGGTGGGGGAAAGGTCTTTTGGAAACGAGACGATGAAGATGTCTTCGGTGCCACTGGGAAACTCGTCGACTGATGGTTGATTCTCGTGTGCTTCGTCGTGACATGTTACAACCTGCGGGCTGATTGCGCCATGAGTTTTGGACACGGACATTCCCTTTTCGATGTTGGAGACCATGTGCTCAGCCAAAAAGGGTGGCGTAAGTGGTTCTTCAGGTGTTGCACTCCTCGAGTCGCTCAACACGGACTCCTCTTCGCTGGTACCAACCTCCGTGATAAGCCCATTCCACTTTACCTTCAGAGCCGCAATGCTAGAACCCGAGTCGGTGCCTGGGTGTTCATGGGACAAAATCTGGTGAGCCATCTTTGCGTATCGCTGAGTCGAGAAGATCAAAGATAGCAACTCGGCATCGTTTGTTGTTTCGACCCCTGACGAGTATTTAGACTCGGATTGCACCTGTATGATGCGCACTGCAAGCCGTTTGACCACTCGCGGCACGAAAAAGCGTGGATATCCGGTCCTCATAGCATCGACGACACGCGGCTCCTGGGTCGCCCATCCAACCGTGTCAGCCCATTTTGGAAGGGACACGCTGACTGCCTGAGTTGAGCTGTTTGTCAGCGACATAACTTCAAGATTTTCAAGCCTGAGGTGTTCATGGACTCAAGCCACTCGACCGTGAAACGTGTGCACGTACATGCGGATCGCCGGGTGGAAGGGAGTCTCCAAGTAAAAGGCGCTCAGGGTCGTCAATAGGAGGCATATTGCTGGTCGTCGACGGCGAAGATGCTTGGCCTCTGGAAAAAAGTGGTGGTGGTAAAGTCAACGTTTTGTGCGTTGTGACCCCTGAGACATTCGGCACTGAAGAGCCTGGCACTTGTCTATTAGCGTGTTTTGTTCACCGACAGTCTTAAATGCCGGCGTCCATGTCTCAGCTGGCATGGGTGTACCTGAAAAAAGATTCGAAAATGGGAGCTCGGATTTTCATCAAGTGATGTATCGATTGATGGCACGGCCTCAATGTTCAACGGCGTGCCGGGGTTCTCCGTGATGTCATCCTACTGGGCGCCACCCAAACACCAGCGCGTCGCATATTGCGGTGAGAGGTGATGCAGGCAGGCTACTGGGTGGAGCGGCCGATGTGTGTCTCTCGGGTGTGGCGGGCTGAAGATCTTCGCTGTCGGCAGCCGATGCCAAATTCGTATTTTTAGGAAATGATGCGCACCTCGGGTTTGAACGGGCAGGCGGACCCGTTGCTGCACTTCCAGTTGAAGCAATCTTCGGGATTGGAATGCAGTCGGGACCGCGTGGTGCAAGCTCAATCTGCGCACCCCGTACATATTCGGGACGATGCCCACAGTGTGCGAGGAGAGTGCTACCCTGATGATTGAACTGCTCCCGCAGCAAAGATGGCAGGCACCGAGGGTGATTTCACCTCAATCCCCACACTTGACCTCTCCCTTGCCTCTTCGCCCTCGACCAAGCTTCAGTTTCTATCAGAGCTCAGAAATGCCCTGGTGCGTGTCGGCTTCTTCTATGTAAAGAACCACACGATACCAGAGCAAGCACAGAAAGATGCCGTGGAGCAGTCTTTTGCCTTCTTTGACCTCACTCTGGAGAAGAAGTTGGAAGTAGCGACGGTGCACAGCAAGCATTTTCTCGGGTACAATCAGATGGGCGCCGAGAGCACGTCTGCCCGGACTGACCACAACGAGTCCATTGCCGTATGTCACTTGCCCTTCCATCCCAACAGACCTCCTCTTTGCGCTTGAAATCAAAGCTGATGACTTGCTCGTAGATTGGCGCCGACCTCCCACCTCCAAGCGCCGATGGGCCCGTGTACCTCAACCTGCAAGGACCAAGCCAAGCATGTCCAAGTGTCCCATCCCATTCCCATAACATATCCAAGCTTACCATCCCTTCCCCAGTGGCCGGACGAAGCCGCAGTCCCTCACTTCCGCAAAGCCATCGAGGCCTACCGCTCAGCAGTCCAATCTCTCGCCGCGGACTTCACCACCCTCATCGAAGAAGCCCTCTCCCTCCCCCCAACCACCATCACCCGCCTCTTCAACGACTCCCCTTTCAGCCGTCTCAAGATCACAAGCTACCCTCCCCCACCGCCAACCTCCTCCTCCTCGGACGAGCAAGGCGTCGGACCCCACAAAGATAGTGTCTTCATGACATACCTGCTCCAAGCCGGCGAGCACAACTGCCTCGAGGTACAAAACAAATCGGGCGCATGGACTCCTGTCCCTCCGGTCCCAGGGACGCTGGTGGTAAACATCGGTCGGTTGTTGGAGATCATGACGCATGGGGTCTGCACGGCAACGACGCATCGGGTGTTGCTCAATCCCAAGGGGTTTACCAGTGCTGATGGGAGGCGGCTTGGTCCAAGGTTGTCGTTGCCTTTCTTTCAGCACGTTAATCTCAAGTTGAAGCAGGAGGATCTGTTGCTGGAGGTGCCAAAGCATGTGGCTGAGTTGGTGGAAGGGGAGAGGGTGGTGTCGGACGCGAGTGAGTTCTTTGAAGGGTTGTTTGACGGTACTGTTGGTGACCGGGTGTTTGTCAACATGTTGACGAGCTGGCTGGAGCCGGCGGAGAAGTGGTATCCCGATTTGTTGGCATTGGCGATGGCGAAGTACGCGGGAAGTAAGTAGACTGCCGATTTAGGTATCTCTTGGACGTGATCATTGGAGAGTGGGTTGTGGTGGAGCTGGTGGAGCAGAAAGCAAAATCTATCCATAGAAAGAAATGATGCAAAAAAAACATACAACACCAGGGATTCGCTGGTCGTCACCGACCCAACTACTAGTCTGGCCCTCACTGGCTTATCTATGGGAGAGCGGACGGGATCCCGAGTTCTCCAGTGGGTATGGTCGTATGTGACAGTTTGGTGGGTTTGTCTGGATTATAAAGGGTGCGCGGCAGGGCGAGACACGACGCATCGTCTGGGTGTGAGGAACTTGCTCCGTATACAATCAGATGACCGCCTGACAGCCACCAATTGCCGAAGCTGAGTGCATAGAGAGTATGTATTAATATCCAGTTCTTAAGAAGGCGCATTGAGTTGCTGGTGGATTCTTCCTCGGGGTTAGGGTTATGCCTTGAACCTCCCATGGAGCGCTAAAATTGCAGTGATTTTGCATGAGTTGTGGCCTCACCCGATGAATGTCTGATTTTAACAAAATACAACCAGCTGACTGCCTTGGGCGACCGCGTACCACTGACGATGAGCGCCTCTTTGTGTGTGCTCGAACCGGAAGCGTTGGCGAAGTGCCATTGTGGACCCCGCCCGAGGCCGATCTGACATCAGGTGCGACCGTGACGCCCAAGCTGGGCGGGTTTTGGCTTTGCCCTCCTGTAACGGCGATGCCTGCATGAGCTGAAGCTGACTTGAGCACTCAATCAGGCAGCATCAACGCAACCATTTTCTTTGGGAGGGCATTTGAAATATCCCTCAGCTTCTTCTCACCGCTTATTTTATTTTATTTCCCCCATCTCCACTTCCTTCTTCCTTCTACCAATTCTCTTCGCGTTTTCGCGACGTTATTAGCTTCCCACGAAATCACCACTCCCTCAAAATGAGCGCATTTCTCGGCCTCCACTCCCCGCCGCCCCGCCCGGGCCACCACCCCCAACACCAACTCTTCGCCATCCCGTCTGGAACCACCCCCGAGGAAGGCACCTCCTCCGCCCTCCGCCCCCACCGCACCCGTCGCCCCGCAACACTCCTCCCGAACCCCCTGCTCATCCCCCCCTCCGCCCCCTGCCCCCCAAACAAAACCATGCTGCAAGGTTTCGAATGGTACATCCCTTTCAACACGCCCACTCCCCACTGGCGCCGCCTGCAGCACGCCCTCCCCTCGCTCGCCGCGCTGGGCGTGACCTCCTTGTGGATCCCGCCCGCGTGCAAGGCTGCGCGGCCGGAGGGGAATGGGTATGATATTCATGATCTTTATGATCTGGGGGAGTTTGAGCAGAAGGGCGCGAGGGGGACGAAATGGGGTACCAAAGGGGAGCTGGAGGAGTTGGTTTCCGCGGCGGAGGGGTTGGGCATCGGGGTGCTTTTTGATGCGGTGCTGAATCATAAGGCCGGGGCGGATTATAGCGAGGAGGTGGCTGCGGTGAGGATTGAAGAGCGGGATCGGAGGAGGCAAGTCCCGGGGGGGGAGGGGGTCATTGAAGCGTGGACGGGGTATGAGTTCCCGGGGAGGGGAGAGACGTATAGCGCGTTGAAGTGGGATTGGAAGTGCTTTACGGGGATTGATTATGATGGGAAGACGGGGCAGAGCGGGGTTTGGCGGTTTGAGGGGAAGAAGTGGGCGGAGGACGTGGATGAGGAGTTAGGGAATTATGATTACTTGTTAGGGCACCCCTTTCTCAGGGGTTGATCTTTGAGATGCGAGTTTTGCTAATTTGTCTCTGGGGGTTAGGATGTTTGCGGATGTCGACCACAGCCGGCCGGAAGTGAGGGAGGATTTGTTTCGCTGGGCGGCGTGGCTTGCGAGCCAGATGAAGTTGGGCGGGATGCGACTGGATGCTATTAAGCATTATAGCTTTGAGTTTGTGCGAAGCTTTGTGAGCTTTGTGCATCAGAGGGTTGACCCCGGCTGGTTCTTTGTTGGCGAGTACTGGCGAGAGGACTCGGAGTTCTTGGCGCGGTATCTGGAATACATGGGGCATCGGATGTCGCTGTTTGATGTACAGCTGGTTTCGAACTTTAGCAGAATATCGCTCAAGGGGGACAAGGGTGATTTGAGGGGGGTATTTGACGACGCCCTGGTTGTCTGGAAGCCTGATAACGCTGTGGTAAGTGTCGTCTTGATATAGAGGTTGGTGGTTATTGTTTACTGACAGTTTTCAGACTTTCGTTGTCAACCATGACACTGTAAGGTGGATCTCTGTTGAAAGTGATGCAATGAACAATCAGCTAATAATCTGGACAGCAAGAAGGCCAATCCCTCGAGGTAGATCCCCTCCCCTCAATATTCCTTACCACCGACTAATCCGACATAGACCCCCGTGGCGCCATTCTTTATCCCCTCGGCCTACGCGCTCATCCTCCTCCGGGCAAACGCCGGTCTCCCATGCGTCTTCTACTCTGATCTATACGGCTCGTACGGTCAACACCCCAAAGCTGACCACAGCAACTTCATCCCTCCGGCCTCGGGCGGCGTCGTCATTCCCAAGATGATGCTCGCTCGTCAGCTCTGGGCATATGGATCACAGTTTGATTACTTTGACGATCCTAACTGCGTCGGCTTCACACGACTCGGCCACCCGTCCATGTCAGGGGGCGATGGGCTGGCGGTTGTCATAACAAACAGCTGGGAGTACGCAAGTAAGATGATGTTCGTCGGCGAGCAGCATGCTGGGGAGGTTTGGACGGACTTATTAAAGTGGTGTCCTGGGCGGGTAGTCATTGACACCGGAGGATGGGGAGAGTTCCCCGTTGCCTATCGGGGTGTTTCCGTTTGGGTCAATCTCGCCGCGAATGGAAGGGAGTTCGTGGACTCGTTTGTCTTGTGAGTACAATTCTATGCTAACAGCGGAGCCAATGGGGCAAACCGTGTCTTTGTAGCTAACTTGCAATGTTTTAGTGATACCGATATCTATGAGTTCAAGAGGGTAGCGGAGAAGGAGGAGATGCGGCGTGTTCAAGCCCAGGCCGAGAAACTCAGCTTTGAAGATACACCTCAGAAGGGTGATGGTTTTCCGAGACGGCAGGTGGGACCTGCTTGAAGAGCAAGTTGTAGGGTCAATTGAGCGAGCACACGGCAGGAATATGGGCTGCAGTGGGAAGCAGATCCCGAGTACGGCGAGCGTATAAAGAGCGTAGTTCGTTATATTCACCATCCAAAATCTAGGCGAAAGCGACATGCCAGGTACTTTCAAATCATGTCCCGTAGTGGAGAAACAATAGATCGGTCACCACATTCTGCAAATAACTGTGAAAGGCGAGAGTTCAAAGGAAGCCGGAATCAAAAGCCAAGAAAAGAATCAGGTAAAAAAGATAGGGCAGAAGAGTGATAACGACAGCGCAGAATATCAATAGAAGCAAGGAGAACCTAGCAGCCCCTGAAATCAATAGGTACGGAAAAGAGAAATAAAGATCCGTCCCATGAACCACACACAAAGCGTATAGAGGCAACAACCTGTTTCCGGCAGCAATTTAGTGGTTCCTGGTCTGCTGGTGACGTCTAAGATTGTCGGGGCGTCTCGTATGGTATGAACACCCAGGGTGAGTGCATTCGACCCGTTTCCCTGGAATATCCAGTGTGGCGGCCTCGATTGGGTGCGTGGTCCACATGTGCCGGTGGTATTCTTTATTCTCAGCGAAGCGGTCATCGCAATAATTGCACCAAACGGGCCTAGTGTGATTTCGATAGTGCTTTCTAGACGAGAGAAAGGTGTTAGTGCAAGTGGATGGCAGTATCAACATAACCTCAACTCCGGGGTTAGTGACGGTTGGATAGAGAAACTTACGTCAGATCGCACTCTCGCCGGTATTCTGCGGTGCAGATGACCCCTGTTTCGGGGTTTGGATAGTTGCAAACGAGTGGCTGGTTGGTGGGGGGAAAAGAATGGGATCCCGCCCCTGTGTTTGCCGCCGTGGGGGGGCTAGCGATTTGGTGGTTCAATAATTCGCCAGAAACTTGGTCGTCTATAATAACAAACGAGGAATCAAATGTTGTGGCTTGCAGCAGTGGATCAACTGGAACGAGAGCCGCGTCTCCAGTATCGCTAGGATCAGCCATTTCGATAGGCGAATGCTGATTTATGGAAAGGTTGGACAGATCGGGAACGGGCGAAAAAAAGTCGGTTTGCTCAGGAAAACGATCATCGATGGGTGGGGAGTCAGATCCTCAAAGATTTGAACCATCGATGTCGGCCTGGGGGGCTGCCGGGAGATAATTGTCAGAGTACGCAGGGAGGCCGTAAACGCTAGTGCTGTAGGCATCCGAGTCGAGAGTCTGTGTGGCTTCAGTTGGGTAGAAACCGTACGAGCCACCTAGATTGACGCCGGCCCCATAAACGTCGCTGCCAGCTGGATACAGCGGACCTTCTTCCGGACCGCTGGCAGGCCCGAGATGCGGTGCATAATAATCAGCTTCGAAATCCCCGGAATCCTCGTCGGCCGCGGTGAAGGGGGGCGAAGGAACGGAGGCTCGGCTGTCCTCCGTTTCAAACGCCAGGGGTGTCTGTCGCTCTAACCAGCGAGGGTCGATGGTCTCGCCGTCCCAGGCCGATGCGGTTGCTGCGGGATGGGATGCCGCACTATGCGACCCACTGCTGCGTGATGACCCCGTGGCCCGCCGCGCATGGCTGGGCATCGTCTCGTGGGTCGAGCTCCCTCAGCTCGTCGCAAATCCGGAGAATGGGTGTCCGCGAAAGGGTGGCCAAAAGCCGATCGAGCGCAAGTGGTTCGCGAGTGATGCTATCCGTTAAGTTGCGATGTTACCAACACGTCCAGTCTTTGTGTACGGAGGCCACAGCGAGCCAGGAATGGGATTATTAGCTACCAACGTGTGCGGGCCGAGATGTGACCCTGGTCGCAGGGTTTCTGTGCTGAGAGGGGTGAGACCACTTTGGTGTGGCGTCCTTTCCCACGGATGAGCGAAACGACGATGATGCCAAACGGTAGCGGGCTCAAACACAAGGTGACCACTTTGTGCAGCGATGCCGACAGTGAATATCGAGACACTGCTGTCGTACTGCCAAATACCAACTAACACGGCCAACCCACAAGACACTGCTCGGTCCGTCTGAGCGTCAGGGTGCCAGACAGCGGTTCTGGGAGGCAAATCCAGGGTTCAAATACTCTAAGCCGTTTTAATCACGCTGAACCGTCAAAAGATTGGGGACGGGACTGGGAATCTTCCTTCTAGCGGGCCGGTTGAGGCCTACAACTTCTTCCCCGGAAGCCTCTAGTAGCGGGTAGGTCTGACGGACCGAGGGGCAAACATGGACAGCGAAGCCAAGCCTGCGGCGAGGCCCACGATGAGGCCCACGATGTGAGGCCCACGGCAGGGAGATGCCACTGGTTCGGGCGCGGAACTGACCCGCGTGTTTTGATTGGAAGCCGGGTTTTATGGCTGACCAACCAGATCATCCAAGTGCTACGTGCTTTGCCAGACTCAGGGGCAGGCCGAAAACATAAGACTGCGGTCTGGGGAGGAATGCAGAGTATGTGTGTCTTTATCCTTCGCAGAAATTCTCTACTTCTCGGTCAGTGGTCGCCTTAAAAAGATCGATTGGGAAAATACGACGCAGCCGCGTAGCTGCCTGGGGCTTATATGCCCCAGCTTCGTGTGTAACACAACTTCGCATGAGGCATACCTCCATACGGATTTGTCTGAACCTCTGGTCTTCAGCCTGGGCGCCGAATATTGAGAAGGATTGATTCGATCCTCGTGAGAGCCTCGTCAGTGGCCCGTCATGACCGAAGAGGGGGGGATATAGGCCGAATTGTCCTCGGCCATAAATACTGGTAATCAAGCCGTTACGATCCGCGGAGCTGTTTCTCCATCAGCCCTGAACATCACTTCCGTCTTCGTTCCCACTCTACACAACCCACCTCTTCAAAGACACCGGTAGTTTCGCTCTTGGGCAGAACATTTGTCAACATGGACTTGCAGGCTTCTCGTCCTATTCCTTTATCCCCCAGCCTCCGCAGGCGATTCTATGAGCCTGTAATTTTGCTCCACTGCCTCACTTTTGCCTACGTCAACGGGCAAGCAACGGAGACGGCCGGATCTGAGACGTCGTTGCCAACAAGCCGGAAGCAGACCATTCTCTGCTTTGTTAACAAACTCGCGCACATTTGCGACAGCCGAAAGGGTGGGAAAACGGTAACTGCGTTTGCCGTTCTTCAGCCCGGAAGTATTGAGTATCGGTTTGGTTCCAACGAACGGAAGCCAGCAGAGCTGGCGAAAGTCCGGACATATATCACTGGAATTCTGACTACTCTCGGTGATGCATCGAGGGAGAATATCAGGAATGCTGCCGGGAACTCAGAGAATCCGATATTCTGCCAAATTTTTAGCAGGATCATCATCTTCAACCGGCCTCGAATCGAGAGCTACGCTCGAGTGTTGCTAAGGCAACTTCCCTTCTGCATCGACGAAGTTGAAAATGACGATTCAGACGAATGTACGCTGCTTTCCCAAGTAGAGCCAATGCCGGTTAAGGTACTAAAAACTTTGCAGCACAAAACACTTTAAGGGATCTTACTTCCCTGCAAGAACTCGTCCAGTTTGTGCAGCAACAGGAAGAACCTGAGGAAAACGACGATGACGCTGACTCGGTGCCCGTAACAAGGATCCCCGAGGATGAATGTAAGTCCATCAGCCGGTTTTGGCACTATACGGGAACTTAACTGACAATATGTAGTCCTTCGCTGTGTAGAGGCACTTGTGCGCTCTATCGACAAGTTCCGCACCGGGGGCCTGGAAGAGTTCATCCGTGATAAGTGTCGAGCCGATCGTGAGGGACCTGCGACGACACATTGGAGTGATATCCACCACGCCATCGGTCGCTTGCTGTCTTACTACTTCGCCGTCAAGGTGATGATCTCGGCATGCAGACTTTGGCCTGAGCTCTTTGTCGATTTCACGGTCATTCCCGTCGCTTCGAGCCGTCCAGATCGCAAATCCCCTGATATTCGGAAGTCAGCAGCCAAGATAATTCCTCGCATGACGAATAAGGCGGATATCATGAACGCGTATCGCCGTAACGCCGAGAATTTACAGCGGTGGGGCCTTGACAGCAATATTGCTGAAGTGACCGAGCCGGAGGTCTTCAAACCCATTGTGCACGCTGAGGTATTGGTCGACGACGCGCTCCGCCGGGAGGCCCGTCTTAACGAGGCCACTGGGGAGGAGGCAGTGCGATTCTTTCGAGAGTCTGAATTTGGTCGGTACATTGGCTCCAGCAAGCCCACTTGCCGTCTCTGTGCGCTATACTTTGAAGCACACCCCGATCGCGTTCAGGTGCGGCAGTCTCACCACGACCTCTACGTCAATTGGCGGGCGCCCGATATCTTCCTCAGCGACGGTTATGACGTTGAAGTACAGCGCAATGCGGTACTCGAGCAGATGGTTGTGACAATGCGCGATTTGACGTTCTCGGCTATCAAGAACAGGTCCGCGATCCACAGGTCGTTCGACTCGAACAACACTCCATCGGGCGTACCTCACGCCTTGAGTACGGATAGGACGTCGTCGGTTGCTGCGGTCGACAACGACCTGTCATCTATGCTGGGGGCGATGGATATTGGGTCGGTGCGAGACCACCATGTCGATCGTGACTTCACCCGCCGGACCGCGCGAAACACCAACCGGGGAGCCCACGCGGGGGACTTTCTAAATACTCAAACTGGCCAGCATTAGAATGGCCGAGTCAAGGCTTCTGCAGGCGACGAAGACCGGCGGGAAGATGACGACCAAAGCGAATACTATTCGTCCAACGAATGATTGAAGATGTTACGCTGGTGTCAGTGGGATCAGTTCAGTTAGTTGCTGACAATATGCTGCTTGTGTTTGGTAGGACATGGTTGAATTAGGGGATCAAGTGCTGAAAGATAGGTTGCTACAGCAATGCAAGTTTGATTTTGCTCTCTCAGATGCGAATATTGTCCGGCGGATTGATCTCTCCAGACTTCTCGTGAGATCTTCCAGGCCTCGACTCGCTCCCCGCTTACTTCTCTCCTTGGCCGGATTTCTCCTGCCCCTGGCCCTGTTGCGAAGTGTCCTTTGCAGCCTGGGCCTGTGCGGCTCTGTCCTTCGCCATCTGCTTCCTTCGATGTGTCAGCATTCGCTCATTTCAAGTTCGCCATGAGATTGATGCATGGGGTGGTCGCATTGCGCACTCTTTCTCTCTGATCCACTGGTTCTCCAGTGCCTTCTCGCGATCTGACAGGGGGTTTGGGTTCATTATTTCTCGTTTGTTGGTGGGAATGTGTTTTGTGGTGGACTTGGGAAGTTTGATGCGCTTGCACCTGCTCAGGGCGTCGTGATGAGTGTCAGGTGAGGGTGCTTGACGTCATCCACCCTCCATGTCTAAAGTAAGGGTTAGGGTTATGCCTCCGCGACCCCGCTTCACAATTTCTTCGCCAAAAACTGTCGATTCCCGGTCGACTTCAATTTCTTGAGCCCGGGTTGCATGGCGCCGACCAAGTAGTGAGAGTCACAGAGATGTAAACATCTCAAAATTTGATGCGATGAAGGCGCTGGCTAAACCGTCTCGGAGATAATGCTCCCCTCACCCGGACGTCTGACGGATGGATTCCGGCATTTAACCCTTGCTGTTTCAAACCTCATGTCGCTAAGACGGGATCGGGGCGGGAGCTAGCACTGCACGACTCTGCCGGGCACGACGTCGGCATGTCCGGCCCAGCCCGTTTTGCGCAAACTTGGGAGCAAACAACTAAACAATGCGGATGCCCATCCCGATGCCACATTACATCAGCAAATGTCTGAGGAAAGTGTCACAAAGAACCCCGCAGCTAGCCTTTGACACCTTTTGTGCGGAGAGCAATCGAGACATCGTGCAGTTCTAAAAACCCGTCCCTACCTAGGCTGAGAACCTGCATTTCGATCTCAACAGATTGGGAATGGATGTTTCAACCCCAGATTCCGTTTAGATATGCGGTAGCCAATATGAAGGCGCAATACCGGATTTGAAACAAAAACGGTCCAGAACGTTACCGGCCAGGTTGGCACATCGTGAGGCGCGGTGCGTTGGACAACTCACCCTAGTGTCACCCACTCTGATGGGGATTCTCGTGCCGCGTGTAGGGTGGGTCTCTGACTGCCGATTGACCAGGAGTCGAAACAGCCTCATCACCAGCGTGGGCCTTGAACTCCTGAAGATCTGCTGATCTACACTTAAGAAAGCCACGCAATCCCAGCATTGGACGCTTGAGGCGACGACGTCCACCAGCACCCATCCGTCCGGCTGCTGCTCCCGTCCCGCAGTGGAGTAGTGCACCGTTTCTTCCGATAATACCGGACGACCGGGCAGGCGCAGCATCGGGCGCTGATGGAGCGAGGTCGCCCGGCACCAAATTGGGGAAACTGCTGACTCGAGCATACAAAGTTGCAGGGAGTGAACCTGGGCTGCTAGCGGCAACGGGGTTTTTGCAACATCCTGTTAGAAGTCGTATCCCAGCTCAAACATCTTGATCTGGAAGATACACAGCGGAACCTGATCTCCTCGCGCACCAACTCGCTTTGGCGCGATCAACTTGACAACGATGCACAACCCGCCACTGTCCCCGCACTGAACTGCCAGAAGCAAGTGGTACCGTACCTTGCATACGTGACATCATTGCGGTGGTAAGATAAAAGGACCGGCATACGGGCCAGGGGCCGATCGAGACCAGGGCATGCCGTTGCCACTGTTCGGGTACATATGCAACATGCCGACCAACAAGCTTTTGATAGACGGGAGACGACATGGCCCCAACCCCAGGACCCACTGTGTACGCCGGCAATGCGAGATGTGAGCGAGATTTAAATGGAAGTTGCCGTTTAGGGGGTCGCAGGCGGTCTTACGAGGGTATCGATGGCACATTGAGACGCCTTCAAACCGGCAGGAGCCACCCACGTCTTCGAACCCCAGAAGAGTGTGGACCTGCGTTTGACGCGTGTCGTTGAAGCGTTTATCCACGCCGCGCCCATCGCCATTCCCATTCCGCGCCAACCATGTGCTCCCAGGTCGCCCTCCCATCTCACGCGCCTCCTCGAGTAGCTCCTATATCTGCCCGTTGAGTGCTGTGCGCAAGCCTGGTACGTCCCGCCTCCAATTTGTGGCCCTCTATTTGCATATTGCCTCTTCCCAACGCCCGGACATTTGGTTAGGGTACCATTCTGCTTCTCTCGCTGGTTCTGCATCTTCCCCGAGCATTTCGCCACGTCTATTCTTTCGCCGAGGAACTCGAAGACAGTAGAGGGTGTCCAATCAGGTACTTTCCCCTGCTACCAGCGCATTTTTAGCCCACGGAAACTGCCGATCGGTTGCTAAATCTTTACACTTTCTCAAGGTTCGTGACGCCGGACGTACAAGGTCTAGACTGCCGTGAAGGTGCGCCAGGGGAGGCGCGGAGCTGTTCTCGCAGCCCATACCAGAGGAGCAAAAGACTATCCCGAGACACCACGATGGGGGCCACAATACCAGGGTCGCATCGGTGTTTCACTATGCGGAACCCATTCGCAAGGGCGTTGGTCTTGACGGCCGGGCTCTTTGTCCTCGGCACGATGATGACACGGTCGGATTCATTGGACATCAGGACAGCCATCGCCAGAACGGGAGCCTCGGCCAAGGATGCGATATCCTTCCAACGACCGCTGGGTCACCACGATGTCTGGGGAGAAAACATGCGCGCACCTATCGAGCAGGACGGCAGCAAGGAGGCGCCGGCAGTTCACGCCTTTTCCAACTCTTCGCGCCCAATGACATGCGACTATGACATGGAGCGCCTGAGGGAATGGCAAAAGAAGTACGAGCTGAAAGAGGAGTTCGAATACATCAAGCGCTACGTCAGAGCGTCGCGGCGGAACATTCCCCGGAAGCCCATCACAAAGCTTCGGCAAAGGTTCTTACCAGATCAGTTCAGGGCTATCAACGTCAACAAGAACTACAAGTCGGAAACTTGCCCCGAGCCGCTCGCTGTACCTGTGACAAAATCTCCATTTCCAGCAACAGCGAACGCGTCTGACTTCATGTTTGGTGTTTCCACAACATATAAGCGGTTTACCGACCCACAGACGAGCCCGGTCAATGAGTGGACCTACTGGTTGACAGACGGTAACGGAAACTCGAATGGCGGGAAGCTGTTGCTGATGTTGCTGGATGCTTCCATTGCAGAGCTAGAGGATGCAAGCGACCAGCTCACGGAGGCCGGGATCGACGTGGACCTGTACAGGTCGGATGCGAGCATGCCAATGGCGGTGCGCTACCTTACACTTGTACCCACAATGTACAACCACCCGGAACGAGAGGGACGGCGGTGGCTCGTGACAGCTGACGATGATACTTACTTCCCATCCTTCCACGCACTCGCAGAGAGGTTTCATCATTACGACGACAAGAAGCCCATGTATGTCGGTACGTTCTCGGAAGACGTCAACAATATCGACCGCCATGGGCCGCAGGCTTTTGGCGGCGCCGGCGTGTTTCTCAGCATTCCAGCAGCAAAGAAAATCGCAAAAGACTACAAGTCGTGCAAGACGGACGAGAAGATCCGTGAGGCCGATTCCGGCTGGGGTCCTCAGGGCGACATTCTGCTTCGCAAATGCATTTATGAGAATTCGGACACGAAGCTCACACTTCTCAACGACCTCTGGCAGCTCGACATGTATGGTGACCCCTCTGGATTTTACGAATCGGGCATCAAGCCCTTGTCATTGCACCACTACCGGGGTGGTGGTTGGCACGTCGCACACCCATGGCATTACACAAAAGTCGCAAGTATATGTGGCGAGGACTGCACATTGCAGCGCTTCCAAACGGTAGATAACTTCATTATCTCCAACGGATTTAGCGTGGCGTACTATCCTGAAGGCATCGACTTCGACACGAACCAGTTCGAGCGCACGTTCAGCGCAGCTCCCGAGGACAAGGGGTGGAATCTCGACTTTGCTTTTGGGCCCCAGCGGCCTTCGTTGCATAAAACGGGGCGGAAGTTCTCGTGGGATTTGCAGGAGGCCAACGTCGAAGAAGACGGGAGCGTCAGCCAGATCTACGTGCGAAAACACGACGATTGGAGGTGGAAGAATTCCGATGGCTCCCCCATGAGCAATCTGGATGGCATAGTTGAGCTTGTCTGGCTGCCGATTAGCCATGACACGTGAGATCAGCTGCAAAGAATGATGACGAACCAATCTCAAAGCGTCCTTGTACCATTATGGTCGACTGATGATAGGCGATCGACGCGCCAAGTCGAGTCTTTGGATAAGCTCCATGCTGCTCATGAGATTCCTGATACGCCCAGGAGCGGAGGCGCCCAGGTTGTTTACCAGGGACGGCTGCAAACGGCAAAGCAGCTTCATTGTATTCTCCGCGCTGGTGCGAACAGGCGCTACAAGGGGACGGATGGCATTGCTAGGAGTTGATGACTTTCTTCACGCATAGCGCCCATACCCACAATGTACTTCGCTTCATTTCAGTATTTTCTTTGTCGGTTAGAAGTATGTCTGCCGGAAATAGACGGGACGGGTTAGAGTTCGTATTATAAGTGTTCTGATAGACGCCTCGAGGAAGGCCACAGTGTTTGGTCGACGGTATAGCTTTGAGCACGGATCGTTTGCATCAGAGGTGTATTGACAATTCCAATTCACAACTGCTATCTTGTGCTATCTCGTGTCTGCTTCCCACTGGCAACGGTAATGCATCATCGTCACGGGGCGTTGTCATTCTTCGACCCCAGCGCCTAAAATATGCTAATCCAAACGACGCGGTCGGACTACAAAACAAAAATCCGCCTCCCAAGCCCTTTGCTATTCTCAATACTATCCAGTCTTACTATCGGTAGGTGGGCGATATTGTCCATCATTCGCATAAGCAGGGGGCAGCTCCTCGGTGGCACCCGGCTCCGTGTAGGTGTAGGAGGGCGGGGCGGCACTGTACGGCTCTTGTTGCGCCGCTTCAGCGGCTGCCTCGGCGGCCTTGGCATCAGCTGCCGAGGTAGTCGCAACAGGAGGCGGCGCCGGCCCGGTACCAAAGGCGGAAGAAGGGCCTGGCTTGCTGCCATCGAGATTAATGCTCTGTACTCCAGCTGCCAAGCCGGGCACACCTTGTGCTGGTGCCGTGGAGGGGCCTGGGGGAGCCGGACCGCCGGCAGCAAGCCCTTGGGTGTGGTGGGCTGCCTGGCTCTGGGGCTGTTGACCCGGTTGGCCTCTCCATCCCTCCGCCCCCTTGAGGACATCAAACAATGCCTTGGCTCCGGTTGGCCACATCCCAGTCGGGCCTTGGGAGGGCACTTCTCCCTTGATGATCTTGTCGACGGAGACGGGGGCCCCGTAGAAGGCAGCATTCGCGTCCTTACGCTCGGTCACAACGGTGCCATCAATTTGCACGCCAGCATAGAAGCCACGAGACTTGACGTAGCTATAGACGGGATTCTTGATGACTTCGCGGAAGGGGCTGGGCTTGCGGTTCTTGCTTGAGCCGGTTGGCCCCTGGGGGACGGTTTCCGGGGTTGAGACTCTGGGGATTGGGCCGGTCTCGAGGACAGGAGCGACCTGAGGCTGTTGTTGGGGTTGTTTGTCGTCTGCTCCAGGCGGTGCAAGGTTGGCGGGGTGAGACTCGGCTGCCTTCTCCTTGCCCTTCTGACCCTGTGGCATACCGAAATCCAGCGCGCCACCAGCACCCCAGGGACCGGCAGTCACAGCCAGATCGGAGCCGAGACTCATACGTGTGCGCGTGAATGCCTCAAGTGCCTCTCTTGTATTGATGACAACGACACAATCATAAATGTCGATACCAATGACAAAACCAGCACCCACACTGTGGACTTGAATACCGCTGGGGGGCGACCAGCTACCATCAGGCAGGCGGGCGATCAGAATGCCGCTACCAGTTGCGCCTGATACCTGGAAACCAGCGCGAGCCGTCGTGAAGATAGCGAGACCCTGCGCGCGGGCTATCACCTTGGAGGGTATGGTAAGTAGGACGCGAGGTTTCTTGCCCTTGGTGGCTTCGGTCGGCGTCTCGGTGATAGGGGTATCGCCGGTCTGGGGAGCAGTTGTCGTTGCTTGGAGAGTGCTCTGGGCGGGAGCCTGTTGGGGCGCTATATCGCTGTAGATGCCATCCTCTAGAGAAGGCTCGTTGTTAGTATTTATGTGGCAGGAGTTGACCGGGGTTGACTTACTGGCAAAACTCCTCAATATTCTCGCCGCCTTGTCGCATTCCTTGTCAAGTGTCGTTGGCAGGAAGGTCTCGGATCCCATCTTGTTTGCCAGCGCATTGAACGGAGCTGCAGCCTTTGATCCCCAGCCCGCCAGCTTGTGGCTCCAGCTTGACTTGGCTCCGTCGCCTTCGTGGTGACCGGAGGAGGTCGGTCTGGGAGGAAACGGTGGGGGGTGTTCTTCAGTCGGGGTCGCGTCGTAGATGTCCTCGTCCGCTCCAGTCGGTTTCGGCGGCGGCGCAAAATGCGGGTGGGCGGGATCGTAATACGGAATGTCATAGTCGGGGATGGGAGTCTCGTTAGGATGATGTGGGACTTGTTGCTGTTGCTGCGCTTGCGGTTGCTGCGCTTGTGTCTGGGAGCTGTGGCCTGGCGGAGGGCCAGGAGGCGGGGGCGGGAAGAATTCCGGCTCCTTTGCCGGGATCGGCGGCTTTTGGTCGTTGCCTGTGCTCATTTTCGCGGTGGTATGATGGATTTGACAGTTGTAGGAGTAGTGATGTTGCTGCGAGAAGAGCAGATGGTGAAATGGGCCGGCTGCTTCTTAAGTGCGGGGTCTCTTTTGTCTGAGCTGCGACGGTGTCTCGGGTCGGATTGGAAGCGGGATTAGTGTGGACACGGCGGGATGCGGTGTCAATGGATCTTAAATGAAGGGCTCTCTTGGACTGGCGTCCTAGGAAGCAGGTGATAATGGCGCGGCATACGCACTTTCGTGGCTTGTCTGTTGCGTAACATGGCTAGCAGCGGCGATCTTTGCAGGAGAAGCTGTCCCTGAGAAGCTGGATTTGCGTCGCGGAGCTGCGTCGCTGTTGATGTCATTCTGAGGCTGAGCAGTGGCGCGCGCCTCATCGCACCCTAGCTATCCGGCCCGCAGTACCGTGTGTAGAAGCTGACCCCTGTCTGGCATGCCATCTGGCGAGCCAGCCAATGGTTCACAAAGCAAGCAAAAGCTTTCAGAGACGCAGATATGTCCGGTTCCTCCGGATGTGTTCCATACTCAACTTCAGCCTTGATGCAGCTGCCAATCTGGAGGCTCATCAATCTGGCCCTTTCTGGTGAGCATCCCGGCCTGGGGGCTGGGATTGCCGGAGCAGGGTGTGAGTTTCTGCCTAAGGCATCAGCGCAGGAACATAAAGTGGGGTAACTATGCAGGGATCACCTCACTGGCGTCCAAATACGGATTTACAGGATGATTCATTCTGAACAAGATGCAGTGTTAGCGATATATGAACAGAAAAGAATCCCGTATTCTGGAGGTTCTCAACATCACACAGTCGATATTCCACAGCTCCCGATAGAAAATCTCAACAGCTTCTAAATCGCAACACCGTTCCCCTTGTAAATGAGCCTTGACCAGCTCACTGCAACCACTACCACCATGGCGTCTCCATCTGCTTTCAAGCTATCATCAAAACAGTGCAGCGCTTGCAACGTCTCATTCGAGAATGACAGTGTCCGCCGGGCCCACTCAAAGGCTCCATGGCAGTGAGTTAGAGGTGGTGTGAATATGGGATGATTGCCCCACTAACAGCTGCAAAGTGTCGAAAACCTCCGCCGACGGGTCGCTGGTCTGGGCCCGATTGATGCAACGGCTTTCAGCACCTCTGGCACAACATTAACGCCGCAGACACGCGACGATTTTTCGGATGATGGCTCGGACAACGATTCCTTGTCCTTGTCAGACGAGTCCGGCGATGCGTCCAGCTCAGAAAAAGCCCCTAAGCAGTTTACACCAGAGCAGTGTCTTTTCTGCAACGAGACCTTCGAATTATTCAATCACAACATCCTCCACATGCAAAAGTCCCACGGGCTCTTCATCAAGGACATCGACCATCTCGTCGTCGATTTGGAGACACTGGTCCGATATCTTCACCTAGTCGTCTTCCAGTACCACGAGTGTCTTTATTGCCACTCGCAGCGGAGGACGGCCGAAGCTGCCCAGCAACACATGATCGGCAAAGGCCACTGCAAGATTGACATTCAGACGCCGGACTCGGAATACAGAGATTTCTTTGACTTCAATGCCAACGAGTCTAGCAATCAGTTGGAGCATTCCGCTACCACACTCACCCGAGCCCCGAACGCCGAGAGCGAATCCGTCCACCTCCCTTCGGGCAAGATTGTCACAAGCCGCACCGCCGGGCCAGCATCTCAGAAACAACAGCAACATCGTTCGAGTAGTCCAACTTCCGCGCTCGCAAAGGCTCGCCTCACTACATCCCCTGACGCTTCGGGCACCAATCCAGAACCCGCGTCACTGGAGGCATCCTCACAGGCGCTCACGAGGAGCGAACGACGAGACATCTCTCTCACAGATCAGCTAGCCACTCTCAGCGTCAGTGATAGACAGAGTCTTGCCCATCTCCCGTCACCCCAGCAAAGATCGGTGCTCACCACCAAGAAAAAACAATTGGACAAGGCGCGGCGGGCTGAGTTAAGATCTCGAAGTCGCTTAGAACTTCTCACGAACAAAACGTCGCAGAAACATTTCATCGAGGATGTAAGGGCGGGCAAGGGCATCCAGCTATAAACTCTCTTTGGAAAAGGGTCCTGGGTATCATTACAAGAGATGATATTTTTTGATTAGGTAGCCAGACATATCTTTTGTTGATCAAACAATGAATGAACTGCTTTCCAAGATTCGCGCTACATTCAGTCCGATCTCAGTACTTCCCATTGTCAAAAGTATCCCGCCGTCGCTAGTGATAGTATGAGAGAGCAACAAGCACCTCATTCAATTCCAGGAGGTCGCATCGTCGGTCTATGCCCCACCCAACCGAAACAGAAACGCCGCCATAACCACAGACGGCATCGCCATTATCAACGCCCCGAGTCCTGCACCCCCTTGTACATCCCCCCTCAAGGCCGCCCACAATAAACTAACCAGCAAACTAGCCAGTATCGTAACCATTACTATACAAAACACCACCTCCCTATTCGGGCCCTCAACAATATGAATGCCCCAACCATCTGTCGTCTCGCCACATTGCACGACCCCCTTTTCCAAGCGCTTCGGCAACCGGGGAAGCCACACATGACGGTTAGGATTCAGATCCCCTTCACCGTGCTCGAGATAGTGAATAAACGTCTCTGGTGGCATCGGCGGGAGCGGCCGCAGCGGACGCGGAAGGTATTCATAATCGCTTCGGTCCTGGGGCGGCACACAGCTTGGGCGCTCGCAGACGGAGACGTACCTGTGGCAGAGGTTCCAGAGCGTGAACTTTTGAAAGTATCAGGGGTCATTTTCGCAAAAGAGGGAAGAAGGAAAGGGGAAGAAAAGGAAAGGGGCCGTACCTGGACAAACTCAACTGTTACTGGCTTCAAGAGGAGTTTGAGTCGGGATCGTAGGCCGCGGTTCAGAAGGTAGGCTTTCTTCATGAGGAGAAAGGCCTCGGCGTCAGAGTTGACGTCCGTCATGTCGAGCTCAGCGAGAGTTTTGTATATCCCCCCGCTGATGACGCAGAGTGCAAGTAATTTGGGTCGTTTGGGTAGCTGGGTAGGGGAGTTAACGGTATGACATGGCTGTGTGGCTGTAGAAGGCGTCGCTGGTGTACTCTGAGACCCAACATTTCGGGAACGGGAGCCGATAGAAACCGGTGTCTGGCTATGCTGATCAGATATGGCATCGGGGCTACTTGTAGGCTTGTTCCTAGGACTAGAGGTGTTCTCAGCCTGGAAGGAGTCGGCGAATGCCTGGAACGCTTGCTCGTCATCAGCAAGAAAATCGCCGTACAATTCGACACCACAATCCTAGTAGGGCATGAGATTAGCACTAATTCTCGTGGAGAAAGGGGGTGGTTGAAACAAAGACATGACCACTTACACATGTCCACTCTATCCTCTTATATCCATTCTTGACGTGAGGTCTCATCTTCTTCCTCGCCCAGTGGGCCAAGCGAGAGGGAAGGCTTCGTTGTTGAACGCCGGTGGCAGTAAATAGCATGTTGACTCCTAGAGTTTTTGAGGTCTCCTCGGGCTTCTCTTCTGGCTCTGGGTTGTTCTCGAGGTTTTGGGCTCTACGTCCTTCGAATGGTTGTTCTTCAAGTCTCCGGGGTTGTAGGAACGCGCGCAGGTTTTCTTTGTAAGCCCTGTATGGGTATCCAGTCATGAGAAAGTCCGCGGCCGAGATTACATGAGCTATACCTTTGCGGAATAGATCGTCGTCTTCATCGTCATCCGATTCACTGTCACTCTCGTTGTCGCTGTCGGCTTCGCGGCCATCGGCATTCCGCTGCGTTTCTGATGGGTCCCCCTTGCTTGCAAGGAATCGATCTAACATGGAGAGATTATCCTTGTCCAGCCTGAGATCTATCTTCTCCCGCAGAGTGATCTCGGAGGGGCCCACGACATGCCATATAGCCGACGAGATGCTGGTCCGCTCGCTGCGCCGTCTCAAGAAGCGGATGACGAGCGTTCGTATGCAGCTCTGGTAAAGAACCTGAGGTTGAATATCTGGTAAAGTTTTGTTGCGTGCTGCGGCTCCAGAGGTGATGGCGATGGGGTAGATGGGACCGGGTGCATTCGCAGGGGCTGCAAGTATGGCGCCCCTTATGGCACTCTTTGTAATGAAACTCGTGTAACTTGGCCACGAACTGGAGGGCGGCTTCCATCTCGAACGACAGCCCCGGGTATGGCCATCTCCACTGCTGTTTGTAAATAACGGTCAAGAAAGCGGTGACCAGTATCGGTGGGAGGTGGTACGCGACGCCGCGCAAGAAGAAATCTCGCTTCCGAGTGCTGGCCACAGACTTCGGCTGCTCGATTATTTCGGCTTCTCTATTTCTCTCGTCTGTTGAGCTCGTATGGAGTCGTCGTGGCGATTCTGGTGTCTGGTCTGTGTCAAGGGGGATTTCGGTGACGATGATCTGATCCTTCTTCTGCCAACCATCGCCAACATCCGGAAACTCGGTGTCGGGCATCAAACGGCCCATATCGACGCTGCCCTGTCAGGCAATCTTGTTTGGCGTCATGGGATGGTTTTTGGAGAGAATATTCGGTCGGAGAAGAGAGTGCCATAATGTGCATTGGAAGAGGAAGACATTGACGTCTACGTGTGTCAAATACGGGCTGTTCCATCGCTTTTCCCAAGGACTCCACGAACCTTATGCGCTAGGGTGCATTGCATCTGCCATTGGGCAACCCGGCTCGTGGGATTCAGTTTGGAGAAGTTTGGTTCGCGGGCGCATGCCGGCATTGAATGATAGACGACTCCCGGGTGCAACGCTCTATGATCGACGGCGAGTACCTCGATTGCGCTGTTAAAATGGCCGAGAAATTGGTTGCAATGGAAGCTGACTTGGCGGTTCTGAAACATGTTGCTTTTTCTGGCCTGGTAGCAGGGCGATGTTCCGCGCCCTAATCGCTGCCGTGCACGGAGACGAGGTGACATGGTGATTGTTGCGTTGCGTGATCCTGCGAAGGTCAGATCCAGTCGATTGGCACCCAGGAGGAAGAGGTTTTGAAACTCGAGAATTGACAATAGACCTCCAGGGCTGATTGAACATCCTGATGCCACCAACGCTCAACCCTTATGCAGCAGGCCCAGTACCCCGTGCCAACGGTGGAGTTCCACGTTGCTGCGCTTCCCTCCGGTGACACAGCAATGCAACCAACGACGGTTGGGAAGCTTGGCATTTTAATTTGAGAATGCCTTTTTGCATCGTACCCCTAATGTCTATCGAAGATACATTACTACAATTGCGACAGGCCTTATCGTAGCTGAAAGAGGCCTTCCTCTCAGGGGTGACGGACTCGCGGCGACAGCGAGAGGAATGGATTATTTGACCAAATAAGGTACAAACTTCTATATGGGTATCATTCATTTCCAACTGATCGATTCTGTATCATATCATCTTCAGTCCAGCAGCTGCGACTGGACAGACACTCCTCTCTTTGTATTGCTTAACCAGCCTGGAAGTGCAGCGCCCGGATGCTGACTCTTAAAATGTGCGCGAACTCGGTCCCGTCTCACATTTCCGTAGACACATCCCTCATGCCCGCAGAAAATTGGATCTGGCTTGATGTGGTCTTGTCGTTCGTGTTTCCTGAGAGCACTCAAATCATTGTATGTTTTGTCGCAGCCCGCCCGCACGCATTTTCGATTGTGTCTTCAGCACCTGTCAATATGGGTATTTGGTGGGTGACTTGAAGGTGTGAGTTGGGAGGGGGGTGTAGCTTACCTCGTCGGCTTCTTGGAGGGTAGGTGCTCTGGTGATGGTGATTCTCTATCTCCCTCTCTCTTTCGCTTCATGGAGCAGTTTGGATTTGGAGTTGAAGAGGACGCGGAGACATTGTGAGATACGACAGAGGAGACAAACTGCACGTATATCGCTCCTGGAGGGAGAACTGTCTATCATACGGTCAGTTTTGGGAGGTAAAGCACACAGGCCAGAGGAGTGCCTTATCAAATAGGGTTCTTACACCTGCCAGCGTAACCAAGTAGTGGACTATCTCGGCAGTACTGCGGATATATCCTCCTTTGGTCAAAGTCTCGGCCATAGAAAAGAGGGCCATGAAAGCTGGTGTTTCGGAGCCGGGTCCTTGATAGAAAGGTCTGAAAAATGTTTCCATAGCATGCTGGTAGAAGGTGGCCTGTTCCTCTTTCTGGGCCTCATAGAGTTTGTGACGTCGTGGCGCAAGACAAGTTCCTCCGGATAGAACATTGAGCAAACCAGCAATTTCGTGGAGAAAGTGGAGGACGACGAGAAAGGTGACCGTTTCAACGAGTCCACCTTCCGGCCGCTTGTTCGACGTTTGCAAGCCTCCTCTTCCGGCGACGGGTGGATTCGGGTCTCCAGGTGCAAATGAGTGGGGACCGGGGGAGAAACCGATGGTCTGTGGCTCGCATTGGTGAGGCCAGCCGGTGTCTGGTTGTTGCTGGGACTGGGATAAGTCACCCAGCAGGTCCAGATCTAATAGTGCGGAAAGGTCGAAGTGTTTGTGGACACCATTCAGTTGTTGAACGGCACGGTCAGTGAGAGATGCGCTAGCCCGCAAATTGGCAGGAGTCGAGATTGTGCCATCGAGCCCCAGGCTATGAAGTAAAAAAGGGTAATCAGGATCCACTGTGGCTTGCACGCTGGACGGAAACAAAAACTGTTGGGCCGAGGGATCCGCTGGGCCTGCAAGTGTGCCGGCAGGGGGGTTGGACATAACGAGGGGTTCGCGTAGGGGGTGCTCCGGAACATCGATGAAGTGGAGATGGTTTTTGGATTCTGGCCATAGTTCGGGAGCAAGACGGTTGAAGACCTGTTTCTCCTTCTTGTCGACAATCAAGTCCCTCCAGTTCTTGAGGTCTGCCAGGATTTCGTCATATTCCATGCGGCCTGCTTTGAAAAGCAGCATCGAAATAGAGTAGGAAAAACTGGTGAAAGCGAAGACGTGCGACAACTTTTGAGGTTGGAAATCTTCCAGGACATCTTTGACCAGCTGAGCGCCAGTTGTGCGGATACTTCTTGAGTCTGGATACTGAGCGAGGAGTTCGGACATGATGGGATCATGAGAGCGGCTGGCCAACAGCCGGAACTTTTTGTGGTGGAGTTCGGTCTCCTCCCTCAGATTGCGGATGGCAGCCCACTGCGATGCCATGGCTTGGTCTCCCATAATACCGACAGGCGTGCGGGGGGGCTCGGGTGCGTGATCCCCTGTGGCTTCCCCAACAAGTAAGTCGTCATCGGAAATCTCGTGAGCGTACTCCTGAATATGCGAAGATCGAGTTAGCGGAACCCTCTTCGGACTTATGAGCGATGGGACCTCACTGTTTGGGCGCCAAGATGGCTCTCTTCCTGGTCCTGGTAGTGCATGCCGGCCATCAGGCCGTTGATTTCCGAAAATGCTGTTTCAATGTCTTTTCGGTGCCGATCTCTTGCAGAAAGGGTACCACGTGTAGCACCAGACGCCCAGGAGTACTTTGTTCGACAGGTGTCGAGGAGAAACTGGCGAGTTATGTGCGGGGACGACATCCTTGCAGCAGGGCGTTGCCTGGCTTGGTGTCGGGCAAGAGAAAATGCGCAGAATTTGGGGCGGGCAAGGCAGCCAATTCCGGCGAGAGCGTGGAAGGAGGGGAATGCTCGAGGCAACCAGGCTCCGGTGCCAGGTGGTTCGCATTTCAAGGCAAGCCATTGCCTTTTAATAGAGTCTCACCCAAAGCAGAGGGCAAAAAAGAGCCGCACGCTGATCGCCTTGCAGGTGTATTCCACAGCGGGAACTGGGTCCGCAGGCGATGTCCTGATCTTGCGGCCTTGGAGGCTTCGAGGTGGGATGCCGGCAGGTGTGGAGAACGTGGTGATCGTTGATTTGTTCTCCGAGGCGGGGTTTGCCGTTTGCTCCCCCAGCCCCCCTGCAGCCCATGTGACTGCCGTTCCCCCGCACATCCATCACGTCCCACCATGTCCTGTTATGTCCTGTTATCTCTTCAGTGTGTCCTGCCACCATGTCCCATTGCCATGGACATTTCCATGACACGCATGGCAGGTCGTTCTTATGTCCTAATGCCATGCGCGGGTCAGCAACAGATGCAGAGCCGCTGGATAACCCCGCATTGTCCCAGAGATCCGATCGCGTCTGCCGGACCTCAGATTCAGGTCCAGTGACCCGCCAGTTCCGCGGGTCCCGACAATCATCTCTCAGGGCGCGCGGGCTTTCAAGAGCTTGGAACGACTCTGGAAAGGCGCCGAGTTCATAACGCCAGAATATGGAACACTGGACTATGATCCCAACTCAGGTTTGAGAATCTGCCGCCGGCTCCCAAAGACAATGAAGCGAGAACTGGAAAAGAATGGTGACCGTTTCATGTGCGGCCCGATCAACCCTAACCCTCGCTCATTATCAATGGCAGACTGGCAGGACATGTCTTGGCTGTCAGTGTAGTTAACCGTCATCGCCATTGACGTGACTGGACCCTGGCTTGCGAAATTTTGGCAACGTCGCAATGGGACAACCTGGGGTCCTACGTATGACTTGGTCAGCTTGGAATGAGCTATGGTTAAATAGAAGCTGCTTTGAGGATGGGGGAAATGGCCGAAGTCACATCACGAAATCGAACATTTTCAACTTACCTTCTTCTCACAGACTAAGTATATTAGACTCCGCCGTCAAAACCAACTCGGCTAGAGGAATGTTACCACAATGAGCACCGTACACTCAACAATTCCCATCTGCAAGGAAAAGCGACCTTCGGAAACAACTGGTAAATTGACGGGCTTCATTCCGTCATGGGGTCACCCCAGCTAACTCCGAGAAGCACCAGGTACTGCCACCAACATGCTGTCCATATGGCTAGATGAGCCAACCAACACCTTTCAAGACCCATGGTCTTCAGAGCGTGCTCTGACCAAGTCACCTCACATTGAAGGTCCGATCATACCACCAGAGGACACATCGCATGATCCATTCTACACGCGCTAGGCTCAAGCTTCCCGTTGTAGACGGAATTCCGGGTCTTTACTGTACGATACCTGAACTCATGTGGTGATAGACAGGCTAAAGCTGACAAGAAACCTTTGAAGAAAAGTCTTGGGGCGTAAATGGATGTGAACATGAGGAGCAACGACATGGGGACAGCAGTTGTACTTCAGAAAAGGACTAACTCCACTTAGCTGAGCTGTTATATAGCTCTGGGTAGAGTGGCATATGAGAGGAATAGATACCGGTAACTTACGGATGCTCAGCGCCAGTGCTTGTGGACAGTGAATGCTTTGATAAGCAGGTCATGGTGTGTGTTTCGCTTCTAAGGATCAACTCACAGTATCTGAAAAGAAACAGCATCAAAGACCAATGATTAAACAACCAAAAAATATTAACTTTGTATTTAGGCTAATTGTATCCCGATGCCGTGGACCTTCCTTGGCCCCCGAATCCCCAATATGTACCCGAACCCATGCAACCTTTTGTAAGCCAATGCCATCCCGTCTAACCGATGGTTGTAATACATTCATGTACCCCAGATTCCTAATTATAGCAATATTCAACAACATCCCCGACAACATTATCATCCAATGTCCCTGGTGGTCCTCAACCCATTACCTGGGCAGCGGGAGGACAGCAGTGCAGTCAGTCAGCTCGCCAACATTCTTGACTCCAAGCAAGCTCATCTTCAGATAAGCCTGAGCATAAGCGGCAGCCCATGAGGCCTGGCCGTTGCTGGCGCCGAAAGCATTCCACTGCCCCGAAGTAGCAGGGTCGCGGGCAAGGGAGATGTCGCTGCGGAAGCGGAAGACACCCTGAGGTGGGCGGTCGGCAGCCGTCTCCCGGAAGTAGCGGTTGTCGAAGTCTCCAGGTGTAGAGTCCTGGGGCGCGCCGGCCTGGCGGGGGTTGACGAACTGCTGGCGAGAGACCGAGTGGGCACCCATGAGGGCAACAAGCTCAGCTGGGCTGATCGTCTTGGCACCGAAAAGATCGAGCAGAGCAGGGGCATCCTGCTCCGGCAACGGCAGAAGACCGGTAGGCGGAAGCTCAGACGAGTCCTTGCGGCCAATAAGCGTGGTGATGCGCGGGCCGCCCGGGCAGACAACAGCTGCCACCTTGGCGCCAACCTGAATCACATCGGCCGCGCTGATACCGTACTTCTTGTAGGCGTCGAACCAGGCCTGTGTCTGGCCAGCGATGGGCTGCAGGCCGTTGTTCTCGGATCGGGAGAGCTCGCCCGAAAACAGAATGGACCCATCGGCACCGCCAGTTGGGAGGGAGGAGTTCCAGGTCGAGGCGTCGTGGAAGCCGAGGCGAATGGCGCCGCGTGCGAGCGCTGAGCACTTGGCGCCGTCGGTGAAAGCTGCCGTCATGTCGGCGACAATGTAGCTCCAGATGCAGCACTTGTCTTTGCTGCATGCGTCGGAATCTTTGGGTCCGGGAGGCTTGTAGATTGATGCATCCCCGGAAGCTTGGCGCTGGAGGATGGGGTGGACTGCCAGGGCATCTCGCTCCGTCATTCTCTCCGTCTTCTCCAAGATCTCGGCCATGGCCTTGCCCATGCCGGGGCGGGCGTCTGCAGTTGGGAGTGCAGCAAGCGCCACCGTGAAAAGAGTCGTCCACATCATGATGAAGCGAGTGTGTTGGTCTGGAAATAGAGGAGACAGATGTACGAAAGAGGTAAGAAAGAGGAAAGAAAGCGCAGAAGCACAGATAGATGGGTGAGATCAGCTGAGGACAGGGTAGAATATGTGCAGATGTATGCAAATGCTGGTCACATATTTTTCAAGTTGGCGGGCGGCCGCGTGGGTTATGTAGTTGGTCATGGTGTTGGTGTTGTCGAGCGTAAACACTGAAACCAATGGGCTCGTCGGTCAGCGACTCCCAGGCCACGGTGACTGGTCTGGTCCTCCGAGCCCCCGCAGCCAGCTCCCGGGAAGGCTGTGTGGCTAGCGTTGGATATTTTCGGCGCGACCCTGCTGCAGCGCTGGCAGGGCGATCACCAACCGGGCAACAGCTGGCTGCGGGTACCCAGCCAGGAGCCAATCCAGCGGGCGCCGTCGCTCTGGGAGGATCGGCATCGTTGGGCTGCCGCCGGCGCGTGATTCGCTCCGCTGCCCAGCCCCTGGCTCCGGCCCCGTCAGCACTGAGAAGCGCAACTGTGAAGGCGGTGGCTGCTGTTGGCCCACATGGCAGCAGCCGTCAAATGCCCAGCGACCCAGGAGCCAGGATAGCTCCATCCCAAACACAAGGTCAAGGCTCGAGCCTCAGCACAGCCCGAAATTCGCCTAGCGCCCCGCCTCCGCCTCCGACGACCACCAGCAAAATCCAGGATTCCACAGCGCAGTCAGCAGCCACATTGACCTCAAAGCTCCTTTGGCGCCAGCAAGCTCCGCGAACGTTTTCTTTACGACCTCGGTCAGCGCGATGATTTCTGCTTCCACTCGTCAGCCAAACAGAGCAAGCAGCTGCCTTCACATTCTCACCACATCCCATCAGGCAGCAAGACTTAAAGGCCCCAGGGCCTGCCTTCAACTCCCTCTGATGCCTCCGAGAGAAAATGCGAGATGACAATGTCCTTCTCCCCTTCTTGGAAATATTTGGCGAAGGAAAATCACAGCTGAGCTACAGCTCATCTAGTCACGGGCCGAGGACAGGCGGATGCAGGCGGTAATACTGCGGAGCTTCTGTTTGGCCGAACTGTCGACTGGTCTCGGAATCTCCCCCAACCAGAGGCCAGAAGGTGCGGACAGAGCGAAAATCTCGCATACGCAGTGCTGATCAGCATCTGCCGGTCGGGTGAGACACGTCCAATTGCCTCTGGCGCGAGAGACACTCGAGGGACAGTGCCTGAGCCCCACAAAACGACATTTGTTGCTGGGGCTAGAACGGTGAGGGTGGCGATGGGATCGTCGCAATGAACGCGGGTGTTGAGCACAGCTGTGCGGCAGGTTTTAGAATTTCAATCGGATCTGAAACCTTAATTCCAACAATCAACAAAAATAAGCTTTTCCCGCCTCTTTTGCAATTTGAAAGCAGGTGGCAAGAACCAGGTGAGCAGCTGTTTCCCAGGGTTAGGGTTCGCTTAACTTTTGTGGTGATGTCAACCGGGCACAATCGAAGAACTCTGCATCGTGCCACTCACCGTCGTGAAACGTCCACAAAGCAGCTCACGTCACACACACCTGCAGGAACAACAGCGTACCAAGCCGCGACTATTGGAGTCCAGAACCCCTTGGCTCATTCTTCGTTCTCTCCCAGCCCGAAGTCGCTCCCAACAATCGCAAAGTTCGCAATGATAGAGGACCTGGACCTGCTCATCCTCGGCGCGGGGTGGACCGCCACATTCCTGATTCCCCTCCTCCAGCAGCGCAACATCTCGTTCGAAGCCACCACCACCTCCGGCCGGCCCGTCGCCGGCCGCCCCACCATCCCCTTCAAATTCGACCCCACCGACCCGGACCACACCGCCATCGCCGCCCTACCCCGCGCCCGCACCCTGCTGATCACCTTCCCGCTGTACGGCCCGGGCCCAAGCGCCGCCCTCCACGCCGCCTACACCACCACCCACCAATCCGGCGCCCCTACTACCACCCCTTCCCGCACCCCCTTCCGCTTCATCCAGCTCGGCAGCACCGGCATCTGGCAGCGCAAAGGCGGCCAGACTCTCCCCCTGTCTAACCCCAACCCTGACGGCAGCCCCTGGCTCACCCGCCACTCCCCCTTCGACACCGCCAACCCCCGCGCCATCGCCGAGGACGAACTCCTGCGCCTAGGCGGCTGCGTCCTCAACCTCTCCGGCCTGTGGGGCGGCGCGCGCGACCCCCGTGCGTGGGTGGGACGGGTGGCCAAGACGAAGGACGAGGTGCGCGCCAAGAAGAGCTTGCATCTCATTCATGGGGTGGATGTGGCTAGGGCGGTTGCGGCTGTGGTGGGGTGTAACGGGGCTACTTGGGAGGAGCACGGGGAAGGGCAGAGGTGGATGTTGACGGATGGGTTTGTGTATGATTGGTGGGCTT
>Ga0247760_1000221_pt1 | contig 64570 bp, 71 predicted proteins | sample UWRJL171409R4_FD_179936 | JGI IMG/M metagenome (GOLD analysis project Ga0247760, IMG submission 179936) | Plant litter microbial communities from Arlington Agricultural Research Station in Wisconsin, United States - UWRJ-L171-409R-4 | ecosystem: Environmental > Terrestrial > Plant litter >... | reverse complement strand
GCACAGCGGCAACGAAGGTTTCTCGGTGCGCCACACCGTGTCGGGCTATCCGTGGGGCGATCTCGGGGATGCCACGGTCGTGGATGTAAGTAGCACTCCCAGCAAAACAAAGCCCGTACTGACTGGCGTAGATGGGGGGGAACCAAGGTTTTGTGTCCTTCGCCATTGCCGAGGAATTCCCCCGGCTCAAGTTCATTGTGCAGGACACGGAGGGCATGCGCAAGCCTGGGGCCATGGGCGAGCTGCCTGCACATCTCGAGGGGCGCGTGAAGCGAACAGTGCACGATTTCTTCCAGCCGCAGACGGTGGTGGCCGACGTCTACTTCTTCCGCTGGATTTTCCACGGCTTCTCGGACAAGTACAATGTCAAGATCCTGCAGGCGCTGCGGCCGGCTCTGCGGAAAGGAGCCCGTGTCGTCATCAACGACGGGACCCTCCCCGAGCCTCTCACGGCAAGCTACCTGCAGGAGCGCAACATTCGCACCATGGACGCCTTCAACCAGGTCACGGTCAACGCACGCGAGAGGGAGATTGACGACTGGAGCGAGCTCTTCCGGCAGACGGATGACCGGTACAAGTTCAAGGGGGCGTGGAAGCCCGAGAATAGTCACATGTGGTTCATCGAAGCGGAATGGACCGGTTGATTGTGTGCTAGCTAGTTAGCCTTGCTATCAATGCTATGGTGCCAGTGATGCACCTATGCCCCTAAAGCTGATGCTACCAAAGCTCAAAACCTGCAACGTGCATTTGTTCATCGAAATGCCATGCCGCATGACTCAAGTCCAGAGGAAGTGGTCGGCGCCGGGGATCTGGCGATGTCCGGCCACATCGAAGGACTTGACGATGGCGTCAAGCCCCTCCTTCTCCTCCGCGGTGATCTCCACAACCTGGGTATTCTCGATGACGCGACGGGCTGCGGTGGCGCCGGGGATGGGGATCAAGTTGCCGACATCACCCGTGTTGGAGTGGGCGCGAATCCAGGCGAGGGCGAGCTGGGCAGGGGTGACGCCCTTCTTGGTGGCAAATGACTTCACCTTGTCGACGAGGTCAAGGTTCTTCTGAAAGTTCTCGGGCTGGAAGCGACCAAACATGTGGCGGCCGTCGCCCTGGGGAATGTCCTCGAGCTTCTTGATCTCGCCCGTGAGGAAGCCGTAGCCGAGGGGCGCGTACGACAGCAGGACGACGTTGCACTCCTTGGCGGCCAGAGCGACGCCGTTGTCGAGGATCTCGGTGCTCCAGAGCGAGAACTCGACCTCGGCAAAGGCGATGGGTACAACTGCCGCGGCGCGGCGAATGGTGTCAGCACGGACCTCAGACAGGCCGACGGCGCCAATCTTGCCCTCGTCCTGGAGCTGCTTGAGGGCGCCAATAGTGACCTCGACGGGAACGTTGGGGTCCATGCGGGCAGGGCCAAAGACATCAATCTTCTTGACGGCGCCGAGGATGTTGTTGCACTCCTCCCAGCTGGCGCGAACTTCCTCGGGTGTGCATTGGGCCGCGAAAGTGGCGGGGTTGAAGCAGGCACGAATGAAGAGGGTCACCTTGGACGCATCCTCGGGGTACTTGGTGAAGTAGCGCTTGAGGAGCTCCAGGCCAGCAGTGGGAGGGTCGGGAGGGTATCCGTAAACGGACGAGGTCGACCAAATGGTGGCACCGTTCTCGATGGCTGCCTTCATAGCCTCAAAGGCCTGGTCATCGGGCACCTTCTTCGGGCGCCAGGTGTAGCCGAGGAGGCCGAGTCCAGTCGAAGGAAGGGGAGCCATGATGTATGCCTGGTGTCTGGGTGAATGTGAGGCTGTGTGGTTGAAGTATGATGGTTTGAACGAGGAATTGAACGGTCGAACTTGAAAGGCAGGCTGGTGACGTTCTCCTTTCAGGGTTAGGGCTGAGTGGGAAGGATTATGGCCTTTGTCACCAAATTCGGTTTTATGGATGGATGGATGGATCGGATTGGATTGGATTGGATTGAATTATTCGGTTTTATGCACCTGCCAGCAGGAGATCGCGCCTTCCTCTGGAGATAACCCCGCGGTGGGGCAATTGCGTGGGGGTCACAAGCTGGGCTCAGCCCTGCGGGCCCAACCGACCCACCACTGCTCGCGCCGGGCTGCGGCCTTAATTCCGTAAACGCCACGCGACCAACCACAAACCGGACCCGAGTTCGGTCCTGATTCGGTCCCTCCTTCCCCCATTCGTACATAGGTCCATGTACCACGCGAAAAGGGAAGCAACGTGCCAATGTGGAAGAAAGATGAGGCCACGCCCCTGCTCGTAAAGCGGACCCTCCAACCCAATCGGCAATCGCGTTTCGACATGGCTCCCTTCGACCCCTCCCGTCTTGGCCTGACATTCACGGCGCGCACCCACAATGACACTTATGCAGAGATTGACCCCGCCGTCCCGAACCCCGCCCCGTGCGCCGGTAAGACGGTGCTTGTAACGGGCGCTGCCAAAGGGATTGGCCGAGCGATCGTGGCATCGTATGCCAAGGCGGGTGCGAGCCGCATCGCCATCACAGCCCGTGGTGACCTGTCGGACACATATGCTGCCGCAGTCAAGGCAGCCGCGGACGCTGGTCGCCAAGTCGAGTTGCTGGCCCTCCACCTCGACGTGACCGATCACGCTTCCATCGAGGTCTGCGTCGACGAACTGACCAAGAAGTGGGGCCACCTTGACATCTTGGTCAACAATGCCGGCTATCTCGCTCCCTTCGTGCCCCTGGGCGAGGGCAACAGCTACGACTGGTGGCTGACCTGGGAAGTCAATGTCCGCGGCGTCTATTGGGTCGTCCGTGCTCTCCTCCCACTTCTCCTCAAGAGCACCGACAAGACCGTCATCAACCTCAGCTCAGTCGGCGCTCTAGCACTTACCCCGGGCGCCAGCGCCTACCAGCCATCCAAGCTAGCTGTCACCCGTATCTCCGAATACCTCATGCTTGACTACGGTTCCCAGGTCTGTCCCAGCTGCAGGGCGCTTACAAAACATCTCACTAATGTTGCCAAAAAGGGACTGCTCGCGTACTCGGTACATCCCGCCTCTGTAGCCACCGACCTCGCAAACCAGATGCCCCCCGAGATTGTCAAAGGTGAGTAAGGCCACAAACCCGCCGGACAATACTGCTTCTCCGTGGAGAAACTGACCGCCCACTCTCAACAGCCGTTTGTCACGACACGCCTGAGCTGGCTGGAGATAGCATTGTCTTTTTGACGAATAAGCGGAGAGACTGGTTGGCCGGCAGATACGTAAGCTGTGCCTGGAATATGCCCGAGCTGATGGCAAAGGAGAAGGAGGTGGTGGAGAAGGACCTCCTCAAGATTCGAGTTCTGTTTCAGTGAGATGCAAATGACAGTTTATGCACAAGTCTGACTGTAATGACGTCATGATGGTGCTTCAACAATCCCAAACCCCTAAAAGTGTCTTTCAATGTTATGGTCTCAATTTCCTACCTGCATTGCTCTGACAGTAACACTTCAGCGATGCTATATCGGGGTTGAGCATCTTGCACCTGAACCCTGTCTTCTTCATGGCATAGAGCAATTATTTCTCCCAGAAGAATGGGTTAGAGCTAAAGCTGAGAACAGAACTCGGGTCCAGACCCCACCTCGTTCTTATTGCGCTCCTCTCGAGATGGCCGTGGCTGAACTCAGGTCTACACAAAAGTCTTGATAGGATAGAATGTTACGGATTGAATGCGACGACATCTTCAACAACCCAAGTGCAGAGTTATTTGCTGACAATCTCAAATCGGTAACCGCCGCACACCCATCTCTGAACTCAACCAGCATGGAGCGCTTTCCACGCACCCCCGAAGACGCTGACAAGCTTCTGAAACTGTCCGATTTGCTTCGTGATGCCGCTCTGACAGTCAAGGAAGAATGGGCCAAAGAGGTCTTTACTGAGTCGTCGGCCAACCCCAACGGCAAGGCCAACGGTAATCATGGCCATCACGGCCACAAAGCCACAGCTCGCATCCTCCCGAGCCGCAAGCTGTGGGATGCCGAGCGGACCATCGAGGCCATATCTGGTGTCTTGGTCGAGCTGGTCTCGGAGCCCCATCAGCGCATCCAACAGGTCCTAACGCAGTACATGGAGTCTCGCGCCTTGTTCATTGCCGCCGAGCGCAGAATTCCCGACCTCCTGGCCGAAGCTGGTGATGAAGGTCTAGATATCAAGACACTCGGGGAAAAGACCAACATCGAGTATCGGAAGTTGGGTACGTGGCTCTCTCAAGCTTTTTACAGTTTCAACATTTCTTCTGCACTTGAATTGCTACCATAAAATGGCATTTAGGTCTCTTGCCTTTAATCATTTGTTAAACCTGTGTGTAAATGGCTGACCTATACGAAGCTCGCATTCTCCGAACATCATGTTCCACCCATATCTTCAGTGAAGTGGCTGAAGGTCGGTTCGCCAACAACCGCATCTCAGCTGCCCTCGTCAACAACCCCGGGCTTCGAGCATATGTGCAGCTATTGTAAGAACCTCACATTACCGAGTTGAACAGCAGAGCTAACTAAAACAGCGGCCTGCACGTTTCAGCCTCGGCCGAACATCTTCCACGCTACCTCGTCGGCCCCAAGGGCGCGTCGTACAAGGTAGAGGAGACGGCCTTCCACCATGCCATGGGCACCGACCGCCCGCTCTGGGAGTGGATGACGCAGCGTCTGCCCTCGGACCAGGTAACGTCTGATGGCCCCGGTTATCCAGGTGTTCCCGAGCTGGCCAATTGCTCCGTCACGTTTGACCACAAGGGCCTGGTTGGCCGGCCTGAGCTGGAGAACTTTGCTCTGGCCATGGTCGGCGGAGGCCAGGCGTCGGGCACCGCACACGCATTCGGTAAGACACAAGCTCAAATACGAAAATGTTTTTCTGACGTCTTGTAGATTTCCCCTGGGGAGAACTGGGAGATGGCCTGGTTGTTGACGTTGGTGGTGGCGTGGGTGAGTGTTTTAACCCCTGTTATCTCGATGGTACGACTGACAAATAATTCAGGCGGTTTCGTCTTGCAACTGCTACCCATCTATCCCCGCCTGCGGTTCGTGGTTCAGGACCGACCGGAAAACGTGGAGCGCGGAGAGCGCGAGATTTTTCCGGCCAAGGCTCCCGACGCACTCGCCAACGGCAGAGTCAAGTTTATGGCGCACGACTTCTTCAACGCGAACCCGGTGCAGAATGCAGATGTCTACTGGCTCAGAGGAATTCTGTATGTTTCCTTCCCTTATTCTCCGTGAGTTGATGCTTACTTGTCAGACACGACTGGTCCGATGATTACTGCGTGGCCATCCTCAAGGCGATCAAGGCTTCCATGGGCCCTAACTCACGCATTCTCATCTGCGACCCCGTCATGAACACGACGTTCGGCTGCAGCGAGATCCCTGCTGCGCCAAGCCCCCTCCCAGCCAACTACGGCTACCATGTGCGCTACTGTCACAACCGCGACATGGGCTTGATGGCCACAATCAACGGCATCGAAAGGACCCCCTCCGAGTTCAAGGCTTTGTTTGAGCAGGCTGGGCTGCGGCTGGTCAAGTTCTGGGAGACGAGGAGCATGGTCGGCATCACGGAGGCGGGTTTGTAGTCTATGCGGCTTTGAATACAAGATGAGAAATAGTAAATCTGCGTGTTTTACGTTACATGCCTCTAATCAACCAAGGAGAGCAAAAATTTTGGCAGCCGCCTAAATCAGCACGTTTTGTGACCCTAACTATCGCCAAGTGCGAGAAAAAGTAAGATCAAGACCAGTCGGATAGTTTGCTCGGGATAGCGTGGTAGGCGTTGAACACGCCCTTGGGGTCGAACTTGTTCTTGAGCTCCGTGAGACGCTTCTGGCGCCACTTGTCGCGCCCATAGAGCTGCGACAGGGGCTCGTCCCCGTGGGCATAGTTCTGGTAGACGTGGGTGATGGGGTAGCCCGAGATGTTGGGCTTGGCGAAGTGGTCACGCCAGCGCTTGGCGAAGGCATCTCCGGCTGCTGAGACCGTCTTGTCGTCAAATGCGATCTCGAACTCGACCAGGTGCTCGATGCCTCCGCGGTGCGGAAACGCGTCATAGGCATCTGGCAGCGCGTTGATACCTTGCTGCGCAAAGGTCTCGACGAGGAAGGTGCTCGAGTTGGCGGCCGGGTTCGCCTTGATGAAGGCCCCAAACTCGCTCCACAGCTGCTTGAACGAGGGCGCATCCAGCCGTTTGGTGCCTATGCCGTACATGATGTGGTTCTGGCCCTTGGCGCACTTGAGCAGCGTGATGCCGCCCGCGCCCTTGATGGGCAGCTCATCCCACGAGAACATGTTCTCGTTCAGGGATAGGCTGAAGGACTGAAACTTGCGCGTGTACTTGCGTCCCTCCTCCATGGTCCCGGCGTAGACGAGGTTGAGAGCCACGAGGGTCTACGTGTGGTGAGCAGTTGGATACATCTTCAGCAAAGCGCAACATCAAACTTACCTCGAGGGTCGCGGGGTCGACGGTGCCGACGAGGATGAGAGACAGAGGAGCCGGCAGGGGCACCAGGGCATTCATGGCGTCGATGACTGACCCGACCTTGTCGACGCTGAATGCCAAGTTGGCCTCATAGTGCTGTCCACCATTTGAAGCCGGGTAGGTCTCGTACGTCGTCTCAATGACCACTCCAAAGTTTTGGCCGGCACCGCGGACGCCCCAGAATAGGTCGCTATTGACCTTGTCGGAAGCATCGATGATGGTTCCGTTCCACAGCGCCAAGCGCACCTTGCGGACATTATCACTGGTCAGGCCGTGCAAACCCTGGAGTCGACCGACACCACCGCCGAGCATGGCGCCTGTTGATCCGACGCAAGGGCACGATCCTACGGCTGCATCCTCTCAGCTACTTATTTCAGGCAGTTGCAATGAGGACATCTGTCAACTTACTGACTTGCCTCCCCGCGGCGGCCAGGGCACGAATGAGATCTAGGAAGGAGGCACCGCTGCCAATTGTGGCCGTCTTGTCCGAGTTGATCTTGGAGTAGTTGAACTTCTCCATGTTGATCATGACGACATTCTGAGCTGTCTCAAGCGTGGTCGAGTACCCGTGCCCGCCCGACTTGGCAAGGAACGGGATGTTATTGCTCGTCATGTAGCGGAGCTGTCATGTCTGATTTAGCGAATGCACGTTGCAGAATGGTACGGTGACAAGAGGGGACGCACGCCATCGCCAAGGGCCTTCTCGTTCTCCGGGAGGAAGACAAGCTTGAAAGTCGGGGCCTTGTAGGCGTCCCATCGTTGCGACTTCTGGGCAAAGGACGGCCAAGACGTATTATGCACGAAATTGGCTATTGACGCAGGCCAGCCGGGTTCTTGCCGCTCGAACCCGGCCCAGTGCACTGGTGTTGCAACACACGAGACCGCCGAGGCGGCCGACAGGACGTATAGGGGAAATCGCAGCATTTTGAGACGAAAAAATGGCTTGAAACTGTCGGACTTTCGAGAGGAGAAGCCTGAGCAACAGCACCACAGATCTACATTTTATACTCCTGCCCTCGTCGCCCCCTAATCCAGAAATGGGACAGCTCCTATCCAAGCTGAGAGCTCGGGCTGACGGTATCCCCGGTTGTCATTCGACTGTGCCGCCGTCGCTTAGTCCCGCTGCCTTGTGTCTTTGTGTGTTGTGGGAGATTGCGGTTGCACCGTCAGCCGGAGCACGGCCAATGATGTTGGCTCGGCCGTGTGTTGGCTAACAAGGCTGGTAGGCTAAAGGGACCCGAGTTACGGCCGCATCCTTGCTAGTCACACTACGGGACGGAACACTAGTCACAAAAGCGGTCCGCGCCACACTCGCTCAGCTCAATAAAAATACGGAGATGCAACACTGGGGCCAGGCAGACTTATTTTTGCGGAATTCTCACCCAACGCCTTGCTGGTTTTGGAAGCCGGGCCGGCTGCGACAAGAGCAACAGAGTCACGGGGCAAACTGCAAGGTCTGGACGCAGGTCCCAAGAGAGGTAGGTCCTGCAGCGCCGCGCCGGGTAGGTCCCGGCGATTTGGCTCTACAAGTGAGCTTCCCACCACCCCAAAACGTGTTTGCCTGCGTGTGGCCACCCTCCTTGCGCCCCCCCTGGTCCCATCGATCCCCGTGTGACCCGTCCCGGTCTATCCAAACATGGCCTTCACCACGAACGATGCAACTGCGCTGGCTGACAGCATCGAGGCCGCCATCAGCAGCCCCCAGGCCCTCGCCGCCCTCCAGGATGACGCGGCCCGTTGCCGGCTCAGAGATGCCGCTTCCAAGCTGAGCCTCGCCCTCGAGACACGCAATGATGTCATTCATAGGATTGCCTACTCTGTTTGTTGGATGATGATCTAGATTACGAAATCAGACGCTGACGCTTACTTTCTAGCCAATGCAACTAGCGCTTGCCCGTGTCGGGGTCGATGTTGGCCTTTTTGACGCTTTGGCAAGCAGTGGCGGCACAACTTCGACCGAGCTGGCATGCAAGACGAAAGTGGACATTGTGCTGATTGGTGAGAGATCTACCAGATGTATCTCTCTCATATCCAGGTGGGCTAATTGTGCCACAGAACGGCTCTTGAGGTACTACCAGTCCGTCGGGATGATCCTGCAGAGGGGCCCCGATGATTTCGCCCCTAACAACGTCACCGAGGCCTTGGCGTGGGATGGCGGACGAGCAGGGATTTGCGTCCAGTGCGTATCATCCTCCTAATGCCAAAGGGATTGTTATCATAGATGCTTATCGTACCCCCATCAAGGTCGGACCTGGTAGCCCCCTCATTTCTCGCATTTCCCCAGTTTCTCCGCGAGACGGGCTATGCGAACCCCATCGATCCCAAGCACACGCCTTTCAACCTCGGGACCCGCACGGAGCAGACCCTCTTTGAATGGATCAAGGACCACCCCGACACGCTGTTGCACTTCAACACGTGGATGTCAGTTCAGCGTGATCCCCGCTCCACCTTCCTGGATGTTCTTCCGTTCGACCAAGAACTGGCCAATGGCGCAGACGATGATTCCATCCTTTTCGTTGACATTGGCGGGTCGCGGGGCCACCAGTGCATCGCGTTCCGGAAGCGGTACCCGCACCTGCGTGGCCGTGTGATATTGCAGGACTTGCCTCATGTCATCAGCCAGGTCAAGACCGACCCTCTCCCGGGATTTGAACGAATTGAGACGGACGCACACGACATGTTTACACCACAGACCATCAAAGGTAGGTACTCAAGTCTGAGGTGTGGAAGTCATTACAGGACTAACTCTGTTAGGCGCCCGGGCTTACTACTTCCGCAACGTGTTCCACGACTGGCCCGATGACAAGTGCAAGACCATCCTGGAGAACTTGAAGCCGGCGCTATGCAAGGACTCGGTAGTGCTAATCGATGACATTGTTGTTTCTAGCGCCGGGGCCCCGTGGAGAGTCACACTCGGAGACATGACCATGGCTGTGTGTCTGGCAGCAATGGAGCGCACCGAGGTGGAATGGTGCAGGGTTGCTCATGCGGCGGGATTTGAGCTGGTCAAGGTTCTCAAGTATCGGCAGGAGTACGAGGACTCCATCATGGTTCTCAAATTGGCGTGAGCTTTGCCAAGAACTCACCCGATGGGCTATTCGTAGCAATGGCCATACGACCAACTTTGGAGTAGACATCATTGAATGAGCAAGCGTCTGGAAACATAATTCACTGAAGCAAAAGTAAGATAGGCATGACGTTGAGCAATTAATCACGTGATGTTTTTTATGTTTTATGGGAAATCAAGAGAATTCACGGGGTTAAATGGTGTTATTGCAACATCCCAGCTCACTTCCGATTGCTGATCCGAACCCTGAAACCTGACGGCATGGTGAACCATTTCGTCTCCAACGACCACTCCTGGTCGGGATCAACAATTTTGAGCTACAGGAGTTAGTAAAGGTAGCAAAAGGTCACGGTATCATGCTCACATCATATCTCTGCAACATTGACGGGATGATCTTGTACACCTCAAAGTAGGAGAGGTTCTTGCCCAGGCAGACTCGGTGGCCCGCGCCAAACTACGTTCAGTCATCAGCAACAACACATGAATACAAGCCGAGCAGGGGGGATCCGAACCGTCAAAAGTGAGTTGTACATGGTCTTTTTCTTCTCTTCGCCGCACATCCACCGTTCCGGTCGCCAAACGTCAGGATCACTCCCGTACAGACCGACTTCTCGATGAACTGCCCACGGGTTCTGCCGCCGAGTCAGTCACATGACGGCATGGTAACAGATTATTGACCTACCATGGAGACTCTAGTTCCTGGCGGGATGAAGTAACCGTCAACCTCGAGACCGCCTTCCGGGACAATACGCTCTAGGGGAAAGCCAATGGGTGGGTGCAGCCGTGATGCTTCCTTAACGCAGGCGTCGAGGTAGGGCAATGTCTGTGATTCCTTCCACGTAACCAATTTGGAGATGCGACCATCGCGTGCCGCAGCATCAACCTCCTCCCGTAGGGTCGCCAAGGTCTTGGGGTTCTTGAGCAGGTGGTACAGCACCACGCTGGCCATGATACTTGTCGTGTCGCCGCCTGCCTGAATATTGGAGTTGGTCCATGTAGGTAGGGCTCTTTCCATCATCAGCTATGTCGTGTCTCTCCACATGACCCAGTCTGACACTTACAGCTCAGGGAGGGAAGAGTCTTTGTCAACCTCCTTGATGAAACATGAGAGAAAGTCTTTCTGGTTGATCTTTTCTCTCTCCTCCTCAGGCAAGGCGAGCCGCTCTCGGATGCGAGCGGCGCCGAACTCGGCCAACGGGTTCCTTTTAGCTGAGACGGGGATCAGCGGGTTGTCTTTCCACAGTTTATCCAACCATGGCATTTGCGTGTTCTGGTACAGGAATTAGCAACAGGGATTTCGAGACGTGAGTTTAACTCACCGCTGCGACTGCCCGGAAGTACTTCCAGTTGTTCTCCATGACGCCGTCAATATCACCGCCCCGCTCGAGGAAGCCAAGACGCCTTGAAAATGTCACTTCGCCCATGATATCAAACGTGAAAAGCTGCAACCACTCAGACAGATCAAAGTCTCGGGGCTTGTCGGTGAAAAGCTCATCCAGTCGTGAGAAGAAATAGTCGATGGTGGACACAACGAGCGGCTCAAAATTTGTCAAGTTGGCAATCGAGTACAGGTTAGCCACGGGCTTGCGCATCCGCCGATGCAAGTCTTCGTCACGCGTAGCAAAGACGTCAGGGATCTTGCCGCCTTTTATGCGCGGCATGATCGAGTCATAGAACTCAGACTGCCATGGTGTCAATTAGTTTGTCACTTTACAATGGAGCTGATGCTCGGAATGGTACCTTGAGGAACCTCGCCTTGAAGCCGTAAATCTTGTCGATGGCAGCATGTTGTGAGATGAGTACGGCGTTGGGGCCAACGCGGACCACGGTGCCATATCGGCGGTGCAAGTCGGTATGCTTCTGATGGACGTTGCCCGCGACGACCCATGACCGGCGAACCAGATTGGTGAGGGCCGCCAACGGCGGACCGGGGATGTGACTGAGTCGGAAATACGAACGTAACCAGCGGATGACGAGGAGGCCCACCCCAACACTGACCAAAATCCCGGTCAATCTCTCCGCCCGGTCGGTGAACCCCTTCACGGCCGGATCCATGTTGAATATTCGCTCAGAAAGGAGATTGCACGTTATGCTTTGTTTGCTGTGTGGCCGAGACTTTTTACTGGCTTATACGCTGCTGTGGTCGTGTCGAGACAGGGTTCGGTCGACACACACTCGGGTCCCGGGTGTTTCCAACTCGGGTTCCCGTGAACAGCAAACACTTGACTTCGCAACAATCCACAATGACCACCCACGAGATTTCGCCTACGATCTGGAAACTGTTTTTGAATTTGCAAAAGTGATCGAGATGGTAACCTTCAACCTGTCGTATACCGCGCCAGTGAACCCGCCCGGGGCTGAGCCTGTCCTCACGCAGTCACAGATCTGGGAGTGCATCAAGCGCAAGGTCCGCCACGCCGAGCAGTTTGTGCCGGCTATCACACAAACTGAGATACTTTCCGAGTCGAAAGTCGAGGGCGAGGTGGTTTCGCTGCAGCGACGCATTACCTTTGCGCCGGGCGGCCACCCCGCCGGAGCCGAGAACGCCGTCGAGACGTGCCGCTTCTTTGCGCCTTGCCGGGTCGATTTTGTCGCTGCCGATGGGAGCGCCATCATCAATGCCGTCAGCGTGGGGCCGACGGCTCAGCCCGATGACCTGAATTACACCTACATCTTTGAATGGCGTCACCCGGACCTGAAAGCGAATACCAGTGAGGCCGAGATTCAAAAAGAGGCAGATTGGAAGGTAGGCAATCTTCATGTACAGCACATTGAAATTCTCGCGTTGACACCGAGCAGACAACTCAACTGGCAGTGAACTCTACGATAGCGACGATGCGCCGTATGGTAAAAGAGGGGACCCTTAGCTAGCGCGAGGGATGATTGGGGCAAAACTAAGGTAGAAGTGCAAAATATCTCCAATAATTAAACACAGGGCTACTTTTCTGGCATGCCTCACAGAATTCGACATTGTCATGCATCAGATCAATTCAGAATAGTTATTATCGAGCCTTCGGCATCGTGTATAAAGCGGTTTATTCTCGAAGACCCATGTTTTATAGCACCATCTACGGACGCGAGTTCGGCATCAAACCGCAGGTGAGGACACTTTCGATTTAATACGATAGAGGTCCAAACGAGAAGACAGCAGAGACGTTACATCCTTCCCGCCTTCCGAAGTAAGAAACGATATCCCTCCATCACCCCTTCCCAGCGCTTCCCGTCAGGATCACGGAACATGTCGAACAAATGCGGTTGGTCCTGAAGAAGGGTGATGCCGCACTCCACGTTTGCATCCTTGAGTGCGTCGACGGTCCGCTGCGCCTGCTGCCACGGGATCAGATCATCCTTGGTGCCGAAGACAATGTGAGTGGGAGACTTGTAATTGCCCCGGACGATTTGCGCGTAAGGACTCGCCCGGATGATATCTTCCTTTGGTGGCTGTGGCTGCTGTACATACTTGGCTGCCTCAGCCGGGTTGTCTAGAGTCTCTGGGGCAGGGAGTCCATGGAACAGAACGGGCAGGGTCTGGCCGCGCCAGTTCATGTGCAAGACCAGCCGACTCCGAGCATCTCGCGGTGTCATCCATCCGCCAGCGGCAACGAGTTCGGGCGGGACGTTGTAGGCAGTGATGGGGTCCGCGCGGACGCCCTCAAGGATGTTGAAGTCGTCGTGTGAGTAAGGCTCGGAGTGATCAGGCACATTGCGTGTTTGCCAGAAGACGTCTTCGTAGTCGGTTGGGCAGTAGAATACAAGGATACCCTCCGGGGGCGGGATGCTACGCGGGACTAAGGTCCAAGCTAACGACATGGCGAGAGTGCCACCCGTGGACCAGCCGATAACGACGACGCGACCACGTTCGATTGAGAGGAAGCCATGCTTTAGTTCAAGTGCGGGAAGAACATTGTGAGCCCATGCATATGCATCTCTCACATCCGGGATAGGGCCCTCGAGAATTGTAGTCTCGGGACATAAACGGTAATCCACAGCAACAGGAAGAATGCCGTTATCAAGGAGAAGCTGGACTTGGCGCGGCCGCACATCCTTGCGCGACAACATCACATGGCCTCCACCGTGAATCATCAAGCCTAGAGGTACAGCGTCAGTCTTTGCCTCACGGCTTCTTGGGGATTTAGGTCTTAAGGGGGAAAGGCGCACCCACAGTCCAATTCTTCTGCGCGGCAACCTGAGCCGGGGACGGATAGTAGACGTCGGCTCGCAGTGGCAGCTTCTTGTCCGTGTGCTTGAATACGAGCGTCTCAATGTTATCGTCCATATCCTGCGGAGTGCTGCGGTATCGTGCAGGGTCGTCGACTGGTTGCTTGAATCCGGTGATGACACGCACGATCTCGGACTCGCGCGTCGATCCTCCCGTCCAAGACACGTGCTGGAAGCCGCTCTCACGCATCGACTTCTCCCAGAATTCGGGGCTGGCGAGCACATACGGCCGTCCGTCGTCAAACAACCACCAGCCTTCGAGCAGACCGAACACTAGATCGAACCAGAACATGCGCCGTGTAAACTCAACGAGCGAGACGAAGCCGTGCGGTCGGAGCAGTTTGTCAATATTGGTCAATGACACGCGCAGATTTGATGTGGCGTGGATGCAGTTGGTCGACAAAACAATGTCGAATTGGCCGTGATATTGTGACGGCGGCTCCTTCTCGATGTTGATGGTGGCATACTTCATGCAATTGTACTTGGCAAACTTTCGCTTCCCCTCTGATACCAGCGACGGCGAGATGTCGGTGAAAGTGTACTCGATCGGGATGCCAGAGCGAACGAGGCGATCGACAACCCATTTTGTTGTGGACCCTGTGCCAGCTCCGAGCTCGATAATGTGAAACTTGCCATCAGGGCCCGGTGTTGCGCCGCTGAGGGCCTTCTCGAGGAAGCGCGTCAAGAGCTGTGACATGATGACGTACATGGGGCTGGTGCTGTACACGTCTTCCAGAATGTCGCGGTTCTTCTTGGAACCGAAGAGCACGGTCAGTGGCTCCTTGGCCCCGCTGATGAGCTTCCCAAGCTCCGAGCCACAGAGGTTTAGCAGCATGTGCTCCTTGGCGTGTTGTGGAAACTCCTGTAACAGCCCGTTGAACAGCTGATTCGACCGGACAGTGTCGATGGGCTGATCTGATCGCACATATGTCTTCCCATTGTAATCGGTAACGTTTCCGTCGTGCAGCACCTCGTAAAGGACATGTCGGAGGTGGTGATGCTTCGGCAGGCTTGGCAGTGGCGGGATCTCATCCCCAGGACGTAGTGCGGCAAGGTTGATACCAAGGTCCGCGAATGCCTCCACAGTGTAGGCGAGAACTAAGCGCGCATTCTTCTTGTACACGTTTTTGTAGAAGCCCGTGAGCCCGTACGTGTCCTCGAGCTCGCCAAACTGGCCTTTGATGGCCTCAAAGGCGTCAGGTGCTGCCCGGAACTTGTTGTCCGGCGGCAGTGAGCGTGTCGCCATCTTCAGCGGTAGCTCGTCAGCAAAAATGCCACGCTCAAAGGTCGGCGTCGGAGGCGTCGGTGTGGGTGCAATGGTCGAGTTGGTTGTATCAGCCGGAGAAACGCGCCGCCCAGCCACGCCGAGGAACATGTCCGCCAAGTCCCCAAAGGTGCTCTCAGATGTGAGCTGGGCTAGATCAAGTGACACGCCAAATGTATTTTCAACATCGCTCATCAGCTCGATGCACAGCAAAGAGTCGAGACCGCGTTCTGCAAGATTGGTAGTCCGCTTGAAGTCCCCTGGAGCACACTCCAAATGACTTCCCAACAAGCTGGCGAGTCGAGCCACCAGGTTCTCCGAGTCTCTTGACGTTCCTCGTTCCTGTGTTGGTGGTACTGGCTCGACAGCCCGTCGTGGTGCTTCATTCGCATATACGGACGTCTCAACATGAGCAACCGGGGCTGGTTGCAAGCTGCGGCCGAGCCGCGGGACCAGGTAGGCGCATAGGGACCCGAACGTTTGCAGGTCTTGGAGGTGGTCTTGCGGAATGGAGATGCCGAACACCTCACTGATTTCCGAAACAATCTCTGTGGTGACCAGGGAATCGATGCCGAGGTCTGTCAGAGTAATCTCTGCTTGGAATTGGCTGCTGGGAACATCTGTCACCTTGCTGAGCAGCTCACGTAGCTCTTGTTCGAGTCCAGGGCCAGTGGGTCCAGCTGGACTAGGTGCCCTAAAAGCCGGTCGCCCATCTTCCTGATCGGCACGAGCATTTGGGATCCGGGTAGGGCTTGGGGCTCGACTGGGTTGACGATCCCATACCGGGGCGGGGGTTGCAGCAACAACTTCCGTGGTAATGGGAGGTACTGATTGTCCTTCGTTTGCTCGAGACAGGACCTTAGCCAGCGAAGTGATCCTGACTCGGCTGAAGCGTGCCCCGAATGCGACAAACACCAACTTGCCTGTCCCTTGCTCGAATACGAGCACGTCGTTGATGCTCTCCTTGTCCGATGTTGCCGTCGACGTTGCACAGACCTTCCAAGCAGTGCTAGGCTTTACCGCAAAGTCGGGCGAGAAGTGAACGCGGTCGACTTGGGTGCAGACAAAGACTTCGTCAACTGGACACGGCCCAAGGCAGTTGGCGTAGAGCCCTGGGACTTGCAAAAAATTGTCCACAGCGACGGGGCTCGAGAGCAGCCCATCTGCTGCTGCAGGTTGGACTTCCGGTAGGGCGACATGAGCCACTACTGTCCCGTGGTTGCCTGTCACGCGACGCACGCCCTTGTAGAAGTCGTGATACTGTACGACCCGGGAAAACACCTTGTAGACAAGCGACCCCTGTACCACTTCACCTTCTGCCTGCAAGGCGGACTCGTCGAAGTCCCGGTGCCGAATGAGTCTCGAAATGTGATCCATCTCGGCACCAGCACCGGAGTCCTGCAGCGGAATGATACTGATTTTGCCTACTGCATGTGTCATCGACTTCGTGTAGTTGCCGGTGCTCCCCCGTGGCTGGGACTGGAAGAGAAAATCCCACTTGTGTCTCTCATGCTCTGATGGAGTAAAGGAAAGCTTTATCATCTTGTCGTCACTGATGCCAAGAGATGAGGTGATCTCCAGCCCTTCCAGTTGCCCGAAGGGGAAGGCGGGAATTTGCCTCGCCTCGGCCAGCGCTTTTGCCCCCTGTAATGCCAGCTCCATGTAGAGTGGCGCCGGACAGAGCGGCTGCTGTAAAACGGCATGTCCTGTGACAAGCGCTCGCCATTCATCGCTGCGGGGATCAATGGTGAAGACCGCACGGCCACTGTTGTCGATACTGGAAAGCGTCATCAATACAGGCTCGGGTTCGGGCGCTGGCTCTTGCGGCGCGTCCAGGACTTTCACTAGCTTGGCCGGCTCGGCTGCGAAGTTAAAGTCCAGCCAGTGGCGCACCTTTTCGAACTGGTAAGGCGGGAGGTTGAGGGCGCGGTAGTCCTGTCGATGAATGCGGTGAAATGGCCAAAACTGGACGTGGAGGCCGTTTTTCCACAGGTTGGTGACCGTGTCTGCCAAAGCACCGAGGGCATCGTCCCGGCTTAGATTGACAGGGCAGAAGAGGTGATCTCTGCTCTCGGCGTCGGAGAGCGAGCGTCGGGCGATGCTTGTGACCGACGAGTTGGAGCCAGCCTCAATCCATGTGCAGGACCCGTACTTGGCCTCGATCCGCTTGATGGCGTCCTCGAAATACACGGGAGTGCGTGTGTGGTCGGCGATCAGCTTCGGGGACGGAGTGGGCCAGCTCTCTCGGTCCGAGGCTGTCTCGACGTGCATCTTTGGGGTGCGGTAGGTGAGGCTGGCGGCTAGCGCCTCAAGCTCAGGGAGGATGGGGTCGCAGAAGCGAGAATGGAAGCCATGGGTCACGTTCAGAACCTTGTACTTGACTGCCGTCGACTTCTTGATGACTTCAACCACAGCGTCGATCTCGGCTGCAGAACCGACCAGAACGTGGCTCCGAGGCCCGTTGTAGCAAGCCACCTCGAGGCCCGAGGAGGGAGTTGTCTTTTTGACCGACGAGATCAACCCCATGGTATTCCCGTGATCCGCATCCAGTGCAATCATGGTGCCCCGTTCGGAACCCCATTTGTCCTGCATGAGGACGGCGCGGCCGTGGACCAACTTCAGCCCGTCCTCGAGTGAGAACACGCCAGCTACCGTCAGCGCGACCAGTTGACCGAAGGAATGACCCACCACGCAGTCGACCTTAAGACCACTACCAATCCACGACTGTGCGCAGGCGTAGTGCAAGGCAAACTGCATCGTCTGTAGCTGCACCACATCGTCCATGGGCGTGGTGCTGAAGATGCCGGGGTAGATCCCGCTATGGCCAAAGCCCTTGAGAATGTTATCACACTCATCCAGATGCTTCCGCAGCAGTGCTGACGCGTTGAAGACATTTCTGCCGAGACCCACAAATCGGCTGGTCTGGCCGCCAAAGATCAGCACCACCGGCTTCGCAGACGGGTTGAGCCGGCAAGACTGGCCATCGGGATCCGAAGCGGCAATGCGTAGCTGATCGTCGAGTTCTGACATGCTGGACACAGCCGTGATGAACATATTAGGCAACGACCGATCCTGGCCGTCGCTCAGGTTGAAAGCAATGTCGGCCAGCACGTTAGCATTGGACGATGCATGGAACGACGAGAGGTACTGTCGCAGCTTGGCACAGTTCTCTCCCAGGCTCTTGGCACTGTTTGCCGACACAAGCAGGGGGTATTTTGGCAGAGAAGATGGTCTGGAGACATCTGGTCGAGATTGGGCCGCCTCTTTGACAACCATTGCAGCAATGCTGCCCGCGGCGCCATAGTTGTTGACACAGGCAATGAGCGCGTCGGACTTCCATGGTACTGTCTCGGTTGGGATGCGGAATCGGTCTCCATCCAACTGAATCTTGGGATTCAGCTGTGTGTAGCTGGCTTGGCGGGGAATAGCTCGATTCTGCATCATCAAGAGAACCTTGATAAGGCCAGCTACACCTGATGCACCTTCGGTATGTCCGATGTTTCCCTTGACCGACGCGAAGTAGAGCGGGCCCGACCGGCCTTGGTCGTCAAACACCTCCTTGATTCCCTGGAACTCCTGGGGATCGCCGATGGGGGTGCCGGTGCCGTGTGCCTCGAGATACGAGACGTCGTTGGGGCTGACCCCAGCCATCTTCAACACCTTTCGGTATAACGCTGCCTGTGAGGGGCTGTGTGGGACCGTGATTGGCACCGCGTTGCTGCTCTGCTTGACCGCTGTGGACAGTATGGTGCCGAGAATGTTATCTCCGTCCGCTATCGCCTTGGACAAGCTCTTGAGAACGACTAGACCGACGCCTTCCCCGCGACAGTACCCATCAGCGCCCGCATCGAAGGACTTGGTCGCGCCCGTGGGGCTCAGGAACGATGCTGCAGCAAGGTTTTGGTAGAAGTGCGGGCTTGTGAAGATCGAAACTCCGCCAGCAATTGCAGTGGTGCAATCCCCGTGCAGAATGGCCTTGCAGGCTGCATCGATAGCAACTGCCGAGGACGAGCACGCCGTGTCGAACGTAACAGATGGGCCCGAAAACCCAAACATGTGGCTTATCTTGCCAGTAAGAAAGGCTCTCAGGGTGCCCAGGGTGGAGAAGGCATTGGGCGGGTGGCTGGCAACGTTGTCGTTGTAGTCGGAGGCACAGACGCCAACAAAACAGCCCACCTCCGTGTCCCTGTCCCGAGGCCCAAAGTATCCCGACGACTCCAAGGCTTGATAGGCGACTTCGAGCAACAAGCGCTGCTGCGGATCCATCGAGGCCGCCTCTCTGCTCGATTTCTTGAAGAAACGATTATCGAAGTTGGCAATGTCTCGGAGGAAATTTCCCAAGAAAATGGACTTGTCATTGCTGCGCTTGTGGTCTCGAGTAGGGAAGCGGCCTGTCGGCGGCTCGGTTGCCATGGAGAGGCCGGCGTCCAAGAGCTGCCAATATTCCTCCACTGTTTCGGCTCCTGGGAACTTGCATCCCATGCCGACGACAGCAATCGCATGTTCGTTTCGTTCCTCCCTGGAGCCAGTTTTGGCTACGGGAACAGATGCTGCCGTCATTGTAGGTAACCGGTTGAGTTGGTGGGGGTGATGCAAGAGTGGCCTCGATATCTGGGTATCCTCCTTGTTGAATGGAGGATTCTTTTGTTTGAGTAGGGTGATCAAGTCGAAGGCCTACATGTGGCCATCATAATTAACCCCTGGAAGTATTTCAACGATGTTCTTCTTAAAGTCTTGGCTTGTCGAGACAACGATACATCCGGCCTAAGCTCGCTATCAAGGGTGTCAACTCGGGTCCCGAGGAAGAATGGGAGGCACGCTCTATCGCCAACCCAGATTTCCCTACATCTTCTGCCGGATAAAGCCCCGGGACACCATCTTCCTGCAAGCCGTTCGTTTCGTACAATGCGTCTCTACCCTTCCATCGAGCCGCTATCGAGCCCCGTTCAAGCCAAGTTTGTCCGTATCCTGGGCGCTGACGTGCACAATCGGGGCCGGCTCCAGGTCCATGCCCGACACTTCTTTGGCCCACGGATCTGTTAGACCCAGCTCGGGTCCGCACGGTCGACTTCGCCTCCTGGTGTGTTACAACCACATTTAACACACACTTAAGACTCATTCATACCGATATGCAGATCATTCTCCGTTTTGATATAGCCTCTTCCTGCATGTTATCTCCGAGATCACTCTTCGCTGGTGAATACTACTCCCCGACGAGTGATTGTTACCTTGACATCTGGTATAATGAAAAAGGAAATTTTATTACTCCATATCCATCTGCGTAGAATTTGATTTAGCTTTCCGATGGATAGCCCCAGATCACGAGGAGGCCCACAGTCGACAGATCACTAGCAGGAGCTGTTGTCATAGGACCAGCCGTGCTCTAAAAGCCCTGTACGATGTCATTTAGTGATCGAGACATTTTCTACCAACTCGGTCATTATACATAGGTACCTACGTAGCCGACTGGGCTTCAAATTTCCTTGCATACTGCATGTAGAAATGTAGTCTCTGCTTCAACCTCAGGGCCAGTTCTACAACGCCCCGGCGGACCACCCTTATTTCAGAGCCTTCTAAAGCAAGCGTTTGCTCGAATCCTGTATTTCGTTAATCGCCGGCCCCGAGCGTGAGAATCACAATGGTACTAGTCATCCCAGCACCCCAAGATTTTTCCAATAACGCAGATACGCACCCACTTGTTCCTGCTGAATCGCCCCCTGACGTCGCAGCGTCGCCGAGGATTGCCGTGCTACAGTAGTATCTAGAATCACCTCCCCGCAGGACATCTTGCGGAACTCCTTGTGCACGAAATTTGTTAGCTCCCGGGCAGGATTTTCCTGTGCAGGCAAGTGCTTGACCTCCTCTAGCCATCGCTCAAATGGGATGATCTGTCCAGCGTCAATTCCGAGCTCCTGTGCCAAGTAAGTGATCATTTCTTGCCAGCTCTGGCGCACCGGGTTTTCCAGGTGATATACGAGCTGCAGCGGACGGTGGTCAAGCAGAATTTCAGCCATGGCTGCAGCTGCAGTGTCGACCGGCAGCCACGACAGAGTCTGAGCTGAGTTAGCAATGTTGATCAAATTTCGGACCTGGTCAACTCTGAGCAAGGGGACTGGACTTACGCCTTGGAGATTGGGCAGTTTACCGATCTTGTGTGACGCAGCAAGTACAGCTACGAAATGCTCATCCGCGTTCCAGAAGCCATTCTGCGCCCCAGAAACTTGCCCGACTCGCGCATATCCAACCTGGACTTGAGGATAATCACGAGACGCTTGTTCAATCATCTTCTCGCATACCAGTTTGGCTTCGGCATAGCCAAGGTCCAGGGCGCAGTTCCGGCCCTGGATCGGCTCCTCGGGCACGAATCGGTCCTTGTGGAAAGATGCCCAGTTCCCGACGGTAGAGATTGATGATATGAACAGCATTCGGGGTCTTTTCCAGGGGCCGTGGCGATGAGCTTCGCATGCCAGCTCAATCAGATTCTGTAAGCCCCGAAATGCGGCACCAAATGACTGAAGAGACATCTTGAAACTCATGGGCCAAGCAACGTGTATGATGTGTGTTACGCGTTGGGCAATGTTTTGGTAGGTAGCCTCCTCTAGCCCGAGAAAAGCTGCACTTGCATCGGTTTCGTGCACTTCGATCTTGGACCAGTGCTGGTCTTCCAGCGTGATGGCGCGTTCTCCAAAAACCCTTTTCAGTCTTTCCAACCCACTTTCATCGGCAGATCTCACGAGGGCGACAACTCGGGAAACAGAGGGATTGTTAGCGAGATTCGATAGAAGATGAGAGCCCAGACTACCAGTTGACCCAGTCATGAGAACAGTAATGCCGTGTTCGTGGTCCCGATTTGAGTCCGTGGAGTACCTTTGAGCCATCTTCTCCAGACTGTCCAGAGGTGATGGCCCGGAGGCGCTGGTCGTCGTGTTTGGTTCAGTAATTGCCCCGACAAGTTTCTCAATGGAAGGATTGCGATAGACAATATCGTCGGTGATCCTGTCAGCATGGGACCCCCCAGTTGACTCAACACCAGCCCTTCTGATTGATGCCAAGAGCAGCCGACGTAGCTTTGTCGCCTGGAGGCTATCCATTCCAAGCTCGAAGAAATCCTGGCAATCTGACCAGTTGGAGACACGAAAAGACCCTGCAGCAATGACAAGTGCTCTGATGCTCGCTGTAGGGTTGTCCCAGTCGAAAACAGGGGCAGATACAGCGGCCTCAAGGTTCTGGTAGACTTGGCTAATCTCGGCCGAGAAGAGACGGTTGATTTCCCGACGCAGAACGGTACCCTTATCCGACCTGGGAAGGGCTCCAGGTGAGACAATGAGCATGGCTGCCAGTGATGAGATTCTCGCATGTGAGTCCATTTGTTGGCCAGCTTCTTCAACCAATAGCCATAGCGAATGCTTGAAGAGGTCTCGCGCAGACTCGCTGCCAACGTCGCGCCACGGCTCAATCATCACCCCGAGCTCGAAGCGCCCATCCCCGAAAGCGACGGCCGACTTTACGTCCGGATGCTGATTCAGAGCCGATTCTAGGATTGTCGGCCTGACCTTCTCGCCTGTAGCGAGGCAAATCAGATCATCGGTCCGGCCGGCAATGCTGAACTCTTCAAGTGAACCGTCGTGACTGATTAAAAGATCCTGCAACTCGAATCGCTCCGCCCAGCCGAACGGCCGAAGACTAAGTTTGTACGCCTGGCCAGACGGATTGCTGTCTTCAACAGGTTGCAGCTTCACCTCGAGAGGCCTGAATATATCCCTTCTCAGTTTAATGTAGTGCCAATCATGGCCTGGCTGCGGTACGAAAAATGGCGTCAAGGGACCGGTCTCGGTGGCGCCGTAATGGTTGATGAGTCTCACCCCTGCCGCGTCAAGTCGCTGCCCGACAGAGGATTTCGGAATGCCGCCACCGAACGCGACAAAGTCGAGCTCGCTTAGAGCTGTTATTCCTTGGTCGTGCGGCAGGAGGGCGACGTCTTCGAGTATCGACGGGACCGTCAGCAAGGCCTTGGCGCCAGAATCTTGAAGTAGACGGACAACGGAGGAACCAGTGGGAATTTCGGACGACGGCGGGATACAGAAGGTTTTTCCGATGCCCAGCGAGAGGCACATGGGCACCAAGCCAAATCCCTAGCTCATAACCGTTAGCATTCTTATTAATCTTCTGATTTGCAGAAGCAGCATTATCTTACATGGAAGAATGGCGAGGTGGACAACGCCAGGGCCTGGCATTCTGCTGGGGTGCGAAAATAATGACACTGCGAAAAGCCGAGAAAGTATCGCTGGAAGCAGTTTATGGGCTTCGGGAGCCCAGATGTCCCCGATGAGTGCAGAATTACCGCTGGAACTTTCTCCGCCGATGCAGCTCGAGGACGGAATCTGACAGGTTCCTCATCCAGCGCGGGCTCTGCACCGTCCATAAAGTGCTTGTAACTGACTGCCGTAATTATTTGGGTGCTCATTGACAAATCCGGTCCTCCTTGGTCCGTGACGATCGCGTTGGCCTCGGAGAGAATGGGACGCAACCTCTCGGAAACGAGTGCTGTTGTTGCTCCAGCTCGCTGAATGAGATGCCACGCGGCGGTCGGGCTAAGTCTTGACGACAACAAAACCATGGGCACCCCCATGGCCATTAGCGATAGGATGTGCACCGCCAGGCCAAGATCACTATCCATCAGCAGGGCAACTGGTGGCCGTGTACCTCCGCCCTCGCCTACACTTGCTGTATCGACTGGGTTCGTGGCGACGTGCATCTCAATCCATGACACACAACGAGACACTGCCCCTCCGAGGATTCTGTAGGTGATGGAGGCCAATGAGTATCCATCTTCGCCAAGTTTCCTCGTTGCCTGGACGCAGAATGGGTAATCGGGGTTTCGCTTGACGTGATAGTCGACGAGATCCGACAACGAGTTAATTCCATCCTCTGATGCCCTCACCAAATCGATAACCGGGGTTAAAAAAGGCTCCATCGATATCAAGCGCCGGTGGAGGCTTGATCCTCCGGTCAATAGCAAAAGAGAAACAGTCCGCACTGACCGGTGAATGTTGCGGAATGGATAACACAGCGTTTCGATCCCTTCGGCCTAATCTCTGAGGTTTTTCTCTGGTACGACATGAGCCAGAGCCATTTCATGGAATACGTTGTCTGTTAGATGATTTGGCGGAATAGAGACCCGAGTTGTTGGACTCGGGTCTCGGAGCCGACCAGCGAGTTCAATTCAGTAACCCATGACCGGCAGCGGAAGACAGGTAAAATACATAGATGCAAACCAGACAATCATCAGCATCATATACAGCATCAACCCAACATGCCATAATCTCTCTCCCTCCATTCCTCACAACTCCCACCCGAGCATGAGATATGCCGGCTACGCGCCATGTTCTAGCCAGCTCAGTCAGTCCTTCACCAAACGGATTGTCAGGTCTGCGTTGAGCTTCATGAGGTTTTCAATGACCTGTTGGGCTAAGTTCCAGTCGTCCTGTCTCAAGACGACAGTAACGTTTCCGGGCCCCTCGACGGTTGCATGTGCGCGTACAGAGGCTGGGGGCTGGCTCGGAGAAACTACACTTCCAGCATTTCCCCCTTGCGAAAGCTGACCCTGGCCTTCGCTACGGCCGTGGATATTTTCAGCGAGATTCTGACCCTGGAGGTTGAAATGGTGGCTGGTGTCGGGCGGTACGATACTGGACGAGAAATCTCGATCAGGTTGGGGTACAGGCGAGCTCGCAGACGGAGACCCGAACCACAACCAAGGATGGGGGTCGGTAGGGTGGACAAGGCCAAGCGAGGCTGGGTCACCCATATCCCAGTCAGAGAAGATGGAGACGTCAGCAAGAGTTTCCGACAGGCCCGGGGTTTTTGGGGCGCCGGATGCGTCGATTGCCATATCGTTATTGGTAAATGAAGGGCCAGCCACTGGAGATATTTGCGGCGCTTGTGAGACCTCGGCGTCGGAAAACACATCCGAGTCTTCATCGCTCGAGCTGTCCGCATCGCCGCTCTCTTCCGAATGATAACGGTTGGAGTTCCGCCGAGGACGTTGACGTCTCCTGTTGGGTGAAGTCTCGGACCGCCGTTTTCGTCGATTTAGGCCAACACTCCTAGCACGGCCCCTTGCTCAGTATCACCCACACTCCCGGGGATTCGGCGATGGTCATAAACTGCGAAAGTGTCAAATCTCACCTATTCCTGATATCATGCGTAGAGCGATCTGGAAGCTCAAGCAGCCCGATTTGCTTCCAGTTGTTGCCGTACTTGGAAACGGCTGCTTCCAATATCTGATCCTCTTCTGGAGTCCAAGGGTCATGCTTATGATCGGGACCAAGGACATGTTGCCATCTCTTGGCGCATTCTGTCTCGAGATAATCAGAGATCAACTCTCACATAAGCAGTATGTTGTGGAAAGGCTCACGGTCTGCGTTCCGCGTCTGCATGATCTTGGAGACAGCCGACCACCTATTTCAAAGTTATAGAACAGAAAAAAAGATAACTTTCATCGGTAGACGGAAAATTTGGAGCACCAACTTTAATCCTGCCTGGCCAACAGCTTCTTCCAGCTTCCTGTCTTCCTCAGGGGTCCAGGCACCCCGCTTGATATCGACCCGTACCTTATGCCACCGCTTTCGGCAATCCTTGTTAGTGCGATCTGGTAGTAATGCGGCGGCCTCGTTCCAGTTTTTCACAGCCCCGTGTCTTTCGACTTCTCGTGGGAATCGTGACGTCAGCTTGATGTGTCCTGCGCTAGGTACTGCGCATGGAAGACCGCGAGTTTCTCACTTTGCCCCTGTGCCCAATTCCGCAGAATCTCATCTTCATTCTTGGTCCACCACCTTCGCTCTCGCCGGGATGCCTGGGTCGACATGATCGTTTAGGAGGGGCAAGCGACAACACCTTGACTTGCACGTAGGGCGGTCCTCAGGCGTCCGAGCACTGCAACTGCCCAGTGATCTGATCGTAGGCGGATAATGAAGAAGGGCAGGGCCAGGCGAACAATTACAAGATATAAATATCAAGATGTAGGTGTGGCTGCAGCATACGTCCATCGGCCGATCGTTATGCATAGACCTTGTGGGAAATGTTGCGGAAAAAGCATCGCGGAAGAAATCGCCGCCAACAAGTGGAGGCAGGTACATGCAGGTCTGCATCGCACTGGCCCCGCAAACGGCTGGAGGAGATCATCGCCACACCCTCGCCTGCCTGCACGGCCAATGGTAGCCGCGGATTCGTATCGCCCGACCCTGACGCCGAGTAATAGCACGCTGGATTTTGAGCAATCACCTGAGTTAAACAGTAACTGGTTCATGAAATGAAAAAAAAAGTTGCAGTCAAGCTTAATTACTTTGATCATTGTGAATATCGGATGCCGGATTGAGCCCCGTTCGAGAGGGGTGATAGGATGATGCTTGGCGCCACTCCTTACATATGCCGTTGGACTGGGTTCGGGCTCCCGCGCGCGCGTCCTGAAATTTTGCATGCGACAGCGGACGGACGCGGTTACGTGGGGGTTAGAAGTAGCATTAACAAGCGGGGCTGCTGTCTGTTGCCCGCCCTCCAAACAGGCGCTCCGGAGGAGGGTAACATTGGTAGGGCTAATCCCGGACAGGGCAATGTCCTTTTCGCACCACGTAGTACTTTAGACGAGCGGTGCAGCAGAAGACGCAACCGTGGGCCGAGGTTATCTCGTCTGCAGGACCAAAACGGAGGATCAGCTCTTGGAGTGGGTAGGATGTGACAACCAGAGAAGCCAATTGGGGAACAGTCGCAGGGGCGAACCGGTCACCAAAGTTATGGCCGGGCGACACACCACCGTTAGAGGCTTATTCCCTAGCAAGCCCAGGCTGCATATCTACCTACCCAAAGAAAGGTAACATTTAATCACCGTGCGATCGACCACGCTATTGTGTCCTTATAAATCCACCGATTTCCCCCAGGCGAGAACGGTAGCTGAGTCAGTGGTCCACCATTACACTCGTTCCTGTCACAAATTACCACTGTACTAAAAAGCACAGAACGTTCGTTGCTCTGACAAGTGGTAATTGCTGTTATATCTGACAATTCCCTGCCGCACGTTGGGGGACCCGAGTTACCAGGTACATGCGGCTGGGGGACCCGAGTTGCGCTTGTAAATGTGACCTGGGATTCGAGGTGGCACCACATCTGGACATCACGGCCCACGGATCAGCATCAGCGGGTATGTGACACAGGGCGGAGCCAGCCGCCCACCCATGGGGCGGTGTGGCTTTTCTAGTCGAGAACCTAGTGTGGTGCGGAAGATTATTACTCTCCAATAAAGGACTTTGAACTGATGAGACTAAGCCTGGTCAAGTTCTACATCTATCAGAGCTATGAAACTCCGGTGAATCCACACCACCAACCACAGGAACTTGGTCGAGCTTCGGGAACTTTTGCTCTCTTGTGCCTTCGCTCTCACGCTGCGCAGCCTGCAATGAGCACAAGTTCCTCACCTCCCATCCCCCAACTTCTGATTCGCACGCCACCCCTCACCGCCGCACTCCTGCAGCTCCAGTAATAAAACAGGGCGCTGAAGTGTCGGCTCTTCGGAAGCGGATTCGATCCCTGCACATCCTGCTTCAACTCTACCGAACGTCCATGTAGCCGAAGGCACACGGAGAAGGATTCACGAAACAGGATTTCTCGGCAGCGGGCAAGTCTCAGATTCCTCCAGCTGATATATGGCGACCATCCTTGCGTAACAATTACTCACGAGACTTGGGATGCATGTTAATTGTTAATGTAGAACATTCGCTAAGCCCTACTACAAATTTGCTCTGGCATTGTGGTCTTGAACTAACTTCCCCTACCGAGACACGAGGTTTAGCATTCTTGCGACCAGTCACGCCCAGTTGTGAAAACGAAGACAAGCCTCGATCACCACCGTCAGTCAAATTTTTTTCGGTAGCTGACAGAAACTGGTAGATCAGTTTGGGCACCGAGTATGGATTCCCGAGTTGCTGCAGGTAGGAATCGGGTTCATGCACTAGGCCCTATGTGCTACAGCATACGCAATCGTATATCTCGGCTCAAAATTACGTGAGAAACGAACCACCGTCCGTTATTCCACAGCACGACTGCCGGACCTGCGACAGATGATGTGGTTGTGATACAGTAAGCTGCTGGCAAGAGGAACGCGACCGTCCAGAGATGGAGGAGCTAGAAGCTCGACGACGCGAAGAGCGAGAGCGGCTTCGCCGGTAGGGGGACTAGGTGCTCCAAGATTGGGCAGGCTTACGTCTTTAGGCGCAGGAAGAGCGCCGGACACTTTTGGCTTCGCTTTTCATAGGTAGGTACAGTTTTGAGAGGGGAATACCTGCACGATAGTTCTAGATTGTATGTAAATGTATCTGCGGAACCTTAAACACCTCATGTTAAATCAACGAGGCGTATTCTATTTAATTGGACGCCTTATTTATGCCAGTTCATGCTTTATTTGCATTTTTAGAGGCCTCGCTTGCATTGGAAAGGGCCTTTTTTGCATTGTAAGAGGTCTTGTTTGCACTATCACAGACTGTTTGGGAATGTAGGGGCGCCACTCTGGAATGCAACGAGGTTTATTGCAACAATAGGGATGCATCTTCGACATAGGGAGCACGGCGTCATCTTGATCTAGATACGGCATATAAACACCCAACTTATCCCCCACCCCACCCTGCTCATACGCCATGTAGTGGCTCCCCGGCGGCGCCGAGGAAGGCCAGGCCGACTCCAAGTCCAAGTGAGACTTATAGAACGGGTCCTTGAAATCACCACCCATCCCAACATTCCTCCAGACGACGAACACAAAGGTGCCAGGGGTCGAGGCAGGAGCCAACGCCAAGCGGTAGTCAGTGTGGCACTCAGTGCAGCCCCTGACCTGGCCTGCCCACATCCGGGTACAGGTGCAGTCCCACGCATGCAGCAATCCGCATTCCAGCCTCGGATCGATCTCCCACTGTCGGCCATTACACGTATTGACGCGCTGGGGAAACATAAATGGATACTCATCCATCCATCGGCGGTGTCTGCAGATCGGTGAACGACAGTGGCTGGGTTCATGTTGTTCGTGACGGGACCTTAGTACAATGGGATGGGTATATCTTGTCGGTTTGAACTACCGCAGAGTATGGCGGCGGAGGTCCTAGGTCGATGTTTTCCGGATGTCTCCGGAGATGATGTAAAAGCCTCATGGCAAGGGTCAGACAGAAGACCTTGCGTTTGTGAGTGAGTCTGTGTTAGGAAATATGAACATGAGGACAAAAGAACTTTATTTATACCTTTTGAGGGGAATCTTTTAGGCCGGGCCGCTTGGTAGCCCAGGTTCGTACATACGGACAGTACCACGGACGTTATAACTGTGCTCAAGGAACTACTTGGCTACTTGAGTGGCTACGTTGCCTATTACGCCGGTTGCGAGGCCCTATAAGCTGCGTTGTTGTGTAAGCGCGGTGCTGCTGGACAGTGAAGATAAATCCAGGCATGAATGCTGTGTAGCGTCCATTTCCCATTACTCCTTCGCGACTTAGTAGCTGCCGCCCCGAGTCGAGCCAGAACGAGCGAGAATGTCCCGATTCTGCGCTGCCTCGGCGGTAACTGCCATGATCTAAAATGGCCGTGAGCCCCATTTGGGATACTCGCAGGATGAGCTGGCTAAAGTGCTCAAGCTGGGTCAACAGAGACTCGGCGAGCAGTGGCCCAGGCCTGAGGCTTCACAAATTGATTAAGTTGATTACCTCGGGCTGAACTGGCACCAAACACTAAATTTACGTCCAACGTATTTGCCATAGCTAACAATCTCAAGAAAAGCAATACAAGCGCCACCATCTGCGACAGCTTGTGTTGCTATCTTCCCCGCAACGTCACGCAGTCAATGGTGGTCAAGAAGATGGAATTCATCATTCGAGAACGTCCATGTATTTGGGGGCGTAGTTTAAAAACCGGGCAGTCATCATCCACACCCCGCCATGCCTCCAACTTTCACCCCTACCATCATCCCATCAACACCGAACCCCCGACCATCTCTCCACTAGGTACCTCAAGCCAAATCTACTAGTTCTAGCAGTCACCCGACGCCACAATCGTGTTCTAATTCCGCAAATCGAATGCCTGGCCTGAAAAAAACACCAGTTAGTTTAACCCCGTCCCGGAGCATTTTGAAATGGATGCTTCATTGTCTTTTTCTTACCAAGAACCGAAACGTAAGGCACGCCAGACCCGTATTGGCATCTATCCGCAATACTTGCAGCAACGTCCCCGATCCACGCGCACGGCTCCCAATGCTCGACAGTATTATCTGCAGTTTCAAAAGAGTGTCAAAAAGCTGACCTTGGCAGAACACAGAGCGAGGACGAGGTTGGCAACAAAAGTGGCACTCACCGTTGCAATAATAAATAGCCGAGCTCCAGGAACAGCTGACGCGGCCGCAGTATCCCGTGATGCCCCGGAGGTAACCGATGCCGTCCCAGACCGCGCCCCAGTTGGTAGCCTGGTACCAGCCCGGGGGCCAGCCGCAGTGGATGGCTTGCTAATAAGGCGGAGAAACAAGCCGTCAGGTTTTATTCCAAGACAACTGAAGACGGGGGACGTAAACTCACAGTCTGGCGGGCAGCCAGCAAGGCCGTGTGGTTGGCATCCTTGGCATAGATGGTGTACTCCGGGTTGAGCGCCTTCGCTCCCGCCTCAATTTCCTGAATTTCAGAAATTGGGGAATGGTCAGTAAAACCCTCCTAGTGCCTCCCAGGGATAAGAGTTGAGTTGAAACACACCTCAAAAGAGTAGCCGCTCAGCTGAACCTCGGTCTTCTCCGCCCCAAAGTACCCTTCCAGTAGATCGGGGACAGGGTGTAGCCCTTGGGAAGACTCTCAGCAGCCCCCGCTAGCGGTGCCCGTGCCGGCTCCGACTAGGCAACAGGCGTGCTGGAAACGAAGAGGGAGCCTGAGGAGGCAAGCCAATAGCCTGCAGCTGTGGCGAGCATGGTAGAAATCTGGACCATGGTGGGCAAGAGAGTTGGCTGATTGATGGAGAGCTGCTGGTATTGAAACTAATGATGAGAAGAGAAGACAAGTGGTTTGTAGGGAAATTTTTGCAATCTTATATAGAGCCTGCTGGACTGGGTAGGTGTTTTGCGTGCCGCTTCAAGAAGTTCTTGAGCACATTTTTGGCGTCCAGCTATCTCTCGCAACCTGATACTAGTTCTAGGTTGGGGCGGCTCTGAATGAGTTTAGCTCAATGCTCCCTGTGTTCCATGTTTCCAGACTATTGGATGTGAGCTTGCCTCCTTTGGTCACCGTCCATGCCGTCCAAACCCGGTCGATTTTGTTGCTAGGTACCTAGGTAGCCACCTCGTCGCACACAGGGATCCAACCCACGACCTAAAGATCCGTGATTCCAACCCTGCCATCCTCTGTCGTATTATTCCATTCTTTGCTCCTTTTTTTCTTCTTTTTTTCCCTTCCCTTTTTCTCTTTTTCAGAGTTATTCGCAACTGTGATGAACAAAGCCCATCTGGAGGCGCCAGATCACGAGAGAGAAAGTCCCCTGTACCGTATGCGGCGCAGTCGCCCACAGGCGTCGTCTTTGGCATATCTAGTATTTCACCTGTGTTACCTCAGGGAGCTTGGGCCTATATAACTCTTGTGACCTTGGTTCCCTACCAAGCGGTTGACAAAAAAAAAGAGGGACACATTACCTGCTGGTTACTTCAGCTACCATAATAATTACTAGCAGTTCGAGGTAACTTTTTGTACCTACCAGCCAGTCAGTTAACCGCGACCGGCTAACACATCTAGTGTCTGCACTATTATGTTTTCACGCAACGTAAATGGAAAAACTGTTAGGGATCTGATAGTGCAGGCGTGCACGTGACATTTTTAGTGTACCTCTTTTTCTGCCAACCGCTTGCCTACCTACCTCCACGGAGACAGCCTCGAAAAGCTCAGTAGCCGCCCAAAGCGGCCAATCACGCGTACAGATACTAGTACTGAAATGTCCCATCCCGATCTCCCCGTGCAGCTGTGCCGCACGTAATTAGCGCGCTCCTCAATGCAACGTAATAATACAACACCAACCACCAATCATCCGGAACCCGGCACGAAGAGTTGGGAGATCCTTCAAAAGTCCCCTTGCTAGACCTTGTCTCACCAAGCTCAAGGTGCTTCCAAAGTTCCATTGCTAGACCTTGTCTCAGCAAGCTCAGACCCTTCCTGTGGTGATGATGTCCCCACCTGACAACCCCGAAGAGTTTTGCCCCACATAAACATCCGCACGGGCCATATTTTCGCTCGACATGCTGCTTGCACAAGAGATACGGAGTATAGGGCAACTTCTTTCCCAAATCGATAGTCCCCTGCTCCGCGAATACCTCCCCCCAGTCCTCCAAAGCGCACGAATGTCAGGCGTCTGTTCAACTTCTATAATACCAAAAAGTAATACTTAATAAGCAGTAATCCCACCAAGACGCTAAATCGCTAAGAGCAATCATGTATTGTTATATAAAACTGGACCGTGCGCTTGGGCCGTGCACGATCACAGGAGGCGCGAGGCTTTGTCAGCCAGCCTGTGCAAAGCCGCAAGATGGCCCAGTGCCAACAGCCCAGTCTGAATCTGGCAATGAGAATATCAGCCCCAAGACCATCTCTCATCGATATCATCGTGCAAGGGGCAGATGGTGGCCTTGTGTCGCATTCCCGTGATTGGGCACGGTACAAGAGTATGCTCTAATTTTGCGGATTAGTCCTTCATACGGTACCCTTCGGCCTCGCCGTCTAGTGGCACCTCGGAAGCCATGAATTGAAGGCTCCCAGGGGCAATCTCTTGCCCTGATTGCTAGGGGTTAGCCTTGAGGCAGCTCACCGTTGCGATCAATTTAACCTCTGGCAGATGCTATACATCTTTTTTCCACCAAGGCCTTCTTTCTTTCCTTGCCAGATCAGAGAGCGGATGTACGAAGGCTCGGGCCAAAAGAGAGGGCCAGCCAGGCAGTGCGGATCTGTCAGTCGTGTTTCATTCGCACCGTAATTCTAATCTGGTGGTTTATCGCTACCCCCCTACGGAGCCTGGGGCCAAAAGTAATTACCCCATCCAGTTTGGCTGAGTCTGTGCGTACAGTGTCAAGTTGATAATCAGTTTCAGTGGACGGTCGCTATACTAAGCACGTTAGCGATAATCCAGCTGGGATGTAGTGAGTGGCGTGCTGGAGCTCAACCCTTTCAGTGGAGGAGCGATACAGTGTATCGTGATCGAAAACTTAACAACACTGTACGCCAAAAACTTGTCAAGCCGAGGAGGGTAATAACTTTTGGCCCCGTGCTCAGTAAGCCAGGGAGCTTGATATGCTAAATCCCCTGGAATTTGGGTGATCGGAGCCTGCACGTCACTCAGCGAGGCGCACTGTATGGTCGATAGGCGTTTTGATAAGTGGTTGGCTAGGCAGTGGGCAAGGTCAAGGTGCGCACTGGCCAAGTGGCCCCTTTCCTTTTGCCGGAGCCTTCGTACAACCGACCTCATCCGGTCCCCCCCCCTCCTGCGGGATGATGACAATACCCCCTCCGCGGAGTCGAGGGAGTGGGATGGCGGCGATGTCGATGCCATTGATGCAAGTATTCCCGGAGGTGACGTTGACAAAGCGGAGGAGCGCATGTGCGAGTGTTGTCTTGCCTGCGCCTGTGCGGCCTACGATGCCGACGCGGTTTCGTGGGGGGACGCGTAAGATGATGTCTTTCAGGGAGGAGGTCGGTGTTATATGTCACTGCGATGTTATGTGCTTCGACTTCGCCTTTGTTAGGCCAGGAGGGAATGGCATGGGTGGTGGGTTTGGGGTTGGTCTCTTCGACCGGGGTGTGTTCTCTCCGTAATTGATCACACGGGCAAGGGAATTGGCGCCTATGTCCAGCAGGCTCGTCTTGCTGAACATCCCTGACAGTGCCGTGGCAAACTGCTGCGCAGCGTGATACAAAACCTAGCCGCGGCGGCATCGGCGCGCGTCCAGACCAGGGCCAGGGCAGCCATAGTCACGAATGGCGCGCCAATCAGGTCGGTGAGGGATCGGACCCACCTAAGGCCGGAGGACAGATGCAAGCCAAGTTTAGTGGCGTCGTCGAACAGCTCATATAGTCGCTCGGTGTAGAAGCGGGTTTGGCCGAACGCGCGGACTGTCACGAGCCCGGAGGCGACGGAGTTGGCGAGCTCACGGGGTGGTACCTGCGGGAGAGGAACAAGACGGTGGAGTTTGTTGGAGGCTACCCATTGCACTTTGGCCAGGCGGACGTACAGTGTCAGGAGTACGGTGCCGGCACAAAGGGCAGCAAAGGGCGATGATGCGAATTTGGCAGTGATAACGACGATGAGAGAGAACTGGAGGAGTTTCCCGAGGAGGGCGCTGATCTCGTGCGAGGAGCGGTAGTCTACCATGTACATGTCTTTTTCGAAGGAGTTAAGTACCTGCCTTTGGACGTGTTGCAGATCCAACGCAGAGGCGCACTCAGGCTTGCGTGCACCATTTTCTGGAACAGGGTGGTGGATGCTCGGATCCCGATGGCGGAATAGACGAGGGGTTGGAGATTGCAGACCGCGCCGACCATGACGAGGGGGGGGGGGCGAGGTATACGCCGACGTGGTATGCCGTGTTGTTTTTGCCATCGTGGGACCTGTCCATCTTGCAAGCCACCACGACTAGCCGGCGATGGTGAGCTAGTATCCGACTGTGGCTAGGACTCCCACTCGCATCGAGATATCGCAACGAGACGCTGCGTGTCGTCAAAGGGGGCACTCGTTCTGTCTTTTCAGGTGAGGCCTGCCGTTGACCTTGCCCGTCGGCCTTGGTCTTTGCCTCGCTAGGCTCAAGTTAGGGTTCAGGAGACGCCTGTTGTCGTTGTCGTTGCGGCTCAACCTGAAATAGAGGCTGGGACTCGGCGGTTTTAACAACACCATCTTCCAACTCCACCAAGTGGGCTGCCTTACCAACACAGAGCTGTTGGCTGTGCGTAGCCAAGATTCTAGTCCTTCCCTGCGCAAGTTCACCGGCCAAGGCGTTGTCTGCAAGCCATCGGGCAACCGGAGCATCAACAGGGCTAAGAACATCCTCCAGCAGCAAAATCTCAGCTCGCGAGTATGGAGCCCTCGCTAGCGCAACCCGCCACCGCTGGCCTCTGCTGAGGAACGCCCCGTTGACGCCGGCCTTGGTCAGGTCTCAGCCCGGTGGACGGTCCAGATCGCCCAGGGCACACGCGCGGAGGACCGTTGCGTACCGCGACGCATCGAACCGGGAGCCGAAGAGGATGTTGTCTTTGATGGTACAGTTCTCGATCCAGGGTGGCTGTACTACTAGGGCGAGAGTCCCGGGGATGATCCAACTTTGCTCCGGTGTCTGCTGGTACTTGTTGAAACTATCAGGGGTAAGCGGGGCGCTGGGCCGGGTTATTCTCCCGGCTTCTAGGATTGTCTCGCCAAGTATCGACGCCAGCAGGAGGCTCTTGCCGGAGCCAGTCTTGTCAATGATGACGCTGAGTTCTCCTTGGGGGAAACAAAGGCTCATATTTTGGAGCTTGAAGTGAGATGATGCTGCCGAAGCTGAGGTTGAGCCAGCTAGCCAAGACAACGCCACATTCTCAACCGAGACCTGGTTCAAGCTCTTCTCGGTTGCTGAAGAATTAGGACTAACGAAGTCCTCTCTCTCTAGCTCTTTGAGATACCGCTGTATCCGATGACAGCTCACCCAGGACTGAAACAGCTTTGCCTTCAGCACAACAAGATCCCTCACAACCTTGTGGATATTGCTAAAAAGCCCAAACGATGCAAAGGCCCGCGACGGAATGAGTTGTCCCGTTTCCAGCGCACAAGTCACTAATGACACAGATGCGAAGAGAATTGGCCCCACGTTACTATCAAACTCCAGCTGCGACATTGTTACAGCTCTCCAAATGCGTCTGAGCTCCCTCGCACGTGACTCCAGAATCCGGGCTTCCCATAGCTTCTCCAGCGACGAGAAGCGGACTTGACGGATGCCCTGCAGGAATTCTGAGATGTTTCTGGATACGGCCTCGTCGGCCCGGGACATCTGGAGCTGCGCTGACTGGTAATTTGCGGACAGTATGGCAGACAAGGGGATAGTGAGCAGGAGAGAAGCGGCAGCGCCGCAGAGGACGCTCTTGATTCCAATCAGCTGAACTACCTAGGTATATTCCATCGAGAAGGACGTTGAAGAGAGCGGTTGGGAATCGGTGGCTGTTGCCGCATGCCGTGGATGCTAGCATGCTGTCGGTGGCCATCAAAGATGTGAGGAACTGCTGGCCCGCTCTTCCTCCGCCTTTGTTTGTGCCCTTCGTCCCCGATTGTTTGTGGGTTTGGCTCCTATTTGGCGCCAGTGCCTCGATATTGTGTGAGATCTGGATGCGCGTCGACTTCTCAAACACGAGCGCATTGAGCAGGGCACCCATGGGCATCTCGAGCCTTGTCTGTCTCAGCCATGTCAGCCGGGTTTCCGCCAAGCTCCCCATCACCGGGCTAAGTCCGAGCGCAAGGGCCCAAAGCCAGGCTGCAATGTCGGTTGGGGAACCGCGCTGCTCGAGGATTCGGAGTAGTCGGTAGATTGCAAAACCGGCCGCCAAAGCCGCAGAGTGCTTTGAGCGATATGAGGGCCCACTAATGGGCAAATGCGTGGGCAAAAGTCCGCATGAGTTTTGCCCACAGTTCTGAATGCTCCTGCTGGGTCGCGTGGGCAAACCTTTCTCTCGCTGTGCGGACGCGCATGTGATGCCCGACACTAGGGAGATGTTCGAGCTCTAGCGGCCCAGCCTTTGTGGTCAGAGATAAGACGTGCGAGACCTAGGAGAAAGAATGTCGCTCCATAACGGAATCGCCATATCCCTGGTCCACTCGGTGGCCATGGCCCCGGGAAAAGACGACGGTCTCAGTGGTAGGGATATCAATGCGATGAATACCGAGAGGGAAGCAGCCATTTCGAGCCACTGGTGGCCGGAGCGGGCCTTTGTCTGGGAAATGTGCCGATACGCAGTCGTGATGAAGATGCAGCCAACAGACAGGGCGCCGTGCATTGCCGAGTCGAACCTCGCAACTGGTCGAGATTCCATGTTTATCGCGAGGCAACGGACCATGTTTTCTGTGTGGTATTGTAGATTCCCGGCTCAGCAGTAAAGCGCGATTACCAGACGGCACAAGCTGTTTGTATCCAATCAATTGCAACTACAAGTTTCATGCACCTCTCAAACTTCCAATCCAAGGCCAGCTACCTATACTAGAATGTATCCATGGTAGGCGCAGGGTCAGCGAAACCACTGGGTAGTAACATTGCCAACCACCTCGGACGTGGTGATCTCGTCCCTGCCTTTGCCCTCCCACACCGGGTTCTGCAACGTGATTTTAATCCGACCCGTGATCCACTCTTTGGACGTGGGCGCCTTACCGGGCCCATGGGCCATGGCCACGCCCGCGTTCCGGAGGACGGGGCTCTCCCGGAGAAGCGTGTTGATGACGACCTCGTCGTTGGGCAAGCAGAAGTAAAATACTCCGCATCGATCGCGGCCCCGCTGGTCGTGTGGCGGCTCAACCACGCGGTGGATGGCCGCCTTGAAATAGCCGCCCGTCCACCACGCCATCACCTCGCCAGCGTTGACGATGATGGAGCCGGGCACGTACGGCACGTGCTTCCATTGGTCGGTCTCGTACTCCCGCACCTGGAGGCTGGACATCGACTGGGACGAATTAGCTCCCGTCAGCATCACTCTTAGAGGTTGAGGTTGACGACTCTGAGCTCACCTGGCTGAAGAGCAGACTCAGACTGGTAAAGTCCCGGTGGCCGGCTAGCCAAACGCCGTTGGTGGCCTTTCTCTCGTCATCGCTAAAGGCGTCATAGTACTGCATGTACCGGACGTAGCTTTCATCCCGCCCATCGTAGTCGTGCAGCTTGACAAGCTGATCCTCATCATCCAGCCCGAGGGCAACAGCAAAGAGGCGCAGCAGTTTGAACAGTACATCCTTGTGTGCACGATCAATAAAATCCTGCATCTCCGGCTTGAAAGGCGCCATGCACTGCGGTTGCTCGCGGAGGGACATGTTCCGGTAAACATTGAAGTTTTCAATCTGGTCGCGCACTTCCCCGGCCGTGCGCCAGTGCTTGCGGGGCTTGAAGCCGTGGTATGAGCCCTCGGTACTCATGGGCGCCTTGAGACGCTGCTTTTCTTCTTCGGGCGTATTAGCGAGGATGTGGTGGCCTATGTCGACCTGGCGCGTGATCTCGGCTGCGGTGAAGCCGTGGTTGACCACGATGAAGAAGCCCTGCGTGACCATGGCGTGACGGATCTGCTCGGCAAGTTCTGCACGCGAATCGGCGCCATCACCGTATCGCCCGAGGTCAACCGTCACCAAGTCGACATATTCGAGTGGTGCTTTGGTCGGCGGGGCTGGTTCAAAGTGGTCGGCTGGTGGACGGGATTTCATGGCGGCCGTGGTCGCGTGTTTCAATAGTCAGGCAAGAGGCGTGTGACGATGAAAGATCGAGGAGACGGAGGTGAAGAACAAGTAATAGACCCGCCCGTCTTATTCAAATGACATCCAGTGTGTCTAGGTACAGATGGACCAAGCCACTTTAGGCCAGTGAAATCTACGGGTCTAAGACACGGCCACGCTACGTGGTATTATTCCTGGAAAGCCCGAAGTACGACCGAAAGGGCACCTAGATAATTTCACTGGAATGGTGAGATCGACAGCCACATGATCATCGCCATTAGACGCCGTAAACCACAAACTGCCTCTTTTTTGTCAAGGTTGAGGGAAGCGCTGGCGCGAAAGTGAGTTGAGAAGCCATTGAACGTAGCTAAGCGGGTACAGTGTTGATCAATGGGGCCGCACAGTCAACATGGAGGGACGAAGGCCAAAAGAGAGTTTCTCCTTGACCAGTGCTGAAAATACCTGTTTACTGTAAAGACCACGCATAACTTTCGCTATTCTTGGCTATCCCAAATTCTGATAAAACTTACAGGAATACTGAAAATACCTCGTTGCATTTGGCCCGAGACTTCGTATGAAATACACGCCTACTTAGTCAGGGAAGAGCCCCGGCGAGGCTAGGAGGCCGGGGAGAATCGATGTGGCGAGTAGGTACTGTATTCTTTAACGGATCGAGTTTTACTCTTGCCCTGTGACTTCATGAATAACCCTAACCCCAACCCTTAAATACACACAACACCCTAATGAGGTTAGGTTGGCCGTGGGGCCGCGGGGGAAGAGTAAAACTCAGTCTTGTGGAATAATACGGTAGTACTGTAGGTACTTATTGTGATTGTAGGCGCGGTGGGGAGGGGAGCAGGAAGGCATGGAAATCAAGCGGATGAGGAGTTAGGGGTTAAGAGGGAAGTCATAATGCGCTGTGGCTGTGCAATCCTTCCATGCAGGCAGCACTGAAAGCTGAAACACCACCTGCAGTTGTCACAGGTCCCGTCCCCGACCGTGCCATATCAAAAAGGTGCTGGTTCCTCTATTCTCCTTAAAATGAGGGAAAACGTCGGTTCTGCTACCAGCATCTTCACCGCAACCATGTACAACATGAAGTCGCCAACACTGCTCGCGTCCGCGGCGATATGTCTCACGGCATGCACCGCCCTCACTAACAACCCCAACGCCCAGCGCCCCCTAAACACCCCCAACCTCAACACCAACCCCGCCCAGCGATACACTTCCATTCCCATCCGCGAAGCACAATGGTTCAACATGGGCTACTCCATCAACATCTCCTTCGGTAGCCCCCCACAACAACTCCCCGTCTATCTCGACATCTCCTCCCCCTCCAGCTGGATCTCACCCTCAACCCTCCCCTCCACCCATCGAGTCTGCAAAACCGCACCCACCTTCAACACCTCCGCCTCTTCCACTTTCCTCACCACCAACACCTTCGCGCGCTTCCACTTCGACTGGCTCTGGGGGCAGGGAAACCTCTCTTTCGACACCCTCACATTCGGGGGCGCTGTATCAGTCCAGCACCAAGCCCTCGCCATACCCACCTACATCAGCAGCGACACCTGGGAATTCAGCGTGTGTCCTATGGCGGGGATCCTCGGCCTCGCTCCATTTTCGTCGCGCACCGAGCCCGATGATTTTGGTGAGCCATCGCCTTTTGTGAACATGGTTCGGCAGAATGTCCTGGAGAGGAATCTCTTCGCGCTGCGGCTGAGTGGACCGCATGCGGAGGTTTCTTTTGGGAGGGTTAATGTTGAGCTTTACAGTGGGGATTTCGCTGAGGTGCCGCTTACGCGGGAGAGGAGTAGTAGGTGGGATGGGGCGTGGCAGACGAGGGCGTTGCGATTGAGGGTTGATGTGTTGGAAGACGAAGACGAAGATGAGAATGAGGATGAAGCCAAGTTAAACAAAAGCTTCGTCGCAGATCTTAACAATACCCCTGGAGCATTTAGCACGGGCAGTCCCGAGATTCATCTCCCCGAGGCCGTGTACGACCGCGTATATGCGGCCGCGGGATTTGACAAATCGCAGGGATGGCTGGTGCCACCGACGGTGGATTGCGCGAGGCGCTTTGCCATGCCGAATGTCACGTTTGTGTTGGGTAATGGGGAGGGGCAAAATCTGACGCTGACGGCGTTTGATTACACAATGGAGTGGCCGATGGCGGATCCGGGGAAGTGCGCGTGCTTGTTTACGACGTCGAGAGGTTTTGAGTGGTCGGGGGAGGTTATGTTGGGGTGGGCGTTTATGAGGGCGTTTTATATGGTGTTTGATCTTGATGAGGAAGTGATTCGCTGTGAGTATCTGCTGAGAAGAAGGTGTATAAACGAAGACAGAGAAAGGCTAACTGTTTGGCTGCTAGTTGCTGTTCCGTCGTGATGCGACGATGACACCCAGCTTACTTCGACTTACATAGTCTAGCTCAGACCACAGCAGGAACAACCTACCTTCATAACCACCCTCATCACCACAGTGTCAGCTTTAAGCGAGGTGCTCCTATTCCGTCACATCAAAACGATATCTCTCCTCACCTTCCCCTCCTCAAACCAACCCCCCTCATCCTCATTCCCCCCCTCCCACTCCTCCGGATCTCCCAACCACAACCTCCACATAAACCCAACCCTGTCAAATCTCCCGTCCTCTCCCTCCTCCCACACCCCCTGCCAGCCCCCATTCCTCTCCGGCCAGTACGCCATAACCGGGACAACCCACACCTCCCTCCGCTCCTCGATACCGCCCGCATACCTCTTCACATCATCCATATACGCCCTCCCCTCCCCGCCTCGCGTGTAGAGACCACCGTGTTCCCAGTCCGCGTCTAGCTCAAAGATGCGCGCAACTCCCCAGTGCGCTTCCCTGGTTCCGGTGGGGGTGGCCGCGTGGAGCGCGGCCATTTTCTTCATCCAGCCGCGGAGCTTGATGGCGCCCTCGCCAGCGTCGCTGAATTGTGGGGTTGTGCTGGTGGGCGTTGGCCATGCGTCGACGAGCTCGAGTAGGAACGTACGTGGCGCGTGCTCTGGGAGGAGTAAGCAGTGCATTTTCACGGGCCCGTTGAGAGACGCCCATGACCAGGTGGGGGCACGCGGCGGCTGGAATCGGATCGGTGAGTGGGTTGAGGGGGAGTGATCTTCCCCCGACCCGCAGCTTGCACCTTTCGGGAAGTTCTCAGAAGCTAGAGTTTCGCGACACTCGAACCAGAGCATGTGGCCGTCGAAAGAAAAGACTCGTCTGGAGAGCGCCCGTTCTTGAAAGATCCATCCCCTATCCAGAGTGCTTTGCAGTAGCTGCCCTTCTTCTCGATGCAAGAGCCGCGAAAGCGTCGCAAAACAACTCTTCTTGGTGCCGTCGGCCAGCTCAAAATTCAGGGGGGGCTCGATACGCTGGAGTAGCGAGGCTGACCGTTCTCGGAACAATCCTTCGGATGAGTCGGCTGCTGCGGATGCGGCGATGCTGAAGATGGCGTTGCTGTAGATGGATGCCATCTTGGGGATCTCCCGGTCTTTGTCGGTGGGAGAGTCTTGGATGATGCAGAGGGAGTCGATCCAGAGATATCGTAACCCCATCTTCCTAGCAAATATAACTGCCTCGCGGAAGGTCTTTGGGGACAAGGTCGATGAACTTGGCGTATCGCACCTTGTACTCCTCTTCAAACTGGGGCGACTCGTCCAGAAAGGGGAAATACGACCGCCATCGCTCGGGCGTCATCGTTTTCATTGGGCGAAATGTGATGTTTCGGCAGGACGTGCACATGAATGGATTCCACGCCATGGGGACCTCTGTCTCGGGGGGGGCCATCGGATACGTCATGCTCGGAAGCGCCGGTAACCTTTGCGCTGGAGTGCAAACACCCCATTCTTTCGGCTTTGGAGGTGAGTTTGACCGGATTGACGGTTCAAGTTGAAACCTGTGGAAAGGCGGCGGGGAAGGCTCCAGCTGGAGCTGAACACATGGACACATTACCCCGCTTTCCGGCCACTCGCGTTCTTGCCCCCCCCCCTGCGAAGCAAGCTGGAAGAAGGAAGGAAAACTGAATTGGCCACTTACCGGACAAGTTGTAATACGGGATTCTTTTGGAGGACATCTCGCCCAGTGAGGATGCTGCAGTGGTGATTTCCTCATCCACGACGCAGTTATAGGAGCTTCTTATTACCTAGGTACATGAGTGCTCGCCGGTGTGTAGGTCTGAGATACAAAAAGGTGCTTTCTATCTAAGTGTTCGAATAAAAGACCCTTGCCATCTTCAAACGGCCCCGCGATCGATAGCCCTCAGCCTCTCGCCCTCCTTCACCAGTCCCACCGACTTCGGTATCGAGTCCCGCGTGCGGGTCATGCAGAACCAACTCATCAACCACATCGATAACATCTCCCTCTGTCGAGACGTACGTGTCTTTGCGCTGATGAATCGTCACCTTGGCACCTGCCCTCCTCCCAAGACTTTCAAGGACTCGAAGATACTCTGTCGAAGCAGGCTCAGCAACGGCCTTTATACATTTATTGTCAAACCTGTCCATGATCCCACGACCCCTGAGTTTGATGCGAAGTTCTTGGAGCGGCGGGGCTGTCACCCCGGTCGAGCTGCGGTCAACGAAGTACTCGCTGATCATGGATACAACGTCCTCTGCTGTAGCGGCCACGAGATCTTCGTCATAAACATGGTCGTCGCGGAGGTACAGCTTCCGTATGCTTGGCGGCAGGATCGAGCTTAGGGGGGTGCGCTGTTCGGCTGAGAATCCAAGAAGCAAGTATATCGGTATTTCGAGCTTAGCGAGATGAACCAGGTGTTGCAGGGACGGAATCCGTCCTCTGCGCCGCGAGATGCCCGTCATCCACTCCTCGTCCATAGTGTCGGGCGGGTAGTCGGAGGTAGCGGCTTCGTCGATGGATATCTTGAGCGTCCTGAGTGAAGCTACAACGTGGGATAAGGCTTCGGCAAACTTAGCCCACTCGTTTTCGTGCAATTGCTCGTAGTTTTCGTCGGCGGCGAGGTCGTCAGTATCTTCGACGAGGAAATATGTGAGGCTTTCTAGCTTTGGTGTTTTGGAGAGCAGCGTCGAGATGGACTCTGGCTCGCTAAGGTGGTCGACCAACTTGAGGCTTCGTAGAACCGGCAGGTTTGCACCAATAATCTCATCTTCGCAAACGCGGGGCAGGATGGTGCATAGGTGCTCGAGACTTGGAACGCAGAAGACGGTTTGGATCCACGGGGGCTCAGATGGTCTGATGATTCTGGAGTCAAGGTTGTTTCGGATAGCCATGTTCCTGAGCTTGAGTTTCTGGTTGTTGTGCTCAAAAATGGCGCCGGGAAGGTGCGAGCCCTGCATCATGGTGTAGTCTGTCACCAAGGTCTCCAGCGCCGGAAGAGCACACAGGAGAAGCGCCATCAAGGCTGCGGGAGCGCCCTCCAAGATATCGGCCTCGAGTCGGTCAGCCATAAATAGTGGGACCTGTTGTCGGCCGAGGCATTCCATCCACAATTCCCGGACGTCGGGAGGCGCAGGGCAGTTCGGCAACGGGTCATCCCAATCCCAAGCGCCGGTTCCGGAAAGAAGCTCGGCGGTTTTGACATGGCGTGCGAGCTCAGGGCGGTGGAAAATGGCGCGCAGAAACGCGTGTATTGGGTGCTCTGCCTGTGGTTCCGAGAACCGCCACGAGATGGCGTGATACAGCAACCGCTCGGCGAAATTCAGCGCGGTTTTGCAGGTCTTGCAAAACGATAAGATGGAGGAACTCGGAAGTTTTTCCAGGATCTCCTGCAGAGTCTCGGCAGGCAGAGAGAGCAGCGTGGTCATTTTGAAGACAGTTGCCCGAAAGTTGTTTGATGTTCAAAAGCGGGGTCGAGGTGGAACGGGGTAGTCTTTGCCCCGAGCACTGACCCATCAAACAATCCCATCAAATAATCGTAAAACGTCACCTCTCCTTAGGCTGGCTCACAACCTCCTCCCCGCCACCCCCAAATCCAACATCTCATTACTCCTACTAATTCCACTCCAGCTCCACAATCCCAAACCGCCTATACTCGCCCCCCTCCCCGTCGGCACCAACATCAACAAATGTTTTTTTTTGGCGCTGTCGTGAGACACTTCGCATGTGATGAGTAAGCTGGAATGCTAGCTACCTTGATGATTGGTCAAAATTGACTGGATGATTTCCCCGCAAATCTCCGTTATCGCAAGGAGAAGCTCAGAACTTCCGTCCTTTGACATCGGAGACCATGGACGACGACAATATCCAACCCGCTGGGGCCGACACCGCTGCCTCCCCACCTGAGGACGGCTATTCCCCCCTAGCCCCCCCAAACAAAGCGCAGCGCCGGAAACGTCAACGCCGCAGCGGGCGCCAGGCACAGACAATGGCGCGTCCACCGGAAAGATATCGCTCGGGATGCGGGCGCCGACAGACCCCATCCCAGAGAGGGAGTGGTATACCTATCTGATTCTGCCTCGACTGCTGGCGTTCGAATACTCGAACGTGCTGGCGCAGAGAAACCAATGCATTCGATCACAGGAAGGCCGAGTTGCCATCAGTCTGGAAGCCAACATCGGCCTATCTAATGCCGATCAGGAAGGGGGGGTTATCGACATGGGGGCGGGTGTTCCGCGGAATCTAGCCCACGAAAGAGCCGGATTTCCGTACCCTAAGGCCTTTCGCAAGGTCATGGATGTGACGACCAGAGCGGTTGGCTCCGAGATCGAACAGGTGGTCCGCCATGGTTCGTACCGTATGACGGTGACCAAGATATGGGATTTCGGCTTCGAAAACCGATTGTTTGGCCTGAAGCGGAGATCGGCAGTTGATTGGGACGGGTCAATCCGACCGATCTATGTCGTCGCCGGAATCTTCCAACGAGGCCACACAAACCCGCGAGAGAGGGTGGTATTTGTGCACAAGCCAGAGCACTTATTTCGCAAACTTCGATGGGCTGTATTCCGACTGCGCGGGTTGGCCGGGACATTTTTGTCTCTCAAACATGTTAAGCAGTTCAAGCTGTACAAGGTTCGTGCCGTTTCTTTCGGTGTCGGGGACCAAGTGGTTAACTATCCGCAGTGCGACGCCGAGAGGGGAGTGCATGAGGCGGTCGAACTTGACAAAGACGGGCTTGCAGACCTGCAGCTGCTCGTCAACGCGTACAAGCAATGGTACACATCGACCTCGACTAACTATGCTTGGGCCGACTGGATCCACTGTGTCCTGAATAATAGCTCTCAAAGCCCGCAGGAGGGTGTTTATTCACTCGAGTTGGTCCTGGATTGGTCCGTGACGAGAATCTCCGTAGTCGTCATCCTGCCGGTTTTGTTGAGCTTGGGCATCGGCATCTGGCTCAACTCCTCGGACTGGACGGATCTGGCGACGATACAAACTGCTTGGGGCACAGCGTCGTACATTGTGACAGCAGGAGGCCGTAAGTGTTCAGAACTCGTTTGCGCCAATTGAAACTAATTCTTGCAGTAATCGCGGCGCTCTTGGGCATCATGAGCAGTCTGGCAGGTCATTGAAGTGTTCGTGATGGCCGTAATTCGGAATGCATGGGAGGCTGTGTTGCGATACTGGGGCGCAACGCACTCAGTGGGATATGATGAGGTGCGAGGTGCAGTTGAAATTGAGAATCTTGATACCCGACTAAATACATTTAGTTTGGTGGTGATTGCAGGTTGGCAAGTATGATTAGCCAGATATGTTCTGACCGGTTCATGGCATCGTCTTTACAGTTGCCGAACATCATGAACTCTCTATTCTGATGCAGTTCACTCATCTAAGAGGGTCTGAAATTAAGACTCCTTCTTGCTACCTTAGGTTTAGGGAGCTTGAGATGGTTGCGAGAGAGTGGCGAAGTCCAATGGGTAGAAACAACTATTCATGTTACGGTATGGGCTGGGTCGCATTGGGGCTATTTTTGGTTTGAGTTGACGTTGTGTTACATGAGGTCAGAAGTCTCAACAGAAACTCCGTGCCTGAAGTCCGAGAGACGCTGGCACCGGTGCTTCATTATGAGCATCCCACATTATGAAACTCCGCAACCTTTGACCCTATGACCCGGGTAACTCGAATGTCTTTGCTTTCATTCGCAACTACTCGCTGTTGGACACTGACCTGCAGTCTAATGCTCTGCAACACAACCAATGCTACCTGTGCATTGCATCAGCTGGTTCTAACCATTCTTGGAGTTTGCCCTGCCAAGATGGCACGGTCGGTTTACACGGCGCAACGACTCCGAGTCTCCATCTAGGGTCGCTTTCGTTTGGCTCGGGTGACGCCAAGTCTGCCTAATCCATCAATCGCCGCAATGCCGGGTAATATCGAGCCAAAGTAGCCCCAGCGAGGATAAAAGGCCATTTATCCCATATTAACCCTCTCAGCCCCAGCGTTCTCATGCACGTCCAAGCCTGAACAACGTCGAAAATTTGAAAATGAAGTATGCGGCCTTCATTTTCTCGGCTCTCGCAGCACATGTCGCCAGCATTACCTTCGAAGTGTCGGGGACGAGCAACGGGGAGCCAGTTCCTTTGTCGGAACTCACATTGACAGAGTTTAACAGGCCACCAGAGCTGCTACGGAATGTCGCCGTTACGAACAATGGAGGCCGTATCAAAGCTGGCATCAAAGCCGCCGCCGCGGCAGCTGCAAATCCTATTCTGATGAGCACAAACTGTTCGTTTCTGTCCCGTCGTCCGTTTTAAGGTTATGGGTACACATCTAACAGAGATCAGGGTGCGGCTCCGTCAACCGCGTCACAGCCGTCAGCCGGCGAATCAAGTCCATCACCGGCTCCTGGCAGCATCCTGACTGCCGTCCCCGAACGGACAAGACATTCCCCCAAATCATGGCCTCATTGGTTAGCATCAGCGACTCAAACTCCCTGCTGCAAGCCGGTTCGCACTGCGAGGTATGTCCCGACCCAATCCTTGAACTCCCCCCCCCTGACATCCCCGCAGGTCAAAAACGCCACATCCAAATCCACCAACTTCGCCTGGTTCCAATGGGTTCCCCAAGCCGCGGCGCAGCACCTGGACAACTTCCCTGTCACGCCGGGCGACTGGCTCCAGATAACAATTTTCATGCTGTCGACGACCAACGCCCGCGTGACGATTGCAAATCAGTCCAAAGGAATGCAGCGCAGCATCGCGGCGTTCAACGGCTCCGCGCTCATCGGCGTCGAGCCCGCGTGGATCGTCCAGACACCGGTGATCAACGGCGGGAAGAGCTGGTTTCCGCAGTATGATGGCATGTGGATGACAGAGGCGTCTTGTACGTTGAATGACAATACGAATTTGGGGATTATGGGGTCGACGCAGTGGCAGGTGGAAGGGCAGTGCAAGTCGATCGAGTTTAACAATACTGTGGTGGAGATGGACCAATATGATGCTTAAGGGTAGGTTATACTGGTCAGTTAGTTTAGTACCGCTGAATGTAAAGCAGCAGTCACAAATCGTCCAACTTGGAACCTTCAAACAACCCGAGACAGCTACCTGTAATGTCTCACACGAGACTTTTTTCTGGCCGAGCCCGTATTAGTCGCAGATCCTGAGCAAAGGGTGAGCCGCACTCAGGGCCGTCTGAGCCGAGGTGAGTCTAAGTAATGCCCCGGCTATACTTGCCGTGGCCATAAATCGGCCTGCGGTAGTAAGGACGTTCTTCGGCCCAGTTTTGGGACACCTGCCCTCTTAACGTGACACCCGCCTGCTTTTCCACGTAAATGATGAAGCTGAAGCCAATGCAGCCGAGGCCACTTGCGATATCATCGAGACCTTTTTCAACATTAACAAGGCTTCTATGGTGCAAATCTACGTTGCTATTCGTTAATCCTGCTGGTGAGAGCCTTCGCGGCCTGCTCGGACCAATATCATGACGATTCGGTATGTACAGTTGCGGGGGATATTATTCTTGGCACGTTGATCCGAGCATATATAGTACCGTGAATTATTCCTGAGCTTTCCCAACTCTTACTGATGCTCATTGCACGTCCCACCTACTGCTTTCCCTCAACCAAGCTCTAAAGTCCTGCATGCCAGGCTCCAGCTTCCGCAATTCCCCAATATCTGCCCCATACCCACACTCCCGGAACCACTCAAAGCTTGTCTTCGCCTCGGGCACCCACCAAAGCACACCCTTGGCCACAACCGCCCACGTCATCGGCAGCTCCTTCTTCACCACCTCCTGAAACGCCACTCTAACGTCCTCAAAGCTCATCTCGCAGCTAGCAAGCCCAACTGCCTTGGCATGCCACGCCTCCGGGTCCAGCAACGCCCGCGCCGCAAACACGCCAATATCGCGCGTGCTCACAAGCTGCATCTTCCGGTCGGCCGGCATCCCCTTGGCCCAGAGGGACGCCATCAGCGCGCCAAACGACCCGGGGTTGTAGTTATCCATAAAGCCCGTCGGGCGCAACACGGTCCAGCGGATGGTCCTCCCGGTGGCGGCGGCCGACTTTTCGCACGCGTCGCGGAGGTACAGCTCGATGCGGTGTTTTGCCGCGAAGTGCGGGATCGGGGTGGGTGTCGACCATGAGGCGGCATCGCCGCCGCGGTCCACCGAGCTGAAGACGATGTGGTCGACGTTGCTTGCTGCCCGGCTGCACGCGGCGTCTATCAGGGGCAGCGCCTGGGATTCGTCTCCCGGTGGGGCCGTGACGAGGAATATCGACTGGATGTCGGGGTGGGCGTCGAAGACGGGTTCGGGCGCTCGCGCGTCGCCCTCGATTAGCGTGATGTTGGCGAATTTCTTCTTGAGGGCCTCTGCTTTTGGTGAAGAGGCCGAGCGCGTTAGGCCTAGGATCTCCACGGCGCCTGGTAGCTGCTGGTTGAGGGCGGCGATGGTTGCTTGGCCCTGCTGGCCAGTTGCGCCGACGACGAGGATCTTTCGGGGAGCCATGTTTGTAGTGTTTTAGTAGTAATGAAGAGATGATAGCTGAATCGTGGAGGAAATGGTGTTGCTGCGAATAATTATGGATTTATATATGCAAGACGGCGACTTACCGCTGACATTCTGCGCTCCGGGGACTTTTGCTTGCTCGGCGAGATATGACGTATGCCAGATTCAGGTATTGCGGGATTGGGGCTCAGCTACTTGTTATCTGGGCTTCTGTGAGTGGGTAGCCTAAATTTGGGCGGCCAAAAAAAGCTTCCGGGGACTGACCAATCAAATGGCGTTTTGCGCCCTCTGGCGGCGTATCATCGACGCCTGCTCTCAACGCTGCTTCACTTTCTTGGCAGACAAGGTTAGCTCGGACAGGGACCCACTGTCCGCCAGTCGCCGGTGAAGCAGCTTCGGCAGAGCAGGCGACAAGTGATGAGGTAGAGGTGCGTTGCCTCTCCGCTACAACCCCGGCATTTTGTGTTGCCCGGAGTTTAGCACTGAGCTCTCGACAGGAGTACGCACCGGCCTGGGAGGCCACCACGGTGCGGAGAACGTCAGGGTGGAATTGAACGAGCTTGATATACTCCAGCACATTGTCGACCTCGGCTCTCGCGGTGCGGTTGACTCGCCGGAAAGCCGTCATGGTAGGGATGTCGACGTCTGCGAAGATGTGGTGGAGGAGTTCATTCGACAAGACTGCGAGACTTCCGGGGGGTTGGAGAGCGGGAAGCACATGTCGGCTGATATCAAGTGGCAGGCAGGCTCGCAGGCGCTTCACATCGAGCGTGAGCAACGTGATGTTGGGATCGCCTTGGAACATCATTGCAGAGGGAGGGACCGAGCGATTGGGCACGCATGCCGTGGTGGACCCGTAATTACTACACAAAATCGATTGAACCCGAGAGAACAGAGGCTTTTCTCAGTCAGCTACCTCTTACCCCCCAACTCTAGATAGGTAGCCTCAAACTCCTTTGAATACTTCTGATCCAGATAACCTTTCTCCTCCTTGGGCGTAAAAAAGGTCCCCACGTCAAAACCATCAAACTCAATCCCCTCCTTTACCCGAAATGGCAAGTCGGGCGTCGAGGTGAAATACCTCCCAAACACGGCAACTACGTCCTTGCCCTTCCGCTTCTCATCCACTAACCGTTTCGCACTCTCGGCCGTCAACCTCCCCGCCACTAGCACAACCCCACTCTTCCAAAGGTCAATCGCAAAGTCAATCTCCATGCCCGGCGGCGCGTCCCTTTCGCCACCCAGCTGAAAAGTCACCCACTGGACGAGATGTAAGTATGCCAGGCCCTTGCCTCGCAGTCGAACAATCAGATCCTCAAACTGCGGCACCGGGTCCGCCATGCCCATGCCGTTAAAGTCGTTCCACGGACTGAGCCGGATAGCCGTCCGGTCTGCTCCAATGTCCGCAATGATCGCATCGACAACCTCAACAGCCAGGCGCGACCTATTCTCAACACTACCACCATAACGATCAGTGCGCACGTTGGACACATCCTGCAGGAACTGATCAATTAGATATCCATTCGCAGCGTGGATCTCGACGCCGTCGAAGCCAGCCGTAATGGCGTTGCGCGCAGCAGCAGCGTAATCCGCGACAATGGCCGCGATTTCGCCTTCGCCCAGCGGTTCAGGCGTCGAGAATGCAGCGCCGCTGTACGAGAGCGTGGGGATTGCGATGGCGCTGGGGCCACGCACGCGGATGCCCTCGCGCTCGGCGGCGGTCGCTTCCGCCGCGCGGCCGGGGTGCCACAGCTGGCAGAAGATGAAACTGCCCTTGGCGTGGACGGCATCAGTGACCTTCTTCCATGCGGCGATTTGGTCCACGTTATAGATGCCGGGCGCGTTGTCGATGCCGCCGGCCGAATGGGAAATGAACGTCGCTTCGGTGATCAGCAGCGTGCCTCGCACGGACGCGCGCTGGGCGTAGTAGGTTGCCATCATGTCGGTTGGGACGTGAGAGTCGGAGGCACGGTTGCGCGTCATGGGCGCCATAGCGATGCGGTGTTGGAGGTGAACATTGCCCAGCCTAAGGGGGGTAAAGAGGCGGGACGGAGACATTGCAGCAGAGGGCGCAAGTTACAGGTGAACCGGATGTGCAGAAGTTTAAAGTTGAAGATGAGGACAGGACTTGAATACTGGTATTTATAAGTCCTGCGCTTCCCACTGTAGCAAATTGTTGAAGGTTTCAGCGAGTGAAGTCGTTTGAGCTGTGAACATGGCGTTGTCCATGGAGGATGACGCGGTATTTCAACACAGCTTGAGCACAGAGGGTTCTCTGCCAGCTAATCCACATCTCAACCGCCCACCCAGTGCATGAGATGTTCCATTACCGAAGTCCGAGAAACATTAATAATGCTGGGCATGAATTCGGTATTCTCGGTGTACCGACATCGGTATTGTCCGAGAGAGGGATTTTGTATGGAGGCCAAAATTCTCCGAGTCCGAGGCTGACAGCGCCCTTGGTAGCCCACATTTTTTTTCTCTATCCACCTTCAAACTCCCGGGATACAAATGCGGTACAGTCCGAGTTTTACCGCGTCTCAAAGCGCCAGATTCATCAGCGCTTGAGTCATCGGTGAAAGTTGAGTGCTGCAGCAGAGTAGTAACTGGTGTGGAGCCGCATCTACCCCCTACCCGTGCATGCGTCGTGCACGCGTAGGCTGATAAATCCGCCAAAACCGCCTGTTCGTTCGGACCATGGACCTTCACAATTCTCACATAGCTTAGCTATATATTTCAGTCGGTTCCAAAGGGCAGAGAATTTTCACGATAATAAAGTGGCAGACCGGGTATGCAGAATTTCTTGGCAGTATTGCTAAAAGGCGGGGAAGAACGGGTTTGAGAGTGTGATGGATTAGAAAACAGGGGTTTAGGGGAGGTTGAGACTACTATATGTGGGCGAGAATAAGGGCGGGTCACTGGCATGTTACGGGTTTTATTTCGTAGATGACGCTGGTGAGTTAGTTGTTCTTGTCGAGGCTATTGCTGGAACTATAAATGGGCTGGTGTAGCTAGAACGAAGAACCTAGGGCCTTGGGACACTGGCCCACCTGTACGTAATTTTCGGTCTTCTTTATTACATAAACGCTGCTTTCTCTTTTCTATCTATCCTAGAAAGCCCCGTTGCGGGTTAACTACTTACCTAGGTACCTCTTCGGATCATATACCTACCCTTTATCAAACTAGGTTTTCAGTTCGAGCATTTCGCTATAAGGACAAACAAGGTAGGAATATATTATCATTAGGAATCGAGTAGCTATCTGGGCTAAGGATACCAGAGGTAATATAATAAAGTACTCCCAACACCATCAATTCTACCAAATTCACTCTGTAGCGCTTCTGACAAGATCACTTATTTCTCACGGGTGCACCATCGGTATTTGATGATGTCTGAGGACGAGCGTTGATATCCTCTTGTTCAGGAAATCTCTGGCATGAAGAGTTATAGACAAAGTCTGAGCTGGCGTTTCCGACATTGAGGAATGATATTGAAGTTTGGGGGCTTGCCAATCTTTGCCCCCTTGATGTCATTCCGGGAACAAAAAGTCGACTGCTTGTCCTTGCCTGTTTGACGGGCGTTGCTCGCTCCCCGCATCTAGTTCAGCATCCTGGGTCCGAAATCCCAGTGCCCCATGGGGTTCTAGAACGCCTAACTAATTCCCTAGCGCCACCATCGCGCTCAACGGCGTCGATTACGAAATGACGACGTGGAAATGACCCAACCCTGTTTTACTGGCAAAGAACATCGCTTGAGCGCAAGCGTGTCAAGCTCTACATCCAATACGCTCGCATCACGCCCCAGTCGGGGTTTGGAACTTTCGTTCCCAGACATGCAGCCTGCTGCAGTGTTTAAGCGCCACATTAAATCGCCAACACGTTGAAACTGTATCTTTCCCGGAAAGGGTTACAGACAGCTGATTCTTCGACCGCGCTCCTGGATAGGTAGGTAGTTTGCGGTAAGAAGCGCTTTATCGTACTGGTTCTGGCTGGACTTCCCGGCCGTGTCAAATCCGACATGATTTGCAGCTTGTGACTATCCTTGGCTGCGGGTCGCCTACCGGCAGTGCGAATGACCACAAAGGGCAGTCAAGCTTTTGAAGAAGAAAAAAAAGGGCGCAACAGCTCCCCCTTCGGGTTTTGCAGAGTTCAAGAAAAGGGGATCCGGCGGTTCCTGACGGGAACTTGAGAGCTTTGTGAGCCTAAAACCACAGATCTTCGCATCCACTCAGTCTGATTAGTTTACCATTAGAACTTGAACCGAACCGGCATCCACTCAATAGTATTTCCATCGTTGATGACGACCCTTTGATGGACACTACTAGCATAGTTCCCGATCGACAGAATGTCGCCATCGTAGCGCCTGCGGTGGTGCTCTCGGTGACGGTGATCACGGTCTTCCTGCGCCTCTACACGCGCTTCACCCTCGTCAAAAGCTTCGGAATTTACGACTGGGCGGTGGCGGTTGCGTATGTGTTCACTCTGGCATGCGGCATCTCGGTGGTCGTCAGTGAGTTCCAGTACTTGCCGCGTTGGGGGCGCCAAGCTGACAAGGACTTCAAGACAGTTCGACGGGCCTGGGTCAGCACGTTTCAACTTTGCAACCAGATAACCTCATGTCTTTCTGAAGAGGATTTTTTATCTCGGTCGTGCTCTATCGCTTGTCCCTGATAGCAGCCAAAGTATACTTCATCCTGCATTATCTGCGTATATTCCCGCTGCCGAAGATACCAACAGCGTGCTGCATACTACTGGTTATAGTCGCAGTGCAGGGTACACTGCAGATATATCTGATCATCTTCCAATACTAGCCTATCCCGGACTTCTGGGATAAAAGCATCAATACCACATATATCCCCAATAGCCACCAGTAATATATTTATACTACAGTAAACATCGCGACCGACATTACCATCTTCATCCTGCCACTGCTGTTGTTTAACACCTTGCAGCTCCCCTTCACTAAAAAGGTATATCTTCTCGGCATCTTTACCTTTAGTTTTTTATAAGCCGGCCCACATTGGCATACAGCACCTTTACTGCTATTACTAACCTGGCCAAAACTAACACATGTGTGATCTCCATCATCCGCCTCGTCATCCTTGGCAATTCCCCAGACTTCACCTTTCAGGCCGTGACCATCACTAGCTAGTCCACCGGCAAACTCGGCTGCGGCATCGTGTGTGCCTATCTGCCCACTCTTCGTCCGCTTGCCGCAAAATTCTTTACGGCGAGGGAGAAGCCTGAGGTAGTGCTTGGCAGCGGCGTCAACTTGCTGACATGGCCCAGCCTGATAATTAGCTGAAAGGAAGAGGTGAATTCGAGATACAAATTGTGAAACAAGCGGTCACCTGGCTAGCCACGTGACTCCCCACTTTCACCACTATAATACTGGCTCTCTGCCCCTCTCTCCTTTTTATCTAGAACTAGCAATTCCATCACTCTTTTGCCGAACGGCCAACAAACGGCCGAAAACACCCTGGTTTTGTGTTCTACACAAATGCTTAAGGTGCGAGGGGGGAGTGATAGTAGTAGTGGTAGTAATCCCTTATAGGCCAGTACTGGGGCACTTGACCACTAGGGGTCTAACAGAAGCGAGTTGAGGAGTATCCATATATTCGTGCACATCGTCTGAAGTAGGTACAGTCTAATCGTCAAGGTTCGTGTCTTGTCCGGCCCCTGAAGCGTCAGAAGACTGTTGTCTGAAGTACTATCTAGAAGATAAAACACGCAAAGCCCATAACCACCATCAGATACGAACTAAATACACTTAACCGAGTTGTCTCTATGACGGCATACTAGTAGAGGAGGCAGGAACCACGTTAGCAAGCGGATGACGTAGTTCACAAACTTGAATCGAAAACCCTACAGGGGCAAACTTACCTCCATAAAATATAACGCCGTGGGGATTTACCCAGTACTTGCAACTGTTGCCATCGGCAAAGATGAAATTGGTGTCCTTAAGGGTACACGCCTCGTGGACATTAGAGACTAACAGGGGTCAAACATGGGTCAGCGAAACTTGGTCAAGTCTAAAGCTAACACTGCTGGTGGACTTACCACTCCCAACTTTGGGGTAAGTCGTGTTATTGGCTATCCATTCTCCGGCTGCCGACTGAGCCCACGGGGTCGGCGCAGCGATAGCACCGGCGGGAACCAAAGCGAGAGCAATGATTGTGGTGAAGTGCATTTTCGGCGACGCTAATATAGAGGTGGATGTTGTGTTGGGGCTGTCTGTGAGAGGGCCTGGAGTCTGAGAGACTGACCTGTGAGAAGCAATGGCCATTGCGAGGCTCTTTATATCCCAACATCCACAAAGCCCTTTAGCAAAGCGTGATCCTGTCAGGTATGAGATAGATCCGGAGAACCTATTTGATTGGCCATATCGCATGTTTACTGGCTTACCAATTTCAGGGGCATGCACAGTAAGCCCAGTTACCTACCTAAGGCAGGTAGCATTGTGTGGCACCGGCCAATTCCAACGACTTCCGAACCTCAGTCCGAGCCAATAATGGGATCCTTTAGGATGACATTCTCACCAAGGCAGTGTTATACTCGAAGACAATCGGACTAACGAGCCGGAAGAGTCCGACGTGCACTCTCTTTGGGCACCGATACTACTTTAAGTTCTCGGATACACCATCTCGGGCTTGGAAATACGGAACTATTCTGAGCGCTCGCGAAAAACCTGAATCTCCGCCGCTAAGGATGACAAACCCCCGTTACACCAACCCCGAGAAAACAGAAAGTCCGGCAGTAACGAGAAGTGAACATAGCACCCTGGCGTTGCAACTCAACTCAACAGCACCCGCCGCTGCGAATGTCAGGTCCAGGTGAGCGCCATACACCACCTCAATAAACCTTCAGCCTAACCATTTTCGGACGGGACGAGGTAGTCTCAGACTAAAAAGAAGTGGATCCTGTCTAAGCATGGTTAGGCTAAAATCAGGCTCGCTTCACCCTCGGCTCAGCTTCGGCTCACCCAATGCTCACCCTACCATGAAAGTTGGCAAGTTTACGCGACGTGGGACCGCTTTTAGGCCTCACCTCCGAAAAAAGATGCCTGGATAGGGGGGTCTCAGAAATCGGACCCCCATCTCCCTACTCCAACAAAACAAACACGGCCTTCAGATGGAGGCTAAGAAATGGGCTCGGTAGTTAACGTTTTCACTCTCCGTTTCGAGATTCTGCGTTAGAGTAATCATACCTGCCTACCACACGACTGCTCTTCTCCTGGCTATAAAGACGCAGCCCGACTTATCCTACTGCCTACCACACGACTTTTCTCTCTCTCGTCCCCATGTCCTTATCCCCTTTGCCCCCCTTACCCCCCTTACCCCCCTTACTACACCAAACACATCTCGCTTCTTCCTTACTTCTCTTAATCTTATACCCTCTTCCACCTCCCTTTCAGTAGCGTCATTCTGTACCCGCTTTCACGATACCGAGAAAGAAGAGCCCTTGGGAGTTTTTTCACCGGGGAAAAGAGAAGGGCTTGGAGAACTGTATTGTTAGAAGCACTGCACTCTGGATTCTGGCTGAATTGATGATGTTGCAAAAGATGTGATTGTATTGCTTGTTCTTCTCCTCGTGACTCTCTGGCTCTGCCAGAGAGCCATCCTTATAATTGTGAACAGTGGCAAGCCAAGTGGCAAAGCCATGCGGCTGCGCTTACACGCTGTGGCAATGGTTACAAATCCATGCTTTCTGGACCCTTCCTTTTGGCAATGGTTCTGCCTCCGGCCAGAACCCCCTTTCTTTCTGACATGTCCTAACTGTAGTGCGGAATTTACACAAACGACAGCAAGAGGTAACCACCTTTTACACGGTATATGTAAGCAGAAAAGAGCAATTAGGCAGACCGATAGGTATTTGGTAAAAAGAGATAACAGCCAGCTATAATCTTTTCAGAGTTCTTAAACCCTTCCTTAGTGCATTTTCACCCTGATGGGCTACTTTATATCCTCAAATTCGGCTGGCTTATGAGAAATGCCGTATAAACTTTTCAAGGTATAGAGGAGATAGTGATTTCCAGACCGTTGACTTGTTGATTATAACTGTAAGGGAGTTTCCCTGCAAATTGTCTATTGGTTTTCGGCCACCTAAAGGTGTGTGATTAAACAAACTTCAAATCAACACCCCACCCTCGCTCGCACCATTAGCGCCGACTGTTTATTTTCTGAAAATCTTCCACTTCTTTACCACTTATTTTTATTTTTAGCATTGATTTGCCTCCGTATCGCCAAGTCATCATCGCCATCTACACCTACTTTGTTCTGAACGACTAAAAGAGGTGTTCCATGTGGGTTAAGACGCACCCTCTCATCCCCTGGGTTGTGCTATGGGTGTCTTCCCTCTTATAGGCATTGCTCGGGCTTGGAATCACTGGGTATGGTGACATTGGCGCGTGGTATTGGTTCACCTCGGACAGGGTTCGGCTTCTGGTCAATTTTGTTCCCAAATGTAAGTTCCCGCGATATATACGCAGCCTCGACTTGGTCCTTACCTAACCTTACTCTGGCAGGGGTTATCGTTGCCATCATGTTCTTCATGTACGCCCGGCTGTACTTTATCCTCTTCCGCGCCCATCGCCGTCTCATCTCCCTCGGGGCCTCCGAATCCGGCAACCCCAGCGGCTCTAACTCCCACAGACTGGACTCACACGGGTTGAGTGGCGCTACCGTCGTGTCGGCCAGTCATACTCGCAAGCTGAAGAAGGTATGCTTGATCAACTGTCACTCGTCGAGGGAGGATATTCTGACAAATCGCTCAGCTGGCCCGCCTCATGCTCCTTTACCCCCTATCCTACGCTGCGATATGGTCACTGCCCACAGGCATCCGCATCTACCAGACCATCAGCGGACTGCCCGCCCCGTGGCAACTCCAAACCCTCGACAAGGCGTGCATCGTCCTCCAGGGGCTTGTGGATGCCATCATCTACAGCACCACCGAGAGTTCTCTCTCTAGCTGGCGAAACATCTTTCTCCCCACCCGCTTCCCTGCCGTCAGCGAGGTGGCTCGGGTGGTTGGAGGCTCCAAGAGGTGGAGCTCGGCGCGCGGCACGGGAGAGCAGCAGCAGTTTGCCTCGGGGTCGCCGCCAACTGGTGCGGGAACGCACGCAGCAGCGAATAAGTCGGATGAGTCGCTGGGGTCCCCCAGTGTCGATGTCAGTGCGGTTGGCTCGAGTGACCGCATAGAGCTGCGAAACTTGAATGGCACTGCAGCTACCATGGACATACGGAAAACGGTGGACATTGAGATTACCAGGACGGCTGGGAGGGGCGGCGAGGAACGTCCGCAGAAGCCGCTGCAGGTGTATTTCTCCGAGGCCTCGCAGGGGAGTTACTTGAATTTATAGCCCGGGGGGTTCTCCTGTGTGATTGTGTTGAACGAGATTATTGTATCCATATTCCCTTACTTAGATATGTAGATGAACCCCAATGGCGGATAATAGGTACTAGTACAGATAGATGCGCGAAGCACTCCAACCTCAAACACCTCCTCCTCGACGAAAAACAACCCGTCCTCGCCGCTCATACGCGCGGCGGCCCTTCTCGCGTCATTCTTCAAAGACTGCGGTCCACACAAATTGACAGCCGCACCCAGCCCCGGCTTGGCACTCCGTATATGCCGGAACCACTGCATGACATCCGGCCTCCCCGGCCCCTTGTACTGCCCCCTCTGCTCCATCAAAGAGGATATAAATAAATAATATAATATTAATGAAAAGAATTAGGAGTCTTTACAATTATTATAGTTATGATAATGTTTATTTATATTAATTATTTAAAAGGTATTTTATATTTTACTTATATTGTCTTATATGCTTCTGGAATAGGTACTCTATATAATGTAAGCACCTTACTTATAAGGTTTCCTTTACTTATATTATAAGCACTTTATATGCTGTGAACGTTTCCTTACTAGTTGTAAGGGTTTTAGGTCTTTACAACCCTGGTTTAGTGTGTAGTACTGTATCTACTGTCCTCCTGCACTGTTCCTTCTGTGGGGGATACGTTAGGCTGCACCGGTTTAAGTGACAGCCTGTAAGGTTGTGTCAGAAAGAAGGGGGTTCTGGCCAGAGGCCAGAACTGTCAGAAAGGCCTGGAAACCACCAGAACAATAGATTTGTAACCATTGCCACAGACGTGCAATTGTAGCCGCGTGGCTTTGCCACACGGCTTGCCACTATTCACAGCTATAAGGAAGGTTCTCTGGCTGAGCCAGAGAACCGCACAAGGAAGAGAATCACGCAGTTACAACCCCTTCAATTCCACAGAATCCAGAGTGCAGTGCTTCTGACAGGTTGTTATATTAAAGCAGTAAACGATCCGCTTTTCAAGTCCGATAACTGCCCCAAGAGCAGGCTCAACGAACCAATCGCCGAATCGCGGGCACCAGCGTGCTGGGTGGTCCCCGTCCCGTTTTTACACTCTTTGGTGCTGAGGGCCGCTAGCGTCTGTCTCGACGTCGGCGGTGCGTCGGGGCTTTTGCGAACTTTTGAGCACCAGTGCATCGGTCCCCACTACCTTCCCCTGTGTAGAGCTGACCGGCTCGCAGTATCAATCGGTGCTCATTGGTCGCCGCGGCTGGCCAATCCCTGCATCAATGGGCTCGAGGCGGCCTGGCCTCCGTGCAACGTCGCAGCCCCTTTGCCTTAGCGTCAGACTTGGCATCCCCGAAGGATGCTGTGCGTTGTGGATCTCTGACGTTCTCCGATCCTCTCGCGACGCCAGTTTGACCGCCATTCCTCACCAACGCCAAACGCGCCATCATGGCGGCATCACCGTCAGGTTTCGCCCTTCGTCTCAACGGTTCTTCCTGTCTGCGTCAAGAGGTCGACTGCGGGACGACGCTGCCGCCGTATCGCGTCTGCTGTCCTGAAGGCTCATTTTGTCCGGCCCAGTATAACGTCAATGTGAGTTTCTGCGTCGCGACGCCATTCTCCAGGATCGCTAACCTGGCGCCAGTGTTGTCCGTCAGCCGCCAACTGCACCGCGGCGCTGGTGCAGCAGCCGCGCTGCGCCAACGAGACATGGGACTTGTATGACAATAACGGCTTCTTCTGCTGTCTTAAGAGTCTCTTTGGCTATGCTGCGCGGCAGACCGACAGTAACGGGTGCGGATCAGACGGCTATATCCTCAAGAGCGGCGAGGTACGACTACCGCTGATCCGGGCCGGCGAGGGTAGGTCTTGTGGTGCTGAGAGATGGGGTCCGATTGACTAAAATGCTCACCAAGGACCAACCAATGCACCGTCGTCAAGCACGTCGGCTTCTTCCCAGGCGACGAGGTCCACCCCAACGCCATCTTCCTCATCAACCACACCACCAGCCCCGGCGACGGGTGCCGGCGACTCGAGCTCCGGTAGCAAGGCCGGCATCGGCGTTGGCGTCGCCGTTGGTGTCCTTGCTCTCATCCTTGTTGCCTGGCTGGCGTACCGGTTTCGCAAGAAGAGCGCGAGGGCCGGATTGCCAGACACGGTCCCGATGACGGATCCTCGCCAAGACGCCAAGTATCATACGCCATACCAAGAGTTGGAGGCCCAACAGACTCCTGTTGAAATGTCGGCGTATAGGGAGCACCCGGCGGAATTGGACGGCCACTATCGTTAGGAAGCCCGGAGGTTTCGACGGTGGGAGATGTCCACAGCGCAGGCCGAATTAGTTAAAGCCATGAGCTCAACAATTCTAAGACTGTACTGGTTAATCAAGAAAGGTGATCGTGACAGAGATGAATCGGTAGAGATAGGGGATGGAAGACTAGGGACTGTAGCGTGGTGTCACAGAATGCATTGACTGATCCTTGCAGGAGGGAAGAAGTTCCTCCCGCAAGATGGCGCTTTATAGGGGAGTACTATTAAGCCACCCGTTGCGCTACAGAGCCTCCAGTCCCTTGTCGCCGTTTCGCCCTAGCAAGAAACGCAGATTTGTAACGAAACTCGAAGCCAAGGAAGCAAAAAGTAGGTGGTGGGGCTACGCGGACGATGTCATCATGTTTATTGTCAAGTTCGCTTTCTTTTTCATCTTGCTTGTCATGGTCAGCCAGCAGCTTTTGGACTACGGCGATTGCACCTGTTTCAGGCCTTTGAGACTTTCGCGGATGTCCTTGGTTAATGGAACGAAACATGGGTCACCTGGCACCTAATTTTGAGGTGTTTAGAAAAGGACAGTTGTATTTGTCCCCAAGTACGCGAGGTGTTAACTCGCCATCGAGTGGCTCACTTTCTCTGATAGCAAGTATGCCACTACATGACAGCACTGGAAACTATCACCATGATTGCGGCTCCCAATGCAATAGCCGCCTGGAAATCTGAACCGCCAGGTGACCGACTAGATCTGCTTTGCGACGTTGTTATCGTCGGGGCACCGTTCCCCGTGGCCGTTGAGCTACTACCGCTGGGTGGAGCAGTCGGTGCTACACCAGCAGACGCAGTACAGGTGTTTGCAACCGCAAAGCAAGCGCCAAATCGCACACCACAGGCGCTATCCGGCGGACACGGCCAGCTGGTCTCAGCCGCCGTGCAAGTCACAGAGGCCGTCGTGCGGACATTGCAGTCTTTTGTCTGTCATCGCATCAGTAAAGGTCCCACGATAGCACCCGGCCACACTCACAAGCGTCGGTAGCACAACGCCACAGGTTGTAGCGTCGTCCAGCGGACAGCATCCCTCATCTCCACGTCCTTTGTTGATGCAAAATGCGCCGATAGGACAGCACCCGCCAGCGCAGCACTCCCCCGCGGCGCAGCAGCCGATGTTCATGCGGCAGGTGACTTTGCTGGTGGCCGTGACTGCGGCGCATTCGGAGACGGGGGAAGGAGCGATGAATTCGGCGGAGGCAAGTCCTTACCTGAGAAGCAGCGCGAAGAGGGTGGGCAGGAGATGCATTTTGCTAGTTTGAGTGGTGTGTGAGCTGATGTTGAGATGAAAGTCAAGATTTACAAGAAGATGGTGGGGTTATCAAGCACTGAAGATAAAATTGTGGTTGGACATGGTGATGAGCACCGCCGTCTCTCGTTTGGGGTATAGGCATCACCATCGGCCTTTCTGTTTGTCCGTCCGCGTGACGGCGCAGTGCCTCTAGAGCTTCGCCGGCAAAAGGAGCGGTCCCCCCTCCCCCTTGAAGGCGAACATTATTCTTCCTCGCTAACCCAGATAGGTCAATGCCAGACAGATAGGAGTAGATCCCGTGAAGGTGGATCTAATGCTGAGAAGCGTGGTAGTACGCGGACTCAGTCCGGGCCAGTAACAAGGTCGCGGCCCTGGAGAACGCGAGAGTGGCCGGTAAAATCAATGACGGCAATTTCTGTAAGAGCAGCGCGTCTGTTGGCGGCCACCTCGGCGCGGCCGCCGTAGCGCCGGCGTTCCATGGCGGCACCATATAGGAATTTTTTTACCAGCCGGAGATTGGTAGCCGCAGTGTCGAGTTTTCGCATTGCAGTGTTCGGCATTTTTTTCCACTGAAATCCATGATTGGGCTTTCTGGAGGGGTAATCCGTTTTCAGCCCCAGCCTCCGAACCTATAGCACAGCCACCCCCTCTTCACCCGGCCCGCGCCATGGACGGCCTCAGTCGACATAAATCAAAAGACTCTCAATCAGATCTTCCACTGCACAACATGCAGAGACAATACTAGCAGCACAACGGCAATGGCACAAACGCTCCACGATTCAGAACCAACCTACGACCTCCAAATATCCTTTTACGGTCCTGGCAACCTCGCATGCTGGTACCTCGCCCTCCTCTGCGTCCTCATCACATGGTTTTTCCACCCTTCTAAAAACTTCTCGCGCCTCAAGATTGCGCCAGATCTCGTCTTCTTCGCCCTCTATGCTTGCCTCTCGGCAGGCCACATGGCCGCGCAAATCGCCCGTTTCGATGCCGACGACATCCGTCAAATGAATGAAGAGGGGGCATTCACATTTTATGCACCTTCATTCTACTCATATTATTTTTCGAAGTCGTTCCACGAATGGGATATGTTTAGGAATCTTAGCCCTCGACAGAAAGAAATGGTTATGGGGCTGAATTCCTCGTTTCAGGTGGCGTTCACTTTTCATTGGGTTGCGACCTGTGCATTGCTCGCGGTTGGGTATGTGAAAATCAAGACCGCCGAATCAAGAGACCGACTCAAGGTGCGTGCAAAGTTGCTGCCTTGGATCCTCGTTATATCTGAGTTGTGGGTTTTAGGGTGTTTCTGTTACCTAGCGATTCGGTGTGGACTTAAAGCCGTGTTCCATGCGGTATCCGGTTTTTCCTTCCCTCTTGTCTTTCTAATCGTGTTCTCTTATGTTCTGATAAAGCAGCTGTGTTTTTCGTTGTGGAATATAGGCAGCTCATTAAAGTCTCATTCGTGTGGGGATTGGCTGAGCATAATTTGGTCCCAGAGTCTCCTGGGTTGGGGGAAGCTTCTGATAGAAGTGTCGATAGGCTCGATGATATTGCTGGCCACCATCGTGGGTCTTTATTACACCGTTACTGTGTGCGCATTCCCAGAAGTTGGAGTTACTCTTTCGGGACTTGATCAGATTCTTTCACTTTTTACCGGCATTATTGCGGTGCTGTTTACAACATCTTCGGTCCTCGAGAGCCGAAACATGGACTGGGGAGACTGTTGGAGAGACTGTTGGAAAGCCGTGGGGAGGATGGTGATTAACGAACGTATGAAGAAGAAATGACATTGAAACAGGGCTGGCATATACCACCTTCTAAGCCGACTATCACCGTTTCGGTACCTAGCAAGCTGCAGAAGCAAGCCGGCAGAATACTTAATCAGCCTTATCTGAAAGCCCAGTATAAGGATAACTTCGCTGGCAGAGTGTTTTGCAGCCCGTTTAGACTTACTGGAAACAAGGTCCAGATAGTGGACATACTCTTTAATTAAGGTGTACTAATTTCCAGTTACCCCATCGTCCGCCACAATACTCGAGAACAAATCAGTACGGTATCTTACGCGTTATTAATCGATGGTCGAACCTATACCCTAATAGCCCGACATCCTTTCAACTCTCTGGAAAGCCTTTAGGTCTAGATAAATAACTTAATCGTTCTAGCGCTAATAGAAATAAAGGAAGTGATAAGGGGTCCACACGAACTATATCTATCGACGCACTGCTGCTAAGTAATCAGCATTATAACTATTAAAACGTCGTCCAATCTTAATCTTCTACTCGAATCTTAGACCTTCAGGTGATAAGCTGTAAGGAAATACCCCTG
>Ga0247760_1000220_pt1 | contig 64812 bp, 73 predicted proteins | sample UWRJL171409R4_FD_179936 | JGI IMG/M metagenome (GOLD analysis project Ga0247760, IMG submission 179936) | Plant litter microbial communities from Arlington Agricultural Research Station in Wisconsin, United States - UWRJ-L171-409R-4 | ecosystem: Environmental > Terrestrial > Plant litter >... | reverse complement strand
ACCACCAATTGACGGGCTATAGCACACATTTTGGGTTTTTGGCACACCAGAGGGACTACAAAAAAGGAACAGAGGCAAAGGGGGGAAAGCACTCAAGGAACCTCATGCTCATAGTTTTGGCCGAAACCCAAGTGCTATTAGATCTGATCATTATGTACTACCAATAATGCCCATTAAATCACCCGTCCATCAGCGCCAACCCATGTATGTATCCAATGTCTCATCATCCATTATCTTTCCTTCCGAGTCCCATCTCCAATCCCCTAAAGATTCGCAGGAACATAAGCCTTATCCGGCACCACCGCCTTGCCATTCACGACCTCCTTGTCCGAGTACGCCGGCCAGGTAATCAACTTCTTCCCAAAGTCCACAACTGCCCAGGTAGTAAACCCATTGCCCTCGCCAAACTGCCCGCTCCAGCCCGAGCTGACCGTGTAAGCGCCGCAGGTGACGCCGTTGGCAGAGGTGCGGCTCGCAGGATTGCCTGTCACGGTGTACTGGCAGTTGGTGACGGGGGCGATCTGGGTGTCGATGCCGAACTTGACCACGCACGAGGTGTCCGAGGCATTGCAGGTGCGGGTGAAGGACTTGATGATCCACGGCTTGACGTCGGCGCGGGCGGAGACGGGGTCAGCGGGGGCGGCGGTGGCGACGGTGGCCAGAAGGCTGAGGAGGATGGTGGAGTATTGCATTTTTGTGGTTGGGGATTTGACAAGAGTCTTTTTGTTGATTTGGAGGTTTTGATTGTTGAGTGTGTTGTGTGTGAGAGGTGTTGTTTGATGGTTTGATAAAGTGATATAATAATTCGAGAAAAGACCGGATGCATCGAGGTTCATATAGGAATTTGCATCGGGTGGGAGATCGCCGGTCTAGCTGGCCGGGTTATCCGTCATGACGAGTGGTGGAGGGGCTGCTCGGTGGCGAGGACGCAATAGTGGGATGCGCGAAGCCGTCACGGTCCGCGGAGTCCACTGTAGTGGAGGCGGTCAGCCCTGCGATCATCCGAATCGATAAACGAGCTGGATATCACCTGACGGGGTGAGCTGTTCAACACGAGCTGCGCCAACCCTAGCTGTCCAGCGTTGTAACACCAACACGACTTTGGGGCACTTTAGAGAGCGCGCGGTGGCTGGGGTGGATTGGGTCAGGGTGACATCGCGCCGGTAAATATAGCCCGCATACACGAATTGTCGACCCACCAATGGGGGCTCAACCAGCGTTCTTGGGCTCCAGTAAGTGCCGCTCCGCTTGACGGGGTATTATGACGCTATCTGGAGTAACACCATCATCCAGCCTAGAACACGAGGGGCCGTTCTAGCCGAGCCTTCGGCGTGCTCCGCAGACCTAGGAACTTCGTAAAGACCACAATTAATAGAATAGCTCGTCACTAGACCCTCGTATTGCTTGGCTAGATCTAACGGTAAAGCTTGACCGCTCTATTGTGGGCACTGGGCAGACGTCGGATGATCGGTGGCAACGTCTAGAGGTCGTGTTAAAACCCACCTCTCAAAACGTGTGCCCCTGCATCGACGTACCTCGGGCGAGTAAGGTGATAGTGGTGAATTCTTTGCATCGAATTTTTGTGATTGCATGTCGAAAATGACCCTGCTGAATACTCCACATGAGAAAAGGGCTTTTTGAAGAGTTCAAGACATGGAGAACTCGATTCGATAAAACTACGATCCATTTCAGCCCACACTTCGTCTAAATACCGCCTAGAAGAAACCACCGTTTATCGTCGCCGATGCATCCTCGTCCTGCGTGCCACAGGTCAATCCCTGCCGCTGTCAAGTGTCTGGGCCATTTTGCGTTCTCGGCTTCGGTGTGCCGGGTCAGATGGCACGGGAATGGGGGGGCAGAGCCCACCCGGGGGAATGGATATGTCACTTCATCGGTGATATTGACGGGATGCCCATTTGTGATGGTGCAAGTGCCCCTGAGTCTGTAAAATGCGCTACTTAGAGGTGGAGGGGGGCTGCCGCATACTAAAGGGCCGCGGCCGTGAGGTTGCATTCTGTGAAGGGGGAGGCCGGGTACCTCCATTCGCAGTTGCTGGGTACGTTTGCCTTAGCGTCCTCGAACACGCCGCATATGAACTCTTCGAACATAGTTTCCCAGGATGTTGAAAGGTGCTTGGCCATGGCCGGGTGAGTCTCCAGCTGGAAGGATTCCTATTAAGAACTTCGTGAACCTGGTATTTCTGGGGATGCTTTCTTTGGCCGTGAGCTCGTGCCAGACGTGGCAGCTCTCAATCTCGCCAATCTCGCCGGGCGCGTGGCTGGTTGTGAAGCTGGAAGGGGTCGGGATGGAGTATGAGCTGTATTTGCGAAGCGCGGTAAAGATGCTAAAATGATGCTTCCTTCGACGCCAGCCGTTCTGCCCCCTGCGCCGGAGAGTTTTTCACGTCGAGCCATGAATCCCACGGGTCCTCATGAGTAGAGCTCGCAATTGTCGAAACCATTGGAGGCGAAGTGCTGCGGTTCTCGGCGGCGCACGACGTTTGTTGATTTGATTAAATTTTGGGGCCACAGAAAGTGCAAGAATTGGTTGGCGATAGCTAAGAATCTGACAGGTTTGTTTCATTTGCTGAGGCGGAGACCACGACGGAAGGGGCATGTTATCGAGCCGCTAGCCGAAGAATGTCATGTTTCCCGCCAGGCGGGAATCGCCCCACACCAGCAATCAGAGGCAGATCTGTACAACCACACCATCGCTCTTCCTCCAGAGTCATGTCAAGGCTACATGAACAAGAATTGGTTTGTATTTGCAGTAACACAACATCATAGGTACCTTTGTACCACGGACGCCCAGTCAGCGAGAAGTCCGTGGTGACAAATACCCACCTACTTGAGGGCTTGGCGTCAGCTATCACCGACTGCGTTCGGAGGCAACGACTTACATGCTCAATTGAACTCATTAGTGCGTCATGGGCTACCCTAAGTTCCGAAGAGTCTCGGAACTGTGATAGAAACGGATTATATATACTTATCAACCTCGACGACCGAATTCGCAACCCCAACTTGAACACTCAGCAAGTCTTTCAACTTTCAACCTTCACCATTCACCTCACATACCAATTCTCATAAACCTGCCAAAATTCCAATCTTCCAAATTTCTTCCTCTCCAAAACCGAACCACCCCAAACCATCAAAATGACGCTCCCCTCCCCCACTTCCCCCTTCCACCCCCTCCCCCTCTCTAACATCACCCTCCCCTCCACCCCCCTCACAACAGCGGCCCTCGCCTTCGTCACTTCCAACACCCGCCCCTCCACCGTCAACCACTGCCTCCGCTCCGCAGCCTTCGCTCTCCTCCTGGCCTCGCGACTCCCCAAATTCTCAACCGCCGCTCTCGACATCGAACTCATCGTCGTCTCGGTGCTGCTGCACGACATGGGCTGGGCGACGTCGACGGAGCTGCTGTCGACGGATAGAAGGTTTGAGGTTGATGGGGCGGATGTGGCGCGGGGGTGGATTGAGGGGTTCTTTTCAGGGGAGGAGGGTAAGGAGGGCGGAGAGAAGGGAAAGGCGTGGGACAAACACCGCACGCAACTGCTGTGGGATGCGATCGCGCTGCATACCACGACGTCGATCGCGATGTACAAGGAGGGAGAGGTGGCGGTTGCGCATATGGGGATCAGTGCCGACTTCTGGGGGGTTTATCTTGGGACTGAGCCGGGGAGTCAAGGTATGTCTTCGTGTCATGTCTGCAGTTCATGTTGTTGGGCGTTGGGTGTTGTTGGGTCTATGATGACTGACTGGAACAGAACTCGGCACGTTGATCTCCGTCGACGAGTACAAGGAGATTGTCACGGCCTTTCCGCGCGCGGGGTTCAAGGAGGATATGGTGCAGATTATGTGCGGGCTTTGCAAGACCAAGCCGGCGACGACGTTTGATAACTTTGTGAGCGAGTTTGGGGCGGAATTTGGGCTGGATGGGAAGGGGGCGGAGAGGGAGAAGTTTCAGGAGGAGTTGGGGAAGTACAAGGCGCTTCCGCTGTTGTTGGGAAATCTGGATCGGAATGCTGAGTTTGAAAAGTAGATGTGTTTTGAGATTGTAACTTTGTCCCTGATACGTTGAATAATATCAACATGTTGACCGGCAAGAGAGTGCGCGACATCCGGCTGGCTCTGTTTAGGGACCAACCTGATTTGTCGCAAAAATCCCAGTGATTGAACTCACCTTCAAGATCTCTTCGGCGGCCTCTTTGGCGCCATGTTGGCCAGGGTTCTTCTCGATTCTATGGCGTACAGAGAGCTTGTGGACTTCATGCCAATCACTCCACAAAGCTGTTCCGTCATCCCCACGGTAGCATTCTACCCACAATGTGGACCCATTGAGTGTCACGGCATCCATTGTCGGCCTACTCACCGCAGCCGCGAAGATCCACGACCTGTTAGCAATATTATCCTCGATCCGCAATGCGCCCGCAACCATCAAGGAGGCACAGGAGGAGACGCGACACACCGACATCGCGCTCCGCTCCATGCAGCGCTTCCTCGAACACCCCGACCCAGCGGCGCCGAACCCAAGGACGGCCCGGATCCAGGTCGACGAGCTGCGCATTGTGCTAGCCGATGCGATGCTGGTCTTCTCCTCGTTCGAGTCGATGCTAGAGCTGTTAGCTGGCCAGGCGCGGCTTCGGGTGAGCGTCTTTTGGGCGACACATGCGAAACAAATGGACGATCATGTCAGCAAGATGGAGCGAGCGATACAAGTCGTCTCTGACATTCCTGTTGGCTATTTTGCAATGGTAATGCCAACCTAAGACCCTAGTACCTTTACTTGACAAGGAAAGAAGTTGTAGCGTTGAAGGTACTGACCGAGTGCTGTAATTGCTTACAACGAATCAAACGCCGATGCGCGACGCAGCCGGGGCGAGTGGCATGGTGTCGTGCACCAGCTATGGGCCGAAAACTCACAGCTGAGACAAAGGATGTTGGAGTCCGAGGACTCGTTCCACGCACGAAGTATAGTCGTACGGCACCCCGACAACGGCTCAAAGGTCCGCGTACTAGTCGGTGACAATATCGACCCAGACAGTCGCTCAGCAACCCGCGCCGCCAGCTTCCAAACCAGAGAATCTCTTCGGAGGAGGCCCGGTAGCATCAGAGGTAACATCATCAAGTACACCTTCGAAAAGGTCCTGGAACAGTCTCGAGTGTATCGTATACCGGCCCACTTCCACGACTTAGAATACGATAGCTCTTTCGACAGCAGTGCCATTCGCTCGCATACTTAGTCTGTTTTTTGCTGGGTATAGTCTGGCCGACATATCTTGCATGTCGGTAATTGCCATGCCAGTTACCAGCACCGATGTTGCGAATGGGAGGTATTATGTCATTCCTGTGGAAAAAGACATTGGTGCTAAGCAGGGCGAACAACTAGATGAAGTCCGACACGGGGACGATTTACCACTCGCTGACCACTTGAACACCGTGATACAGAAAGAAAGTCTGGTGAGAGGCCCGATTGTGGACTTCGACACCCTGGAAGCGGCCATGTCCCTCGACCAGGAGTCCGAACCGGCAGAGGGCACCGAGTCATTAGAAGACGGCACTAGCAGTAGCATTTCCTCGGCCGAGAGTGCAAGCCTGCAGTTACAGGCGTTAGCATGCAGCCAAAGGTCATCCGACGGGAAAAGCTCCGATGCAGACACATCGGCAACAGAAACACCAGCGACAAGCTTCGACGAGGACCGCGACCAGGAAAACTGCGATTCAAGGTCGAACAAAAGCAATAAGACCTCCATCCCCAGCGACTCAGAATCAGACACCAACTCTCTCCCAGACACGACAGACACAGACAGCGTCTACCAGTGCGACGCCTGCAGTAGGGAGATAGAAGGCCTAGTCATCGAAACAAGGAGCCAGATCCTCTGTCCCAGCTGCTTCCAATGCGGTAGCTGCCAGATGCTGATTGAGGACCTGCGGTATGCGAGGACATGTCACGGGGATTTTTGCATGTCGTGCTACAGATATGCGATACCGACTAATAGGCTTAAAGAAGAAGAATCGGGTATTAAGTTGGAGGGGAAGCCAAAGCTCGAGTTTCCGACGGCCGAGACGGAACTGGAGCGGAGGCAGAGGCAAAGAGCAGAAATGAAGGCTGCTCGGAGAGCCGAGAAAGTAACATTAGCTCGGAGAGCTGACAAGGAGGGAGTCGGACCTAAAGAGTCGTGGTCTGATGATTCGTCAAGTTTGAGTGGATCTGACAGTGAAGAAGGACAAGTTAATCCCCGCATGAGACAAGGAATACACCCATAATCCACTTCTAAAAGGTGACCAGGCTGTTACGTAAAGATATCATGATGTCACAGGTATTCCATTAGCTTAGAGATGTCTACTTCTGTATTGGGGGTGCTATCAAATGCCTAAGAACATCATAACGATAAAATACATTCGGATCAATTCATATCTCCTCGCCTATTATGTTCCCAGTCCTCGCCCAGATAATGTAACTAAGCACTTCTGACGAAAATCTTGCAAAAACGATGCGATGCTACCCCAGAAGGATGAATACTACTACAAAAAGATGGATAGCAATTAACCCGCAACGCCAACTGCCCAGCTCAGACCTAACGAGCTGCACTCCGCCCCCGAGTCGCTTCCATCTGGCTACTGCTGGAGACTTGTGGCCACGTCTCAGCCAAACGAGACTCAAACCCGTTCGCCTGTGTGTAGTTGAGTCCCGGTGGCTCAGTATCTCTGATCCCGTTTCCTTGCCGCATTGGCCGGGAGGAACCGCTTGCCGAAGATGTAGACGGCCGGATTTGACCAGCCTGCGGCTGAGAAAGCCCTCTTGTGGAAGACGAGAATCCGAACGGATAGTCATTGGCGATAGCTACTGCGGCTGATGAAAAGTTTGTGCTCAAAAAGCTGCTCGGCTGGGTGCCGTCTATATCCGAGGTTATCAGGGGCATGGACTCATCCGTATCTCTCTCCCCCGGAGCGGTCTCGTCAATGTCCGAAGTCACGAGGGGCATGGACTCGTCCGGCTCGGTCTCCTCCGGAATGCCATTTGGTGTCCCTCTGTACCTGGTAACGGTGACCGGCTCGAAGGCTATCGCGGTGTGTTCTGGGCTTCTGAGTGGTTTCACGTCGGGATGTTCTCGTCGTAGCATTGATGAAGCGGCCTCGTGGTCGACGGTGGCCGACCATTCACGAGGCGTTGAATAATCCCCCAGAACCGAAGGACTCGCTACCTCGGCCTCCGGAATGTCCGGCTCGCGCACGGGAGACCCTGGGCCATAATCGTCGTCGTCGAAGCTGGGCAAGACGCTTTGCCGTGGATCCGGCGGAGCTGTGATGCGCCCTCGCCCTTTATCGGCTACCTCCGCCTGATTTTGCTCGGCCGCTAGTCGCTTGAAATCCTCCAGGTTGACGTAGAACTCGCGGGCGACTGCTGCACCGTAAACAACACCGTCCTCCGCCACGTTTGTGGGGTCGAAAGGCCTTAAGGATGCGGCCGTAACCCATCCAACTTTCCCTCCATCACCGAAGTACCGGACAGGGAACTGCCGCCCTTGCACCAGCGGGCCTCCGTCTTCGTAGCCTGCAGCCCACTTCAGAGGCCCGTTCCCGGAGCGTCTTCGGTAGCACTTTGGAGTCTTCCGCGCCAGCCCGCATTTTTGAAAGTTGCCATTGATGCCGACGGTGGCGAAGTCACTGGTTGGCAGAACCATGAGAGCCCACCAAGTGCCGTTGAAAGAGGTAGAGTATGGCTGGCCCTCAACCGGGTCAACAATGCCACGGAACGTGGAGATGACAGCCGCTGTCTCGCCCCGCACCATTATGTTGTTCTTTTTAGCCTTTTCGCTGTCGCAGTCATAAACGTGGATACCGAACTGTTCAAGCGCGAGATGGTGCTGAACAAACGTGCCTGTGCCGCCGTGGTCCGCGGAGCCCATATGCTTCGCTGCTCCCTGCATGGCATTTTTCTTGTTCTCGCCGAAACGGAGGTTGTGCTGCTCGCAGTGCAGAATGTACCACTTGCCAGCGTGGATCGGGAACTCGACGATCTCGAATTTGTAGTCAGGATTACCGTCCTGGTACACCTCGTCGAAGGAGACGGTCTTGGTGACGTTGACGTTATGGTCTATCGTGATTCTTCTGCGCTTCCGGGAAGGTGAACGTGCTTTGTCGCCATCCTTAGCAGTCTGGTTCTGACTTCGGCGGCGAGTTGCCACTTCTGGTTTCGCCTGCTCGGCTGTTTGATCACCCGGAGCTTCAATAGTGATGACGGAAGCCACGGGTTCTGTATCTTGGGGTTGTCCGGCTGGCTCGTCTTCGGCAGCTTCCAGTCCCGACCTAGGTTCCGGCTCAGGCTCCCAGTCACCCCCACCACCGAGCGGGTACTCTCCAGGCTCCGGGGAAGGGATCATGAGTGGACTCGGCCCCTCGTGATTCCCCATCTTGGTGTAAAAAGTGAGCGCGATGAAGTTCTCCTCCTCCGCTTCCAGGCCAGCCAGAAACTTTTTCTCCTTCTCCTCGTTCCTCATTTTCTCTCTTGCGCCCTGTTCGGCCAAGGCTTCTACGCGACCGTATTCTTCGGCGCGACGCTCCTCCCGTGCTTGGACGTTAGCCAGCTCCTGCTCGAGCCATCGTATCCTTTCCTGATTGGCGACGCCCTCATTATCGAGTTTCTTTTTCTTGCGCGACACCGTGGTGTCGATTTTTTGGTTCCTCCATTCAGTCTGCTTGTGCTTCGCCTCGGCGTGCTGCCGACGATGCGATTTGTAGATCTCGATGAGAGACGTCGCTTCCAGAAACTTCTGCCGGACGGGCGCCGGGAGGCCTGGGTGGACTTGAGCGCCGTCCATGAGCAGGCGGAAGTTTTGCTGACGATGAAAGTTGAGTGCCGACCGACGCGTAACCTTCCATGGGCAGTTGTTAAGGTCGTTGCAAACTGCCGCCCGGCGCGTGGCGGGGTTGTGCAAGCACTGCAAGGTTCAGGTCCCGTGACCTTTAATTTACGGAAGGCTGGCTGCAGCTGCCAGGCATCCATCCACTCAGCGCTGGACCCACTCCAGCCCCACGTGCTTGGATTCTCATTCTCAGAAAACTTCATGACACCTCCTGGCAGGTTCCGGAGCGGGCGTTTCTGACCTGTGCTGTTGCAGGAATTTCGAATGAAGAAGGAGCGACAGGTCACTCAACGAAAAATTCCGTCACCCACTGAATTCCGGAGGGCTCGGGGGACCAGATGTGGGGACTTGGGGGGAAAACCGGCATCCAGTCATTTTTGTCCCCGTCTTGATGTCCGAAACCGACTTGTGCGCTCACCGCCGGTTTGCCGCGCCTTGCCAATCAAGAGGGATGCAAACACACCGTTGTGCCTCATTGAGCTGCCTGCTGGACCGGACATTTACGTCCCTCCAAATAGCAAAAAAAGTACGGCAGCTGCTAGCCAGCCGTTGTTCCCTCTCTCTGTGGATGCAGGATCAACACACACATCCGTCGCGTTGCTCCTGCCCATCCGCGAGTTCGGTAGTCTGAAACGCCTCCAACTCTGGCCCTGAATAACGGCTGGCCAAGCCATGGAGGAGCCGCGGCTTGTGTCACATCAGGCCCAAAAAATGCGGGAAGACCATTTCGGATTGTGGGCAGGCCTTGTAAGAATGCAGGCAGGCCCTTTCGGAATGGGAGATGGCCTACCATCCCCGAAACCATGGGCGGTCTGAACAGTGAGAAGGCATCTTTCGCGCTGGCCGAGGGGACCTTTTCTTTTAGCCCAAGCCTTCTTGTTGACACCTCCACAAGAGCTACTGTAAGCGAACCACCATGTTCCGACCAATGTTGAGAAGCTCCGCGTCTAGGTCTCCCTCGGTTGATCCCTTAACCCCTTTAAAAATCGACAAATGTCCCACTCTTTCATATAAATCGGTTTCACGACCTTCGGCTCCTCTGGTAACAAGCCAGATCCCTTCAAGACCTTCGTCGCGGTGGAGAGTAGCAGGAGTAGTAGCATCAAGCATCTTGAGCAGACGTACATCAAACTTCGCATCCTCGTCCATGCCCTGCATAAACTCGCAATCCGGAACGAATTCAGAGGAGCGGTCTCCGGCCAAATGCTCCTTCACAGGGAAAACTGAAATCCCTTCAGCCTGAAATGTATATGGTGGCCTATGTATCATGAAGTCCGAGTCTTCCCGCTTGGCTAGCCTGCAATCGTTGAGCAGGAGGTCCACTGCTGTGGTCTTGATAGATATAACGCCGTAACGGAGCATGTCGCCGGGCTGGGGTGAATCTGGTACCGTCTCAATCCGGACGATCTCTGCGTGTGTCGCTGCCTTTTTGTATTTTTTGTGCAGCTGGTTGAATATTCCTGCGTCAATGCTCGCCCACGACCATGTAGGAGCACGCCAAGGCTTTGCTCTTCCCATCTCCAGCGGAGGGGTCCAGTGAGTCTGCCAGCAAAGGTCTTTCACAAGACTGTCCTCCCACAATCCAGCGAGATATGCTCCCTTGCCCCCTTTGGCCTGCACACGGGCAGCAAGGCCCTGGATGGCTCTGAGTCGGTCGTCGGGGTCGCTCATCTCGAGGCTTGAGTACTCGGAAGCATATTCCCACCAGATCACAGAGGCTTTCTTGTTTGATTGTGATGAGCCCCCTATTTCTCGCACCCAAGAGAGTGTCCTGGGTATGTCAGGATATCTGGCCATGTCGTCATCGTCAGATGAGTCATGCCCGGGCTGGTCATCGTCGAACGAGCCGTTATGGGAAAGCGAATTGTCTGAAGGGGCAAGACACTGGCACTGGCGTTTAGTCCAACAGTTCCAGGTAAGCTCCCGCTCCGTAAAATACACAACCCTGCGCGAAAGTATACGCTCTTGGTAAATCCAGGCTCGATTGAATATTGGGAGTCGCGACTTTTCGGGGATTTCGTAATAATGTGGCAAGCGACAGCGAACGAAGACTCGCTGGCTCAACCCGCTTTGAACCCTTATTTCGATCTCTTTATGGCGATGACAATCATCTAGGGAGCTAAACAGCTCATCTGTAGACCAGGCCGACATAATTGTCAAGACGGCTGACTCGTAAATGCAGTCCATGGATGCGATATCCTTGGCCTTTGCACCGCTGTCGTCATCGTCCTGAACGATGCAGAGGGCATCAATCCACACGTACCGCACCCCAAGCGCTCGCACAACCACAAACACTTGTTGAAATGCCAACGACAGCTCATTGAGCGGAATACCCGTCTTGTATTGCTGGATATTGGACCGCAAGAGCCGCGCACCAGGGGTCTCTGGCCAGCGGTAGCTCAGGCAAATGTAGTCTCCTTCTTCAAGTCCGTTCTGGGGTTCGTAAAGTCGGACGGAACTTGGAGTTTCAGAAACACAGCCAACATCAACGACACGGCGTGGAAGGCGTCGCCCTCCCGCATCGCAAGCCGGATGCTGCTCGCGGCATTCCGTGAGCCATGTCCGTAGCTTATTGAAGCTAGCTTCGGATCCGGTAGTTGAAGGAACAACGCAGGCTGGTCCGATGTTTGGCCAATCTTGGCAGACGCGTAAACCTGGGGTTGTGTTGTTAATCAGTCCCGTGTGCTACTGGTACTCGGAGAGCCAGTGCGTGTACGAAGTACGGCGGCGCCTCACCTTTGGGGATAAAAAGTTCGGCATCCTCGTACGACAGCCTGTCCCACGAGTACGGACTCGATATCTTCATGGCAATACTCTTCAGCCGTAACGGTTGGCTCCCTGGATTGCCGCGTGGGCGTATTTCCGAAACCGAGCCCATGGGCCGGCGGATGCAGGCCTCTTCCCAACCCTTCGCTTGGATTGCGCGAAAGCCAGTGGATATGACCAAACATCCGGTGCAACCGCTCGATGCAGATTTCTCAATTTGTCCGACCTCCGAATCCCAATTTCGGTCGGCCTTGAAACTCAAATCGTGGCACACCTCGCACGGCATGGCGGCCAGAGGATGTGGGGATCGAGCGGTGACCTTGGCCGTGGATCAAACGAGTTATTTTCTTGAAGCCGTGATGAGATGGAGACGAAGCTGTGCTGTTGCGGGAGAAACGCCCGCGTCGTCGAACCCCGCTCCGTGTAGCCAGCTCGGTTGCTGCCTGATTGCCTGCAAGCTACCTGGTATGCTGGACAGCCATTGGGTGGACCACTGAGTCTGTCCGAGGAGGGTAATCGCGACTGCATGGCACGCGAGGAGGCCGCCTTCGAGCGTCGTTGGGGTCCACCCGCCTTCCTAACGGTATCAGAGCCAGGCATTGAGCGAAACAATTTATCCCGGGCCCCACCAAGTCGGCCGCTGCGTCCGCGATGGACCCCATCACCGCGCTTTCCATCGGCAGTTCTGCCGTCGCGTTCATTGACTTTGCGATCAATCTGTTCGCCGCCGCCAAGAAAATCCACACCTCATCATCGCATCAGCAAGAAACCGTCGCCGAGATCGATTCCCTCTCTCAAAGTCTTTCGGCATGGAACGCGCAGCTCACTTCACAGCTCGCCGCAGCCCAGTCAGCGACCTCTTCGCAATGCGATCAATCCCTCATTCGGCTCTGCGGAGAGTGCCGAGATCTTGTCGCCGAGATTGAAGGCGTCGTTGGCGAGTTGACGGCAGGTGGCGCAACTAAATGGGATGCTGTCAATAGCAGTGTTCGCGTGGCCATCAAGGGGCTCAAGAAGAGAGAAGCAGTCCGTGGTCTGAACAAGCGGTTGGAGCACATGCGAGCAGAAATTATGATTGGACTGCTGGTCTCCTTTCAGTACGTGAATGTTTGTTTCGATTCTTTCTTCAAGGGTCTAGGGCTAACAGGGAATCAGTGATCGCCAAGCAAACATCCACCGCTTTATCGAGCAGCCCGCGCGTCCGGGGCAGTATGATACAGCTGAGGAGCTTCTCGCCCTTCTCAACGGTAGATCAGCCGAGCAACAGGGCAAACGAGAAGCTCTGGACCAAGCCTTGTTCGAGAGCGGGTGGCGTCTCGAGCGTACGGCAAGCGTGGCCAGTCCGTCTGGGAGTTCAGATACGGCGATCACAAATGCTATTATCGGAAGCCTTACCTTTGAGCGGCTCGGCTCTAGAGAAAGACGGGTTGCCGAGCCCTCTGACAGTACTTAACAGTGGATCTTCAACACCGAGAGTGCGGACCAGAGCATGGAGTTGGGAGAAGGCACACACTCCTGGGATAGCTTTACAGGCTGGCTTCGGTCCAATTCGGACAAGTTGTATTGGATCACTGGCAAAGCTGGCTCCGGAAAGTCGACGCTCATGAAGTACATCATCGGCCACGAACAGCTTCGTGAGGGACTGGGCGTCTGGTCCGAGGATCTCCCGTTGCTCATTTCGCACTATTACTTCTGGGATGGTGGTTCCGACCCGCTCCAGAAATCCCTCGAGGGCATGCTCAGGACCCTTCTTTACCAGGCCTTGAGGGGGAGACCTGACCTCGTCAGGCGCGTGTGTCGGTGGCGCTGGGATACTTGCCAATTCATGAACGGGGCACCGTTTACCCAGCGGGAATGGGAGTTTGATGAGCTTCGAGAGGTCGTCAATATTCTAGCCTCGGAGAGTGGGAGAACACTCCGACTCGCTCTCTTCATCGACGGATTGGACGAGTTCAATTTCGGTGAGGGCCGTGAGAACGACATCATCGACCTGATCAAGTCTCTCCAGAGGAACCATGACGTCAAAATATGCGTATCAAGTCGCCCATGGACCAAGTTCAGAAACGCATTCCATCGCAGCCCGTCGCTTACAATGCAAGAGTTAACGTCGTCGGATATCGCCGCCTATATTGGCCAGCGATTCGAGGCCTGCCAGTCCTATCGCGATCTCCAGACCCTATTTCCTACAGAGGCAGAAGAACTTCGGACACAGATATCACACCGCGCAGAGGGTGTATTCCTGTGGGTACATGTGGTCACTGGCCTCCTTGTCGACGAGATGGAGAACTACAGCATCAGGACCTTTGACAGGGCTAAAGAGATTCTCAGCGACCTGCCCACCGACATGGGAGAGCTGTATACACGGATGTGGAGCACAGTCAGACCAGCCGACTTGGCGACTTCTTCGAGGTTGATACGTCTCGTTTTGGCAAGCTATGTTCCTCTTGACACCGAGACATACTGCCGCGCTGAGGGGCTACGTCTTCCCCAAGGCCCTATCGTGGACAATGCGAGGAGTGCTCTCATTGCGATGGTGCGAGCACAGTTCCACACATACACCCGTGGCTTGGTCGAGGTCGACGATAACGGTCTGGCCCACCTGATTCACCGAACGGTAAAGGAGTGGGCCAATCGTACAGACATGAATTCAATGATGATCTCGGTGTGCCCCGACGACTTTGATCCGTATCTCAGCCTTGTTGAAGCAGGGGCCGACGAGCTGCTGAACAAGCAGTTCGATCCAGACATATCACTCCAGTTCGAGATGTTCGAGTTTGTGGCGAGGGTCATGAGCTATGCGTCGGAGGTATCAGAGAACCAACCATGCGCGGCCTTCACGGCCCGGCTGACCAAGGCGCTAGACCGACTGGACCAAGTTGCAACCGAGGTGGCAAACCGACATAAAGAGCCTCGCCTTTCGAACAACATGAACCATGGCCAAAGCAACTCATCTTTCTGCGGGGGGGACCAGTACAGCCCCTTCCACTGGTCAAAGATTCAGTCTAACGGCCATCGCGGTGAAAACCCATTCGAAGAAAGTTGTTTCGCCAGTCTCGCCGCCCAGTTTTGCATCTCTTCCTATGTCAAGGCTGCTGTTTTTAAAAGCCCGGAGCTACTTGAACCCTCGGCCTTCCGGCTCTCCCTCCTTGAATGCACTATCTTTAGCTGGAAGCACGCCACCCTACGAAAGACTATCTGCAGAGGCGTAACTTGGCAAGAGAGGATCCAGCCTGTTCCGCGGCTGCAACTGGTGAAGTTCCTCTTGAGTAAGGGACAAAAGTTGTCGGAAGAGAGCGTGGTATCGCCCGAGAAGAAGCTCATTGATATTGTGAAGATGAGGATCGCTACTTACGAAAGGGCAGAGTTGTGGGAACTCAGGGACTACTATGCGAGGGTGCTTGAAGAAGGCAGTCGTCCTGAGTCAGGATGAATGCGTGGTAGTCACCGAATTCGAGCCAGACAAGTTCTCATATGCCACGGCAGGGATCATGCATTGGCAGAGGAAAATGACCTGCTCCTGTCCCGCGTCTCAAACACGCATACAACCTGACCAAGATGTCGTAGACCATCACAATTAATGCCCCCAGTGCGCATGACAACTGCACCCACCCCAGTGCATCGCACCACCACAATCCACAATACCCACCAAGCGAATATCAACAAGCGGGTTTAGCTCAGTTGGGAGAGCGTCAGACTGAAGTTCCACTTCATTCCAATACATCTGTATATCTGAAGGTCATGTGTTCGATCCACATAAACCGCATATATCGTCCTTTTTGCCGAATTTTGGATCGTATCCACAGAGTTTTGGGCGAAGCGAAGGCGGAGCTGTCCCGGTATTGTTTCTCCACAGTTACAGTTACAGGTGAAACATCCGGGCGTACACCGTTAGCTTAGAGTGCAGATCTCCACATGCTGTTGGGGCATAGTTTTGGGTTTCCCGCTGGTAAGGTTCTGTCGCAGGGTACGCGTCTCCCGAGCATAGGGTGCGCCAGCGCAAATGGCAAGCTCTCCTCCTCAGTGTCACCCACGCCATGGCGGGACCACAAACCCCAATGCAAAGGCACATAACCTAGGCTCACACACATCATGACACTCGCCCACACAGTCAGTCTCAATGACAATATATTCAACTGTCAAACTGCTACCTAACCATAACCACCATGCTATCCTCCCCTTCTACCTTCCCAAAAACTTAATCTCCGCCCACCTCAGCGGCGGATACGACACAATCGCAAACGCACTCCCCACCCAAAGCCCAATATCACTCATCCCCGCCTTCTCCGCCAACGGCCCGACATACCAAATCTGGTACATGCCCAAAATCGCACCCACCCAACTCAGCAAAAACGCCACCAGCGCCGCCACCCCCACAGGCAAGTAGCTCTTATCCTCCCACTTGGTCCAATCGAAGCCCCTCTCTCCCCTTCTGAACAGGACGTGTTCCATAAGGACTATCATAACCATGGCTTCGATCCAGTACCCCATCAGGGCGAGGAAGTTGCCGAAGATGACGAGGAGGTTATCCCGTCCTGCGAGGGCGCAGACAAGCTGGATGATGATGACGATGCACGTCCATACCCAGCGCGGGACGGCCTTGCCATAGCGGCCCATGACTTGGCAGCCCAGCGCGGCGGAGTATGATCCTGGGATTGAGTTGGCGATGACTCCGAAGGCGACGATAACGCCACACACGCCCTGGAAGGCGCCGAGGCCAGAGAACCCCTCGACGATGAGGGCGCCAGTGGATATTGCAAAGGCGGATTCCCAGGCGGGGTTGGAGGCGACGCCGGAGGCCAGGCCGATGCCGATCATGTAGACGAGGGAGAAGGAGACAAAGAGCCCGGACAGGGTGAGGAGGAAGATCTTGAGGCGGGAGGTCGTGGCGGGGTAGTAGACGTAGTAGTCGGAGGCGGCGGCGGCCCAGGAGTTGGGGACGTAGAGGCACAGGGAGAGGAAGGAGAGGCGGTTCGCGGCGAGGGTGAAGCTGTCGCCGGTGGATTCGAGGGTGGAGTCGAAGTGGGGGCCGGCGGCGCCGATGAGGACGAAGAGGGCTAGGAGTTGGGGGATCCAGGCGTATCTGAGTATTGTCAATATCTCTTGAGACAAGTCGGTGCTGGGCTGGCTTGGTCAGGAACTCACCTCTCGTAGGTATGGAAGATAAACATCCCAAAGACAGCAACAACCCAGCACACAATGGCGGCCACCACAATGCCCACCACAATAGTCATCTGCCCTCCGCTCACCGCCGACAAGATCTGCCCCGTAATGATGAAATTGAGCGTGATATATCCTAGCATGAGGATGATGTTCAGAAGGCACGGCAGCTTCGACGGCCAATACCCCATAAAGAACCGCAGGCAAACCATCGTCCGGTTTCCGCTCTGCGGGCCCCAGATGGCCATGTAGCTCGTCGACGCCGACCCGAGGAGGCACCCGAACAGAGCGCACAGCACGCTGTCCTTGAACCCCAGCCCGAAGATGAGCGGCCCGAACAAGCCCGTGGTCATGTTGTTCGCGGAGATATTGGCGCCGAACCAGAGGATGGCGACCTGGAGGTCGGCAATGAGGGAGGCGGGTTGGCGCTCCTCGGGCAGGACGCGGGTAATGCCACGGGCTTCGAAGCCCGACAACCCCTCGATGGCATCGTTGATGCGTCGCAGGGTGCCGAGGGCGCCACCTTTGGCCGAAGCGGTGCCCTCGGCGAAGGCAGACGAGGAATCCTTGTCCTTCTCGGCGACAATCTGCACCAAGTTGGCGGCGGGGTCGGCCTTTTCGACATCGGTCGGGAGGGAAGCCATCGCGTCCGTGGTGTCACGGCGCGGTCCCAATTCCGTGGGCGCGGGAATGTGAGGTGTCACTTTTCGTATTCCTCCAGAAAGGTGGCGATCCGACTAGCAGCCGGGATGAGAGCAGCTGTGAAACGGTGAGATAAGAGGCGGGCGCAACGGCGTGTGAGGAAGGGAAAAGAAAAGAAAAGAGGCAAAAGTACCACGCATCAGGCCGACGACTGTTGGCTTTATGTCCCGTCCACTGGGTCGGACTATTGCTCTTTTTTCTTTTCCTAACTTGAGCGATGGATGCCGGCGGCCCTGTTTCCCTACTGCGTTGCTTCTGATGCCCGCAAGCTCGTTCTGGCGGCGAGCAGCTTGCCACCCCCGAACAAATCACCTCCGCGCCATGCCGGATCACGACGACCGCCTGCGGCAGGCGCAGCTTTGCGAGCGGGGTTCATGCAGGCCGGGGAGCACCCGGGGGTTGTGTGACAGCCGTGAGCAGCGCTCCAGCCATCCCAGGCCCGTAGCGTCACAGCGTGCCGGGGGGCTCGGCCCCTGATTGGGACGACGCAGCCGGGGTGCTATGCAACACGCCCCCTAGCGCCACGAGTCCTCCCTTGCCTGTGCTGCCGGGTCCATCCCAAGCCCAATCCAGACTCCTGGAATTAGTCAATGAATCGAGGAGACAGGGAGATTTCTCAGACGGTGGCACAACGAGTAGCTCGATCTCTATGTGCAAGCCGTCAGCAGACCAGCCACCAATTCGCAGCGAACAAACCCCTCCAACGCCGAGGTGATGGGAAGTTGAAAGGCGTGAGAATCGATTGGAGGAGCTCTGGTGAAGGAGTGCGAATGCCAAGTGCCCAGCTTGCTGGAGTTGGTATTAGTGCCGGAACGGGATAAGAAATCTTAACCCCCGGCCTGCCAGATTGTTCCTCGTGGGAAGCGAGGTGATAGTTCGTTCTGTAAAATACGAATGAGACGTAAAAAGGCATCAAATCGTAAGGCTGGCCAAGACAAACCCCCAAAGTTCCCTCCGTCAGCTGGTTTCCCCCCCAGCGGTTTTCCAGTAACTCCATGCAGAAAGGTTGGAACCCCCAACTCCAAAACTCCAAACCTCGTGGTCGCGAACGGCCCGGCCACGTCCTTTGCGGCCGCCGCGCCCTGCAGCAGCTTGACTCGCCGCGTTCCATACCCTGCAATTCCAAACCTCGTCAGGAAATGCCACGCGACGGACTTGGCTCCGTCAATGTCAAGCTCGAACCCCCTTGTGACCTTGTCGGTAGCTCGATGCCCTGGTCTATATCATCATGGCCCATGATGGCTTCCTCGCTCATTGTCTTGCTGTGCCTCTTGGAAGCAGCGCCAATACCGTTCCCTAAACGGGTCTGAATGGTGGCTTCGCCGTTCCCGTCAACGTTGGTGGTCCATAGTGACGCAGGCAGCATCGAATGAATGAACTTCTTCTTCTCCCGTCGCGCCCCCGGCTCATTCTTATTTGCCGGCTCTACCGGAGGCGGATTCTGCTCCGAGGCGAAGGACGCCCAGGTCCCCATCTTGAACACGTGCGCGATGAACTGCCAGCATAGGGGAATGTTGCCCACATAGACAGCTGTTGCCTGCTCAGCCACGTACCAGTACGTGTAGACCAGATCGTTGGGGTTGGAGAAGTTGTAGTATCGATTGAGGCATGCAATGAGGATCTTGTCATGCAAATTGTCAGCGTTGCCAGTTGGTATCTGCAGGTGAGGAGAGACTCACGTTGAAACAGCCGAGACCTAGCACACAGCACAGCACAATCTTTCTGCAGCGCCAGACGACACATCAGCCACGTTCCAGTGGTCGCAGACGAAGGGCAAATACCTTTTCATAGGGATCCGACTCCTGACGACAATCGGGATCGGGATGCAAAGCAGCATGATATCTGACGAGATGTTGAAGGCAGTCGCGAATATCATGTGGTTGTAATAGGTAGCGCACTCGGCTTCGTACGTCAGTCGCCGTCTTGTCAAAGCATCCGAGGGCACCTACAGTTCTCATAAGGCAAGGCCCAATAGCCCTCGACGGGACCGCACCAGTAGACAAGGAGCAGTACCACCACAAGGGAGTAGGCAATGACGCAGTAGAGGAATAAAAGCTTCACCAGTAGGTGCTGTCGGTGGTACGCAACCCTGGAGATAAACAGTCAGCAAACGCTCAGTTAGCCACGGCATGCGGCGGGTTGACCAACGTCAGTCGGTGATAGAGGATCAGTAGGCAGATCTTGACCAGCCAAATAGTCGAGAGAGCAGATAGTTCCATCGCCAGTGCCATCTTGCTGCCGTACACTGCCATTTCGGCCTCCTTGGGGGGGAGAGCGGCGGCATCCTTCGGGTCCATAAAGTTGCTGCCATTCTTGGCGACCTCGTTCACGCAGACCATGGTTGACGTGAACGTGCCCTGCGATAGTATGTCAGATGAGCACGAAAAGCAGAGAAGTTTGTACGCATACTTACAGCCACAACCATCATCAACCAGTCCTCAATCTGGAGGTGTGCCCAGCTGCGGAACTTCATCCGACGTGAGACCCTGAATCCCCGAGTCAGCACCCCGCGAAAACACTGCCAAGGGAAGATCGGAGACGTGACCAGGGAGTTCGGGACTTACATCCGACACACGATCAGGAGGGCGCCCACTGTCCATAGCGTCCATGTCTCGATCGCCAATCGTTGAACAAAATCCAGCATGTCGTGTCGTCAGACGGCAGCGCGCGAGGGCAACAATAGGAGCAACAGCAGCAACGGTGAAATGGGCATGGTAAGAGCGAGCAATGCAGACCAAAGATCTCGATACTTTGACCGCTTTGGCGTCCTTTATTATCAGTCGCCCAGGCCTCTGGCCTCTTGCACCACAAATAGCACGCAGCGCCGACAACGCGCCGCAACGCTGAAATTCCAGATGACGGAAATTATCCCGTCCTGGCCCGTGAACTGAGTCGCTTCACCCTGTCGCCTGCGTCCCCTACGGCGTCGGATCTCACCCCATTGGACGAAGCTATTTCCCAGGTGCATGCCTAGGGCGTCCTTGGATCGTCCATGAGTGGTAAGTGCGGCTGCTGCAGCGCTCCAGTGGACCAAATCGAGGCCAGGATACGGGGCCATCGAGCGGGGTTGTTGAGCTGGAGCAGATCCTTGCGGGGGTAGATAACAGGCGTGGTGTCTCACTGCCTCCCTGCGACTCTGCAATGTCAAATTGTGTCAATCGCCATTTTCAATCATGGATTCCCCGCAGCTGACCGCAGAGAACTTTGCCAAGAGGGCCTTCGACTTCCTTGTCGTCGGCGGTGGCACGGCTGGGCTTGCCGTGGCTGCCAGGCTGTCCGAGCTCCCGGGTCTGACAGTGGGCGTTTTGGAGGCCGGTTTGCCTGCCGCCGGCAATGACGCTGTCGACCTCCCAGGCCTTGCAGGCCGTGCCCTCGGCAGTGACCTGGACTGGAAATTTCGAACCGTTCCACAGCCGGGCCTCGGCGGGCGGGAAGCCGCGTGGGCGCGCGGGAAGGTTGTTGGCGGCTCCAGCGCTCTAAATTACATGACCTGGAACCGCGCCAGCAGGCACGACTACGACGAGTGGCGCGAGCTGGGGAATGACGGTTGGGGTTGGGATGATCTGCTGTCAGTCTATTTGCTCTTTGTTATCTCCGTCCCGCATGTTTCCCCCCCAACCCTTTGCTTTTTCTGATGTAACCCCCACGCAGTGCGATGACCACTGATTATCGATCACTGCATGCCTGGTGATCACAGCTAAATCGGATTTTCCAATTTCGCAGGCCCTTCTTCAAGAAAAGCGAGACGTTCCACGAAGCATCGGCGGAAAATAAGAAAGTCTTGCCAGTCGTCTCCCATGATGGATTTGTCGGTCTCAGCGGGCCGGTCCAGATTGCATACCCCAATGAGTTCAGTGCATCTCACAAGCACTGGCACAGTACTTTGAATGCCGTGGGGGTAGAGACGAACGATTCCCATCTCGCAGGCAGCAATGTTGGAGTCTGGACGAGTCTGGTCTCCATCGATCCTCGAGCTGCCACCAGGTCGTACGCTGCCACAGCGTACTATCAACCCAATGCATCGCGTCCGAATCTCGTTGTCCTCGCCGGGGCTGAAGTCCGCGAAATCCTCCTCTCCGAGGCGGACGTTGCTGGGGAATGGCAGGCCAAGGGCGTCCGCTTTTCACACGGTGGAACTGAGTTCTCGGCGTTCGCTTCCCGGGAGGTCATCGTGTCCGCAGGCTCCGTCCAGTCTCCGCAGATCCTCGAGTTGTCAGGCATCGGCGGCAATGCCATCCTATCCGCCGCAGGAATTCCGGTGAAGATCGACAACCCCAACGTGGGCGAGAATCTCCAAGACCACCTGAGTGTGTTTCCTTCCTCTTGTGGGTGATCCGCCTTGAAATCAACTGACCCCTGTTCAGCAACAACTGTAGTCTTTGAGGTCGATCCGACCCTTCGCACGCCGGATGATCTTAGTATCGAAGAGGTCTTCGCCGCCGCCTCCGACGAGCACACCAAAGCCCGGATGGGGCCTCTCACGACAGTTCCGGTCTCGATGGCCTATGTCCCGATTGCACAAGTCACCCCGGCGAAAGAGTTCGAGGCCATCGTTTCGTCGCTGCCGGCCCCCACAGACTCTCAGAGCCCCTCCGCCGAGAGAGACGCCATATTTCACCGCAAGTATACCTCCGACCTCGCTCGATCCATCGGTCACGTCGAGTACGTCTTCGACCTGGGCAACTGGGGCCCCGACTTCGTCCCGGATCCTTCTGGCACAAAGAAGTACGGGAGCATGTTGCAGATACAGCAGTATCCATTTTCGCGAGGCAGCATTCACATTCGGCCGTCGCATACGTCGGAGTCCCTCGTTGACGGACTCACTGTGGACCCTCGGTACTATGCTGGCGAGAATGGGCATCTTGACCTCGAGGTTGCAATGCATGGGTACCGATTCGCGGAGAAGATCTGCTCAGCCGAGCCGCTAAAGAGCATCATTCGTGCACAGGTGTCTCCTACGCCAGAGGAGACGAGCGGCGAGGCGAAGCTGAAGGAGTGGTTGAAGAGGGTCATGGTGACGGACTGGCACCCGGTGGGCACCTGCGCAATGGGCGGTCGAGCGGGGGCCCGCGCTGGTGTCGTCGACGAGAGATTGCGTGTGTATGGAATCAAGGGGCTACGCGTCGTCGATGCCAGTGTGATGCCGCTCCAGATTAGCGCGCATTTGCAGGCGACTGTGTATGCGATCGCTGAAAAGGCGGCGCATATGATCTTGGAAGATGCTGGGCTGTAGACAAGGTCGAGAAGCGACAGAATCAGCAAGGATTTTCGGTTGGGGTCCGGGTGGTTCTTCGCAAGTCTCAATCGCGGAAGGAATGACGGATGAATTCAAAGAGAGCGGTCCTGAGATCAAGGGGGAAGGTGCAAGTTGCTAGCTAATATATCCAATGGCTGCCTGACAGCCAGCAACCCAGGGTCCAATAATTTAGATCCGGATATCGATTCCCACCAACAATGATAGAAAGCAGCCCCATACCTATCTGCTCCCGTGTTCCTGTGCTCTTCTTGCAACCTTTCCGTTTGCTCGCTCGCCACCACAAATAACGGTTCCATTTGCGACCCTTCAACTCGCTGCGGCAGCATCACGCTCACGGTTGCTCCTCTCTCCCAGCCAGATTCCCCCCACGCGCGCTGAGCCGCAAGCGCAAAAAGAGAATGTTAAAAAACATACAACACCAGGGGATTCGCTGGTCGTCACCGACCCAACTACTAGTCTGGCCTTCACTGGCTTGTCTATGGGAGAGCGGACGGGATCCCGAATTTTCCAGTGGGTATGGTCGTATGTGGTGGATTTGGTCTGAATCTCGAATCATGAAGGTGCAGCTGGACGACAACTTGGGCCGCATTCTGTCTCGTCTTTAACAATCCCGCATCTCAATGTTCCCGTCACGGAGCCCCTATCTGGACCTTAAATGACCTAAGGCGCCCGGAAGGCCACTCTCCAGTATGCCAATCCCCGGAGCTCGGATTCACATCGCAGCGTCGGGGTCTGGCGCCCTGGCAGTCGCAGAAACGTGTGCCGCGGCAATTTCTCCAGCACTGTTACCGGAGGCTTTCATCAGTATGGGAGAGCTTGCGCGCTGGAAAGGAGTGCCATAGCGCTCGCTCTTGAACCTTGTCCCGGAGGACGGCTTTGAGGGTGAAGACTCCCAAGGGGATCGGCTTGCCATCCATATGGCCAACACGGTCGCCGAATACATCGTTGGCGCCGCCATGTACATCGCCCAAAACAACAACGTCAAGGGAATCACCAACCTCGATGCCGATATTGTGAAGTGGGGTAATGCTGGGGCAAGAGGGTATGGCCATAAAAAGGCGCCGTTTTAGGGCAATGGCGCACACGCAAAACATGGCCATCCGACTGAATGGCTCCGCTCACGATGACACTCCGCGGAGCAGGGCCCGGATGTAAGTTCAAGGTCAGGTCCTAACATAGACCTATGCTGAAACTTCTCACTGCTGGGTACCTTCAACGGATACAGCTGCTATGGATCAAGATTTGACAGATGCTATATTTGAGAGCCTCTCTCATGAAAGGAAGGTCGGGAAGTAGGGGTATCAAAATTGATGTACCATGGGTTCCGAGACGCTTGAAGCGGTATAGGCACTCAGCGGGGATCATCGCTTACCCTAATCAGGCATTCTCACCGTCACCGTCCCCTTCGTCCTTGTCCTCACCCTCGTCCCGACCCTCCTCACCACCAATAAAACCGCCAGTAATCCTCCTCTCCGTTGGCTGGTTAGCTCACTCGAGAGTTTGGTATGATGACGTTCGTGGCTACTGGACGTTCTTTTTGATCTCATCGTTCAACTTCTTGAACTCGTCGTTCACAACAGTTTCAAAGTTCGCAATGTGGTTTTTGGCGTTCGCGATGTCTGTTTTGAGGGTCTTGACAGAAGTGAGTATCATATGGCAGACCGCGAAAACGTCGTGGAGGGCCTGCTGATCTTGCAGCGGGGTTGAAGAAGCCATGATGTGCTTGCGTGCTAATGAGCTGAGCTTGACAACTTTTGGGATGGATGTGCGAGAAGACGGGATGAAGAGAAGAAATATGCCCAAATGAAGGAGAATAGCCACCAGAGCGGCGGAGGTACGATGTCCATGACAGGGGGCGAAACATCATAGAAGAACGAGACCTGCCTGGTTCAGAGAAAGGTCACCCGCCTGGAGAGGCTGGCATAAAAAAACACCCGAGGGAGAGGCTAACCGTCTCGTCTCTACAAATAAGAAGCATCAGACTCGGAGGTCGAGTTTATCACCGGAGCAAGTTTGAAGGCGACTTAAATCGCCTAGGATTAAACACTGAACTGCTGGTGCTACTGCTACTACCGATGCTGCTTTGCTCGTTCGTCTGTAGGGCGTAGGGTCGGAAAGCGTCGTCGTGTCTCACGCTTGGCTTGGAAAAAGCAATCCTTGGGATGACTGGTGCATCATTGGTGTGGGAGATGCCGATTTTTGATCTTCTTGCAAGCTATCCAAGGGCTAGAGATAAAAACGAATGCGAGGTAAGGTACTCAGAATGATGGAAAGGGGATGTTAGAGCAGAGAGAACGCTGGTCGAGTAACTAGAGGAAGAACGAGCATATCACCTAATGGGACCATGGTAGTCTCAAGCCCCTTTGCATAAAGCTGACCAAAAGGAAAGGCTTCCTTATTAGCCGCTGTGAATCATATCTTATTACTATCAAAGCAGGCCATAGGTTCCCATTGCTTTACGTATCTTCAAGAAGGCCTGTTGTAGTATGTTGCTTCATATTATGATAACTTCAAATATATTATGCACACCGGAATATAATCAAGGTCTCTGGCATTTGTATAGTACCCGGACTGGGCAACATAAGGTGCTATTCCAAGATAGGAAGGTTGGGTCTCGGAATTGATGTCCATTGCTGCATCCTGGTCTCATTTTGACAAGGTGTGAATGTTGAAGAGATTGGTGACTTTATACCCCCTTCGCCAGATCTGTCGCTGATTTAGCAGTCTAAGTCAACTTCTTTGGGTTCTTTCTCTCATCCCGCTGGTGATACCCGAGAGACTCTCAATCACGATAAAGCCAATTCAGTTACCCCTGAAAAAGCCCCTGAATGGACCGAGGCGCCGGCCCTGATTGGCCATGTTATTTATTTACATGGTCCGAGCGTCTTCCAGAAGACCAAAGCGCCCGGGTCACTTCTGCGACCCCGCATCCCCACCCCAAGTTTGTTGACTTTTGCCGACGCGCGATCATCGCTCTCCCCGCAACCCACAACCTTGTCGCAGACATCGACAAAACATCATCTCAATAGCACCCCAGCCTCGAACTCTGACCATCATTTCTAGTCGCTCCCTCCCATCGCATCCCAGCAGAAGCAGAAGCAGGCGGAGCAATCGCCAGCGCAACTTGAACCATGACAACAACAACAACCTCCACCTACGGCGAATGCGTCGCCTCGCTACGCACCTCCCTCTCCTTCCTCGAGTCCTCCGTCGCCACCCTCGGCACAGGCGTCGAAGACTTCCCCCGCCTCAGCTTAGTCCTCAAGACCGTCCGCGTATGTTTCCTCTCCCTCTTCCCATCCCTCTTCTCTCACTGTCCCGCCCAACCCCTAACAGCCTGCAACCTGCAACCCACAACCAACCAACCAACCAACTAACCCCCTCTCTCACCCCGTCCACAGCACTACGAACTAATCCCCCAACCCACCCTCGCTGCCGCCGAGGCCTCCCTCCGCGACGAGATCGGCCCCTTCGTCGCCCTCCTCCTCGACCGCGCCGACAAGCACCTCGAGCGCCAAGCGCGCCGCATCGAGACCCTGAAGGCAAAAACCGATCTCAACGCCGGGCGGCTGTCACATTATTCCGAGCAGGATGATGGGTCCCGCGCACGGGAGAGGGAGAGGGTAGCTAAGGCGAAGGGGAAGGGGATGGGGAAGGGACGGGCGCTGCTGGATGGGGAGGCGGCGTTACGGGCGAAGGTGGTGAGGCAGCGGAAGGAGGCGTTGAGGTATGGGGTTGAGAGGCTGGAGTTGGAGGTGTTGCAGAAGGAGAGGGAGTTGAGGGTTAGGTTGGGGGAGGCTTGAAGGGGGGAGAGAGGGTTGATGTTGGGATATCAGATACAGGCAAGACAGGACAGGACAGGCGGGGCATGGCTTCAAGGGGTTTGCTGCGTCGCGGTGAGGTGTGGTAGACTAGAGGATGGCTTGATGGTTGTCTTCTGTCTGTTGGGTTACAGATCGACGGGACCGGGCAGTCGGGATCCCGCGGCGCGATGGTTTGCCCCGATAGCGTGTACGGATCACCAAAAGTTTGCCTCGGGCCGATGCACGCCTCCCGCATGGCGCTTGTTGGGCCCCGACAGCCTGGTTGCGTGGCCCGGCTCAGAGCTTGCGCGCCTGCTGGGGCTCAGATGCAGTCGTCGGAGCTTATTCTGGTTTAAATCAGGAGCTCATCGGCCGAAAAGACGCGGACATGGACACAGACACAGCTGAGTAATCAGTGGTGGCGAAGCTGGAAGGACAAGGGAAACGTCAACCCAAGGCTGAACCAACAGCCCGGATTGTACACATGACGCGTTGGACAGCGAGATGTAGCACGCGAGACGTCAATTTCTGTGTCCCGTACACCTCCAGCCCGTCGGCAGTAGCAAGTACAGCAGTTGTGGAGCAATATCGCAGTTGTCCCACTTTGTTGGGAGAGGTATCATGATCCTGTCAGCTTGGAACCTGGCACACACCGTGCGCTCAATTTGCAGAACTATTGGCAGCCCCCTGTTCTCAATGCGACTCTCATCAACCCGCCCCCAACCTCCAGGCTGCCAAATAGCGGAAATTTCATCAAGGATAGCAATGCAATGATCTCACGTAACCAAACTCACAGCTCACAGCTCACAGCTCACAGCAGGACCGATTTGTTCTTTTTGATGTTTGTTTCAATTCAGTATCTCGACAGAGGGCCATCAATACGATCCCTGGCATGTGTTTCCATGCCACACCTGTGTGTGCCGCCATTGCCGTGATTCATGATATCTCTCTCTGTGCCTGACACCACACATGACAAAACTGTGCGAAGAAAAAGATGTAGTAAACCTGACACAAGAAAACAAAAGGTAGGTAAAGCCGGCGTGGAAGAGGAAGGTTAATAACGGGTGGTTTGGTAAAGTGTCTCACATACACAAAGTAGTACAAGAATAAAGCGAAGAAGAGTAAAAAGCAGAAAGCACACACGCCCCCAAAGCCAGCCAGATCCTCCCAAACAACCGCAGTGATTTTGCTCCCATCCAACACATTCAAAGCCAAGGCAATTCGGCTGTATGCCTGCTGTTCCTCAAGCAGGCCAAAAACGAAGAACAAAGGCGCACACTCGTGCGTCGCGTCTATTGCGACGTCTCCCAGTAGCGCAGCGCCCGTTTGGGCTTGCTGCGGCCTGTCAAGCGCGCCCTGAGGAATCAGTTCGGGTTAGGGTATATAGAACGTCATCCAGGAGAAATTCATCACATAGTATCATGCGCCGTTTTCATTGCTCGCAACCATGGAGAGTATCCTTTGGGCAATCCTCCAACCCTCTCCTCCTAGTGTCGTGGGACTTCTATAATAGGATGAGGTAGTTGCTCGGGGCGATACCCGTCTGGCCGTTCTCCTTGCGTGCTTGCCACCACCTTCCACTGACATCGCTGACCTCGAGTATCTCGTGCTTGGAGAACGAAATCTCGTTGGCGTCATCGGGGTTGGCCTCGTAGCTGTAAATGGCCTTCGCCCGGTATGGGTACTCTGTCGGCGGTACGATCTCGTCGCCAGTCCCTGGTACCGGAGAGGGCTTTGCGGCAGGCGCTGCTGGGAATGCCGGTGGAAGTGCTGAGTTTCGCATTGTAGAGTTCATGCCACCGACAGGCGACGGGTTCTCAAGGCCGTTAAGTTGAGCCGTGTACATCTGAGGGGGCTGAACAGAGGTGGAGGTCTCGGGGCGGCCGATACCGTAGGCACCGTTCATGGTTTGGCGATTCGCCGACGACTCCTTGGCGAGGGAGAACGAATCGATGTAGGCACGGGGTACGGCGGACGGAGCAGAGCCGAAATAGAAGATCCAGACGATCTGAATTAGAGGTCAGTTTTGGCACCAAGCAAAATTTCAGTGAGGGGAGAACATACCGTCACCATGGACAGGAGAATGAACCCAGCGGCAGCGGCTTCCCGAGCGCCGTTGTTGGTGTAGATGAGGCCATTGACGGACGAGGTCGCCAAAATAAGGCCGCAACCTAGATACCCGACAATCGCGACGTGGTAAGTTTGCGTGGCATCGGAGGCGACGACGATGAAAATGCCGATGATCGCGAAGAAGTAGAAGACGACTGTCCACCACGTAAAGAGCGGGAATCTGTTGTCGGCCGGACTTTGGATATGGGCGAAGATAGAACCGAAGAAGGAGATAATCCACGCCAACTGTCAAGCCAAATGGTTAGCATCAGATAGGGAATGCCGGGAGCTGGTGGAGAGAAGCTTACTGCGGAGATGGAGATGGTCGCAAGCGCGAACGGGTCGCCAATGACATTTCCAAGACTGATTCCCTTGCGTCCTCCGCCATAGACCCTAGAGTTTTCCATTTTCCTGAGCGAGGGGGAGTGTAGTGAGCCGTAGGATGGCATAAGGGCGAGTATGTAGACGGTCTCTAATTAAAGGGCGATCCGGGCGATTTGAAGCGTGGCGACTCAATTGACAAAAGTTTGCAGCCGGAACATAGATAGTGGCGGAGCCTCGAGAGTGGTAGTTCCTGAACGGTGGTTGGTGCTAAGGAGCGACTAGGGCGGGCTGAGATGCAGTGGAATGGCTGGCTGCCGCAAGAATAAAGTCAAACGGTGACGAGGGCTGAGAACCGGCGCGGAGCGTCGTCACAATAGAGTAACCTGAAGAGAACAGTGCCCAGCAGCAGAATGCACCTCTCGGGACGGAGGAGTCGAAATGAACGTCAGGTGGTCGGAACCGGAAGCCCGTTGATAAGGAGAGTGGGCGATAAAATCAATCCGATTGAGCCGAGGACGACGGCGGTGTGGGACTGTCGCGACGAAATCCGACGACGAAAAAAATGGCCCGAAGAGAAGCGCAAAAACCGGTCGCTGGTGGGAGGTGTCGGGATTCGCTGTGTCGACCCGATTGTCCAGATGTCCGATGCTTGCTCCGCAGCTCTTTCCCCCTTTTACGCACTTTCCTGTCTCTTCGCTAGGTCGTAATCGCAGAACCTGCCGGCGTTTCAATCGTGAAAACCGTTGATGTCGAGAAGCGAAACGGAGAGGGCGGCGTAACGACGAACTTCGAATGCCGGCGATGGTGAGGAGAGGCCGTCGAGGAGAATCGAATGTCAAGACCGTGGGATGGCGGGAGAAAAGAGGAGGACGGGGGAAGGGAGGCGGTGGTTAATGCAGGTCTGGGTGTCGGAGAGTGGAAGGAGGCACTGCAGGCTGGGGGGCCCTGCGGCCTTGTGGTATGGGAAGGGCGGGAGGGCGACGTGACTGGAGGAGGGATAGGGTGCGGGACTGGCTTTGCCGGGATTGTCGGATGGCCCAATGAGCCAAGCTGGACCGTGTTCAATGGCTGAGGAGGGCTGGTGGTGCGTGCGCGTTCTCTTGTGCCAAGCTTCTCCCTGCACGGTCATGTCAGGCACGCAATGCGGTTTTAGTTGCCGCAACATTGGGAGTTGCAGTGAATCGAAGCAAGCCACAGCCACACAGTTCTACACATTTACAGATCGGAGAGCTACACTGTCATTTTTTCGTCACTACCATGGCAATCCATATCTTGCGAGGATGCCCAACCGTCCGTTACCATCGCTTGCGCTGTCAGACGCGCTAGAGGGTACGTGCTGGCGGCAGCCCCGCTACGGCTTAGCCCAGGGATCCATGGATGCCCTGATCACGATAAGGAGAGTGACACAGGAACTCAATCGCAGCAAGCGACCTCCTCTCAGCTCTGCCCTCGCGCGCCCTCGGATCTCGACATGGCATCCTGTGCGCCGCCAGCGGCCGACTTTGTTTGTTGCTCTTGCGCTGTCTCGCTGGCGGGACTTGTTGACACGGCCGATAGGTGTTTCGAGTCTTAAGAGAAGAAAACGGGCCGCTGCCCCTTTGTGCGGTCCCCAGCGGCGGCGGCTCGGTTGAGTGGTGGGCGTTGTTTGACTGCAACGGTCGAGGGGCAAGCACGCTGTGGGCACGAGGGCACGAGAGACTCGAAAACTCGAGAAAGCGGGCAGCCGCAGGCCAATCAGGGCGGCCGGTTCACGATCTTCTCGACTCCCGATTGAATGTTTGAGATCTGGCCAGGAATTCCATTCGCTCTTCACAGGGGGTCGGAGGAGGATGAAGACGCGTGCTGATAGGCCGATGTGGCCTGTTCCTAAATCAGGCTGCTGGCCCCAAGGACCTCCTGCATCTCGGCAGCCCCACAGCTCCAGCGTCCCACTGCCCGCATCTTCGGTGCCCGCCAGAAGGCGAGAAAATTCGACGGCCTCCCCATGCAGGGATGGCCATCGTCGTTTCAAGAACGGCGCAGGGGAAGAGGAACGCGCGAGCAGCCGAAAAGCCCGCACCGAACCACGAAATGTCGAAATGTGCCGAGGAAGCAATAGTTTGCAACTCTGGATCCGACAGCTGTCAGGACTCAGCGGAGTCAGCGGAGGACATAAGGTCCGCTTCTTGATTGAGAGGCCCCAGGTTTCGCTGCATCCTTTTCTCGCCGGCGACGCCAGAAGCCGTTGCATACAGAGACACATGTTCGGCGAGAACATGGCATATGCCGTCTGCTATTGATGAACGGAGACACTAGATATCGGTCCCGGGGCAGACCCGTTCCCAAAAGAGAGACGGCGCTGGTGAAGGACGGTCGAGGCCGCGGGCGACTGTCACTCATGATCGGCGTCGGAGCCAGTGCTGAGTCCGGGTCAATTAACATGACTTTGAGAACAATGATTAAGATTCAAGCTACGGTATGCGCACCCTGTCCACATTGCTGTCTTTGCGATGTAAATCTCAGCTTAGAAATCGGGTAACCGCGATCGCCAATTTACGTCTTCCTCCGCTCGCAATGTGCTGCTTCATGCTGCCCCCTCGACGCCTCTCGACCCATGGATTATGGATTATTTGCCTTCCATTCCACGCATTGGCATCTATTCCTAACACCCAGTTTCTGGCAGCGAGGTCGGGACCCCGCCATGGCTATAGCGAGGATATTAATATGACGAAGGGACGTCGACCCGACACATGATGGAGCGAGATCACTCAACACTGGCATTAAATTGCGGCGATATTGGCTGCCTGTCATGCACGGCGGCCGACACGAAAACCCCGACGTGCACCAGATCGGAACGACGGGCTTGGCAGGGAGCGGACAACGAGCCACACGTGGCGGATTCTGCAAACGTCAGGGGCTTGGGGGTAATCTGTGGCTTAGTCCATCCCCTCGAGCCAGAGGCTGCCAGTGCACCCAGTTCGGCTCGCTGCGCCGTAACACAACCCAACCGACCCTTGCCACAGGCGCATCAACTTGGACTATCACTTGTGGCGGTCGCAGATATTGGCAATCCACAGGCACAGGACTGCGGCAGTGTTCGGATTTCAGCCCAGCAGCGTAGTTTTCCTTTCCAGAACAGCCAGCCATCGCCTCCAGTTTCTGTCGGATGTGTCGATCACAGCGGCTTGGAGCGTGGCAAGCCCTCGTAGTCCATCCCGCCCGCCCACGCCAACCAAACCGCACTGCACACCACCACGAGTTCACATCGCAAAACCCACCTCCATAGGAAGGGGCACAAGCCAGGCTTGGTGACTGGTGACTGGTGCCCAAGGGCGTAGTCGGCAACCCGAGCAGAGTCTCACCAGTGTTCAAACCCCCCTTTGGCTGACCATCTTGCCGTGCTCGTCCTCTCAGCACCCATCTGCTCACTGGGCTGGCTAGCTGTTCCCCAATCCCCCTCAGCGGAAGCTTCCCCTCCCCCACCTGAAACCCGCTGGTCCAAACAGCCTCACCTATCATCAGTCAGGCCGTTGTCATCAGAGCGTTGTACGGCCACGTTGGGACGCAATTGGCTTTGCCCCGCCCAACCTAGTTTCTTGCGTGATAAGCACAACATGCACGTTTACAGACACACACTCTACTACGTACAAGCAGCCCCGCCGTTGTTGTGCGTTGATGATTTACAGCGGGCGCATGGCATGGCCTCGAAGCTCGGAGCTCTGTGTGTGATCGCACCCAAGGGAGCGGGCGTGCGTCGGGCGGGGCACAAATGGGAAACAAGCTGAACCTGAATGTGATGTGACTTAACCCATGTTGCCATTTTCGAACAAGTTCAGTGGCTCAAACGGCCAGCCAACCCAGAGTCTTCTCCCGCCGTTCCAGCGGTAAAGGAAACTCGCACTGACCGGACCAGAGACACAGCACCTCATAATTGTATCAACTCAGACAGAGACTTGTGCCGTCTGAAGTTATCACATCTTGTCGATTTAGCCTCTCAGGCGAATTCGCCAAAAGACACAGATCGCCGACGCAGTGGTACACATGGTACAGTGTGCAGGGCCCTGGGTTGATGGTGGGATAAATTGTCTTGAAACACGGAGACGCAACTCCCGGGCCCTCACGTCACACGTTGGCGAGCTATCGGCTTCTCTTGCCCCAAGATGCAGAATTCACATGTTCTGCGTGGAAAACGCCATCGGGAATGTTCGGTAATGTATGCATGCAGTGTCTCCCGCAGCTCCATCAATTAAGGTGTCGCCCTGCGCGATGCGAGATGCAAATATGCCTGCGGTATCGTACAACAACGTGGAATGTTGCTGCTGTTCGCATCGATGGGCTACGACATGTTGAACTGCGATTGATCGGATGCAGCATCATGCAAGCGCTACGCTAGTTGTCAAGCTTCTCCTCGCTCCTCGCCATGACAGAGTTATGGGCGCCGCTCAGCCGAGAGCTTCCATGAAGCAGATGGAACACGTACAGCCATTTTAAGACTCTCTCCCCATGCACTCCACGACACGGGGACATGGGCATGCTGGTATTCAACCACGCCTCTCGGCTGTTGTCGGCAACTCTGGGGAGCAGGCTCCCCGGTTGTGGGCCCCACAAACCCCGTGCCCCATATCCATGGTTCGGTGCTGTTCCGGGTGTGACGAAAAAACGAGGCATCATCGGTTTGGTTTCGTCGACTGGAGGAGCAACCCCTGGCTATAGAAACGAAACGCACAGATGCCATGTTTCAGTTCTCAACATAGAATCCTTTCGGGGTTTCGAGGTCAAGCCGCCGCCATCTGTGGGGACCGTGAAAGATGGCTTTCTGGTGGCTGGTGATGATGATAATTGAGTCCTGAACCGTGGGAGAACGGGATGTGTGTGGGTTGCCGGAGCTGAGGAGTGTTTCGCAGAGGTGAGCAGGGTTTGTTTCCAGTCCAATCAGGGGGACAAAGACGTCAAAAACGATGGCTTCAGAGCGCCGCCTCCACCTCCCGGAGCTTCTCGAGCCTCCTGATTCCCAGCTCCGTCTTCTCAAGTCGTCCCTCGGCCTCTGCGACAAACTGCCCGTATCGAAGAACCCTCCCCTCATACCAGGCCCGGATGACCCGTTCGCTGCGTGTCCTGAGTTCGGCAATCTCAGCCTCTTGCGCCAGCTGCGTCGCCTCGATGCCCTTCATTCGGGGAACTAGTGCGGCAAGCTCGGCACTGAGTTTTGCATCTGGAACAGGTGTGTCCGCCGTCACGGCTGTGAGAGCGGATGCAGTCGAGGGAAAGGAGGAGGCGTAGGACAAAACCGTCGCGCGGAGGGCTTCTGGCGAGAGCTCGGTGGGAGGCGGTGAGTCGGCAGAAGGTGGCTGGAAGAGCGATGGGTGGGCATTGTCTAGAGAAAAAGAGTTAAATCAATATCAGCCCTGCGATTTGGCGCAATTGACAGGCAATCAAAGACATACATATCTTGAGGATCTCGGCGTAGATACGAGTGCGGCGAATGAGAGCCGCGAACCGGCGTTCGAGGTCGGCCAGCGAGGTGCTCACTGACTCACTCGAGGGCTGCGCTGGGGCGTCCGACAGACCATAGATGATATTCTCTACCCGGAGGAGTCGCGCCTCCAGCAGAGAAATGGTCGCAAGCGATGTCTTGTCCAATGTGTCGTCCATCGTCTTTGCCGGTTTCCGGTCCCGCACCCGATTGAGAGCAGGGATGACCTCGTAAGTCAATTGATGTTGTCGTCGAAAGACGTGGCCGCAACGAATGAGTGTTGCACGACCTGGAATATGTGGCTAGGGCCGAATCTCGCTCCCGAGCGCGTGAAGTTGTCCGTTGCTGATGGATTAACGGGACGCGCCGGAGGACAGAGCCCATCGCCCGGTCGCTGGTGGTGACGCTTAAACGCGGATGGTCATGTGGTAGGGCTGACATGACGTGTGGCTTGTGGCTCGCCCGCCCCGTATTATCTAGCCAATCAGCGCCGCCCCCCTTGATTAAACTAGCGTTTGTGCCTCCCAGGTACGCGGCAACACAGCGTTGGCCTCTTCAACCGTCTTGAGCCATCGACGCAGTTGCAACGGTCGTCAATCACACGAGCTATTCAACATTTCTACGACACCCTCGCCAGCAATCTTTTTGAAATTTCGCTACGGCGCCCCTCCGAACACACCTCGACGCCATTTGCGACCGACAGCAGTGGGTTCCCGCAACCCCAGTCTGGCTCCGGGAACCCTGGTTTTCCGACTCGACCCGACAATCGTCACTCGACGGCGCTGCGCTTGTGCGCAATAGTCTAACGGGCGGGGCAACGGTTATTGCTCTATCGCTACTTCGACTAGCTTCGAACGATCAAAACAACACGTTGTCGTGAGAAAGCGCCAGCGTGGTGGCAGGTGGGCTATGACGGGGTATTCCGCGATCAGCGAAGGAGGCGTGGGCGGCGGAAGCATGCAGTATGTCTCGCTGCTCCTAAAAGCTCCAGTGGGGATGATACTGACACTGGAACGGCAGGTCACGACGGAATCGCGGCTCCAGAGTGGGCGGAGGCAATGCCTCCATGATGAGCAGCAACATCAATCTTGTGAATACCAGTACGTGCTTCTGTTTCTGGTGGGGCCGCGCTTGCTGACGTATTGCCACAGTTATCGGCGCAGGAACACTCGCTATGCCGTCGGCTATGTCCCATTTTGGTCTCACGCTTGGAGTCATCCTTATCGTCTGGTGCGGACTCACATCGGCCTTCGGGCTGTATCTCCAGTCGCGATGCTCCAGATACATCGACAGGGGGTCGTCCTCGTTTTTTGCGCTATCCCAGATCACGTACCCGAACGCCGCAGTGGTTTTTGACGCTGCTATCGCCATCAAGTGCTTCGGCGTCGGTGTCTCGTACATGATCATCATTGGCGATCTAATGCCTGGGGTTGCCGAATATTTTGGCAGCGAATCCGCAGGGTTAGCATTCCTCGCGGATCGCAAGTTTTGGATAACCGTCTTTTTCCTGTTCTTCATTATCCCGCTGAGCTTCCCAAAAAGGCTGGACTCGCTCAAGTACACGAGTATTGTTGCGCTCTTTTCCATTGGGTACCTCGTCATCTTGGTCCTTTACCACTTCTCGCACGATGAGTACCCGAACAAGGGCGATGTCAACCTGATTACTTGGCTTGGCCCAGTCGAGGCGCTGAGAAGTCTCCCCGTCGTCATCTTTGCCTACACATGCCATCAAAATGTAAGAACAGGCAGCTCTAATATCCTTGGCACTTGCTGACTGTTCTCCAAGATGTTTTCTATCTTGAATGAGATCCAGGATAATTCGCCGGGAAGCATTGTGGGTGTCATTGGCTCAAGTATCGGCTCAGCCGCATCTGTCTATGTCCTTGTTGCTATCACTGGATATCTCACTTTCGGCAACAACGTGGACGCCAACATCATCTCAATGTGTATGTATTGTCCCCCTCGCTGGCATGAAGTCCCTCGCTGACATGACTTCCAGACCCTGTCTCGGTCGCTTCGACAATCGGCAAGGCAGCAATTGTCATCTTGGTGACATTTAGCATTCCGCTTCAGGTTCACCCCTGCCGTGCTTCCATCGACGCCGTCCTGAGATGGCGCCCAAACAAATTTCAGCGCCCCCAGCCCATTCCCCCAACTCCTGGCAACCAACCGCTTCTCCCTTCCAATAGCGCGTCGGCAGCGAGCGACAACCACGGGGCCCCTGTGCTGGCCATGTCGGAGCTGAGATTTGCGCTCATCACCAGCGGCATTCTTGTCTTCAGCTACATTACGGCCCTGAACGTGTCCAGTCTCGACCGAGTCTTGGCTTACGTCGGTAGCACAGGATCGACGGCGATTTCGTTCATTCTCCCGGGCCTGTTTTACTACAAGATCAGTGACCCAGAGGGCATTCATCACCAACGTCTGAGCAAGGAGGACGACGATGCCGATTACTCGGACAGTTCTGACGTGGAAGATGCTCCCGCTATGCTTGACAGCACTGCAAGCATACGCTCGGTCGTCAGCGCCGTCAGCGTCACCACACGCGCGCCTTTGCGATGGTGCCGGAAGTGGCGTTGGGACATGGAACACCTGGAGCATGCTCTTCTGCGGAAGCTCGCTCTGGCCCTGTCCATATATGGTGTTTGTGTGATGGTCGTTTGCCTCACGATGAACATGTTTCTCACCTGAGTTATCAGTCACACTGCAAATTTCATTCGTACATGAATTCGAGATACCTAGGCGCGCTTCACATAGCACAAGCGGTTGGGGACGCTAGTTTTTGAGGGGGGTTACCTGTATCATATTGTCACGGAGTACTGGGGGATACATGACAGATCCGTGGAGAGCGGTTGCTTTGGCGTTTAAATGCATTGGATATGGTTTGGCAGTAGAACGGACGCGCAGCATAGGGCGAACTGGCATGCTGCGGCCGGGGGTCTCATCACATAGATTTATACATCAGCGTCCCCAATCCAGTGTCCCCGTGGTGATCGTTTCGCTACTGGCCTCCAGCGCCCAAGAGCTCTGCACTCGACTCTTCGCTCCCGTCCAGCACGTCTCACGAAGCTCTCCCCTCGGGCATTGCTCCCCGCCTCCTCGAACTGACTCAACCCGGTGACGAAACTTGGTGATATTTGACATCGTAGTATACAGCCCGCCCGATTGAACCTCGCAAAACGCCTTGAATGCTCACTCGCGTTACACGGTGGTGGTAGTGGTGGTGGTGGTGGATATATGGAAAGACGGATATGTCATGAATCGAATCACAACTAAGCACTCTTGGCTGTTGTGCTCTTCTCTTCGTCTACCATCCTGATCGGCGTGATGGGTGCTCCTTGTCGGAGCTTGGGCTGCATGATGCCCGCCTGTTTTTCAGTGTTAGCTTCTGGTTTGTCTGTCTGTCTCGCTCATACTTCTAGGCGAGGCGTGGTTGTTGGGGAGGGCGACGTGGAGGGCGAGGGGAGCGGAAACGGGGATGGGAATGGAGGCGTCGTACCATGGATAATATCCGTCGTGCTGTGTCGGTTGGCTGGGCACCCACACCTACCCAGTATTTCGTCCGTGTGAGATCGAGCTTGACGTCCTTGTGCAGCTTGCCTGACGGGTCGTATGTGTCCACCTTCGGTTTGGGGTCGTAGGTGCCGAGCACCTCGAGGGGACGGCTGCCGCGGGCGGTTCTATGGGGCTTTGGTTAGCTTGAGATTGAGTGGCTGAGGGTGCGTTGGTATCGAGTTCGAGGGGAAGGGAGGGTGATGATGCGGTGTTGGGATCGTGGTATTGAAGCTGGCTGTGGACAAGAGGAATTGCGTACCGGGCATGGGTAACGACGATGTTATAGAAGGGCGAGTTCTTGCGCCCGAAGCGCGCAAGGCGAATCTTGACTGTCATGTTTGTGTCGGAGTTGCGGGCGGTTCCCAATGAATAGGATGGGCGTCAATCGGTCGTCGCGATCGTTCAAGGTCGGGTGCGCGATGCGTTGCGGCTCACTGGAAATTTTGGGCCAAGCCGCCGGCTGCGTCGTCGGGGCACAGCCAATCAGGGGCGGGGGGCATGGTGGCCTGTGCTTTGTCATTTTGCGGCGCAGGGTCCTTCCTCCTTGCTGAACCACCGGCCCGAGCCAGCTGCCAGCGGGACAATGGCCTGAGCAAGCACCTGTTCATCTCAATCATTGACAGCGTCGGGTGATGGTGATGTCAGTCAAACCACCCCTCCTCCTCAACGGGTTTATTACGCCATTGTCCGATCATAGGTGCAGCAACGCCCTCGCAACCGCAGAGATTTATTTTCTCCGTTGCCATCACCGTGGGATTTATTAGGATTGATCGTGCCGTACTGCCGGTGTGCATCCCATTCGGTTGTTCCCGCAATGACGCTCAAGGTCAGTTTCTTGGGATCTTCGCGGTGTGGCGTGTGCCACGCGAAGGGCAGGTGTGGCCTCTCATTTTTGTGGGGTTTCTAACACCTTGTAGACGCTTTCAGCAAAGGCTGCAGCCGCTCTGGACAAAGAGCTCATGAGCACGGGAGCTTTCTCAATCGACCAGCTGATGGAGTTGGCTGGCCTTTCGGTTTCGCAGGCTGGTACGTCGTGTGAGGGCACTTCAGCCCATGCGCCTATCTCTGCATCCCGCAACAGAGCACAGTTAGGTTGCTAAGCCTGGACCAGTTTATCGAGTCCACCCTATCGCTAAGGGCCCAAGAATTCTTGTCGCTGTTGGTCCAGGGAACAATGGTTAGTTGCCTACCTGGCTTACCCCAGAATACCTGCGTTGCTGGGGATTTTTGTGGTGTTGAGCTGTTTTGTTTGGGTGCTCAGGGGGTTGGCCCAAGCGCTGACTGTCCCTTCAGGGGGCGATGGTCTGGTAGCAGCCCGCCACCTCTGCCACTATGGCTACCAGCCGACTATTTACTACCCAAAGCGCAGCAAGAATGAGCTGTATCAGGTCGGTTGCCCATATCCCTTTGCTCACTTGCCGCCCACTTGCACGAATGTCGTGGCCGCATCAAGTTAGATGGTCAACAATTTCCATTGTATTTTCCGCTGTTGTTTTTGGGTTCATGCCGCTGGATGACAACCTCAGTGGGCCATATCCACCGACATTGGTCCCGCATATTACCAAAGAAATACTTTCAGGCCATATCGAGGGAACTGGGTAACTTTCGTGTTCTTGCTACCTTGGAATCGCCCATACCTCGCTCACTGCCAGTCCGGCTGGTCATGTTACCACCGTCCCCATCCTGCAAGACCGCTTATTCGTGTATGTAGCGTCTTGCCAAGCAACTCGAGGATCTCCGAGTCCCCTTTGTGGACGACTTTCCGTCTGCCCTTGCATCCACCGACCATGTCGTCGATGCTATCTTTGGTCGGTATCCATCTCTCTGCTCCTTGTCACTCATGCTCAACTCGTCCAGGCTTCAGCTTCTCTGGTGAGGTCCGGGATCCGTTCCCTGCTGTCATCCAAGCCATGCAGGACGCACAGGTCCCCGTGACTTCGGTTGACGCCCCATCGTCGTGGAATATCGAAGAGGGACCGCCCAAATCTGGAGTCGGCAGCGCCTTCAACCCTGATGTTCTTGTCAGCTTGACGGCCCCAAAACCTCTGGTCAAATATTTCAAGGGACGACACTTCATCGGCGGAAGGTACGTACCATACTCTGTCTGCCCGGTCTCCTCCCATCCGCATCCCCTTGATGCTCTATGTTCCGCTCCCCCTTCCCGTCCTCCCTTGCCACTTTCTTCATCTCTCTAACCTCCCGACCAGGTTTGTCACACCGGCGATCGCAGAGAAGTATGGTTTTGACCTTCCGGAGTATGAGGGGGTCGACCAGGTTGTTGAAGTTGGGCCGAATGGGTACAAGCTTTGATCCAGAAAGTTGTCGCGATGCTTCTCGCTCATGATTTGCGTTTGTTTCTTTCCGTCTCCAGCCCTGCTACATCACCACACACCCGCCGTTCCTACTGTTTGGACAGACAGGACTTGGACAGTCACCTTCTCCCATGTCAACGCGGTTGACGACGGTACCGTTGAGGCAGTAGAGGAGCTGTGGGTGGAAGAGGTTGCAGAATTCGACATAGACCAGATAATCTTTCCCGCAGGCTGGGCAGTTCGTGGTGATGTGCTCAGTGCACATTAAAATGGCCGGCTCAGGGTCACCAACAGGTTGTCAAGGATGTTTGTGAAAGCGCCGGGCGACATGAAACTTGTCGTTGTGTGCATCAGCGCTTCGTGGGGTTGATCAGTTGCGTGCCGTGGTGTCCCGATTTGCTGCTTGATATACTGCCTTGGGTCAGTGTACCGTGGTACCTAGCAGCTGTAGCTAATCCACCAACAGAAGGGTAGGGGCTGCTCAGCTGGTGCTGGGGACGAGCACGATAGGGCGCGGTCCGAACAGAGTCTAGCAACTCTACCGTGCGCCACAGAGGGGGTTGCAGAGGGCAGAGCGTAGGCTTGGCGCGGCCCTGTGTAGAACAGATGGGTGGTGATGTCTGGGGGACGGAACATACCTAGCCGGCAGCACTGGGGCGCTATAACGGGCCGGGCAGCAGCAGACACTCGCCACCACTACTTAGCTCTGCTCGTCGAGGAAGCACTTTGGTCGGGAGCTGCCCTGGTCGTCGGTGTTGTGGCAAAGGCTTGACCATGGCGACACGTAAGGGAGGTGGAGATACCGGAAAAGAGTGGAGGGTTGCGGGCAGCCCGCCCGGTTGGAGGTTCATTTTGATTGCGAGGCGGTATATGTGCAGCGCCCGCTGGGGCAGGAGAAATCCCCAGTCTGTTCTCGCTTTTTTCGCTGCCACATGAGTTGCTCGAGGGCCACCACGCCGAAATGTGGTACCTGGACCTCGAAGGGGCAGGCTCGCCCGGAGCTTTTGCTCCTCGCTGCGCTGATAGGTCCCTGCACCGGGCAGCGCTTACTGCAGGGTACGAAGTACATCTGCGCAGTACCTCAATACCAGCACCACTAGGTCTCTCGGCGTGTTCTAGACTGCCCTGCTCGCACGACAAGTCATCCTGGCGTTCCGCTAGACCTCCCGACCAGGCCCCCAGGCTCCAAGGCCAGCGCGTTTGAGCTGGGTTTTCCCCACCGGTGCGGCAAATGCGAAGCCCAGCGCAGGGCCCGGGCGGTATGGGATGGCTACCCGCCTATCGGGACGGTCGCTCGGTCTCGATATTGGCAGTTATAGTCTACGCCTCCAATCTTTTGCGTTTGCTTTTCGTGGGTCGCGATAAATCTCAGTTGGTCTTGAGCAGGCGGTAGGTTGGCATTTTATGCTGGCTGGCATCAATTGACTATAGAACCTCTGACGCTGGCCATTGAACTCCCGATGGTCCTGTTGTGCGATGCGTCAACAGAGCCGGCCGCCAATCTGGTGAAGGGCGCAGCATCGAAGGAGCTAAACCCAAGATACCTACAGGTACATCTCAATCTTCCGGACTAGGCGTGCATCAGATCTCGCAGCGCGGCGTTCGGTTTCTGTGATCGACGAGATTCTTCGTCACCATTCTAGGAAAGTCGATGGGGCTTCGATGCTGCAACGCTGCCCCTCACTCCCCCAACGACCGTTCTGTTGGAAGGAACCTAGAGCTTTCTTTTGCGCGGCAGAACCCCTCAGGACCCCACTGCGGGGCCGTCCCTGCCCTGCCTAGGCTCCAAACAGGGGTCCAAGTGCCCAACGGGGAAGTGGAAAGACAAAAATCGGGTTTCTGCGTTCGAATCCCACTCGAACTGACAGCGACAACAATCTCAAAACCGAAGAACGAGCAATGCAGCATTCTTCCTCCACGCTTTGCGCACATGCTGCTCGCCGAGCCACGTCAGCTGGGTCTACCGGTGACCGTATCATTGCCATCACACACTACGGACGTGGTAGCGATCTTCTCCCCGCATGACGAGGATCGTGATCGCGCATAGCATTCACGGGCTGCCTCCGAGCCTCTTTTGTCATGGCCGCCACACCCGTTGAAGCCCCCGGAAGTCACCGCTTCCCATGCAATTTCGCGCAGAAGAGCCCCACGCTTTCCAGAAATTCCTGGGTCCGTGGCAACAACAGCAGGGTCTCCCGTGAACCCACCCGTGCACCCTGCTGTCGACACGAGTGCCACCATCGGATGACTCTCCCGCAGGGAGGCTCAGATAATGGATATCTACCGCTCGGGGCGGGCAGCGCTTGCCTCCTTGCGGCCATAGCTTCGCGAGCTTTCTTGAACTCTCTCCGCTTCTCGTGGGCCGTCACGGGCCATCGGCACCCACAGGGCAATCTAGACAGTTCTACACTATTCAACGTGCAGAGTGCAGGGCAGGCCTGAGCCATGCATGCTATGCACCGAGCCGAGTTGGCGTGGCTGGCTCAGCGAGGGATGCACGGGGTGTAACCGCAACATCACAGCAATGAGGGTGTTGAGGCGGCATTCACCTTACCCTGCACCACGGCGCCGCTGACACGGCAGCACCACGCACACAGCTATCTAAACTAAGACTTGAGCAGACGAAAAGGAAGCAACTGCTGCCAACACCCCGATTTGACCCTATTTGGACGTCGGTGCGTGACGCTAGTCGGCGGTTGAGCGGTCCTTGGATTGCAACTTTGCAGTTCACCGGATAAGAAAGGTTCCACGGCCGGGATTCGAATTCCCTCGACATGCGGGTAATTCTATGCAGCCGATGAGCCTAGCTCATCGGACAGCCTCTCCCCCGCCGAATCATTTCAACGGGCAATGTCAAGCCTTTCCCACCATGCTACGCCACACTCGATGACAGCCGAGCTGTGGGGTTCTGCCACATGCCATTCTTTCGAAATGCCATCCCAATTCTAGGCACACTGCCGCGCCTACCTAGTGAACACGACCCTTCTTTCTGGAGAACGGGTCGGTCCCTTCGGCACCCGCTAGGATGCGAGTACAGCGTCTAAGCGTACACACTTGGAACCTTGCCCATTCTACCCCGCCACATTGCTGTTTTTCATGCAGGAAAAGCAGTCCCAGTTCCCCACCAGGTATCTGCCCAGCGGGTCAACCCAGGCCGTCAAGTCGCTACTTGCCCATGCCCCAGGATGCAGCTGCTCAACTGACATGAATCTTGATAGGAGATCACCTTGTCGGGCCAGCCGAAACTGAGATCTCCATTGGGATGACGAACGCAAAACGGCCGTCTTCCCTGTATTGCGAATTTGGGGAGTACGCCATTCCGCAAAGATGGAGTGCCTCGCAGATCCAAGCCTATTCTGGCAACCAAGCTCGCCAAGCTTCCCGCCTTTCCAGGTTCCCACAACCTAGAACGCCCTACCGGGATATGTAGTATGTTCTCGTACTGGCTCAAATCGCATTCTTTGCTGGGACAATTCCCACCTCGGCCACCCGGTCTCCGCGAATGCCTCGATTCAATCTCGGCAAGGGGCTCAACCATCAGCCATCGACTCCATTTCAGGCTTGTTGCTTCATGCGTGATTGGCGGCTGTCTCCACTGACGTGCTAGCACAGCCACCTTTTCTGGTTGCCACAGTACGACAGGCCTCAGGCCGTCCAATGCAAAGCCTCAGCGGCTGGGCAAGCCACCCGTCTCAATCCCGGCCTGCAGAGATGGGCCGATGATGTTGCCAAGATTGGCGGCATCCCTGTTTTTACCTGTCGCAGGACACGTCAACATGACGGAGCAATCCGTCGCCACAACCCACACAGATGCGGCTGCGGGGACGTCACTACGCCCTAAAGCCCGATGGTACACCCAACTATGGATAGCATACGCACAAGTCCCGCTTCCTAGCGGTTGATGAGTTGCGCACCACTAACCATGCCGAACGCGTGCCACGAGACTCGAGTACTCAATCGCAAAGTGGTCGCGGTCTTCTTCTCCCACGACAGGACCTTGCACATCTGAGCACACTTCGGATTTGCGGCTTCCTGGATTCGTAATTTTCGCCATCCTATGCAAGCTTCAACAGCGGCGTATCCGACGAGTCAATCGAGGCAAGAACTGTTATCAGGATGCACAGCCTCTGCAGCTTGATTATGGTCACTGAAGGGTGATTGCGACCTGCAGATCGCAAGTGCGAATGATGGTTTTTTGCCAGGCTATCGAGGTCATTTCTTCAAGACCGTCCATCTCTGGCTAGGTAAGAAACAACTGCTTGTTTCTGTTATGTTTTGACTGCAATTGTTTTCTGGTCCGTGATCTTCGTGGAATGCCCATTATGTACTTGTACCGTTGTCATCATTCGAGAAGTAACTTGGACTGACAGTCTGACTCCTGCTTAGACCACAATCTGGGCTCCAATTTGGTGCTCACAATGCTCTGATCATTAAATTTGTCGGATGTCTGTCATTTGCCCTTCTACAGATCAAGGGCTACAACTGTCTCGGGCTTATCCGTGTCATCCACATCTGTTAGGAAGTCTCTACAGCCTTGGCGGTGTCTACTCCGCTTTGCCTCCACTGGGGCGATACAAGCACGACAGGGCGAGGTCCCGGGAGCTATCCCGGGAGCTAAGTTTCCAGTCGGGGCATCTACAGGGCTGTTAGGCCCGGTTGTTTATATTGTCACCCGGAGGAAATGCTCCGAACCGACTTCAGGGGCCTATCCAGAGTGCTCTCGCTGACTGCACGGGCATCAAGTTACGAGACAGCAGGCGGGCGGGCATGGGCTTGCATGGTGATCAGAGGCTCTGACGCCCAATACGATTGTCCAGGCGGCTGCAGAACTGCGTCTCGGCAGCGACATCATGCGTTGCTGCGATCTCGGACGCCGGTCACAGGCAGCTAGCCACCACCACGCGTGTTCGAGATGAGTCTAATCAGGCACGTTGCTGACGACACGTCACAGGGGGTGGTTTCCGCCGTATCAGACTCGATATGTGGTATTTGAAGCATCGCACAAAGGTGACGGGGGTTGACGCAACGCATAAGTCGCAGCCGCGGATTTTTTCTACTCCCTGGAATATCGGGCAGGGGATGACCGTTCAGGCATCCTCGGACCCGGAATGACTTTCTAGGCCGCGAGCCAAGCATTGATCGATGCCCAATCTCCCTCTCTGGGAGCTGAAACTTCTCACGGATTCATGGCAGGTCGACAATAGGGTACCCGTCGCTTTATTCCGATCATCCTGGGATGCTGACAAGTAACTGGTACCACACGGGGACCATAGCTGGCGGAGCCGTCTTCGGGAGTTTGCAGCACTATCGACGGATTCTAGTCGCAAAATATCTGAAACGTTCGTTGTCATGTTTTGCGGGGTCAACTGCGGTAACTCGAGGAAACCGGTGATTTGCAATATCCCACGATTCAAGATACATGATGTCTCGGAAGCAGTCCGAGCGGACGCTGGCTCAATGAACGCCATTTCCTCCTCGAAAGTCTCTTTTCGCATTGTTCGTTTTTAATACAATTTCCCCATCAGAAGCCTGCAATAGCATTGTATTTGGCTTCCTTGTATTTATGTTGCGTGTTCGGGCCGGACCTATGAAATCGGAATTCCAGCAACGCGAACACAATTATCATCCCCACCCAGAATAACGTCAACGCTGGTAATTAAACGATGCCAGTAGCTCGTTCAGCTTGTCGATACTTCTTGGGCTTCGAAGCCAATATAATCCGAACATTCTCCTGAAAACGCATGTTAGCCACAGTATCCCTCACGTCATGTCCCGGGGACTCACTCACATCGAAATCATCCCTGCTCTCTGAACAGGACGACGAGATCCCACCAAGCCTCTCATCCTCTTCCGCCGGGCGGCCGTCGAATCCTTCGGCAGCTGCTCCTCCCCCAAACGGCGAAAACATTCTGCCCAGCGGCGGCGACGGCATCATCCCCCCTTCCTCCTCCTACTCCCCCTTCTTCTCCTCCTCTTCCTCCTCTCCTCTCAACTCCTCCGCCCGTCCCTTCGCCTCCCCCAACATCTCGACACAGTAGTCCCTGTGCCGCAAATACTCAGCTAGCACTGCCAGCTGCTGCACCCCCACCGTCTGAAACCGCCCCTCCGCGGCAGCCGTGAGCACCGCCCGAGTGGCGGTTGCCATCTGCTCAGCATGGGCAATCTGCCCCTCGTAGAACAACGCGAGGCGGTCCCAGCCGGCGGTGGTGTGGGCGGTGGGCGCGGTGGCGGTCTCGGGGGCCGGGGCGGGGCCGAACGGCGGGAAGGGCGGCCAGACCGGGACTTTGTAGCGCTCCGGGTTGTGGGAGCGGGGCCGGGGCTGGGGCGGTGCTGGGCGCGGAAGGTACTGCTGGGCCGGCGGGAGGGACAGGCCATGCGTCTGCGGCTGCTGGTGCTGATGCTGCTGCTGGTAGGCCGGGTAGGCCTGGTGCTGGCCGTGTTGCTGGTGCTGCTGGTGGGGTGGGAGCGGCGGGAGCTGCTGGCGGAACGGGGACAGCTGGTGGGCGATGGGCGGCTGGTGCCACTGATGCCACTGGGGCAGCGCAGGAGCAACAGGCACCGCAGGAAGAACGGGAGGCACCGCAGGAGGGACCAGCAGCGCGGGAGGGATGGGCAGCGTGGGAGGGCCGTACCACGACTGGTTGAGCGGCGGCTGGGGACGGTACTGCTGGTGCTGACCCAGGGCCAGCGGGACCACAAATGCCGTATGGCTGGCGGGTGGGCGGGGCAACCCAGCAAGCCAGAGAAGCGGGGTGCACATGGTGACCGCCATTGCGGTCGTCGGCGTGTGGGCGATCGGCTGCTGCTGCTGATTCTGCTGGTTCGGTCGGTTCTCAGCTATTTTCAACGTTGGAGAGGTTGAAGTTGTGAGAAGTTGTGGTTGCTGGAAGAAAGGCTTTTGTGTGTTGGTGGAAATTTTTAGGAAAGAAGTCACGGAGCGGGGTGCGGTGGCGGAAACGACCGGAATGTTTTGCAGCGGCGGGTCCGCCGGCTGGTCTGCCGGCTGGTGAGGGACCGGGGCGTGGATGGTCTCCGGGGGCGACGACGTGGGTGGGTGGGGCCGGTTCGTGCTGTGGAGGTTGGTGGCCGCCAGGGGAGACGCCGAGACCGAGTGGGGTGCCGGGCCGGTGTGGTCCTGGATGTGCTGTACGGTGAGGTTTTCCGGGCAAGAGGCTATGGACGGGAGAGACTGGGCTGGGCTTGCGGAAGCGCCCTGTGAGAAAAGCTGCGGATTCGCTGCTATGTTCTCCGGGCAGGAGGCTGTCGAAAGAGGAGAGGCGACTGGGCTATCTGGGGTGTCTTGCAAGTGCAGGTCCGGTTGTAGTTTCTGACCCGAGTTCTCTGGAGGAGACCCCACGGAGGGGAGGGGCTTGATTGATCCTGTGAGAGCGCCATGTGAGCGAATCTGAGGATTCGCTGCTATGTTCTCCGGGCAGGAGGCTGCGGAAAGATCGGACCTGGCTGGAGTGACCGGGGTGGTCGGAGTACGGTGCGAGCGAGGCTGGAAGTAATGTACGGCGATGTTTTCCGGGCAAGACGCTATCGAGAGAAGGGAGCCATCCGGGCTGTCCGGCAACGTGGTGGTCGAGTTGACACCTGAGCAGTCTTCAACGCTGACAGCCCTCTGGAGACGAACCGGTCCGCTCATGATGGCGATGTGGACGGGTGATACACGTAGTGAGAGATGGTTCCGACACCCCTATTAAGGATGAGTGAGTCGACGACTGAAACAAAGCCTGAAAACCAGCCAGCTGTTTTGACCAAGCAGGAGTGAATCCTTGAATGATTTCCCGCGCGGTCATGGTCGTCTTGGAAAGATTGGAGGGGAGTCTGGCTCCTAGATATAACCGTTCGGTCACTCGGCTACGGATGCTCGGAGGCGTGAACGCCCGTCGGGAGGCAGACCAGACGACGACAGATTTAATAGCGATGGGTGTTCAGACCACAATCATGTGTAGAGAATACAGATATCTCACTGACGTAGAACTTGCCACGGCCAGCAGCTCGTGGGCTACCTCCCAAGTCAGGAGGAAATTCACCTTTACCAGGTGAGGAATCTCAACACTGCAAGGCGAGGTATATCCGGCAAGTCGGCAACAGACAGATGAGTCAAACTGCGGGAGCAAAAAAGTAGACTTAGTCCCCTGATCACGCGTCTTTCTGGGTGACTGGGATGAGAACAAACCAGTCCACCAAGCGAGTGTGAGCAGTCCGTGTGACCCGCCTACCTACCTACGGTATTCCTTCAGGCGAATATAGTCGGAACAAACAGTGGTGACGTGGACACCCGTTCATGACTTCCAAACAGGAAGAACTGGTATCATGCTTGCCTGTGTGCCACAAAGATGGCAATGATGGGGTGGAAATCACAAACTGTTGGCATGGAATGGCAACCCGGTGCGTGTGAACAAAACTGATCTCGGGTTTCCGCATACATTCAAATGACGCCACGACCCGTACGAATGTAGTAATGACGAGCTCCTGTGCTGAGGTGAGCGATGAGGCGAGGTGCATTGAATGTGCAGCAGTTCATCTAGTAAGAGGGATCCATTGAGGGAAGTATGTTGAGGAGCTCACTTCTCTCATTCTGCTTCAAGCTTGGGGACATTGAATGCTTGCTAACAGAGCGCGGCAGTGAATCTATTCTGTGCTGCAACATACCGCAAGATCCCGGACAAGATAGATATTCACAAGTTTTCTTTGTGGCAGCGACTGAAATGGAATGAATATGCTCTTGGAAGTTGATAAACACAACGTAAATGGAAATTACAATCAAAGCTAGATCTCGCCAAACAAAGCCTGCTTAGGGACACTTTCAAAAGTAAAAGGGTATCCCATTAGAGTCATTCACGACAGGCGACCGCTTCCGACTTGCTCAAGTCCAGCTCGGTCCCCATCGCTTGAAGGGGGCGCCCTAAGGCGAGGATAGGAACACTGTCTCGTCTCCAAATCTCCCCAGAATGCGAAAATTATTGTACAAAATGGTACAAAAGCCAAACCCGACGGCCAGTCTGTCTATGCCCGATATCATCGCTCCCAAATGTCCTTGTCGTAAGAAATCCATCGCTGGCCTGTCGCTTCAAAATTCTAACACGCGCCGCTGTTCAGACTCACCTGTAGCCACCGTTGCCCCAGTATCTCTGGCCGCCCTGGTTCCCGGGATTCCCTTGGCTGTTGCCCAGCGGGTAATTGTCTGGCGGACTATTGCCCTGCTGGTTGTAGTTACCCGGTTGGCTGTAGCCGCCCCGCCCATCCTGGTTGCCATAGTTGGCTCCATACCCAGGGCTGGTTGTGTGACTCCTTGGAGGCATTTGGTGTTGGACCGGACTAGGGCTGTTTGTTCGCTGCGGGCTGCCAAATTGGGGTTGCTGAGGGCCTGGTGAGGCACGCATTTGAGCGTTGGGGCTCGAGAAACTGCGGGGTCCGGGTTGGTACTGCCGCGAGGCAGCAACGCCCATAGGACCAGGCATTGGGGCGCCGGCGTTCATGTGGGGGATTGAGGCAGCTGAGTGGCTCGTCGACGGGCGATCCGAGTAGGGCGGATCGTTGAAAGGGTTGCCAGGGGTTACCGGGGTGCCAACGCGAGGGGACTGGGCGCCATCCCTCAGCAAAGGCATAGGGCTTCGCATTGCACCGGCGGCCGCGGCTCCGGCGGCAGCACCACCTCCAATCGCCGCAGCTGTCTGCCACTTCTCGTTGTTTGCGTCACCAGGCGAAGCGGGGACGCTGTAGCTGTTCTGGTCGCTCAGTCCATCGCGGCGCATCTCCTTGGCGTTGTACTCGGTCGCCCTATCGGCAAAGCTGTCGGGGTTGATGCCGGCCTTCCGGAATCCTTCCAGTTCTCGGCGCTCTTCCTCGGCCTTGGCCTCTGCGATTTTGTTCTCGCGAGAGCCGCGGCGACGTTGCCGGATGCAGTAGAAGAGAATGGCGGCAACGACGATGGCACCAACACCGCCGGCACTGGCGTAGACTGCGGTCTTGGAAGTAGGAGGCAGTGCTTCGAACTTCTCCGAGATGCTTGGCTCCGGCTTCTTAGGCACGGCCTCGATCACCTCTTTGACAGTCGAGTTACCACTGGTTTCGGTTAGTGTTTCCCTCTCTCGGATTATGACGGGCAACTTACGCAACGATTTGGATGCTCTCCCACGAGCCAGACCTGTCACCGTAGACATACTGCTTTCCAGTACTGAAGTCGGTGACCTGGGTGCTCTTGACGTAGAAGTTGAAGGGGCCCTTGCTGTAGTCGGTGTCACCACCGGCCCACTCGCGAGTTCCCTTTGGCAGCGTGGGGTCGCCGCCAGCCCAAATGCCAATCGAGATGCGCATCGGTGTCTGCGGGTACATCTTGGGGTTATCCTTTCGCAGCACACCTCGAACTTTGACGCCGTCGATGTAGAAATCTAGGGCGTCCTTGGTCCAGATAGTGGTGTAGTTGTTGTAGCCGCTGGTCACGCCGCTCTCGACGACATGCTCACCACCGTTGTGGAAGTCGGGTTCGCCCTTGCCGAACCAGTTGCTGAAGACCATGCTCTTGTTGCCACCTTTGAACTCCCAGTCAATCTCGTCGAGGTTGTCGCTGAGGAACATGACGGAGCTGATGATGCCGGTGCCGGGGGAGGCCTTCATGATGACCTCGGTGCGGCCCCAGAAGAAGTAGAACTTGGAGCGGATTGTGGGGCAGTCGCCTTGCTTCTTGATGGTGAAAATGGCGCCCAGCTGGGGATCGTATGCCATGGGGTTCACAACCGTGTCCCAGGTGCCGGCCTTGGGCGTCTGGTTGAAGTTGAACGAGACGTCCATGCCGAGGGCGGGGTTGGGCGGGCAGGTCGTGTTCATCGGGAAGCAGTCGGTGGTGACCTGGGCGGCGACATTTTGGAAGACCGTCGACGCCAGCAGCGCGACGGCCGGGATAATCGATCGTGGAAGCATCATTGTTGATGCTGTTTGGATGTGTACTGTGTACGAGGTAGCTCGAAGCTAGTCGTTCGTATGGAAGGAGGGGCGGCGCTTCGAAGGATGCGCGATTTAGACTGTAGTGGTTCGAATTGGCGTTTCAAATTTGCATGTTGGTCCGCGTTTGTTGTTGAGGGAATGTCGTAGCTTCGAACTCGCGAAGCTCACAGATCGTGTTTGCTGCTAATTTGGCGGTCAAGATCAATTGACGAGCCGAAAAGAATGGAGTTGTTTTGCGTGCGCGTGGAATGCGACGAAAAATGAATGACGGTGGTGGTTAAGGAACGACGTCGTCGAAGACTCGAGGAGCTTTGGCGCTGGCTCGATGGTCGTCTCGAGAGGGCATGCGAGGTGAAGGGGAGATTGGCTGTTCTACCAAAGAATTTGGGCGGCCGGGAAAGTAGAATGCGGAAAAGGGGCTTCGGCGTGGGCCAAAAACGGGATAGCCCGCGAAGCACGAGCCAGTTTTCCGGGGAGAGTGCTGACTCTGAGACGATCTGAGTTTCCGGCCCCTGCGCTCAACCGTTTAGAGCGCTCTGATTGGGCGGATAACAACGAGCGATCGCCTCTTGGCTTGGCACGCGATAGCCCAATTTAGGATGGCCGATGGATTTCTGCAAGAATTTCAGGAACGGTGCCTGGATCTGATTGCCTGAAAAACTCAATTGCAACCTGCCAGTGGCGATGCGACAGCGATAAATGAAGGCCAGTCATACCATTCTTCTCGTCAGAATGGCTGATGACTTTCGTTGGCTCTTTTCATCTGCACCAGTCCCTTATCGGTGAGGCATCCGCGCTTGCCGACTTGCTCCTGAACCTCGCGCGAATCACTACAGATGGACTGCCGCTGCACCTCACACGGGCGATACGGACGTACGAAACAGAATGAAACCAAACATTTCTTCTGCGCCGTGTGCTCGACCTTCGTCACGGGAAACGGGAAGCACTGGCCGATCAGGGATCCCAACCAGGATTGGCACGGCGTCTTTACGGGCATCCTCCTCGTGTTTTCTCACCACCTCCACTTCAACCTGTCAGCACGTCAGTAATCTTTGTGCGACCAGCCAGTGGCCAGGGCTCAACAATTCCAGGCCGCAGCGCAAGCACGTTGCGTTCTTTTATCCCTGATCCATCCTACCTTACCTGTGCACAACCCTGCAAGCTGCAGCGGGGTTGGCTGCAGCGCCCAACCTCTCTCCTGCTCCAGCACAGGGCACCACAGCGAGCAAGGTGTGATCCAGTGCTCTAGTGCTGGGGACTAGACCCCGGACGAAGCGATTCGCGCTGTGCTTGCGGGTTCGCAGAGCAGGTCTCAGACCGTCCGGGTGCCCGGAGCTGGTGGAGAACGGACGCCGGGCAGCTGGGAGCTGGGCGGGGAGCCTGACGAGTGTCACGAATCTGCAGCTGGTCAACCGAGAGTCAATGCCCCGCACCTTCCCCGCACTGGCTCCCGCCGTCAAGAACCTGCCCGAATGCTGTGTTCTGTTGCGCAGCCGTTGCTGCGTCGCGAGCATCATTTCCCAGACCGGTGTTGCTATCTCGTCCCTGCGTCAATCCCAAAGCTGGGAAACATCTCACAACCGCATGCCCACGAATGCCAGGGAGCCAGCGAGGCTCTCGGTGGCTTTATCACAGCAGCGCAGCACAGAATCCCACAGCGGCGTGGGGCGGTGAACTGGGAATGTCTCGGACCTCAACGCATGGATTGATGGGTCCGCCCACGTCATCCTACCAAGAGTAAGCCGTCCGTCCCGAAGAGGCGTGGTGTTCGTTCCTTCAGGCCACAGTGAGACCCAATGGGTCCAATGGGACTCTTGTCGCCAAACCCATCCTGCTTCTGTGATAGACCGGCCGTCGCTTGACTCTCAATCGCCGTTTTGGGAGCTTGGAGCCATGGAAAGCCGTCCGAGTTGTGCAGCCGCGGACTGACGTCGCAATTGGCTGCCTTGCACTGCACAAATCGGCGCCACTTCAACGCAAATGTCACCCTTTCCCGGATTCCTCGCTGGTCTGGCTGCCGCATTCGCCGGGCTGCGCCGTCTTTGGAGGGGTTGGTGAGCTGGTGGTCCCCCCCAACTGACTCCGGCGCCCAACCAGGGCTGAGGGCGGGAACGCAACGCTGCAGGCGCGCCGGGCTGGGCTGGGCTGGGCCGACCACCGGCGTCGACATCCCACGCTCCAAGGCCAGATCGCATTGCGTTGAGTCGGGCGGGTCAGGGCCAGGGGCACCAACGGCGCTGCGTGCGTGCGCTGCTTGCTGTTGCTGTTGCGGTTGCGGTGCGAAGCAGAGACGAGAGAGCCACTCCGGTCGGTCGCGGCGCTGCTGCCCCGGCGCATCAATAGCGGCCGCATTCTGCAGAATCGTCCCGAACCCTGCCAGGGGGTCCTATTCGCCCGTCGCTTGTCCGTGAGCTGCGGCGGCCACGTCGGGGCTCTGCTCTGCAGGACGCCCACAGGACCATCAGTCAACCCAGATCCCGTCCGCCAGGAGTGACTCGACGTTTCCTGTCTCTCCCTACGATGTCTCGATCTCCTCGTCCCCCTCTCGTTATTTTCTCGACATGCCGGGCATGTTGACGGCGTCGACGTAGTCACTCGCTTTTCCGTATTCCCTCATGTCGCCATGGGCAATTCGCAATCGTCGCCCTCAGGCACGCAGTTCGTCAACACCGAGCAACCGGCCGTAGCTTCGTACCAGCAATGTCACGTCTTTGGCGATTCTAGTCTCTACGGTGTTGGCATCCGGACGAGCTACTATCTACAGTACACGGCCGCTCTTCTCTCGCTTGTGTTTCTTCGAGGCCAGGCCCAGAAGCCATGGCTTCTCTCCTTTGTGCCTCTCGTCGCGGCCAACCTCGTCGTCCTCTCGCTCAATGCTGCCGGCGGCGGCCTGGTCATCTTGGACTGGGCCATCGTTTTTGGTCTTGTCTTTTGGTCTATCGTGTTTCTTATGTGGCCCATCCTGCGCGGAGCTGATGTCAGCTCTGCCCCGGGCTTGGTTGGTGATCCTAAACCGCTGCAGCAGGCTTTGGAAAGGGAAGTGGGCAGGGTCGTTGGGGACCGGGAGGCGGAGTGGCATGCTCGTTATGTCAATGTGCTGAGGGAGCTGGGACTGGAAGGGGAGGACAGCGGTGGGGAGAAGGAAAACAGGCATCATGATTTGGAGGTGGCATTGCGGGACTACGTCACGGCCTTCACACCGGCTCGGTTCTCGCTGGTCTCGACGGAGGCCACGAGCTACATCTTGGACCTGTACGGGGACGGCCGTGCCAGCCATGTTGCGACCCGCATGATGATCGATAACAAGCAAATCGAATCTTTCCGCGACTCCCATGCAGAGGCCCTTCGTCTAGCAAACATCCCGTTTGATCACGCCCAGGCCACGACCCAGGCTCTCGGACGCTTTGCTCTGGGCGGACTCCCACCCGTTGAAACACCCCACGTCCGTCGCTCGCCCTGGCAGGCGTTGAAAGAGGTCGGGTACCGGATCAGGGCTACTGGCACAGTTACCAGCTGTGGCCTGGGGCTGGTTCTGTACAGCGGGTTCGCGGTATTTACAGTGTGGGCTCTCTTCCGGAGCGTCAACATGGGGGCCAGAACCGGCTGCAACATCCGGTTTGTGTTTCTCGTCGTCCCGGCGAGCGTCTATAACCGCGGCGCCATCACCACCCTCCGGGTCCTGGGTTGCATCTGGTTCGCCCTGGTTGGCGTCCCGGCGTTATTGACGGGCATCGCCTTGCTCTCGTTGGGCGCTGTTGACTGGTGGCACGACACCCCCTCAGGCCGAAAAGGAAAGACCGACCCGTTAGGATTTTCAACCGTGCCCTACGACACCGAAAAGGGCAAGGAAACAGACATCGCAAGCCCCATCAGCCCCGTCAGCCCAGTACGGGGGTCAAGAACAAGCGACATGCTCTACGAGATGGACGAATTCCGCACCTCGGCGTCGCCTAACCCGCGGGACACGAGGGGGAGCAGCTTCTTTGGGTCTATCATCAAAGACCCCGAGCTGCAGGCGGGCGGAGCAGAAATTCGCGGGGGGAAGAGGAGGAAGTCTCTAGACTTTCGGGTACGGATACCGCGGGGGGTAAAATGGGGGTACTTGCTTGTGCTACCGGTCGTCTACACCATTACCGTCGTCGAGGTCACAATCCGGATTAATAAGCTGGATATGACGTCCCGACCGATGGGCTCGATGGGCGAGCTGCTGGCTTTCTTTCTCGGGGCATTCCTCTTTCTGCGGGTCCTGGCTATGTGTCTGCGCGAGGGGATGAGGGGGGCACAGCGGCGGCGATCGGCAGGGTGGTTTGAGGAGCGGAGGACGATGCTGTCGGCGCCGGCGAATCGTGTGGGGGATCCTGACTATGGGCCGGCGTTGAGGAAGGAGATATCGGTGGGGGAGTCGAGCTTTGGGAAGGAGGGCGAGGGGAAGGGCAAGAAGAGGAAGATATATATGCAGCCTGAGCGGAAGAGTGGGAGTAGCATGGGCAAGTTTAGGGAGATGATTGATGATGAGGATAGATGATATGATATGAGATGTATGTGATGTGTGATGATGGGACACGACGAAATGCTAATATGAGCAGCGTGTCTGGTGAGCTGGCTGAGCTGGACGAGCTGAACTTGATAGACGAGGAGATAGAATATACCTGTACCTAATGGTAATTATCGATTTTATGGGCATGCCTCTTGTGTGGGAACGGTGACTTCGGTCCAGCGACGTCCTCTCCAAACTCCTCCAGACACTCGGCGACCAACAAGGTGTCTGGCATTATTGTTGGAGAGGCCCCAGTCCGCCCTGCAAATTCTATTTTTGGATTGGATTAAGACCCGAGCTGAATTACGCCGTTTCGACATGCACGTCTTATCGCCTTATCGCCTTTTACTGACTGGCGGTGACAAGAGTGGCCAGTTGAGCTGATGTGTTACCTCAGTGGATACTCCGTACTGTTCCCGGAGACATATCACACTGCAGTAGACATTTCATCAAGGACATGCGAGGATAATGCGTTACTAGTGCGGTATGCAAGTAATATCCTGACTACTAACTACTACTACGTATGGTATCATCTCCTTCACATCTCACCCCATTACCCCCTCCCTTCATGTTTTCGTTTCACTGCGTTTTCGGCACAGTGGATGGACCCATGTTTTGCGTGCAAGTGCGCATTCGAGTTTGGCGAATCTAGCTCTTGATTTCGGTGTGCTTGACATCGGACATGATCTGTTTATGGTTAGTATATTTTCCAACTAGGTCTGTTTCAGCAGGGTGCTCTCATACCTTCTCGTTCTCAGACGAAGCGCGTTGCCCATCGCCCTTGGGCGCAGTGGCCGTGTGTCCGACGCAGACGTACTTGCGGAAGGCACGAGCGGAGAGCTTCGCCTCAAACTATTGTCATTCGTTAGCGCCTCCTTCCCCGAAATTTCATTCCTTAATCCGAAACTTACCATCTCATCAATCTCCTCAAGCGTGCGCCCCTTCGTCTCAGGCAAGAAGAACAGCACCCACAGCAACGCGATGCAGCACGACGGGAACCATACATACCCGTACTTGGGTCCCCAGTTCATCGACTGCGGGTTAATAAAGTACGGCGCCGTGAAAGTCGTCAACCACGCGAAGAAAAACCCAACCGCCGCCGCCAGCCCAAACGTATAACTCCGCAGCCTCTGCGACGGAATCTCCCCACCAGCCAACCACGCATACGACGAGATCATGCCGTTGTAACTCATCATGTACAGACACGTCAGCGCCACCAGCACATTGCCCGTCTGGTTCGTGCGGCCGAGCTGGTCGTACACGACGGCAATAATCAGCTGCAGCACGCCGCAAATCCCCAGCCCCGTCATCAGAATCGCCCTGCGCCGCCCCCACTTGACGACAATCAGCGAGTTGAGCAGGATGGCGAGGATGCCCATCACGCTGAGGACGTTGCTCATGGCGAAGGGGTCTGGCACCGCCGCCATGGTCAGGAAGTACGCCTTGTACGCGATGATGAACATGCTTCCGCTCGCGGCTTGGAGAGTAACCGCGCACACGGCGAGGACGGTGCGGCGGCGGTCGATCGGGTTGGTGAACATGTCCCAGGTGCTAACGGAGCTGCCGAGGTCCTTCTCGCGGTTGATGGCGGCCTGGATCTCGGAGGCTTCTTCCTCGACGGCGGCGGGGCCGTTGTTGCGGGGGCGCATCCAGGTGAGGGCGGACTTGCCTTCCTCGTAGCGGCCCTGGAGGATCAGCCAGCGCGGGGACTCGGGGATGAAGAAGAGGGCGATGGTGAGGAAGACGGGCACGATGTAGATCATGCCGAGGGGGATGAGGTAGGCGGACTTGTCAGGGCGCTTGGCGGTGGCCCAGTCGATGATAGTGCCGACGAGGGTGCCGAAAGAGGTGAAGAACTGGAAGATGGTGAGGAACCAGCCGCGGTACTTGGCGGGGGAAGATTCCTGGATGTAGAGCTGCGAGAAGGTCATGAAGTAGCCGTTGGCGACGCCGATGAGGAAGCGGCCGGCGTAGAGGGCGCCGATGTCCTCGGTGGCCATCATGAGGATGTTGGAGATGCAGCAGAGCAGGCAGGCGGCCCAGAGGCAGTGGCGGCGGCCGAACTTGGTGGCGGCGAGACCGGCGGTGCCCGAGGAGATGAAGGCGCCGAGGGTCATGAGCGAGGAGATGAGCTGCTGGCGGGTGGTGTCGATGTTCCAGCCGGAGGGGACAGCGGGGTTGGGGTAGCCGAAGATCTTGAGGAAGCCCACCATGGCCTGGAGTCCGCCGATGAGACCGAAGTCGACGCCATATTGAAAGGGCGAGAGGACGACCACGCCGCAGCACGCAAACACTTTCCAGTGGTCCTTCCACGTATCCTCAGAAGGCGCCATGTTGGTGGTTTGTTGACGGCTGCCTTGTTGACGCGGGCGGTTTGGACCGGGCCCCTTTTTGGTGTTGAGTCGTGTGAGGGTTGGGGGAGAAAGGGGAGGAGACAAGGGGGGAGGGTCGAGGTATTGCCCTCGGTCCAAATTGAAAGTGGTGAGCCTTCAAATGGGAAGACAGATGCTAACGACACTGCAGTTGTCTGATATCAACCGGCGGTGGTCAGAGGTAGCTTCCGGTGTGCTGTGTGCTGCGCTCCTATATAGTACCCGGTCTTGGGTCTGATGGGTATCATGGGTCCCACGGGCGCACCGCACACAGGCTAGCACTAGCGCAATTCAACCTGATATGGTTTTCCTGCCTCCGCACCCCCCTGGCCAAAGCAACAAATGCCGACCGACACACGGCTTGGCGGCCGACCAATGACCCCATGCGGAGAACACCCCCCAGGCGATGGGGATGGGGCTCCTTCAGCCTGTGCTGGAGAGGGTGGGAGGTGCCAAGAGCGGGGAGGCCCATTCATCCACTGCGCGCGATATTGGCTGATATTGCTTCCAGAAGGAGTGGCGAGATTAAAGCCTGAATGACTGCTACCACAGCAGCAGCAGCAGCAGCATATACTACGACCCTTATCTGCGCCGCCGAGAAAACACAGGAAAGAACCCGGCATGGTTTCCGTGGCCTGGCGTAATCCCCAAATTCCGAGCCCCCAAGTGCGAGCCACGTGAGGGGGCTTGCCGTCGACAGATCTGACACCGGCACGAAATGCGGGCTTGCAGACCGCCGCGTCGGGTGCGTCCACCGTGCAGGTGGGTAACTTCTCCCGAGCCCCCAGCCTTCACGTTGACCGCTGCCTGTCCCCGACTGGCCAATCCTACCCTGCATCACAACCCCAGGTCTTGGCGGAGGAGCTAGAGCGCCCGCCCCGTGATTCCCACGACCCCAGATTTCATACCCTAGAATCCACGATGGATCAACAAGCCAACTCCGAACTAACAACGCACCTAACACCCACCGGAGACAGCCCTTAGCGTCGGCTGCTACTTCAACCTCCTTTTGGGATCCACAATCGCGTTTTGGGACCCGTTTCTTTTGCGCTCTGCTTTTCTTTTTGGGGCCCGCTGGCGGCGCTGCGTGAGTGCCAGTCGGGACTCGGATATGGGTAGGTGGAGAGTTGCTTAGGCTTGGGGTTGGAGGTAACGGTGGGACTGGGCTGGGCGGGAGTGGATGGGGTCGGTCGCATTTGGTTTTGCTCATGTGTTGGGGAGCCTCTTGGTGGTTGGAGTTGGTCTGGGTGCCGGTTCCGGTTCCGGTGTAGTGGTATCCGTGTTGCTGGGTTTGGTTGGGGAAGGGAGGGGATGTGAGTGATTGTGTCTTGGCCTTTGCCTCATGACTGGATGGTTCTGATGGAAAGAAGGGTCCTTGAATCTGTTTGGAGGGTGTCTGCTTGCTGGGAAAGCAGGCCAGCGTGGTTTGATGCGACCGAGGTCTTTGCCTTGCTTGCGCAAAGCACCTAGTCTTGAGACGGGCGCTCGAGAGGTTTCGCACCCCTGTGATTAATATCTCCCTCTCGAGCTGCTAGTTCCGAGCTGCAAAAACCGCAAAACAGCGTCAATATTTGAGTTGACTGGTATTGCCGATGACACTGGTTGTTGATCTGTCATGTTTCATGACATAATACACTGCTAGACCCACCACTCACTGTGCCCAATCCACCGCACTGCTAATCATCTCACACAACGCTGCCTTGGCATGGCTGACCCTTGCCGAGGTGCAATAATTTTGTACGTTCATGATCCTACGTCCTTTTGGTAAGTTCTCAGAGATAGGATGGCAAACCTCGCGGCAGTACTTATCAAGCGTAATCATTTGTATTTTGTGGATGATGGGTTGCACGTTTGTATTGTTCTCGATATAGTCCAACATGCCTAAGATTTGGACCACTTGTTTGAGCTCCTCGGGGATGTCGCAAGGCTTTGCGTAATGGCGGCCCCGATGCGCAATATCCGTGTTGTTTCCTGTAACACAATCATGTCTGAGCGGCTCATTGGTCTTCCAAGCATTGGCTCGGAGAACTCATTCGTTATCTGGCGCGCGGAAAGTGCTGAAACCTCCGTCTGTGGTGTTTACTCTTTGACGTTGATGACTTGGCCGGGGGGTCCGGAATCTCTCCTTTGTCGTCCTCAAACCTGAGAGCGGGCCGCCCATCGAGGCCATCACATTTGGTATTCTTTGTTGACACGAGACGAAATCAAAGGCGAAGGCGGGGTTAGGGTGCGCCCCTATTCCCGAGCCCTTTGTCACACTTTCAAAACAAAAGACAGTGGTTGCCACAAAGACATTGTTCTTGGTCTTGACGTCGCGGAAAACAAAGGCCGAGTTGAAACAGTCCGTTGGAGTGTCCGTGGTGCTGTCGACGAGTTGCAAGGGGGCGATCGCCTTTGTTCTCAATACCCCTGAGGTGCTCGGAAAACGCCACTAAAACAAATGACAGCGAGTCCACTATGTGATGTGTATGCCCATCTTTGCATAGCCGGGAATTGGCAATGACCATTGTTACTCAGATTTCATGCCAGCGAGGCAACTGTAACAGATGACCAGCTTCAGCTCCTGGTGTTGGATATCAGGCCGTGACTAATTCTATCAGTTTGAGGGGTATTGGTCGCCATCTACTGGACATGATGCTCCAAACTAGGTCGCCCCGAAGAGTTTACTGGGATCACGGGGCCGCTTCTACTTTGTTGTAATGTCGTTTCGCTCCAGATAGCCTTGCCAGCTAGGCAGATGAGAGACCCGTGATGAAACCCCCTAGGGGCCGTTGCCAAACATGAGCGTGAAGGCGCTGTAAGGGTGAGCTGGGGGAATTCAATTTTGCATCCAATGTGACAGAATGCATCTTCATTTGAATAGATTTAAGAAGCATCGCCGGTCAGCTAGTTGAAGATGGGAACCAGACAACACGCCTCAACCTGCGCCATCATCAACACTGACACTGAACAATCAACTGAATTTCCATATCAACTACCCATTTCTCAAAGCTCGCCTACTCCTCCATTTTAAAGCCCCCATCCACACACACGCATTGACATAGTCTTGTGGACAACTGGCTGGCCCAATGACTCCAATCCCGCGCCCCAAAACCCCCCATAGCAACCGCCAGGATGATACTACCAGCAATAATTCAACCTCCTCCGGCTCAATCTTTAGCTCTCAGCCTTCGGCCTCCGCTTGTTCATTACCGGGTCAACATGAGGACGCTGGAACTCGGGTGGCTGAAAACAATCGAGTCCAAACTCTGGATGGCTCGCGTACCAGAACATCAGACCAGCAAAACGCAGCCAGACCTGTAGATTCATCGCATGCAGGCAACGCCAGCTCTTCATCAACGCAGCCTCTTCGTCTCAATCCTGCTCAGCGCTCCCCTTTCATCGACGACTTTCTCTACAGCGTGGCAGTCATCTTTGAGAAGACAAGTGGGGACAACGTCATTGCCACAGCCATTGATCATATTGAAGATAATGCGAGTCCCACCGGATCTGAGAAGAAGATCACTGTCCTGGTTGCTCGAAACATTGGGTTCAAGACTCAGTCTGATAACACCCTGGATCCGGACCATTCATATCGCATCCGGATGGAGAAACGGCTTGCCGATTTCCTTCAGACTCATAAGAAACAAGACGCGGAGAAGCAAATACTCGAAATCTTGGCTGAGGTCGTCAGTTACTGTGAGTCCTCCATCATCAAACATGCCAAAGACCCGGAGAAATTGGGTTGGCTGCCGTCACCACAGCAATTCAAGGATGCCCTAGACTGTCTCACGAAGGCGATCGAACGCCAGGACCACAAACCGATATTGAAGGATCTCGAAGACATAAAGCTCAGACCAGTTTTCAACCCCTCACCAACGGCCAAGGAAAACCTTACTGAGCTGGTGCTGCATGCGATGAAGTTCCAGCTGAGGCACGGTTTGGTGCTACATAGACGGCCTGGATATTGGCGAGTTGAAACCGATTCCTCGTTTGATGAGTCGTTGCGTCGTGAGTTTCGCGTGGAGAAGGAATTTGGTCCCAACCGCAACATCGCCACCAAGATGTTCGACATGGTAGAAAGCATTTCAAGGGTCGCCAATGCAATACTAGCCATTGCCTTCTTCATTTCGGAGAATTCTCTGGAGAACATCTCGTTCCATCTTCTCCCATCTCCCACAAAGATCAGCAGAGAGTGCTCGAGCGCCCACCCCACTCAGATGTCTGACCGGTGCCCATGGCCAGCGCATTTGCATTGGAGGAGGAGCACAAAAGTTCACTGTGAAGTCCAGATCGTTGACTACTATCAAGAGCGACTCGATCCCGCCAGCTGGAAGCAAACGATGACCGACGATGCTGAGAAGATCAGAGTCGGGGTGTCGAAAAAGCCCTGTCTTCACTGCTACTACCTGCTTATGGGGTCACCTTACCCTCCGCTGTTCAAGACCGTCAATGGTGAAGCCGAGTACAGCTCTATCTTTATAACCCCCGTGAAAACTCACCACAATGAAAAGGAACCGAGTTGGGGTGTAACACAGCGAGTGTACGACATGGCTCTCGCCAAAAACAATGCTGGTACTGAGCCGGTGCGAAGGGAGTCGCGGAAGCTCCAGATCCCTAGCCACCCGGAATGGCAGCCATTCAGATCGTTGGCGGACAAACAACACGTGAAGTCCGGGTCCGTCACATGTCCGACATTTCGGGAGACATGGTTTCTAATGCAGAACTTGCTGGCGTCACCAGTTCAGGCGAATCCGAGAAGCAACGTCAAGTTGGACCCAACAGCACCCGTGTTCCAACCCAGATCTTCCTACTCGAACAACAGACTGAATTCCGGCTCGAATTAGATAGGTAGAGGGGAACTGGGCTGAATCTCGGACTGCCAGCACAATGCGTGGGATCAACAACTGACGTTCGGAATATCAAGGCTGATACGCCGATATATATACCGTGGGCGGATGCATTTGGATAACGGGAGGAGTTCGTACGATACTCTATGTCCCCTTTGTTCTAGTTTCATTGTCATGTAGGTAGTTACTCGTTGATAGACTTTCCTTGTTCAGACTGGATACAATGATATTGTTTCACTTAACTCGCGTTCTTTTGGGCTTTGACACACTTCAATATATAACCCCATCTGAAGTCCAACAATTGTAACACTCCTGTTAAGAAAAAATCCTCGGAGTTTCAGCCTCACGACTTGTGCAACATTCTACTTTTGTAAGTATCAACGCAAGCCGACCTCTTCCCAAAGTATTACACACTCTCATTGTTACTACAATATCCATGATGCCTTTCGCAACGGATTACCCAATCAATAGCTGCTGTGTCGGATGCGAGACATCGACCGATGGCAACGCCGACGGTGAGACCCTCAACGGTGGGTTCCTGTACGCAAAGGGACTACGATCTCCCGAGGCTGATCACCACAACAGGTCAGAACTCGAAGACTATTTGGACGACCTCGCAGCTCTCCCTTGCGCCTCGCAGTTCCTCCGAGTGCTGAAGCAAGTGGTCCGGTACCACCAACCATGCATCCAATACACGATCGGAACCGGGTTCGACGGCGGGTACACGTACCCACTGTCGTACGCCGAGTTCAAGCGCTGTGTGGACAAGCTGATCCCCATGGTTGAAGGCTGGGTCCCTGCCGGTAACATCCTGCTCACTAACGAGTTTAGCGCCCCGATTCCTCTGAAAGACCGGCTAGATGATGACTTCAAGATTGTGCTCCTCTCGTGGCTCTTTCGAAAACACTTTGGAAACAAGGCTGGCCCGTACCCCAGCGCCAACACTGAGCGGTTCCGCCCCTTTATAGGACCGGATGCGCTCTTTGAGATCATGAAGGAACTTTCTCGCATTGTTGACACGCTGCTATGCGTTGTCCACTGCATGGTTAGAGAGGCTGTGATCAATCTGGACGATCCATCTTGCATCGTCGGGGAAGTGCCGAGGCTGCCGCTCAGCTTGGTACAGTTTCCGTTCTATCACCGACTTCTCAGTCTACAGAACACGAATTGCTATCAGTCAATCACTGCCCTGTGCATCCTGTTGCACATGGGGATTCGCAAAACGCCTGGCCTTCCGCGACTATTCCACCCTGAGCAGCCCGATGCGGTTGACCTTCTGTGTGATGAGCCAGGGCTTCATAACTGAGCTACCAACTCAGCAAGCAATGCCGTGATCCTGGGGCATATGTAGGTGAATTCTTATGTAAGTTTCTTCTCAAACAAAACACGGGCTTGCCCCACTTATACAAGCACTCTCCCTCATACAACTACAACCCAACCATGCCTGCAAATAACTATGTAATAAATAAAATCTCTCCCATCCCCCTCACCTCCCCGGCGTACTATTCACATACACCCCCACCACCTCCTCCACAACCCTCCGCAGCCTTTTCCTCCCCCTCAACACCCCCTCCTCCCTTTCATTGCTCAAATCCTCCTCATATTTCTCCCCTAAATTGTCCGTAATAATATGCAAATACCCAAAGCCCACCCCACTCCGCACCGCCGCCAGCGCCATCATCCCAATCTCAGGGTCCACAAACTCCGCTCTGTCCTTCATCCCCTCATACCACTCCCTCGTCTCATGCAGCACACTCCCCAGCGTGACATGCCTTCCCACGATCGTACACCCCCTGGCCTTCTCTCTCCACTGTACCG